>Ga0137433_1000154_pt1 | contig 39375 bp, 36 predicted proteins | sample EasRivERMZT840_2_FD_102335 | JGI IMG/M metagenome (GOLD analysis project Ga0137433, IMG submission 102335) | Soil microbial communities from meander-bound floodplain in the East River, Colorado, USA - East River MetaG ERMZT840_2 | ecosystem: Environmental > Terrestrial > Soil > Floodplain ...
AACGCATAGGGATTGTAGGAATCGGGCGGCCCCTGCGCTGAAACAACGAACATTGCGCCAAACAGAAACGCGGCAATATGTGAAATCCGAACGGTTCGTCTCATTTCGCTCCGTGCATCCTCTTCAGACATTCTTCAAAATCACGAGGCACTGGGCTCTTGATCGATACTTTAAACCCGGTAACGGGATGCTGAAAGATCAATTCGGCGGCGTGCAGCATCAGCCGCGGAGCCGGTCCCGAATCGGCGCCATAAAGATCGTCGCCCAGGATCGGCAGGCCGTATTCGGCAAGATGCACGCGGATCTGATGTGTCCGGCCCGTCTTTGGTATGGCCTCAACCCACAATCCGCTCGAGTACTCTTTGATCACGCGGAAGAACGTCTCGGCGGCCTCTCCGACTTTCACACTTCCATATCTTGCGCGTTTGGATTTGGACGCGATCTTCCCGATGTAATTCCGGACCGTCCACGCTTTCGGCGAACCGATTCGCGGCGCTGTGATGGCTTGATAAATCTTGACCGCCTGGTGTTCGGAAAAGAGTCGTCCAACGGCGGCATTCACTCGTTCGGACTTTGTAAACAGAATGACGCCCGAAGTATCGCGATCGAGACGTTGATGAATTCCCAGGTAGGGCTTCGCGGATCCGTCTCTTTTGGACAGGAAACGCTGAACGGCCGCAAAGAGATTATCCCGAGCGGCGTCGGCGGTGGGATGAAGCGGAATCCCCGGCGGCTTATCGATAATGATGAGGGCTTCGTCTTCAAACAGGATTCGATCCGGCGTCAGCTCGAATGGTTTGTCTCGTGACGTGGAGTCCGCAAACAACTTCGCGAGATCGACATAAACCTCGATCGCCGCGCCCGGCTGGAGTGTCTTCGACGCGATCCGCAACGGCCTTCCATTCCAATAAACGGCTCCGGCCATGATGAGCTTTCGTACCTTCGCTCTGGAAACCGGACGCGCCAGGATTTCCGGCAGCCAGCCCGCCAAAGCGTCGTCCAGACGTTTCGCGGCTTGGTCAGCGGTGGCGAGGAATCTCAGTTTTCTGACGGGCACAGGCTATCTTAACGGATCGCGGAAGGTCAGTTTTCGGATGGTCGTTGCGCGCGATCGATGACGATCACTTCTGCAGGCACCCGAGCGGATTCCAACCTCAATCCGAGTTGCTCCTGAATCGCGGTAAACAGCGAGGGTGCGGGTGAGTCGCCGACAGGCGCGTCGGGAGGCGAAAACTCCAGCAGGAAAGTGAACTCGCCTGCGAGGCCGGTTTTGTCCAGAACGGGCCGGCGAGTGAACACTCCGAGCATCAGGGCGATATACGTCATGTTCATTCGATTCGCGACAAATCGCTGCGTGCCGGGCGGTGGCGGCGCCGGCCCTCTCTGCGCGGCCGGCACGGCGCCGCCTCGACCAATATCGGCGTCGGTCGACGGACGGATCTTCGGCCCGTCTTTCCCAACGATCAGCAGATAACCTGGCCCCTCCTTCGTCTCGCGGTGGATTGTGATCTGAAAGCGATCGGCCAGCAGGTTTCGAATCATGATTTCCAGCTTTGGAGCGTCGCCATTCAGGAATTGTCCGGTGGTGTACTCCGGAGAACCCTCGGGCATCAGTGCCTGAATCTCAAATCGCTCCTTCCGGATCCATGTCGGTCCACCGGAAATGAAGTTGCCGTAGCTGACAAAGGAGCAGCCTCCCCGGTTGTTGAAACCGTATGCCCACGTCATCAGGGCGTAGACGGTTGTCGTGACGGTAAACCGGTTTCGTTCGACGCGAGGAAAGCCGCCATCGCAACCGTCACCGAATCTCGCGAGTGCTGCCGCGTTCGCTTCGCCGAGCGCCTTGATCGATGCGACTTCAAACGTGTCCGCCGACTGCGCGTGAAGCCCAGCCGGTGCGGCAAGCGTGAGTAGAACGAGGAGAAGCAACAGGTTTCTCATGGTCGATACTTTAAACCCGCCAGTCGGCCGATGAAAAACCATTCGTGGACAGAAAATCGGGGCGGTCATAGACCGCCCCGACAGTCCTAGCGTGCGGTAATGCTGACCTTCAGGCCCGGCGCCCAGGTCTTGTGTTCATCCGTGTAGTAGAGATAGGTGCGGCTCGCGGGTCCCGTGTACGAACCCGGGATCGCCGCGACCAGGCTTAACGGAAGATCCAACGCGGCTTTGGCTTTCAGGTGCCGCCAGTAGAGGACGACTTCCCTGCCGATGACTTCGTACGCATCGATCCTTCCGGACTTGACCAGTTCCTTGAGTTGATCGTGACGGACTTCAAGGCCGCCCGGAATCCCGACGATCGCGACGGGAGTCGGCAGCACCTGGTCGCTCTTGTTCGTAATCGACACGTTGGCTTCCGTGACGGTTCCTTCCTGGACCTGTCCGTTCTTCAACGCAACCTCGATGCCCAGCTTTGCTTCAGGGGCGGTCTCGGGCAGAAGGCTGTGATACTTCACGCTTACCGAAAAAGGCATGCGCGAACCGTCTTCCATTCGCAACGCGACAGAGTGCCTTCCCGAACCGAGTTCCGTTGCGAATTCGGGCAGAACCAGAGCGCCCTGCGTGTTGGATGAAAATGCCAGCGGCGCGCCGATCGCCTTTCCGTCGACTGTCAGAATCAGCCGGCCCGGAGCTTTTGGCCGCGCGTTGGCGGCGTCGTACGCAATGATCGAACGCAGCGCGAGAATCGTGGACTGAGTGGAACCGAAGCGGCCGCTCTTGTTCGACTCCACGATCCACTTCACCGCTTTTTGGACATTCGCCGTATACGAAGGTTCGCGCAGCCATGCCAGCGTCGACAGAGCTGTCGTTTCGATGGCGAGAGCGTCGCCGCCCGAACGCGTGATGCTCGTAACGGCGCCCTTCACGTTGCCGGCAGTCTCCTGATTCTTCGCAAGCCTGTCCATCAACTGGCGAGCGCCCGCGCGGTCACCCGTTGCATGAAGGATGTTGGCAGCCAGCGCAATGATGTAGCTGTCCTGCGTGGAACCCGCCGCTGCTTTGACTGCGGCCGTCTCTTTGCCGAGGCTTTTCTCTCCGGCTTCGGTCAGAGCCCAGACGATGTACGCGTTGGTGGTATCCGCGGGAGCGACGCCGAAACTATCCAGTGCCCTCGAATTCCGGCTGAAGCCGCCGTTCCCATCACGACGGGAAAGCAGCCACGTTCGCGTGCGATTCAACATCACCTGATCCACTGTGCGCACCTGAGCCATGTCCGTGAACTGCATCAGACCGTACGCCGTGAGCGCTTCATGGCCGGGGTCGGCTCCGAACCATTCGTAGCCTTTCGTGGTCGTCTCAAAACCGGTCAGTCTCTTGTACGAGTTTTCAAGGAGCGTCCTGGCCTTCTCGACGAGCGCGGGATCGATTCCGGTGTGCGTCAGGAAATACTGCTGCGCCATGACCAGCGGATAACTCGTCGAACTGGTTTGCTCGAAACAGCCGTAAGGCTCGCGCAGCAGCGATTGCAGCGCGTCCGTCATGTTTGCAAGCGGAGTGGGATACACCGTGACGCTCGAGGACACGCTTCCGCGAACGAAGTCCGCCGGCAGTGTGAACTCAAATGCAGTTGAGCCCTCGCTTTCGAGCATCCCTCCTGTGGAGATCTCGCGCGGGAAACCCAGAGGCCGGACATCGATGGTTCGCGCGACCGTGTCACGGTATGCGCCCGCCTTTCCCTCGATCGTCAGATTGCCAGCACCGTTGAGTTCGCGGCCGATATCGAGTTGCACAAAACGGCGACCGCGCTCTTTGGATTGCAGCACAGCCGGATTCTCGCCGAGCATCGTGAACGTGATGCCGGCGCTTCCCTTCGCAATCAGGTCCATTCCGCGCAGTTGGCGGCTCGTGCCGTTGATCATGGAGATGGGCAGTTGGATAACGTCGCCGGTTGTGACCTGGAGCGGAATCTTCGGCTCGATCGAGAAAGGTTTCACGGATTCGACATGGCTCGTACCGGAACCAATCACACCATCCCCGCCAAAAGCGTCGGCGAGCACACGGAATGCAGTGACGGAGTCACTCAGGCTGAACGATACGGTGGCCACGCCGGTCCGGTCGCTCGTTTTGACACCGGCGTTCCAGTAAACAGTTTCGGTGAAATCCGAACGCGACTCCGCAGTCCAGTTAGGGCGAAGCATGTGCGCGTATTCGCGCACGGTCACGATATTCGCGACAGCTTCCTTGCGATCGGCGCGGGCTGCGAATTGGCGAGCCTGCCCTTGTATGCCGTCGCGCGGAGCGATGGCGTCGAACGCAACCAGGTTACCGGCAACTTCTTCGTCCTTGTCGATCAGCTTAAAATCGCGGCCACGATCTAACTCCATGGGCATTGGCGCAGCCGCCGGCATCCTCGGTCCTCGGAATGCCCCGGCCTGAACCGCGACCTCAGCCATCATGGCTACAGCAGCAACATCGAGACGAACGTCCTGACGAATCGCGCTGTTGTGCGTTACCTGCAAGCCTGGGATTGTTCTCGTTTGGAAACCGGGCAGCGACGCGGTCACGCGATAGTTTCCTGAATTCAGACCCGGAAACGCGTACGCGCCTCTTTCGTTGGTGACCGACTCGAGAACTCTGCCCGTCGCCAGGTTCATCGCTCGCACTGTCACGCCCGGAATAAATGCGTTACTCCAGTCCACAACTGAACCGTTCAGCGAACCCGTTCCTGCAAAGGCAAAACGGCGCCAGCCCTGTGTCCCGAGCAGCAGGTCCGTCGCGAGCGGAGCCTTCGGGTTGGTGTCGTCGAGGTAGACGTGCGCATCGGCAAGATCCTTCACTTCGTTTTCGAGGAAAACCATCACGGGCAATCGCGGAGCCTGTTCTCGCTTGTCGATCATCTCCAGAACGCTGGAGTCGGTGACCGTAAGACCGACGACAGCGCCGACCGGCATGCCCGTTTCATCTGTCGTCGTAATTCGAAGCGTCACCTTGTCGCCGGGAACATAGTCGACGCGGTCGGCCGTGACCTGCACTTTCAGGCTGCGTTCGGGCCGGCGGAAGAGCAACCGTTCGGCCATCGGGGTTTTGCGGTCGTCATACATGGTGGCCACGATGACGCCATCGATCGACGGCGGAATGGTAAATGCGACATCGGTCAGCTTGTTGGCGTCGAGCGTGATGGACTTGAATGAAAACTCTTTACCGCGCTGGCTCAAAGCAACGCGATACGCGCCGGGTGATGTGGCGGCGATGCGGACAACGACGTCCTTTCGACGCGGCATCACGTCAGCGGCAGCTGCGATAACCACGCCCGACTCTTTCACGGCCGGAAGCGGAAAACTGGTTTTGATCCCTGCCGGCTCGGTGACGCGTATCGAATATTTTTCGCCTTTCGCAGGAACGAATGAGAACCGTCCGCGGCCTTCGTGTTCGCTGCGGAACGTCGCGACTTGCCTGCCGGCAGCGTTCACAATGACGCCCGCCATGTCGGCCGGCTTTTTCGACGGAGTTCGACCTTCGACATAAACGCGGTTCGGCAGCCCGGCGACGAGATCGCCGCCTTCGGGATAGATCGCCAGATTGATTGTCTGCAGCAGAATGGGAATCGTTTTGGTTGCAGTCTCGATTGTGCCGCCATCCCGGATCACCATCGCGATCACGCCTTCGCCGAGCTCGATCGAGGCGGGCAGCTTGAAACTCGCGCCGGCATTGCCGGATGCGTCCACGGTGGTTGTCCCGCGCCACGTTTCTTCGCCGTCGACGCGCGCGGTCACGGACACTTGCGCGCCTGCGGGAATGCCGCCTTCGGCGCGCTCGACGTGCAGACTGGCGTTGACGGTATCGCCGGGGCCATAACCGTCTCGCACGAAAACAATTTGCGTCTTGAGACGCGGGGCTCGGTACGCGCGAATGTCGAACTTGCGCTCGGCGGGAGCATCGCTCGAAGGTGTGGATACGCGAACGGTATATTCGCCGCCGGCCTGACCGGCAGGAATGTCCCAGGAGAATCCGACGACGCTGTCGATCATCTCGGAGAAACCCGACGCGACGAGGTCGCCCTTGGGCCCCTTGATCTCGAAGCTGGCGGCACCAATCGAACCACGAGCGTTGTCCACCGCAGAGTGAGTATCCGCGCGAAGAACGACGCCGCGGACGTAGACCTTTTCGCCGATGCGATAGATCGGCTTATCGGTGGATACATGTGTCAGATAGCGCTCAGGCCCGGCAGGAGCCGGCAGGGGAACAACCCGCTGCCCCAGGCGCGGAAGCGGCGCCTGGCTGCCCAGGATCAGGCCGGTAATGAACAGGATACCGATGACAACACCCTTGAACTCCGATCCGATTGATTTCATACGTGATCTCCCAGTTTGAGAAGTCGATTCCATTCGTCCTCATCTGGGATAACTGCCGGGCGGGGGGAATTCTTAGGGTAAATCGCGGGCGGTCTATGACCGCCCAACGCCCAGCGCATCGGCGACGCGGTTGATGTAGTTGAACCACGACGCGATCAACGTGATCTGCAGAATCGCGCGGTCCTCGAATCCGGCCTCGCGCAACCGCGCGTGATCCTGCGGGCTGATGCGAGTCGCATCTTTCGTGATCTGCACGACGTAATCCAGCATGACGCGTTCGGCGGTGGTGATTGGCGCCTTCGTGTAGTCCTGTTCAAGGGCCCGAACCAATTCCTCATCCAATGTCACTCGACGCAGAAACTCTGCGTGGGACACGATTCAGTAATGACACCGATTCGTGACGGACACCACGGTCGTGATCATCTCCTGTTGCCGCCGCGTGAGAGGCAGCTTCGGCGACATCAGCACGCCGAATGTCGCGAATGCATGAAAAAGGGCATCCGGTATGAGGCTGTGCGACGCCACGATCTCCGACGTGCCGTCCGTGGGATGAACCGGCGTGGCGTACTCGATCGGGTAAAGAGCCTTCTGTGCCTCGACGGCGCGGCGCAGTTCGTCGCTCGCATCGCTTGAATCTGTTTTGATCCAGGTCATGTCGCGATTATGACGGATTGACTTGCCGGGTTGCCCCTGATACTTTTCCCGCCATTATGGATAAAGCTCTTCGACACAGGATCATTGGTCTGGCGTTTCTCTTCGCCGTCATGCTGTTGAGTATTCCTTCCTTTGCGCAGCCGGCCCGGCCCGCGGTGCCGACGGACATCATCGGCGAATGGCGGCTCGAGAATAACGAGGACGACACGACCGCTCAGCCTCCACTCGGCGACTACACGGGAATCCCGTTCAACGACGCCGGCCGCATGCGGTCCGACACGACGCCGGAATCGATCTGGGGAACGCCCGAATATCAATGCCGGCCACACTCGGCGCCTCATCAGTGGCGCGGACTCGGCGGCGCGCGCATCCTCAAGGAGCAGGATCCGTTGACGCGTGAGGCCAGCGTCTATCACATCCAGTTCATGCGGTCGCTGGATCGTCCGATCTTCATGGACGGCCGCCCGCATCCGCCGGCGTGGGCGCCGCACACGTGGACAGGGTTTTCGACCGGACAGTGGATCGGCAACACGCTGAAGATCACAACCACACATCTCAAAGACGGTTACCTGAAGCGCGGCGGTCCTCAGACCAGCGACATGTACTCGATGACGGAGTACCTGACGCGCCATGGCGACATTCTCAGCATCGTGACTGTGATCGATGACCCTATCTACATGGAAGAGCCGTACGTCCACTCGACGACGTACGCATACGACCCGACGTCGGTTGTAAATACGGAAACCTGCAATGCGTCGGCGTTCGCCGAAAACGGCGGAACCAACCGACATTGGGTGCCTCACTTCCTGCCCGGTCAGAACAAAGCATGGACCGAGTGGTTGAAAAACGAGCCCTGGGTTCCCGAAGTTGCGGTGCGCGGTGGCGCGAAGACAATCTATCCGGAATATCGCTCGACGCTGACCGGCGGCTTGAACCTTGCCGCGCTGAATGTGCCGATGTCCAAGTCCGCATTTGCGCCGAATCAAAGAGTGGCGTCGCAAAGTCCGAAGGACGGGCAGGTGCACGTCATGCCGGTGCAGGGCAACATCTATATGCTCGTGGCGGACGGCGTGAATATCACGGCATCCATAGGACCTGACGGCGTAATGCTGGTGAACACGGGCACGGCCGAAATGTCGCAGAAGGTTCTGACGACACTGAATGAACTCGTCAACAACGTCATGGCTTCGCCAACGCCCAATCGATGTTTCGGAACACGTTGTCCCGGGACATGGGGATGGTCGAGTCCGTACGTGAACGCGGTCATTAACTCTCCGGCCACACCGAAACCGATTCGCTACATCGCCAACACCAGCGGTATGGCCGAACACATCGGCGGCAACGAGAAGCTCGCAAGCTCCGGATTCTTTCCGCGCGGCGGCGGCTTCGGCACCGCCGTGGCAAACCCGGGCCGAGCCGCTTCGGTCGTCGCGCATGAAAATGTGCTGGTGCGAATGAGCACAGCCAAGCCCCCCGCGCCGGCTGCGGCGATGCCGACAGATACGTTTTTCGACGAACTTCACAAGATGCCGAACTTCGTCAACGGCGAAGCCGTCATCTTCTATTCCGCACCTGCGGCCAACACGGACGGCGACAGCCTCGTGTTCTTCCGCGGCTCCGAAGTCATCGCTGCCGGCAACGTCTTTTCGACCGTCAGCTATCCCGTGATCGAACTGGACAAGGGCGGAAGCATTCAGGGCGTCATCGGCGGCCTGAACAAAATTCTCGATATCGCCGTGGCCGAGTACAGGTCGCAGGGCGGCACGCTGGTTATTCCAGGTCATGGACGCCTGTCCGATACGGCCGACGTCGCGTCTTACCGGAACATGATGGTCATGATTCACGACCGCATCAAAGATATGGTCGATAAGAACATGACGCTCGCGCAGGTGAAGGCGGCCAGGCCAACGATGGATTTCGACGGGCGCTACGGATCGACGACCGGATCGTGGACCACGGACATGTTTATCGAAGCCGCTTATCGAAGCATCAAGGAGAAGAAGTAATGCGCTCCAGAACACTTCTTCTCGTTTTCGCCGCAACGTTGTTTGCAACCACCATCGCAACTGCCCAGCGGGGCGGTGGCGGTGGCGCAGGCCGCGGCGCCGCGCCGGCGGCCCGGCAATCCGCGCCGATCGATTTGACGGGCTACTGGGTGTCGATGATCACCGAAGACTGGAAGCTTCGTATGGTCACGCCGGGCAAAGGCGTTTATGACGCTCTGGTTTTGAATCCCGCAGGCCGCAAAGCCGCCGACAGCTGGGATCCGGCAACCGACGAAAAGTCCGGCGATCTGTGCAAAGCGTACGGAGCGCCGGCACTCATGAGGCTTCCGACGCGGCTTCGTATCACCTGGGAAAACGACAACACGCTTCGCATCGATGCCGATACCGGAACTCAAACCCGCCTGTTTTACTTCGGCGCGTCCGCTCCGCCGGCCGGAGAACCCGCGTTGCAGGGGCGCTCGGTCGCTCAGTGGGAACTCGCGGCAGGTCAGAGAGGACAGCCGGCGGCAGGCAATCTGAAGGTCACCACAACGAATTTGAAGGCCGGCTACATCCGGAAGAACGGCGCGCCATACAGCGACAAGACAACGGTGACGGAGTACGTTGACCTGCACGCGCTGCCGAACGGCGATCAGTATATTTCGATCACAACGCGCGTCGAAGATCCGGTGTACTTCAGCCGGACCATGACGAACACGACGGATTTCAAGAAGCTCCCCAACGCGACCGGCTGGAATCCGACTCCCTGCTCTGTGCGTTAGTCTTTGCGCACGAGCAGCGACGCGAAGCCGGCAAAATAGGCGAACGTCCAGCCGGCGAAATGCGCGGCATAGTCCCACCCGCTTGGCTCGAAGGGAAACCAGATACCGGAGATCAAATAGAAAGCCACGCCAAAGGCGACGGCGGCCAGCAGACCGCGCAATGCATTTGACGACGTGCGGGGTTTGGATTCATGAATGCGGCCGTTGAAAACACCTAACGCGATCCACACGGCAAACCAGATCAGGAACATGCTCCAGAATCCGGTTAGAGGCGAAAGCACGTAGAAGCTTCCCGCGGCGAGAAAGCCGATCAGCGCACCGGTCAAAGCGCCGATCAGCCACTTGTTGGCAAACGCTCCGAGAACCAGACCGATGCAAAGGAACAACAAGGTCCCGTGCGTAAGCCCATAAACCGGCCGATGATGTGGAATCCAGGTCGCCCAGATGAGGTCACCGAGCGTGCTGACGGCGGCAATCGCGATCGCAGCGAGGAGGGCCGGCCGAATGCTCACTACTCGCCGATACTGTACAGATACTGATAGCCGCGCAGATAGATCTCTTTATCCACCAGCGCCGGCGAAGCATCGAAGCCGTCGTCGAGCTTGTTGGTGGCAAGGACCTCGAACTTCGGCCCGGAGCGGATGACGAGCGTTGCGCCTTCACGCCCGGGAAAGTAGACGCGTCCTTTGGCGCCGACAGGTGAAGCAAAGACATTCGGAACCGAGTCAAGACGCTGAAGCGCGTAATGCGGTTTGCCGGTCTTGTGGTCAACAGCCGTGAGGATGCCGTTGTTGCTCTTCAGGAAATAGAGAATGCCTTCATAAAGAAGCGGCGACGGAACGTACGGCGTATCGCGGTCGAGCGACCATACGATGGAGTTCGTACCATCGAGATTTCCGCGGGCATCCTCGAGGCGGATCGCCTTGAGATCGTTCCCGCGAAAACCGCTCATTGCGATCATGATTCCGTCGGAGAAGACCGGTGACGGGATCGGGTTCATCGTCAGTCCGTCGGACTCCCACACGATGTTTCCGTTTTCCAGATCGTAGCTGCGCAGCCTGTTCATGCCCGGAACGATGGCCTGCGCCCGGCCTCCCTGCTCCAGCACGAGCGGCGTGGCCCACGTGTCGATTTCATCGCGATTCTTCCGCCAGATTTCCTCGCCCGTATTCTTATTGAGCGCAGCGACGAACGACTGACCTCCGATGTGATCCCATACAATCACGAGCCGGTCGCCGTGCAGAGCCGGCGTGCTGCCTTCGCCGAACTGATTTCGCATCAGCTTGTCGCCAAAATCTTTTTCCCAAAGAAGCTTGCCATCCAGGTCGAAGGCGTAGAGTCCGCGCGATTCGAAGTATGCGAACAGATGCTTGCCGTCGGTAACCGCCGAACTCGATGCCCAGGTGCCGTTGTCGGTGTGCGACGCCTCGTGCGGCTCTTCTTCACGGACGGTCTTCTGCCACGCGATGCTGCCATCACGCCGGTTGATCGCCATGACGATGTGTCGATGAACGCCCCGCTGTCGCAGTCCCCCTCTCGGCGCGTGCTGTGCAGCCCCATCCACTCCGACCGGGACGGCCGTCAACAGGAACACGCGATCGCCCCAAACCACAGGCGATCCGGACCCGCGTCCGGGGATTTCGATCTTCCATCGAATGTTTTTCGTTTCGCTCCACTCGGTCGGCGGGTCGGCGGACTGCGAAACGCCGGTGGCATAAGGTCCGCGCCACTGGGGCCAGAATTTCTCGGCCTCGGGATTGGTGGAGGTCCATGCGACGGCGGAAGTGACAAGAATAATGACAATGACAGTTATGACAGCTCTCATAGAGGATTCTCCGTTCGATTCCCACCAGTTGTCCGTTCAGAGTTGACTGTTGTGCGTTGACTGTTGGACTTGTTGCTCGATAATGCAATTCGGGACCATCGGACCATCTTTACAAGTCCAACCGTCAACGCACAACAGCCAACTCTCAACTGACAAGTTTTCGCGGAACCGGTTATTCCAACATTTCCTTCTTCGGTTCGGGCAAAAAGAATGACGCGCACAGGCCCACCAGGTAAACCGAAAAAGCGACGCCCGCCGCAACCAGCGCCATCTTTGTAGGCGCGTATGCTCGATCGGCCGTGATCGCGAGCGTTGCCGTGACGTATGCGAATGACGTGCCGATCAGCCGGCCGCCTATGTTGGCTGCAAACCCCTCACCCGTGCCTCGCAAGTGCACGGGATACATTCGCGGCAGATAGTTCCCCCAGAAACTGAACTGCGCGACCGTCACAAACCCTGCCAGGAATATGCCGATATATAAGCCGTTGAGACTTGTCGTTGCGACGAGAGCGAAAACGACGGGCATGATCACGAGACCCGGAATCTGGAACATGCGGATCAGGCGCTGCCGGCTCGCGATCCGGACCACGAGCAGAGCGAGCACGAAACGACCCATCAGGCCGCCGACTTCCTGCACCTTCGTCACATTCGACGCCGTACTCTGAATCAACTGGTTGGCCTGCGCCGGCTGTAGTCCCTGCGTTGCTTCTCTCACCTGAGGAAGACCGGGCACGATCTGCGGGATCTGGTTGATGGCGCCGAACGCCGCGCCGTACGCCATGGCGAACATCAAAGTCGTGACGATCGTCGTACGCCGGTACTCCGGAGCGAAGATTGCCGCGAGGCTCGGACGTTTCAACGTGCCCGCAGCGCGCTTCTCACGCCATATCGGCGACTCGGGAAGAAACGGCCGGATAAGGATCACCGGAATCGCGGGGATCACGCCGGTCATCAATGTGTATCGCCACGCCGCGTGCGAATCGTGAACGGAAGGATCCAGGCCGAAGCCGATGATCGCGGGAAGGCTCGCGGCATACGTGACGCACAACCCATTCGCCGTCGCTACCATCAATCCGCCGAGCGACGAGAAGGCCTGTGTGTAACCCAGCACTTTTTCGCGGCGTTCCCCCTGGGGAAACAACTCGGCCAGCCACGCTACGGCGGCGACAAATTCCACGCAGACGCCGATGAAGACAAGGCACCGCAGGAAAAGAAGCATCTCGATCGATGTCGAATAGCCGGACGCGAAAGCCGCGAGCGCGTACAGGATGATGCTGAACGTCAGGACGCGGCGGCGTCCGAAGAGGTCGGTGAGATATCCGCCGATGAGTCCGAAAATGCCGCCTGCGAAAGCAGGAATATAAAATAGCCGGCCCACCCACATCTGAAATTCCGGAGAACCTGGCGCCGCGCCCGTCAATTCGAGCAGTGCCGGCCGGGCGATGAGCTGAAGCATGAGAATCTCGTAAATGTCGAATGCGAAACCGATCGCCGCAATACTGCAGATCACCCATTGCAGCGGCGTAAGGCCTGCCGCTACCGACTGGGTTTTATGTTCAACTGTTGCCATGATTCCTCGCTTACTTAAAAATCGAAGCGCGATCATATCCTTTGACCGGTCTCCAGTCGACGACCTAGACTACCGCGCATGAAAAAACCACACGTCGTCTCCGTTGCGTTGGCATTGGTTTCCCTTCTTTCCATTGGGGGAATAATCGTGATGTCGCAAGGAAAGGGAGGCGGCGACGAGACCGGGCCGTACGAAGTCGTTCCTGGATGGCCGCAGAACTATTGCGGCCAGGGTCATGTGATCGGCGCGACTGCCGGGATCCTGGCCGAAAGACCGGATCGTGTGTTCATATTCAGCCGCGGCTGTCTTCCGGTTATCCAGGACACGCGTGGACCGGCCGAAAACTTCATCCCACTGCGCAACGCCGCCAACTACGACCTTTCGCAGACAGATGCGTCGCGGCATCCTCGGTGGGATCACATCGTAAATATCGTGGATCGAAACGGCAGGCTGCTGGAGTCGTGGGAACAGCACAACAAGCTGTTCGTCAGGCCGCACCGTGTGCTGATGAATCCGTATGACCCCGAGCGCCACATCTGGCTCGTCGACGATGGCGCCCACTCGGTCTACAAGTTCACGAACGACGGCAAAAAGCTCGTCATGACGCTCGGCGAATTCAAAGTTCCAGGCGATGACGAACGACATTTCGCAAGACCAACCGAAGTGGCATGGCTGCCCGACGGCACCTTCTTCGTCACCGACGGCTACACCAACACCCGCGTCGTTAAGTTCGATCGCAACGGAAAGTTCCTTCTCGCGTGGGGCCAGAAGGGCAACGAGCCAAACGAAACCCGCCCCGGCTACATGAACACCGTTCACGCGATCGCGATCGACAAGAATCGCCGCGTCTATATCAGCGACCGCGCGAACGCACGCATCCAGGTCTTCGAGGAGAATGGAAAGTTCCTTGATGTGTGGCCGAACGTGCGGCGGCCATATTCCTTCCTGATGTCGGCGGACCAGCATCTATGGGTGTCAGACGGCACGACGCAGAAGTTCCTCAAGTTCGACCTGACCGGCAAGTTGTTGTTCGCCTGGGGCACTTTCGGCCAGTTCCCGGGTGGGTTCTGGGGCGTGCATCAGTTCAGCGTCGACAGCGAGGGAAGCCTCTACACGGCGGACGTTCACGTCGGCCGGCCCCAGAAGTTCCGGCCGAAAGCCGGCGCGGACAAGTCTCAGCTTATCGGCGCGCCGATTCGCGGCGTGAATTGATCGGTAGGAAAAATGGGGTCGTAGCCCTATTAATCCATTTTTGTACCCCGAAAAATGGGTTAATAGGGCTACGACCCCATTTTTCCGTGCCTCTGGATAACTATCGAAGCCCTTCGCGTACCCGCCCGCTCAGTGTCTTCAGAAAGGCGATCAGCGCGCGCTTCTCTTCTTCGCTGAGGTTGCGCGGACGAATTTCCGGATCGAGGTTCGGGTTGGGACGGCCGCCGGAGGAATAGAACTCGACAACATCCTCGAGGGTCGCGAGACTCCCGTCGTGCATGTAAGGTGCGGTGCGCGAGATCTCGCGAAGGGTCGGTGTCTTGAACGCGCCGTGATCGCGCGGATTGTCTGAAATCGCGAACCGGCCTTCATCCGCCAGACGGCCATCACGCCACGCGACGCCGGTGTTGTGGAATCGCTCGTCGGTGAAATTCGACCCAAAGTGGCACGCGCTGCAACCACCTTTGCCGCGGAATACCTCCAGGCCGGCCTTCTCGAGAGCGTTCAGCGAAGCGGTCCGGCCTGCAGCATACCGGTCGAAGCGTGAGTCGCCGGACCGGATCGTTCGAACGTAGCTGGCGAGAGCTGCCGAGACATCGGCGACCTTCATTCCAGTCCGTCGCTCCAACTCCGGAACCGTCAAACCAAGCTCGATCGGATTGAGGATCGGCTGCAACACCTGCCGCTCCAGCGAGTCCGCGCTCCCATCCCAAAAGAACGAGCGGCCGTATCCGCGATTGATCAGTGCCGGAGCATTTCGAGTTCCTTCGGCGCCGTTGATCCCGGGTGCGACAGCGCGCCCGTCCGAGAACGCGCGCTCGGGACCGTGACAGCTGGCGCAAGCGAGCGTCCCGTCGCGGGAAAGCCGTTTGTCGAAAAACAATCGCCGTCCCAGCGCGACCTTCTCACGCGTCAATGGATTCGTCTCCGGCACCGGCATGTAAAGGTCGAGTCCGAGCGGAGGCCTGGGAACCCAAGCCTCCGCCGCCAGCACAAGCGTTAATACAAACGTCACCAGACCGTTCATCTTGCTGACTTCAAGATCGGGAGATTGTCTAACGTCCAGAGTTCCGAAACTCCCTGAATGCCGTCATCAAACGCGATGCGCGAATCGTTGGCATAGAGATCGATACCGGGAGTGCCTGTGCCGGCCAAGCCCGTGAATTCCGGTTTGCCGCCCTCGACCGAAATTCGCATCAATTGCCAATCATCGCCCTTAGAGGATCTGGTGAAGTAAATCGTCTGTCCATCTCTTGTCCAAGCCAGTTGTGGCCGGACTGAGTCGAAGTCGGCAGTGTCGGTATAGAGATCACGAATGTTTTTTCCGTCGATATCAACCAGGATCAAGTGCCGTTCAGCTTTCGGATAAACAAGCTTCAGTGCGAGCGTCCGGCCATTGGGACTCAACGCAAGTCCTGAGACAATAGCTCCGGGAACTGCTGTGAAAACCACGCGCTTCTGACCGGTTGCGAGGTCATACGCGAAGACGTTTGGGGAACCAAAACGGTTGCCGCCGCCGACATTTGTGTAGACGGTCCGTTCATCGAGCGAAAGGGCGGACTCGACGGAACCAGAGGTAGCGTCCGTCGCGAAAGTCTGCGTGAATTCGCCGGTCTTCAGATCCAGGCGGTAGAAGCAGACTCTGTTCTGTGTATCGCGCAACGCATGCAAGATACTCTTGCCATCTCGGAACCACATGACCTGGCCGCCCAATCTCATTGGATTCGGTTCGTAGCTTCTCTCTTGTCCGGTCTCGATCGAGCGAACCACAATCTCGGGGCTATAGTTATCGCCCCGTTCACGCTGACTTTGGTAGGCGATGAATTTCTGGTCCGGCGACAATCGCGGATGCCGATTCGACCCGGCGAACGTTTCCGTCAGCACAGAGCGCCCGCCGATCTTTCCCGTGGTCCGATCGATGTCCGCTGCCTGGAGCCGTCGGCGGCAACGACATAGATCGCGCTCTTCCTGGAATCTACGCTGTCCCATGCCGCGTAGGCGATGTAGCGTCCATCCGGTGACAGGCTGGAACGACCGTCCAGAAGACGCCAGTCGAGTGACCGCAGCGATCGAATCGTGCCGTCGCTCGCGGACACCCATGCAATCTGCTTCGTGCCGTCTCGTTTCCACAGATTCACCAGAATCGATTTGCTGTCGCGGGACCAGGCCGACGGCTCAAACCATTGAAAGTCTGTGCTGCCGAGTAAAACACGGTGTTTGCCACCAGTTTCGTTGGCCATCACGCGCAATTGCCACTTTTGGTTCACCCTTCCGTCGCCAATGTGATCCCCGGGGCGATCCGTCCAGTTGTAGGCAATTTGCCGCAGATCGGGAGATGCCAAGGGGAATTGAGCATTGGCGCGTGAATCCTGCCCTGAACCTGCTTTTGCCATCAGCCGCTTGATCTCACCTGTCGTCATGTCTCGAATCGCAATGTCACCACTCGAAGCCCTGTCGATCACCATCAAGCGTCCATCCGGCAGTATTGAAGCGGTAAAGTCGACGTTTCTACTCCACAGCACACGTGCCGTAAGTGCATCGCCCGACCGCGTGTCCGGTAAAGAACCCAGCCGCGTCCGGGCTTCTGCTGCGACTTCCTTCTGATCTGCGAATTCACGCACGATGCGCTCGTACGCTTTGCGCGCTTCCGCGTTGCCCAACTTCTCGTAGGCCTGGCCGATTTGGAAAAGCGCCTTGGCAGCGAGTTGCCGGTCCGAGCCGTATTTCTGGACGATGGTCTGATAGAGCCTGATGGCTTCCTGCAGATTGCCTTCGGTGCGCTCTTTCACGAGAGCCTGTTGAAAGAGGTCGTTTCCGGTTTGGGCTACGAGCACTCCGGCGATCAGCGTGAGCATTCCAACTGCGATCGCAACTTTCAAAACGATTTTTTTCATAACTGATCTCCTTGCGCCGGAACACTACCGGACCGAAGAAAACCGCGTGTCATCGGCAGCGAGGGTGAAAGCAATATCTTCATGAAATCTTTGTCATGGCAATGTCATCACTCGGGCGACCACTTGTAGCCGACGCCGCGCACGGTGAGCAGGCGTTTGGGGTCTGCGGGATTGCGCTCGAGTTTTGCGCGGAGGCCTGCGATGTGATTGTCGATCGTGCGGGTGGTCGGATACGTTTCCAGTCCCCAGACCTGATCGAGCAATTCATCACGCGTGACCACTTCGCCGGGTCTCGACGCCAATGCCTGCAGAAGCTGGAACTCTCTCCGCGTCATCTCGAAAGCCTTGCCCGCCTTTCGCGCCTCGTATTTCCGGAAATCGATCGCGACGTCGCCCACGGTCAATTGATCCAATGACGTCTTCGCGGGTTGCGTTCGCCGGAGCAGGGCGCGAACGCGCGCCAGCAGCTCGCGAACGGAAAACGGTTTCGTGACGTAATCATCGGCGCCCATGTCGAGACCCACAACGCGATCGGTCTCTTCTCCGCGTGCCGTCAGCATCAGAACAAGCGTCTTCATTCCTTCCGCCCGCATTTGGCGGCACACCTCGTATCCGCTCAGTTTGGGCAGCATCAAGTCCAGGATGACGAGATCCGGCTTCTTCTCCTTGATAAGCCTGTATCCGGTCTCGCCGTCGGAGGCCGTCAACACCTCATGAAGTTCGCGTTTCAGATTGTCGGCCAGACCGCGAAGGATGGCGGGCTCGTCATCGACGATCAGGATGCGGCTCATGCAGGTTCTTTCTCCATGATCGGCAAACGGATCGTGAATGAACTTCCATGCCCCAAACTGCTTGCCACGTCGACGTCTCCGCCATGCGCTTTCGCGATGTGCGCAACGATGGTCAAACCCAGACCGGTTCCAGGGATCTGCATGTTTTCAGCGGTAGGCGCTCGATAAAAACTTTCGAAAATACGTCCCTGCTCTTCGGGCGCGATTCCGACGCCCTCGTCGACGACATGGATGCGCGCATGCCCATTCTCTCGGTCGAGACGCAAAACGATGCGGCGCGAATCGCCGGAATACTTCATGGCGTTGATCAGGAGATTAAGGATTGCCTGCTGCAAGGCGTCGGAATCCGCCCGCACCTGCGGCAAATCCGGCTCAGCGGCAATCTCCAAAGCAAAACCTGCCTGCTGGAGCGGATATTGCGCTGCCCGCGCTGCGTCCTCCACGACTTCCTGCAGCCGGCACGGTTGAAATCGATATGTTTTCTTGCCTCTCTCGATCTTTCCGAAATCCAGGACGTTATCGACGAGCCGGCTGAGCCGCTCGCTCTCGTGAAGGATCGTGTCGAGGTATTCCAATCGGGTTTGACGATCGACTTCTTCATCGAGACGCAGTGTCTCGGTAAACATTCGAATCGCCGTCAACGGCGTTTTCAGTTCGTGCGTGACAGAGGAGACGAATTGCGATCGCATCTCGGCGAGGCGGAGGTTCCGCTGCGCATCCCGCCACAGCAGATATCCGGCGAGCAGCGTGAAAGCGAGCGAGAGGACCAGGGCAGACACAAGGACGGTTTGTCGCAAGCCGATGTTCTGCGTTTGCGGTGGAGGCAGCACCACGCGCAGGCCCGCAAAGTTCTCGCCCAATCGCTGGCCCGCCGTGTCTGATGCCGTGGCCAGGCGGACGGGTCCTTGAGGCATGTTCAACTGGTTCAGAGCTTCATTAACTCTCACCGCAATGACCAGGCCTTCGAACGTATTCACGGGCGGCGTCATGCTCACCAGCCAGCCGGGTTCGGTGTAGAACGTCCAGACCGGTTCGCGCTTCGGAGTCGCCGGCATGAAGCGCGCCAGGTCGCGCTCGAGGGTTTCGGCATGCTCGCGTTCCCGAATCAACCCGGTCAAGCTGGACACCGAATCGGAGGCTCCAAGCCCCGCAGCGAGATCTCTCGTCATGCGCAAGGCGGCAGGCGGCCACAAACCACTTCTATCCTCAGCCGCACGGATCCACTCGATGAGTTCCTTTTGTCTTGCCTTGACCTGGAGCAGTGGCGGAGCGGCATAGAGACCGAGAGGCACGCCATGCTCGTCGACGAGATCGGGCGGTGTGGTCAATACGCGTGCGTATTCCGCTTCGCTTTCCCCGCTGCGGCCCAGCTTGTGCAGCGTTCGCGCGAGCAAGAGGCGCGCATAGCTCTGTTCGTCCGGTTGTCCGGCGGAGGCGACGGCTTCACGATACTGGCGAGCAGCGGCCGCATATTGCCGCGTAATCAATTCCTGCGCTTCAGCTCTTCGAATTCGTTCAGCGAAATTCCCTGCCGTCAGCCGGTCACGAAACTTCTGGGCGATCGCGTTGTTTTCCCATGGCAGTTGAAGACGTCCGTCGACGATGGCGCCCACGAATGCCACGGGACTGCCGGCCCGAACGTTCTCCGCGCCAACGCCGTGCGCGGCCATCCTGGTCACCTCTTCCAGCTTTGTCTGTTCAAGCTGTGAGAGCAGTGTCTGACGCACCTGCTCAATGAGGCGTAGCTGTTCATCCATGAGGCGCTTGTCTTCCAACTGGCGTTCCTGCCTCATCGTTCGTACGCCGAGTGCTATCAGCACTGCGCACGGAACAAGAATGGCGATCAGGAATAACAACGCTCCGCGTCGCGGAAGATATGCCCGAATCCTTAACGGCATGGCACGGCATTCTAAAGCCTTCCGGACCGGGCAATGTCATGGGAGTGTCATGTCATGCCCGGTGTATGATGTGCGCCAAAAATTACAAGGACAGTTCTATGACCAAACAGCTGCGCAGTATCGGTCCCCTCTCATGTGCGAAAGTAGCCGCGATCATTTATGGCGTGATTGGATTGATCATCGGCGCCTTCGTTTCTCTTTTGTCGTTGCTGGGCGTATTTGGCGGCGGTTTCGGCTCGACCGGTGGCGAACCGTCAGCACCCATCTTCGACCTGCTCTTCGGCGTCGGCGCCTTCATCCTGCTGCCAGTGGTGTATGCGTGCATGGGTGCGATCGGAGGAGTGATTATGGCCGGCGCTTATAACCTCGTGGCCCGCATCGTCGGCGGCATTGAACTGGAAATCGAATAGATTAAGTTGTCGCCGCAGCGGACGTGGCGGCCGACGCGGATGGCTTCAAACGTGCCGGGCGCCCGCACGTGAGCGCCTGCTGGAGTTACAATGACAGCAATGAAACTGAACGTCCCCGCGACTATCGACGACCTGCTCAAGTGCCCGAAGGACGGGCGCAAGTATGAGTTGGTGGATGGAAGAATTGTCGTGAGTCCTGCGGGGTTTCAACACGCTGATATAGTCGCGAGGATTGTCTACATTTTGGCGACTTTCCTGGATGCCCATCCGATTGGCAAAGTGTGCGGGGATAATCTCGGAATCATTTTCCCGAACGGCAACCTGCGATCGCCCGATGTTACTTTTGTGGGAGTTGAGAAGGTGCCAACGGGAAAAGCCGCAGAAGGCTTCGCAAGATTCATCCCCGACCTCGCTGTGGAAGTGCTGTCGCCTCATGACAGTCTCAAAGAAGTCGGTGAAAAAATCGGGGAATTCTTCGACAATGGCGTCCCCCTCGTATGGCTGGTTGATCCCGCCCATCGGACCGTCACCGCCTATCGATCGCTCTCGCGGATAGAGCAACTCGATTGCAACGACACGATCCAGGCAGAAGACGTCCTGCCTGGTTTTACCTGTCCGGTTTCACGCTTCTTCGAATGAAAAATATATAGCTGCCATGAGGCCAAGGCGGGGATTACGCTGACCGATACTTTTTGCGTAAAACCGTCACAAGCAGTTCGGTGCCCGATCGTTGACATCATGATGCCTGATATCTATCATCAAGACATGCGTACCACATTGACGCTTGACGACGATGTCGCTTCTAAATTGCGTGCGGAAGCGCGGCGATCCGGCAGACCCTTTCGGGAAGTTGTGAACGAGACGATTCGCCGGGGTCTGATGAGCCGGCAACGGAAGAGCCCGGCCGGGCCCTTTCGCGTGACAGCGCGTGATCTGGGCAGCCTGCGGCCCGGTTACAACATTGATAATATCGGCGATCTTCTCGAACGGGTTGAAGGTCCATTGCATCGATGATCCTGCCGGATGCGAATCTACTGCTTTACGCGTACTATCCGAGGGCCGCGCAACACGAAGCGAGCCGGACGTGGCTTGAAGCGGTGCTTTCGGGAACCGACACGGTTCGGTTTTCGTGGCAGACCTTGTGGGCGTTTCTGCGGATCTCCACAAACGCGAAAGTATTCGAACAGCCGTTGTCGATCGACGAGGCATCGGCCGCCGTGTCTTCATGGCTGGAGCGTCCCAATGCGGGTATCGTGGAACCCGGAGAACGCCACTGGGAAATCCTTCGGCGGCTGATGGAGGACGCCCAGTGCTCCGGTCCACTCGTCACCGACGCCGCTTTGGCGGCGATCGCCATTGAGCATGGCGGGACGCTCTACACAACCGACCGTGACTTCTCGCGTTTCACTGGGCTGGCGTGGAAGAATCCGCTGGAGGCTTGAAAGCCTGCAGACGTCCGTCACAACGAGTCACTCCACATGATGTTCGGCGATCGTCATTGTAAACGTCCGGTCGCCGATCCCGATGTAAAGTTCACGCTCCGTCACGGAAATGGAGAGAGCGGAACGCCGCTCGAGAAGTCGTGACATCTCATCGACAAGGTCTCGATCGAACTCGTACACCGGCACAGCGGATAGCCGATCGATTTTTGCGGCGGCCAGCTGGGCAATCACTTTTTCAACATCGCGGTGTGTATAGACGGCCGCGCGGCCTGCAAGCTTGAGACCGCGATTCAAACGCTCGGCGTCGGGCATGCCGACCTCGATCCACGCCGTCACGCGGCCCGTAAGATCTCGAATAAGCACGGCTGGCTCATCGCCGGCTGCGACGCCCTGCGTCAGTTCGATGCCGTCTCCATACTCGAGGCAGTAAGCGATCATCCGCATGAACATGTATTCGATGGTTTCGGAAGGTTGTCGCGCGATGCGGAGATCGAGCTTTTCGTAAACGCCGCGATCGATGTCAGCAAGATCGATGCTGAGGTTGTAGATTGTCGCGGTCAGAGCCATCGTAGTGATCTAATTCGGGGACGGTCGCCTAAATTCCCTAATTAACTTCCAAAGGATTCTTGGTCGTAATTAGGGAATTTAGGCGACCGTCCCCGAATTAGACCACTAGAAAATCCGATATACTTACTGGCCTTATGCACAGCACTCATTCTGATTCTTCGACCGATATTTCCGCCAAAGTCGAGGCGGCTCGCGAGGCGCTGGACGCCTGGGTACGCGAGGTTGTGGCATGGCATTTTGATCCGGCTACCGGTTGTCCGTTCTGGCTCGACTACGCGAAAAAGCTCGATTGGGATCCTCGAAAGGAAATCAAAGGTTTCGCCGACCTGAAACGTTTCGAGGAATTTCAGGACGAGTGGCTTCGCGGCGGCCCCGTCCAGCGATGGATTCCGAAAGGCCTCGCCGGCAAACCCGTGTTCGTTTTCGAAACCGGAGGCACGACGGGCACTCCGAAGACGCGCATCAACTGCGAAGACTTCCGCCTCGATTACGAAATCTTCAGCAAGGCGCTTCCTGACCAACATTTTCCCAAAGGCGCCAACTGGCTCATGCTCGGCCCTTCGGGTCCGCGGCGGCTTCGCCTGTCCGTGGAACACCTGACGCAGCATCGCGGAGGCATCTGTTTCTGCGTCGATCTCGATCCGCGCTGGGTGATCAAGCTCATCAAGAAAGGATGGATGGAGCATCTGCAGGCCTATAAAGATCACGTCATCGATCAGGCCGTTACGCTCCTTCAGGCCAATCACGATATCCAATGCATGTTCACGACGCCGAAACTTCTGGAATCGCTGGCACTGCGCCTGGAATCGATGGGCACGTCGATCGGCAAGATGGGCATCAAGGGAATCTTCTCCGGCGGAACCGAGTTCACTCCTCAGTGGAATCGATTCGCACATGAAGAGTTGCTGGACGGCGCATTCATGCAGCAGGTCTACGGCAATACGCTGATGGGCCTTGCTCTGGCCGCGCCGAGCGGTCCGTTCAACAATTACAAGATCTCGTATTACGCGCCGCAGCCGCGAGCGATCATCGAGGTCGTGGATTTCGACGATAACAACCGCGTCGTGGATTACGGCCAGACCGGGCGCGCCAAGCTCACCACGCTGACGAAAGAGTTCTTCATGCCCGGTTTCATGGAACGCGATGAAGGCGAACGCGAACCGCCTTACGAACGATTTCCCTGGGACGGAATCAGCGGCGTGCGTCCATACCGCGCGTTCGCCGCAACGACAACGGTGGGAGTTTATTGACATGCTTCAGCTTGACGTTCTTCGATGGGGCCAGCCCTATGAAAGTCTCGAATTCGACAACGTGGTGCATTTCTCCACGGGCGAACCAATCGCGAAAGTCGGCCGCGCCAACGGCGGCCTCATCCAGCGCGATATGCGAAAGGCGCAACACGCCCGCGATGTCCTAACGGCAATTCCGATCGACGAGTTGATCGCGAAGGTTGGCCGCGCCGGCGAACTCTTCATGAACGGCACAATTCCCATGGGGGACGGGTCGCAGACTCCCGACGAATTTGCGCGCGCGCAGTCGGCGAGCACGGGCCTTCCTGAAAACATGGTCCGGTTGAACATGAAGAAGAACGCCTTCGTGCTCGGCGAAATGCGGAACATCCTTACGTCGCTCACGCGCGGCCTCGATCTCAACGTCCTGACGCGCGGATACGGCGAGGAACGCGGCATTCCGATCAGCTTCCAGGCGCAGACGCCTGTGCTCGGCCTCGTGCTGCCGTCGAATTCGCCGGGCGTGCATGCGCTCTGGCTTCCGATCATTCCTATGCAGATCGGACTCGTGCTCAAACCCGGACCCCAGGAACCCTGGACGCCGTATCGCATGGCCGGCGCGTTCTTCGAAGCGGGTATTCCGCGCGAAGCCATTTCCATCTATCCCGGAGAAGGCGACGTCGGCGCGGCGGTTCTCGACAGCTGCAGCCGCAGTGTGATCTTCGGCGGACAGCCGACCGTCGACCGGTATCGCGGAAATCCCAGAGTGCAGGCGCACGGACCGGGCTTCTCGAAAATCCTGCTCGGCGACGACGAAGTCGATAACTGGGAAAAGTACCTCGACATCATGGTCGAGAGCGTTGCGATCAACAGCGGCCGCGGATGCATCAATTGTTCCGGCATCTGGGCCAGCCGTCACACGCGCGAAATCGCGGACGCAATTGCGAAGCGTCTTGCCGATATTCGAGCGCTTCCACCGGACAATCCGGACGCGAAGCTGGCGGCGTTCACGGTTCCTGGCATCGCGGAAGCTATTTCGAAAGGAATCGACGCGGATCTCCAGCAGCCCGGCGTCACCGATGTCACGGCAAAGTACCGGGATGGCAGCCGTCTTATAAACGCAGGGAAAGCGGATTATCTGCTGCCGACGGTGGTTCACTGCCAGTCGGCCGAGGCGGCGATTGCGAAGAAGGAGTACATGTTCCCGTTCGTGACGGTCGTGGAGTGCCCTGAGTCGAAAATGATCGAAGCCGTCGGGCCGACGCTTGTGTGCAGCGCGATCACAAACAACGAAGTCTTTCGACGGCGTCTGATCGATACGGTGCACATAGACCGGCTGAACCTCGGCCCTGTTCCGACGACGAAGCTGAACTGGCTTCAGCCGCACGAAGGCAACATCGTGGATTTCCTGTTCCGGGCAAGGGCGTTTCAGAGTGCGCCTGTGGCCTGAACTTGACAGTTGATAGTCGACTGTTGACCGTTGACTGTTTGACTTGTTGCGATTGTTCGATGGTTCGATTTGGCCATCGCAACAAGTCCAACACTCAACGCACAACAATAAACTCTCAACTGTCAACTGGGGGAAAAGGCTCTTCATGAGAATCGTGTCCATCACCGCCGGCGCAGCAGGTATGTATTGCGGGAGCTGCGCGCGCGACAACTCGATTGCAGCCGAACTCATCCGCCGCGGACACGACGTCACTCTCGTTCCCGTCTACACTCCCACCCGAACCGACGAGCCGAACGTGAGCCGCCCGCAGGTCCTCTTCGGGGGCATCAGCGTTTACCTCCAGCAATACGTTCCTTTGTTCCGCAAGCTGCCGCGATTCGTCGATCGCATCTGGGATTCGCCGGCCGTTATCAACGCATTCGCAGGTCGCGCGGTTTCCAACGACCCAAGGCTTCTCGGTGACCTCACCCTTTCCATGCTTCGCGGGACCGATGGCGTTTTGCGGAAGGAATTCGACAAGCTCCTCGACTGGATGCGCGCCGAACCAGCGCCCGACGTCGTCAATCTGCCGAACTCGCTGCTGATCGGGATGGCGGCGCCTCTGCGCGAAGCGTTCCGCTGCCCGGTATTCTGCACGCTCCAGGGAGAAGAGCTGTTTATCAACGGCCTCATCGAGCCGTATCGAAGCAAGACGATCGATCTCATCCGGCGGCAGGTTGCCAGTGTCGATCGCTTCATCGCGGTGAGCGATTACTGCGCCGGCTTCATGACGGACTTTCTCAGAATTCCCAAAGAGAAGATCTCCGTCGTTCCGCTTGGAATCAACATGACGGGTTACGAACGGCGGCCGCCTTCCCCTCCCGGCGGAAGTTTCACGATCGGTTACTTTGCCCGAATCGCGCCGGAGAAAGGTCTGCATGTGCTCGCCGACGCTTATGTCCGGCTGCGCCGCAGAACCGGCCCGGCGCCGATGCGACTCGAAGCGGCCGGCTACACATCACCGGACCATCGCAAATATCTCGACGACGTTCGCAAGGTGCTCGAGAAAGAGGGGCTCGGCGGAGAGTTTTCCTATCGCGGCGTGGTCGATCGCGACGGCAAGCTTGCTTTTTTGCGTGGCCTCGACGTGTTGTCGGTTCCTGCCACATACGACGAGCCCAAAGGTCTGTTCCTCATCGAAGCGATGGCGAACGGCGTTCCCGTGGTGCAGCCCGCGAGAGGGGCATTTGTTGAAATCATCGGGAAGACGGGCGGAGGCACGATGGTCGAACCGGACAATCCGGAGAGTCTCGCCGCCGGACTCGAAGCGCTGTGGCGAGATCGTGAAAAGGCGGCTGCGTTGTCGGAGCGCGCGTTCGAAGGTGTGAGACAGCACTACACGGTGTCGCATTCGGCGGCCCGGCTCCTGGAAGTCTACGAAGAACTGGCGAGGCCTCGCGAAGTTGCTGGAAGTCTCAAACGTTAACAAACACTATGCGACGCCGCGCGGATCGCTCGCGGTGCTGTCGGACATCTCGATGTCTTTGGCGCCCGGCGAAGCTGCAGCGATCACTGGCCCGTCCGGCAGCGGCAAGAGTTCCCTCCTTTACATATTGGGCGGCCTGGAAGCGCCTTCATCCGGCAGCGTCAAGCTCGGCGGCCGAGAGATCTATCAACTTGGACCCTCGGAAATTGCGGACTTCCGGAACGCCGAGATCGGCTTCGTCTTCCAGGATCATTGCCTGCTGCCGCAATGTTCGGTTCTGGAGAATGTCCTCGTTCCGACGCTCGTCGCGCCGGCGGCGGATAATTTCACCAGCCGCGCGAGATCGCTGATCGAACAGGTGGGACTCAAGGATCGACTGGAGCACCGGCCGTCCGAGTTGTCCGGCGGCGAGAAGCAGCGCGTCGCGATCGCGCGCGCCCTGATCCGGCAACCGCGCCTCCTTCTCTGCGACGAACCCACGGGCAATCTCGATCCGTCGACAGCGGAGAGTGTCGCGTCGCTCCTGCTCGACCTGCATCGCGCCCAGAAAAACATCCTGATCGCTGTCACTCACAGCACGCGCCTTGCATCACAGTTCCCGATCCGTCTCGAACTGGCCAATGGAAAGTTGAAACGGTTGGAATTGGGCTAACCGGACACGTTCGAAGCCGCACAACTGTAAACTAAGGTTTACGGTTGCGGCGGCGGATCTGGACAGCCTCCCGGGATTTAAACATCAATCAGTTAACGGGCGCATGTTTGGCTGATCGGACTACAGTGTCGGATTCGCTTACATTGCAACGGAGGCATGCCGGTGGTGATGCTCCGCGCATCGATCTTCTGACCTGTTGATTCCTTTCACTTTACGACAGAGCTCATGGACTCCGGGTGATTGGGTATTGGCCTGCATTAGAGAACGACCCGCAAAAACCCTAACCCCATCGGAAAGGTCAACAATGAAAACCAGAATGATCTCAGTGCTGGCAACAGCCGTGTTTCTGTGCATGTCGGGCGCAGCGCACGCCGCAACCATCGTATTCGACGATATCCCGAACACCGTTAACGCGATCCAGACTTTTGTGACGTCGACGGGCTATGACTTCAATGGAGGGCATTTCCATATCATCGACAGTCCGGGCCCTTTTGCCCGTAACGCGAGTACGTCCTACCTGGCTGCTGAAAAGGCAAATAACCTTGGCCAACCGGTCACGATGACCCAGATTGGCGGGGGCACATTCACTTTGAACCAGGTTGATGTCGCCGAATTGTGGCTTCCCGGCGATCCCTTGAACGATTTCTTCTACGTTTATATCACTGCCAACCGGCTTATCGGCGGCCCTCTGAGCATGCTCGTGACGCTCGACGGAATCCGCGATGGTGCGGGAGGAGTTGCTGATTTCCAGTTGGTCACCTTCATCGGCTGGACAGGCCTGACGGATGTGACATTCACGGGACGGAATGCCGCCGGTGCTTTTGGCGATTATTCGATCGACAACATCGTCGTGGATAGCGAAGCGGTTCCCGAACCCGCAAGCTTGACGCTGCTCGTCCTGGGATCTCTCTCTTTGCTCGCCGGCGCAATTCGCAAGCGCCAGTAAAAGCTTCAGTTCCAAAACAAAACGGACGGCATCCAGCCGTCCGTTTTTGTTTGGGGACAGCTGACGTAATTCGTGGACGGTCGCCGAATTACCGTCCCGGCATCGGATCCATTTTCGTTGTGCGGCGTGCAGGAATAAGCGTCGCGAGGAAAGCGACGATCATCAGAAGCCCTGAGACGCCCGCGAACGTCAGCGGGTCGGTCGGTTCAATGCCGAAAAGCAGAGTTTGCAGAAAGCGCGTCAGGATCAACGCGCCCGCGACACCCATCGTCACGCCGGTCAATGCCAGGATCAGACCCTCCCCGATGATCATCCGCAGGATCGTTCCTGTGGTCGCTCCCAATGCCATACGAACGCGAATCTCGTCACTTCGCTGTGCGGTGGAAAAGCTGATCAATCCATAGATACCGATAGCGGCCAGCATCAGTGCCATTACTGCGAACGAACCGAGCAGCAGAAGGTTGAAGCGCCTGTCTCTGACCGATCGCGACAACAGTTGCTCCATCGTCCACGTGCTTGCGAAAGGAAGGCTTTTATTGACCGCCCAGATTTCTTTCTTCACAGCGGGCAACACGATCGCCGGATCGACAGCGGTTCGCACGACGTAGGTCATCGATCCCGTAGGACTTTGCGATTGCGGAAGAAACAACTCCGCGCGGGGTTTGCTGTCCAGACCCGTGGACCGCACATCCCCGACGATTCCGACTATCTCGCACGTGACCGATGGGGTTGTCCGTTCATCCGAATTGTTCGTCCGATCACATTAGGATCGCTGCCGAACCGCCGCGTCCATAGTCCGTGTCCGAGTACGACCACGAACTTGCCGGGCTGATACTCCTCTTCCGTGAATGTGCGGCCGAGAAACGCGGGCGCGCCGAGCACTTCGAAGAATCCGTCTGTCACAAGCCAGGATCGAAAGGACTCCGGTTCGCCCTGTTCAGTGGTGTTATGCGTGTACGGTTCGGCCGCGGCCATCTCCGTGAACACCTGAGCCTGCTGACGCCAATCGAGGAAATTTGCGGGCGCGGCGCCGGGTTCTTTCGTGCCGTTCCTCAAGACTTGCGAGACCGTGACGATTTCGTCCGCGTCTTTATATGCCAGCGATCGCAACAGCACGCCGTTCACGACGCTGAAGATGATGGTGCTGGCGCCGATGCCCAGAGCGAGCGTTGCGACCGCAACCAGCGCAAAGCCCGGACTCTTCCGGAGGCCGCGCGCGGCATAACGAATGTCCTTCCCGATCGATTCGATCGAAACGTGAATGTCCATGTCCCGCGTCCTTTCCTGATGGATCGTGTAGTTGCCGAACCGGCGCCTTGCATTGCGGACGGGCGCAGCCATCTGATGCCCCTAAGACCAAGGTGGGTGGGTATTGTTACAAAGAAAAATAGGGCAGTAGCGTAATTCGGGGACGGTCGCCTAAATTCCCTAATTTGAAGTGCAATTAGGGAATTTGGCGACCGTCCCCGAATTACGCTAGACTCCACTCCCCATGGCTCTTGCCGACGGATCCAACATAGGCCCCTACGAGATTCGCGGACCGCTGGGCGCCGGCGGCATGGGGATGGTGTATCGAGCTCACGATCCACGCCTGGGGCGGGACATCGCCCTCAAGATCCTTCCGGAAAACGTAGCGAACGATGCGCACAGTCTGGCTCGATTCACGCGCGAGGCGCGCGCGGTGGCTTCGCTCAATCATCCGCACATCGTTACGATTCATTCCACGGAAGAAGTCGAAGGACTGCGATTTATCACGATGGAATTGATCGAGGGCCGAACGCCGACGGCCCTGATGATCGCGATTCTCAAGGATCACCCACGCGCGATTCCCGAAATCCGGCGCGACGCTCCCGAAGGGATCGCGCAGTTGATTGCGCTCTGTCTCGAGAAGAACCCGCGTGACCGTATTCAGACAATGCAGGAGATCCTGATCGAACTGAAAGCGCATCGCCGGGCATGGGAGTCGGGCAGTTCTGCAGCGAAGCCAAGGACGTCATCTGTGACAGCGCAGGCTTCGGAAGAGAGCCGGTTCCGGATCGCCGTTCTGCCGTTTCAGTCGCGCACGGCCAACAACGATGCGGAAGCCCCTTGCAGAGGGCCTGACGGACGACATCACTGCCGGCCTTGCGCGCTTTCCCTATCTGCGCGTCGTCTCGCGGCCGGATGCCGAAGCAGCCAAGGGACGCGCTGCAGACGCTCGAGCAGCCGCGCTTGTCGGCGCCCGTTATCTACTCGAAGGGACAGTGCGGACGGCGGGCACCGTGACCCGACTCAACGCACGGCTCATCGATGTCGAAACGGGCGGTCATTTATGGGCGGAAACGTATGACAGGCAACTCACGTCCGAGAACGTCTTCGACATGCAGGACGACCTCACAAATCGCATCGTCGCCACCGTGGCGGACTCCGCCGGTGTGCTTGTACGGTCTATGGCCGGCACCATTCGCGACAGGGCTGCGCAGGACTTATCCCTCGACGAACTCGTGCTTCGCTATTTCGCGCATCAGCAAACCCTTCGCGTCGACGAACACGCAGTTCTCCGTGCTGCGTTCGAAAGCGCGCTCGAAACTCAGCCGACGCATGCGCTGGCCTGGGCCTGTCTGGCGGATTTCTATGAGCTCGAACACTCGATCGAATTGAATCCGCGCCCCGACGCGCAAGTGCTGGCGCGGAAGGCCGCCGAGCGTTCGATCGAAATCGATCCGACGTGCCAGCAGGGCTGGCGCCAGCTCGCAATGCGCAGCCACTTTGAACGCGACCTGAACGGGTTGCGGATGGCCGCCGAACGAACGGTTCAGCTCAATCCCTTGAGCGCGGCCGCAGCTTATATGGGCCTGCTTCTGGCATACGCCGGCGAGTGGGACCGCGGGATGTCTTTGGTGCGGCGCGCCATGGATCTGACCCCTCAATACCTCAACGTGCTTCATATTCCCGTGTTTTTAGACCACTACCGCCGTGGAGAGTTCGAGGATGCCCTGACTCAAATGAAGCGTGCGAACCTTTCGCATCATGTCGGGACCCTGATTTCGAGCGCAGCAGCGGCCGGCCAACTGGGACGTGTCACTGACGCGAAGGCTGCGTTCGACGGACTTCGCCGCCATCACCCCGCCCACGTTGATCCGGACAAGGTCCGGTCGTTCCTTGCAGGCTGGGTCTGGGATGAGGGCCTCATCGAGCAGTTGATCGATGGGTTCCTGAAAGCGAAGGCGCTCGAAGCCGCACCGGGAGTTCACGCAGTTCGCGCGGCTCCGGAGTCTGCCTCGCAGCCGAATTCCAGCGCCTCGATCGCCGTGCTGGCCTTTACGGACATGAGCGCCGCCAAAGATCAGGAGTGGTTCTGCGATGGCATCGCCGAAGAAATTCTCAATGCGCTGTCGCAACTGCAAGGCATGCGTGTGGCCGCGAGGGCGTCGGCGTTTTCGTTCCGTGGCAAAGGAGACGACCTCAAAGCGATCGGCGAAAAGCTTCAGGTGGCAACGGTTCTCGACGGCAGCGTGCGCCGGGCGGGCGACCAGGTGCGGATTACGGTGCGCCTTTCGGATGTCGCGAATGGGTATCAGTTGTGGTCGGACCGTTACGATCGAAACCTCAGCGATATTTTCGATGTTCAGGAAGAGATCGCCCGAGCCGTTGCCGCGCGGCTTCGGGGAACGCGAACCGACGACAGCGGGGTGCAGCCGCACGTCATCCGGCATACGGAGAACCAGGAGGCGTATCACCTCTTTTTGCGCGGACGGCATCTCTGGCATTCCCGTTCGAAAGGCTCGCTGCAAAGGGCGCGCGAACTCTTCGAGGAGGCGTCGCGTAAAGATCCCGACTACGTCCTGCCGTGGGTGGGGCTGGCGGAGCTCTTCGCGATTCAGTCGCTCTATGGATTCGAAAGGGAGAAATACGCCAATCCCCGCGCGCAGGAAGCCGTCAACCGCGCGCTCGCCCTCAACGACAGGATTGCGGATGCTCACCGCTCTCGCGGGCTTTCGTTGTTGTTCTGCGCCGGCTACGATCCGAAGGCCGCGGCCAGGGCTTTTGAACGCAGTATTACGCTCGACCCGGCGAGTGGGCTTGCGCACATCTGGGTTGGCTGGCCGACATGGCCCGGACGCGAAAGCGTCGCCATTGCGGCGGCGCGCCGCGCGCTGGAACTTGATCCTCTGAACCCGTACATTCACAGCTGCGCCGGCGCCATTTACGATTTTTATGATCGCGCTGAAGAGGGACTTCGGGAATTCGACAAAGCCTTCGAGATCGATCCCAACTATCTGGTAGGACTCTATCTCGGCGGCGGAGTTTACTCCCGGCGCGGCCGGCACGACGAGGCGCTGCGCCTTTTCGCTCGTGGCGTGGAGTTATCGGACCGGGCTCCGTTCTATCTCAGCTATCACGGCTGGGCACTGGCCCGCGCGGGACGCATCGAGGAAGCACGCGCCGCGCTTGCCGAACTGGAAGCACGCGCGCAAACCGAATACGTTCAGTACGTCCATCTGGCGATCGTGTATTCCGCGCTCGGTGAGATGGACCGCGCGTTTGAACTGCTAGAGCTTGCCACGCGCGATCACAATGGCTGGATCGGGTGTCCGCGGATGCCTATGTTCGAGGACTTCCGGAAGGATCCTCGATATAAAGAGCACCTCCGCCGCATTGGTCACCCGGACGCGGGATAGGTACGGACCTTCAGACGAGGTTGTCCGCGTTTTTCTCATGTTTCCGACTGGGGTGGAGGAGTTCGATGGGGACGTAGAAGGTTCGGTAACGTCGGCCGTCGGAAAATGGCTGACCGGTCGGGTCTTCGACGAGCACAGTGGCGCGTTTGGTAATCCGGTTGACGATGCCAGCGTAAGAACGCCCTTCAAAGGTAAACGTGACAGGGTGTCCTGGTCGGATGCCGGCGTTGGCAGCCCGTTCACGTCGCGTGATGAGCTGGTGCGTGTGCGCTTTGTGCAAAAACTGCGCGCGAGCGATCTGTTGAAAGCGCTCCTTGCTACAGTCGCTAACACCCCAGCAGAGGTACTCGATGAGGTGAACGAGTTCATGCTCAACAATCCGCTGCAGTGCCTCGAGTCGTGTTGTGCAGACCAGGCCGCAGACGGTAATCGTGCGGTCCTGTGTGCCAAAGCTCTCAAAGAGCAGCCCGCAGGCGATGGCGATCTCATATCGGACGCCGCCGGTATGCGTACGATAGCGCGTGGTTGCGCCGCCAGCCTTTGTCATGCGCGTTGAGAGTCGAAACTCGAGTGGGGTTGTGCCAAGGGTCTGCTGGCAGTGGTGCTCGAAGCAATACTGGTCGTACAGGGCAAACAGCCGCCGAAGATCCGCGGTGTGGATCGCGGTGAAATTCGCCGTGTGCAGGTGCGCTGAGTGTCGGAGGACGTCGTTGTGAATGACCCCGCGGCGATCGAGCACGACGTCTTCTGGCGGTATCGCCAGCGCAACGGCTTCCAGCCTGGGTGTGTGCTGTCCGACCGTCATATCGGCGAGTCTGCGTGCATCATTGGGCAACGGAGGTCCCTTGTGCAGGAGTCGGAAAGCCGAGGATCGTAGATCGATCTCATAGCCTTCGGCGTTGCAGCCTTAAAGCCGTATTCCGAAAGGACTCCACGTGAGTTTGTCGACAAGACCGGCTGCCGCCGACCCGCTGCGCTTTTTCCACTCCTGATACTGGTCCTCCGCATTCGAGTCCACCTGGACTGTTCCGGCAAAGGTACAGTTGGCATGCGCGCATTTGATCAGTCCGGTCAGGTCATCGATAGGCGCTCGCGTCAGGGCGTAGCAAACGGGGCAGGACACGTGGACCTGGCTCCTGTCGAAGTCGAAGCTCTCCCACCGCCAGCGCAGTCCTCCCGAAACCTCAGCATTCAACATAACGCCCTCCTCTGAGACGTTAGACGTTAAGCTGCACGCGGCGGGCCACTATGAGGCTTTGGCTGTCAGAGGCCTCTCACATCAGGCACATAGATTGTTTTTGGGCTCAACGAATCGCGAACAGCATGTTGGAAGCGACGATGAGCAGCGTTCCACCCATGCCTATGACCGGCGGACCGGTGGGGGCAACCCCGCGTGGCGATCGTGACGGATTTGCCGTAGCGGCGTCCCTTAATGAGGTCCCACCGCGGAGCAGGCATGCCGGCGAGCTTCGCCTTTCGCGTGGAGACATAAACGGGTTCGAGCTTTCCTCTCCGGGCATCCTCCAGAACACGCGGCCATGTGTCCTCCGCTTCGCCGGCAACAACTGCGTCTGCGTGGCGCGCCGCTTCCTCGGGAAGAGCGGTCGCGTGCGGCCCGCCTATGACGACGGGCACTCCACGACGCCGGAATTCGCGAGCAAGACGGTAAGCATGAGGAGCGGACGGGGTGGGCGCCGTAATCCCGACGAGGTCCGCCGCCACGTCGAATCGCACCGGTTCGACAATTTCATCCGTGTGCGAGACCTCATGGCCGGGCGGCGTGAGCGCCGCGATCAGAGGCATGGTGAGTTGTGGAAACTGGATTAGCCTTCCCCACCGAAGCCTTCGCGACTCCGGCGACTCGGCAGTGATCAGATGAACCCGCAGGAACTTCATCGTATGGAACCTGTGGGACGTGCCGGGGCCAGATCGCAAGGCTACGCATGCGTCACCAGGAGTTAAAGCGTTTCTTCCCTGGCTTTCAGAATCACTGGCTGATATCGGGAAATCGAAATCGCGACCAAAATCACAATGATCGTGATTCCGGCCACCAGCCATACACGTTTCCTAGACATAGTCGCCACCAATCTCCTCTTGATATTGGTAGAGACCCTTAGAATCGATAATCAGTTCACACCGATGAACTGGAACCACAACACCCATTACCGCAATAGAAACGCCTGACAGGTGTCATCCGAAGGCGTCCGAAGAGGACATGAACTGACGGGCCTTGTCCGGAAGCCGCCACGAGAGCCCCCATCCAGCTTTTTCGGCGAATCTCAATGGTGCGGCATCGAGGATACCTGCCTGCCCGAACATTAATGGAGGGTCGGCAGCATCGGTCTCCAGAAGGTGTGTTCCAAACGCTCCTTCCTGTCCAAGCAGTGCGTCGCCGGCAGCCTGCGCGACGGTCATTGCAACGCGTGTTAAAAGGCTGCTCTCCCCCACTTGCGCGCCGACGATAACTGGAACACACCACTGACTCGCTCCGGACACAACCTCCAATGATCGGAGCAGTCCGCCCATCTTTGACACACGGATGTTGATGATCCATCGTTCCGGGTCTTTGCCAATCAGCGGAAGTTCTTTCAGTCCGAGGAAACTTTCGTCCAGAATAATGCGGCAATTCGTTTCGATTGCGACCCTGCGCATCGCATCGAATTGGCGCGCCGTTACCGGTTCCTCGATGCCGGCAAAACTGCAATTGAGTCGAGTCAGATGCGTCGTGGCACTTTCCGCATCCTTCCAGAGATTGTTGGCATCCGCTCGGATTCGCAGATCGGGAATGTTCTGTGCTTCGAGGATTCTGATCTTCTCCTGATCGCGTTCCGGATCGCCGGAGAGCTTGATCTTAAAATCCGAGAACCCTGTTCTGGAGTACTGAGACACCGTTGCTCGAAACTTATCCGCCGGTCCGTCGCCGATTACGGCGGAGTAACGGAAGCGACTTGAGGGCGGCTCGATAGACAGCAAACGTTCAACTGCCATGCCTTGCTGAAGCGCAAACAACTCGAGAATTGCCAATTCAATCGCACACCAGGCTGCAGGGTTTTTTCCAATATCCTCGCGATGTACGCCCATCCAGAGTTTAAGATCGTCAACCGAAGTGACGTTTTGCCGGAGCGCGGCGCAGTGTCTCCGAAAGAAAGCGTCAACGGTTTCCAGGCTCTCGCCCGTAACGTATTTTCTGGGACACCCCTCGCCGAATGCATGCAGGCCATTGGACTCAGCCTCCACCCAGGCGGTTTCCGTTTCGACACGTTCGGCAGAGTGGTGTTTAAAGACCAGTTTAAAAGGAATGGACAGCCGATAAAGATTGAGACGTTGGATCACGATGATTTGGGGCCTCAAGTAAGTTCGAGCTCTCTATCAGGATCGCAATCTGAACTCCTCGAAATGGAATGGACACTCCTCTTCGTACTGTAATGCGATCGTTTTGAACTGGGCCTCACGCTGTCCTCGCTGGATACACTGCTTCTTATAGGCTTCGCCGGTTCCTGATTGAACCGGTAATAGTTCAAGCTGTGCCAGACGCCCGCTTGCACGCTTGTGGGCATATTCGATATTCGAATCGCCGAGTTCCCGATCAATTCGTGCCGACAGTTCTTGTTTGAGGAGACTCAATCCTGAGGGCCACTCGTACACCAGCCGATAAACGCCACGGGCCGGAACGGCGAGCATCATAAAAAACACCGAGGGGCATCCCAGTTGGTCTCCTGCGGCGCGCACAGCCTGAATGACCTGGCTTTCGTACAACTTTTCACCGGTGATATTGGTAACGCCTTTGCCCTTCTGCAGGAACTGAATCGTAGGCGTGGCGCGAAAAGAATCCGCAATGGTAACGATGTCATTCATGAAGTAGCGGTAAAGGCCGGCAGGAGTGGTCACGACCACATAGTACTGGCGCCCCTTTTCCACCCTGTCAATGGTAAGAAACACCTTTCGTCCCGCATCCCAGGCATCACGTTCCGCAAACTCGAAAAAGTTTTCATGAATCGTCGGCCATCCAAGGTTCTGCGTTCCCTCCACGATGATGGTTCCGCGAAGCTCGCTCGCTAGATACCCCATCTCGGTGATGCGGGCACCTGACGGAAGCAGCGGCTTCAGGGCAGCCAGCGCGATACCGCAGCTTCCACCGGTCCAGGTTGCGACAAGACGCAAATCAGGCCAAAGATTCGAGTAGGCCGGCTCCGTTGTATTCAGAATTTGTTCAACTTCCCGCCGGCGATGAGCGGAGCATACAAGGCGGGATTCGATGGCTTCCCGGACTTGTGGTGGGAGATCGTGTTTTGCGCGAAATGTTCCTCTCGAGATGTCTTCCAGCAACATCGCGCGGTGTTGCCGAAGGACCCACAACAGCTTTAGAAAAGTTGAAGGATTCGCGGTAAACATGCATCTTATGTCGCGGATTGGGAGAGCCAGGCGCAGGATTGTGAGGTACTTCAACTCGTAGTCCTGGATCTCAAAAACTTCCGCCGGCAGCACATACTTTCTCTGAGCGAGCGCCGGCATAGTCTTGTACCCATGTCCTGAAGCCGACCCATACGGAACGCCCGATTCCAGTTTGCCTTCGACTGCGGGGCTCACAATGCCGAGAATGCGTCCATGAAAGGCGCGAGGATCGATCCGGTATTGAGCATACGACTGGACTGCCTGGTTCCACCGGTGATTTCGCAGAGTCTTCTCGATGAGTGGGATTCGTTTTGGTTGGCCGGTCGTTCCGCTCGTAAATGCGTACAGCACAGGAGTGGCTGCGGTCAACGCGGGCTCACCACTACGCGCCTGTTCATCCACAAATGGCCGGAGCGTTTCATAGCTTTGGACCGGAATGGAATCCGCGAAGGCCGCGTAACTTTTGATTCGTGAGAATCCATACTTCCGGCCGAAGTGAGTGTCCCGGTTTTTTCGAAGCAGATCGAGGAGTAACCGCTCCTGTGTCTGCCAGGGATTTTCGGCGTGCGTGAGCAGTCGTTGCCAGCACGTCCATCGGTACACCTGCATCTGGAGTCGCAACAGGGGATTGATAACACCTTCAATGAGCATCCGTAGTCCCCGTCTCCTGATCCAGCCCAGGTGTGAAAGGCGTCGTCATTTGTGCAAGAAATCCCATGGGATAGTTCGGATTCATCAGCCCGAGTTCGCCAACGCGGCGATCTCCAGGCAGGAACCATGTTCCGAACACCAGGTCCCAGACGATGAGGTTGTTGCCGTAATTCGTGTTGGATTCCCTGGCTGCTCGTGAATGGTGCCACCTGTGCAGATCTGCTGTGCTTATGACGTAATTCAGAATGCCGTAACGCGCGTGCACATTGGAGTGTTTGTAGAAACCGTTAACCGCGTAGAAGACGAAATGCACCGCCAGCACTTCCACGCTCACGCCAAGGATGATGAAAGGAAGGACGTCCAAAAGATACTGAAGGCCTTTTTCGGTTGGGTGGAACCGGCCCACGTTCAGCCAATACAGTTTTTTTGACGAATGATGTACGGCGTGAAGCCTCCAGAGCTTCGTTTTGTGTGCCGCGACGTGGAGCCAATAGCGAAGAAGTTCGGCCATGGTCAGAGTCATCGCAACTTGAACGACGAGTGGAGAGTCGTGGGGCCACCATTGTGTGATGGATAGGTCCAGCGCACTTATGTATCGAATCAATGTGACTGAGAAGAACCATGAGAGCGCCAGCGGCACCATCGCCTGCACCAGAATCATGAAGGCCAGGTCATTCCCCATTTCCTTCCAGTCCGGCGCCCACGAACGGTCGTAAGGAATCACCATCTCGAGCACAAGTACAATCGCGGCTGCGAGGACGATGGCTGCATAGGGAGTCCATGAGGCCGGCGCCCCAGTCGTTTGAAGCAGGAAGTGCGTTGAAAATGCCGCCGCCATCGTTCCGGGAAAGACGATCCAGCACAAGGCAAGCCGGAATCCTGTTTCAGATGGTTGTGGACTGTGTGTCCTTGTCATTGCGAGTCTCCTTCAGGAACGAGAAAATCGCGGGCAATACGATGTGATACGGTGTTTCGCCTCCCAATAAATCGTTTGGTTCGCTATCTGTGGCACGGTTTCCGTATAGATTCTCTTCTTCCGTCGAGGTACTGAAGCAATCGGGCGGTTATGTCACGCTGGAACCACAATACCCACTATCACGGCTTTGTTCTGAGCGCGATTCCGTCGAACTGCCAGCGGGCGCTCGACGTCGGTTGTGGCCGAGGCGCGCTGACTCAAAAACTGGCAGCGCATTGCGAAGAGGTCATAGGTGTCGCTACCGATGCCGGATGCATCGCTCACACAACGACCGCTATCGATGTTCCGCGAAACATTACTTTCCTCAATGGCGATGTCTTAACACACCCGCTTCAACTGAACAGCTTCGATTTTCTGGTCGCTGTCGCGACGCTGCACCATTTGCCGCTCCGCATGGCTCTTCAGAGGTTTTCCGATCTGCTTCGTCCCGGGGGTGTCCTGGCTATTGTCGGCCTTTATCGAATCGCCACGCCGATCGACTATGGCTTTTCGGCAACGGCTCTTCCAATCAGTTGGTTTGTTCGGTTGCTAAAAGGGGAAGAGCAGGTCGGCGCACCGACTCGCGATCCTACAGAGACGCTGAGAAGCATTCGCCGGGAAACTACTTTGGTCTTGCCGGGAGCAGTTCTG
>Ga0137433_1000157_pt1 | contig 38899 bp, 29 predicted proteins | sample EasRivERMZT840_2_FD_102335 | JGI IMG/M metagenome (GOLD analysis project Ga0137433, IMG submission 102335) | Soil microbial communities from meander-bound floodplain in the East River, Colorado, USA - East River MetaG ERMZT840_2 | ecosystem: Environmental > Terrestrial > Soil > Floodplain ...
CCGAGCCACAGGTGGTGCTGTCGGAAGACGGTGAGAGGGCGACCATTCTCGTGACCATCGACGAGGGCCCCCAGTGGAAGATCGCCGGGGTCTCCATCGAAGGAGAGGCCTTCGGCGCGAGCACCGAGTACCTGATCGCGGCCTCCGATCTGACGGCGGGGCAGCCCTTGACCGCCGTCGCTCTGAATCAATCCGCCGAAGATGTCCGCCTCGCGCTCGATCGGGAGGGATACCCCCAGGCGCGCGTGACGGCGCGGATGGACGGGCCGCCCGAGGCGGTCCGGATCACCTTCACGATCAGGCCGGAGAGCCGCGCGCGTGTGGCCAAGGTCACGGTCGAGGGGAACTCGCGCACGCGCGGCCGGGTCGTCGAGCGCGAGATCACCCTCGAGGCGGGGGACCCTCTCAGCCGCGCCGAGATCCTGAGGACCCAGGGGAATCTGTACCGGCTCGGGACCTTCCGCACGGTCCGGATCGACACCACGCCGAGGGATGACGACCCGCAGATGCACGACGTGAAGATCACCGTGCAGGAAGGCTCGCCGATCCTGACGGGCTGGGGGGTCGGCTACGACAGCGACGATCGCCTGCGCGGCCAGATCGAGGTTGGCCACAACAACCTCTTCGGCACCCGCCGCTCGGCTGCCCTCTTCGTGCGCGGCTCCTCGGTGGACAGGAGGTTCCAGGTCACGCTGCGCGACCCGAACCTCTTCGGCGAGAAGATAGAAACCCTCTGGAGCGGATTCGTCGAGGAGCGCGAGACCGAATCCTTCGACGAGCGCAGGCTCGGGGTCTCGGCGCAGCTCTCACGGCCGGTCGGCGAGAAGCTGCGCCTCTATGGCAACTACCGTCTCGAGGACGTGGACCTGAAGAACATCGACATCAGTCCGGAGGAGGCGGTGCAGGACGACGTGCGGCTGGGGAGCATCGCGGTGTCGGGAGTTCTCGACACGCGCAACGACATCCTGGCTCCCACCAAGGGGGCACTCTCCTCCCTGGAGATCCGCCTCTACGAGACATACCTGGGGTCCGACGAGGACTTCATGCGGCTCTACGGCCGGTACTCGCGCTTCGTGGGGATCGGCGAGCACCTGGTCTGGGCATGGGCGTTCCGCGCCGGGACCCTGACCTCGGTGGTGCCCACCAGCGAGCGCTTCTTCGCCGGCGGCGACACGACCATCCGCGGGTTCGATCGCGACACGGTGGGGCCGAAGGATCCGAACACGAACAATCCCACCGGTGGCGACGGCATCTTCATCATGAACCAGGAGCTGCGCTTCCCGGTCTGGCGCTTCCTCAAGGGGGTCGTCTTCTACGACGCCGGCAATGTCTACGACGATCTCAGCGACTACGACGTGACCGACCTGCGCCATGTCCTTGGAGCGGGGCTGCGCTTCGACACCCCCGTCGGTCCGTTCAGGATCGAGTACGGCCACAAGCTGGACCGCGAGGAGGACGAGAGTCCCGGGAAGTTCTACTTCTCGATCGGCCAGGCGTTCTGACGGTTGGTGCGCGGGCCTCGGTGGGACGAGCGCGGTGCCGGTGCGCGGGCCTCTGGCCCGCATTATTTGATCTGCGGACCGGAGGTCCGCGCACCCGGGGCCCCTCCGCGTACCCGCTACTCCGTCCGGGCGTCCGCCGCGCGCTGGTCCGCGAGCTTCCTCCTGATCGTCGCGGCGGGGATGAGGGGCCCCTTCCCCACCCCGGGGCAGAACGCGCTGACTTCGCGCCACGCGTCGCGGCTCATGTTCTCGGGCCAGAACGGCCATGTGCGGCACTGCAGAGGGCGCGCTTCGTACACCGCGCAGAGCCCTTTCTCGAGGAAGACGCAGGCGCCGTCGCGCCCTCTGAGGCTGAAGCGTCCTTCCGCCGGCACGCAGTATTTCCGGGTGAAGGCTGCCGTGGTCAGGCCGATGGCGCGCGCGAGTCCTCGGCGCTCCGCGAGCGAAACGTAGACCCGGTCGTAGCCGTCGCGGAAGCGGCAGCACTTGCTGCTGCACTGACAGGCGAACCGGATTCCCTCGATGCGGGACATCGTGCCCCCAGTCTACTATGATGCCCGCTTCAGTCAGGGGGTTGAACCATGAGCCGGGGTAGTATCGCGGTCCTCGACTTCGGTGGCCAGTACGCGCACCTGATCGCGACGAAGGTTCGAGGGCTGGGGGTGCGCGCGGAGATCCGCGACCCGGACGACCCGCTCGAGACCTACCGCAAGTACGCGGGGATCATCCTCTCGGGAAGCCCGTCGCTTTCCGCCCATGACGAGGATTCCGCGTGGACCCGCGGCATCCTCGATCTCGGCATGCCGGTGCTGGGCTTCTGCTTCGGGCACCAGGAGATCGCCAAGCACGCCGGCGGCAGCGTCGAGCACACGAAGCGCGAGTACGGCGCCGCGACTCTGCACATCCTCGGCCACTCTCCTCTCTTCGAAGGACTGTCGCGCCAGGAGATTGTCTGGATGAGCCACGGCGACACCGTCACCCAGGTTTCCGGGGGGTTCGTCGAGACCGGCTTCTCCACCGGCTCGGTTCGGGGAACGGAGCACCGCCACGCTGCCATCGCGCACGAGGGGCGGCGCCAGTACGGGCTCCAGTTCCATCCCGAGGTGGACGATACGCCGTGCGGCGTCAGGATCCTCGAGAACTTCGCCGTCACGATCTGCGGCGCGCCGCGCGAATGGAAGGTGACCGACCAGGCGGCGGCCCGGATCGCCGCCCTGCGCGAGGAGGTGGCGGGGCGCAACGTGCTGCTGCTGGCTTCCGGAGGGGTGGACTCCACCGTCTGCGCGGTGCTGTTCGAGCGCGCGGTGGGCGCCTCGAGGCTCAAGCTGCTTCACATCGACAACGGCCTGATGCGCAAGGACGAGAGCGCGCGGGTGGTCGAGCGCCTGAAAGCGCTGGGGCTTGGCTCGAGCCTCGAGCACGTGGACGCCTCGGCGGAGTTTCTCTTCGCGATCGAGGGGCTGACCGACCCGGAGGCGAAGCGCAAAGCCATCGGCGACACCTTCGTGAAGGTCTTCGAGCGCGAGGCGAAAGCGCTGGGTCTTGGGGAGGCGCTGCTGGGGCAAGGGACGATCTACCCCGACACGATCGAAACCGGCGGGACGAAGCGCGCCGACGTGATCAAGACCCATCACAACCGGGTGCCGATCATCCAGGAGATGATGCGGGCCGGCAAGGTGGTGGAGCCGCTGAAGGATCTCTACAAGGTCGAGGTGCGCGCGCTGGGGCGCGCGCTCGGGCTCGACCCTGAAAGCCTCGATCGGCATCCGTTCCCCGGCCCCGGGCTGGGGATCCGCGTCGCCGCGGCGCGGGAGGTCCCGTCCGATTTCGACGAAGCGAGGATGCAGGCGGAGATCGAGGCGGGGCTGCGCGGCATCGCTGGTGGGGGCCTGCGCGGGCTGCCGCTGCCGGTGCGCAGCGTCGGCGTGAAGGCGGACCTGCGCAGTTACGAGCACCCGGCGCTCCTGGCCGGCGACTTCCCCGGGTGGGAGAAACTGACCGGCATCGCGACGGATCTCGCCAAGCGCGTCTCTGGGCTGAACCGCTGTCTCTACCTGCTGTCCGGCGGCGAGGCGCGGACCGCGACGCTTGTGCCGGCGACCGTCACCCGCAGGCGGCTGGATCTGCTGCGCGAGATCGACGACATCGTCATGGGGGCCCTCCAGAGGCACGGCCTGATGACGACGGTCTGGCAGTGCCCGACGGTGCTCGTCCCCGTCAGCCTGGACGGCCACGGGCAGGAGCTGGTGGTCATCCGGCCGGTGCAGTCGGAGCGCGGGATGACGGCGCGCCCAGCGTGGATCGGCGAGGCCTGCGCCGCCGCGATCGTGAAGGCACTCGGCGCCTTCGAGCCGGTGAGCGGCGTCGCCATCGACGCCACCACCAAGCCCCCCGCCACCATCGAGTGGGAGTAGCGTCCGGGCTTCCGCGGCGCCCCGATCGCTGGTACCCTGACCCGCTATGACCCTGACACCCGGGACGAGAATCGGCGCCTTCGAGGTCGTAGCCTCCATCGGAGCCGGGGGGATGGGCGAGGTCTACCGCGCGACCGACACGCGCCTCAAGCGCGACGTCGCCATCAAGGTCCTCCCCGAGGACGTCACGCGGGATCGTGAGCGTCTCGCCCGCTTCGAGCGTGAGGCGCAGGTGCTCGCGTCGCTGAGCCACCCCAACATCGGCGCCATCTTCGGTGTCGAGGATTCGGGGGGGACGCGCTGCCTGATCCTGGAGCTGATCGAGGGGGACACGCTCGCCGAGGTGATCGCCCGCGGACCTCTGCCAATCGATCGCGCGCTCCATGTCGCGCTGCAGATCGCCGAGGGGCTGGAGGCGGCCCATGACAAGGGGATCGTCCACCGCGATCTGAAGCCGGCCAACGTGAAGGTGACGCCGGACGGCACGGTCAAGGTGCTCGACTTCGGTCTTGCGAAAGCCCACGCGGACGAAACTGCGCAGCGTTCCGACCTCGCTTCCCTCTCGCCCACGATGACGGCCGCCGCGACCCAGATGGGAGTGATCCTCGGCACCGCGGGCTACATGAGCCCGGAGCAGGCGGCCGGCCAGCCGACCGACCGGCGGTCGGACGTCTGGTCCTTCGGCGTCGTGATGCTGGAGATGCTGACAGGGCGCAAGACGTTCTCCGGAGAGACCGTGTCGCACACGCTCGCCTCGATCCTGAAGGAGGAGCCTGACTGGAGCCGGCTGCCGGGCGATCTTTCGCCGCGCGTGCGCGCGCTGCTGGAGCGATGCCTCAGCAAGAAGGTGCGGCGCAGACTCCAGTCGATCGGCGAGGCCCGCATCCTGCTGGAGGAGTACCGCGATGCTCCCGACTCGTTCGCGCCGACTCCGCCGCGCCCCGCCGCGGGCACGGCAGCCGTCACCCCGCTCTGGAAGCGCGCGCTCCCGTGGACCGCCACCGCTCTGCTGGGCCTCGCCCTCGCGAGCGCACCGTTGTGGATGCGCAGCCAGGCTGCCGCGCCGGCGCCAAGACACCTCAGCCTCGCTGTTCCCGAAGGGGAGTTCCTCTTCCGAGGCTACGGCACCAGCGTCGTCGTGTCTCCCGATGGTTCGAAGATCCTCTACGTCACCGACAAGCAGGGGCGCAGGAAGCTCTACGTCCATTATCTGGATCAGTGGAAAGGGACGGTGCTCGCGGAGGGGCAAAACACCACGACGGGCCCCTACAATCCGTTCTTCTCTCCCGACGGTCAGTGGGTGGGGTTCGTCACACGCTCGGAGATGAAGAAGGTCCCCATCCGCGGGGGAACCCCCATCACACTCTGCGCGGTGGATCGCAGCCGCGGCGCGTCCTGGGGAGACGATGGGAACATCGTATTCAGCAGCAATCCCGGCAGTCCCCTGGTCCGCATCCCTTCGAGCGGAGGGGAGCCCGAGCCGCTGACGACTCTCGACGAGAAGGCCAACGAGGCGACGCACCGCTGGCCGCAGGTGCTCCCGGGGGCGAAAGCTGTCCTCTTCACCTCGCAGACCGGCGAGGGCGACTTCGATGGGGCGACCATCGAGGTTCTCGAGCTGACGACCGGCCAGCGCAAGGTGGTGCACAAGGGGGGCTCGGATGCCCGGTACGTTCCCTCGGGGCACATCGTCTATGCCAACCAGAACACTCTCTTCGCCCTGCCGTTCGACCTGGCGACGCTGGAGCCCACGGGCTCCGCCTCTCCCATCGTCGAGGAAGTGGCTGGAGCCAGGACGGAGGGGGGCGCGCACTTCTCCGTGGCGGACGACGGAACGCTGATCTACGCCACCGGTGATACGGAAGAGTCCAACACGCTGGTCTGGACTGACCGCAAGGGCGTTGCCACCCCCCTGTGGGACGTCCGCCAGGACTACGGGGATGTCGCCGTGTCACCCGACGGGAGCCGGCTCGTCACCGTTGTGGATGTGGAGGGGAACAGCGACCTCTGGGTCAGGGACCTCACGCGCGAGGTGCCGACACGGCTCACCTTCGGCGAAGGCGAGGATGACTCTCCGGTCTGGTCTCCCGATGGGCAATTCATCTATTTCTCCTCGGTTCATGACGGCAAGACGGCCATCTACCGCAAAGCGGCGGACGGCTCCGGCGACGAGGTGCAGGTTCTCGCCAAACCCAACTCGACCTATCCGACCTCCATCTCGCCCGATGGAAAGATGATGATCTACATGGAGTTGATCTCCGGCCAGGGCGATCTCCTGATTCACCCGCTCGGCGGCGGAGATTCACAGCCTTTCGCGACCGGACCGAAATTCGAGTACGACGCTCAGTTCTCTCCCGACGGGCGGTGGATCGTCTACGGCAGCAACGAGTCGGGCCCCTTCGAGGCCTACGTCAGGCCCGCGTCGGGCGATCGCGGCAAGTGGCAGATCAGCAGCGGCGGCGGTGTCTACGCGCGATGGGCCCGCGACGGCCGGTCGATCATCTACAGGTCGATGGACGGGGGGGTCGTCTCCGTCGCCGTCGAGACGACGGGAGGAACCTTCAGGGCGGGGCGGATCGAAACCCTCTTCACCGGCCCCTACGTTCTCACGGCCGACGGGAACGATCACTACGACGTCACTCCCGACCCCGATCGCTTCGTCATGGTCATGAGGCGCGACGAGACGCGCGAAACCCACGAGCACATCCAGATCGTGCTGGGCTGGCTCGACGAGCTGAAAGAGACCTTCGCCCCCGGTGGCGGAAGCCCCCGATGAACCCGGGCGCCGGCTCATCCGTTGATAGGACCATGCCGCCCGGCCCGGTTGCGTCCGAGCATGTCATCGAGGTGGAGGATCTGACGATCCTCTATGGCGGGAACCGCGCGCTGGATGCCGCAACGTGCGCCTTCCCGAAGGGGGCCGTGGGCCTGCTGGGGCCCAACGGGGCGGGCAAGTCGAGCCTGCTCAAGACGCTGCTGGGGTTCCTCACCCCTGACTCCGGCAAGGCGAGCGTCCTGGGGATGGACGTCGCGCAGCGGCCGCTCGACGTGCGCCAGCAGATCGGCTACATGCCCGAGATCGACTGCCACATCCCGGGGATGAACGCCGTGGCGCTGGTGGCCTACCTCGGCGAGCTGTGCGGGATGCCGGAAGCCGAGGCGATCCAGCGGGCGCACGAGGCTCTCTATTACGTCCAGTTCGGCGACGAGCGCTACCGCAACGTGGAGACCTACTCCACTGGCATGAAGCAGCGCGTCAAGCTGGCGCAGGCTCTGGTGCACGGGCCGCGCATCCTGTTTCTCGACGAGCCGACCAACGGCCTCGACCCCAAGGGACGCATGGAGATGCTGTCTCTGATCCGCGACCTGTCGCGCCGCAAGGAGGTCAACGTCATCCTCTCCAGCCACCTGCTGCGTGATGTCGAGGAGACCTGCACCAACGTCGTCATGCTGTCGCACGGCAAGGTCGTCGGGCAGGGGTCGATCGAGGCCCTCAAGGGGGTCTCGGGGGAGCTGTTCGAGGTCCGCCTCAAGGGGACGCGCGAGCCCTTCCTCAAGGCCATGGCGGAGCGCGGGTGCGAAGCCGTGACGACCGAAGACGGCCTCATCGACGTGGCGCTGCGCGACGGCAAGGGCTCCGAGACCATCTTCGACGCGGCGCGCAGCTCCGGCGTGCAGGTGCGCCACCTGGTCCGCAAGCAGCCAACGCTCGAGGACGTCTTCGCGCGTGCCGTGGGAGAGGGGCGATGAGACCGCGGGCTCACTGGAGCGCGGAGTAGACGATGCCCATCTACGACCAGACCTACCGCCCCTACCGCGGCTCCTTCGAGCCGCACACGATGCGCTGGTGGACCATCGCCAAGGCGGGGCTCAAGCACTACATGTCGCGCAAGCTGTTTCTGCTCTTCCTGTTCATCGCGACGATCCCCGCCATCGTGCGTGGCGTCCTGATCTGGCTGAGCCACCAGGCGGCGATGACCGGGTTCCAGATCATCGACGCCTCCTTCTACCGCGGATACCTCACGTGGCAGGGGCCCTTCCTCCTGCTGATCTGCATCTGGCCGGGGGCGATCCTCATCGCCCGTGACCTGAAGTCCAACGCCATCCAGCTCTACCTGTGCCGGCCGCTCACGCGCCGCGACTACGTGATCGGCAAGTTCGCGATCATCGCGGGGATCGGCACGCTGCTGCTCCCGGTGCCGGGGCTGCTCCTGTTCCTCATGGAGATCGGCCTCTCGGACAACATGGATTTCGTCGTCAACAACTACTGGCTGCCGCTGTCGATCCTCGGGTACTCCGCCGTCGTCATCGCGGGGGCCGGGCTGCTGGCGCTCGCCGCGTCCTCCATGACCAAGAGCGGGCGCTACGCCGGGCTGCTTTTCTTCGCCATCGTCTTCGTCAGCCAGATGATCGGGACGGTTCTGCGTCTCATCACGGGAAACCAGGCGTTCATCGTGCTGTCGCTCCCCGAGATGGTGAACCAGACCGGCAGCCTCTTCTTCGGCGGGTTCGGCGAGCAGGTCTACGTCATCCCCTCGTTGACGATGTACGCGGCGCTGATTGCGCTGAGCCTCTGGGTTCTCAAGCGGCGGGTGAAGGCCGTGGAGATCGTGACGTGAGCGGACCGATGCAGCAGGGGATCGTGGCGGCCAGCGGCCTGTCGCGCTGGTACGGCCAGGTCATCGGCATCAACGACGTGACGCTTTCCATCGGCCCCGGGATCACCGGGCTTCTGGGCCCCAACGGCGCCGGCAAGAGCACGTTCATGAAGCTCATGACCGGCCAGATCAGACCAAGCCGCGGTGAGGTGACCGTGCTCGGAGAGCCCGTCTGGAACAACCCCCACATCATGAAGCGGATGGGGTTCTGCCCGGAGCAGGACGCCTTCTACTGGAGCATGAGCGGGCTGGCATGGGTCGAGGGGCTCATCAGCCTCAACGGCTACAGCCGCGCGGAGTCGCGCCAGTTGGCGCTCGCGGCGCTGGATGCGGTGGGCCTGCTCGACCGCAAGGACGACAAGATCGGCGCCTATTCCAAGGGGATGCGCCAGAGAGTCAAGCTCGCGCAGGCGATCGCGCACGACCCCGAGGTGCTCATCCTCGACGAGCCGCTCGGTGGGATGGACCCTATAGGGCGTCGCCAGACGATCAGGATGATCAAGGACTGGGCGGCCAGGGGACGCCACATCATCGTGTCGAGCCACATCCTGCACGAGATCGAGTCGATGACCGCGACGATCCTCCTGGTCAACCACGGGCGGATCGTGGCCGAGGGGAACGTGCACGAGATCCGCGAGCTCATCGAGGAGCACCCGCACAGGATCTTCATCCAGTGCGACGACCCGCGGCGGCTCGCCGGCAGGCTCGTGGGGTGGCCCGTGGTGGCGGGGATGCGTCTGGACGCGGAAGGGGTAGAGGTCCAGACCTCCAAGCCGGACGTCTTCTTCAACGGCCTTCCCGATCTGGTCCTGGCCGATCAGGTGAAGGTCACCCGGCTGCTGTCTCCCGACGACAACCTCCAGGCCATCTTCGACTATCTCGTGAAATGAGCCCCCTGCACGCCGTCTACCGCCTGAACCTTCGCGTCCTGCTGAGGAGCCGCAGGACGCTGGTCATCGGCCTGCTGTGCGCCTTCCCGATCCTCTTCGCGACGCTGGGGGTAATCTTCATCCTCTCGGGCATCGCCGAGAGGGACCTGTCGGCGTACACGCTCATGGCGTTCATCATGGCGCGCGGGTACGTCCATTTCTTCCTCGTCGTCGTGACGCTGTTCTACGGCACGGCGCTGATCGCCGACGAGATCGACGACAAGACGATCACCTATCTCTTCATGCGCCCCGTGTCGCGGCGCATCATCTACCTCGGCAAGTACCTCGCGTATCTCGTCGCGGCGAGCCTCCTGCTCCTCCCCACGGCGGTCGTGTCGTTCCTCATCGCGATGATCGCCGACCCGCCGGGAGAGGCGGTGCAGCATCTGCCGATCCTCTTCAAGGATCTCGGCGTGCTGATCCTCGGGATCCTGGCCTACGGAGCGCTCTACGCGCTCATCGGGGCCGTGGCGAAGCGGCCGGTGTTCGTGGGGCTGGGCTTCGCCATCGTCTGGGAGACGGCGGTCACCTTCATCCCCGGCTATCTCAGCAAGATGACGATCAAGCACTACCTGCTGGCGCTGCTTCCCCACGCCGCCGGAGAGCGCGGCGTGCTCTCGCTGCTCGAATCCCCAACCTCGCCTCCCATCGCCATCGTCGTCCTGCTGGCCACCACCGCCGGCCTGCTCGCGCTGGGCGCCTGGATCTTCACCCGCAAGGAGTACGTGCTGGAGCAGTAGGCCCCGGGGCCGCGGCCTCCAGCGCGCCGCGCCGGCTCGCGGCGGACCGACTGCCTGGGGGATCACGCTCCTTTCGGGCTAGGGGTTGTCGACTCGAGCTTTGAAGGTGCCGCTGGCGGGGTCGTCGCAGTCGGCGGCTGTCACACAGCAATGGCGCACGGTCACGCTACCGCCTCCTGTGGTGACCCATGCCGTGAACAGTCCCCCAGCGACCACGGAGCCCGCCGGGACGCCCAGCGACACGACATCTCCCTCGGCTGCCCCCGTGACGGTAATCGTCAAGTCAGTCGAGCAGGAACTGGCGGCAGGGTCCGAGAAGTTGAGCGTCCCCGAGCCGGAAAGGGAGGACGGGATGTCCCCTCGCACGCCGTTGTTGCAGACCTTCAGCTGGGCCTCGCTGGTGTCAGCGGAGATGTTGTAGTTGCCCGCCCCGCAGGTGATGTCCGTGTCGTCGTCGGTATACTCAGTGCCACCAAGGAGAGTTTCGACGCCGATGTTGCTGATTGCGGCGAGGAACGTGTCGGAGCTGTTGGTCACGAGGAAGATCGGCCCCGCCTGAGAGCTATTGCCTCGCACGCGCAACTGCACGATGTCGTCGGTGCCTTCGACCAGCACCTTCGCGACTTGGAACGATTTCCACGGGCCGAAGATGACATCGCTACGTCGGCCACCACCGATGAAAATCTTGCCGGGGTTCGCTGTATTCGGGTCCAGCCCACTCATGATGTGCAGATGGCCGTCGGGAAACTGATTGCGGATCAGGACGGCCTTGTCGGCGAGACTCGCACGGAACCCCGGGTCAAAGACGATGCGTCCGGGCTGATTTGGATCGTTCGTAATCGGATTGTTCGGGTCAACAATGGTGTACCGTGACCGGTCACCAACATTGAGAGTGTCCGTGTTGACGAAGAGGTCCGCTCTGGTGCCGAAGATGTAGTGGCCGGAGTTGGGATCAGCATCGAAGACTCCGAGGGAAAACGTCGTTTTGCGGGCGTCCATGTCGTAGTAAAAGCCGAACGGGCGAATGCCCTTGAATGGGCTGCCCCAGTTCGGGTCGATGTCAAGGTTGAACTCGTGGTGCCCCTTCACGTTGTTCGGGTCGTCGATCGTGAAGCTGCTCTCAAAGGCCCATCGCAGGGAGGGAGCGCTGGAGATCAGTGGGGTGGCGGTGGTGAGGTCTTGGACCCAGCCATCCGTGTTGTCGTAGGTGAGGTTGTGGGCAAAGGTGAGTGCATGATCGTGGAAGCCATTGCCGCCATCATGGTTGAAGATGCGCCACGGAGCCACCCGCGTCCCCTGCGTGTTGAACCTGATGGACGGGGAATCCGTCGTGTCGTTCGGGTAGGTAGGGATGTCGATGAAGGTGGAGTCGTCAGTGACAATGGGCCCGGTCATCGTGGGGCGGTGCGGAGCGTTGGGTTCGACCTCGACGCCACCACCAGTAGACGGGCTGAAGAGGCCTCCACCCGGGACTTGAGGGTGATTTGGCCGAGGTCGACTGAATCGCGGGCCGGCATCGACGCGAATCACCGTGATCGAGTCATCTCCGGACCAGTACCCGGCGGCGAGGACTCTCCCGTCATGTCGAATCGCCAGGTCCGAAACATATGCGTGCTGCGTGGCTCCGTCGTCGAGGATCGGCGGGAGCGATCTTCCGCCGATGCCAAAGCTGGGATCCAGGGCCCCGTCGGAAGTGAGACGAATGATGGCGAATCCGTCGCCGCCGCTCGCGACATCACGCGCATGACCGAGTGCCACGATCTTCCGATCCGGGGTGAGCACGACGCTCTCTGGAAAACGGAAAAAGGAGGATTCGACGGAGAAGACGCCGTTCGCGCCAAAACCCGTATCGGGAGATCCGTCGCGGTTGTACCTGGCAACAAAGGACCGGGTCGGCGAGGTCGATTCGGTTCGACCGATCGCGATGATCTTCCCATCTGGCTGCACGGCGGCACTGGAAAATGCCGAGTCCAGACCGTCGATTCGGTCGGTCACCACGCCGGAGTTCCCGAAACTCGAGTCGAGGGAACCATCATTGTTGTAGCGCGCAAGCAGGGGAGTTGGCCGGATGCCAGTCGAAAAATTGAGAAGGATGCCGGCAACGAGGATCTTTCCGTTTGGCTGAACCAACACCTCACCACCGCCATATCCATCGATGATCGTGGCAACGCCGGTGCCATCCGGGCCGAACGCTGCGTCCATGGATCCGTCTTTGTTCAGGCGGAACACGACAATGGCATCATGGTAGGGCTGCGTCAGTTCGAATTCCCATCCGACGCCCACGATCTTGCCGTTCGGCTGCAATGCGATCGAAGCACCTTCCATGGCCCTGTCTTCCGTCGGCCTGGGAACAACGGCCCTTCCGTTGTCTCCAAATGTGGTGTCCAACATGCCGGAAGAGGTGTACCGCTGGACGATGATCCCGGCGGCGACCGTGTACTGTCCGATCAGGACGATCTTCCCGTCCGCCTGCAGGGCCATGTCTGCTCCGACCGTCCAGGTGTCGTAAGGAAAGCCTGGGTCGATGACAGCCACCTTGCCGTGTTCTCCGAATGAGGGATCAAGCGTGCCATCGGGCAGATAGCGGACAAGGAACGTTCCGTACCAGTAGGAGATCCCGTCATGCCAGAGCCGTCCGCAAACGAGGACCTTGCCGTCCGGCTGGACGAGGATGGACTCGGTGATGGGGAAGAAGCCCGGGTACCCCGGCACGGCGATGTCGGTGACAACGCGACCCCCCTGCCCAAAGGTCGGGTCAAGGTCACCCTGCGCAGCATGCGCTGCGGGCGCCATGACCACGAGTGATGCTGCGATGGATGCAGCGCCCAGTACTGATCTCCTGTTCAAGAGCCCCTCCTACCCGGCGGACGGGCTCTACCACACCAAAGGAGACACGGCTCCCCTTGGTTTTGGCATCCCGAGACGGCGCGTATTCATATACCTCCAACCAGGAGCCGCGCGCCATCGATTTTTCGTCCTGGCGGCCGGATTCCGCCCAGCTGCCGCCCAGTTCGGCGTCGCCTACGCGGCAGGCTTCGCTGGCTTGTGTCGGCTCCACAGCGACAATATCAGACCAACGATTGCCAGAACGCACATTACGAGGTTTACGATGGGTCCTGGCGGTGTTCCGGCGCGGGGCAATGGGATGAACTGGTAGATCAGTTGGCCGGCGAGATACTGCAGCACGAGAACCGCAAGCATCAGGGGAATCGCGCTGCGATATCGCACGAGTACAAGGACACCCAGCAAACAGAAGATCAGGCGCCAGAGCGAACCTTGCGCGAGCACCGCCAGGACCGTCTGTGCGACTGCGGGGGTGAAGGTATCAAGCGGGATCCCGTCGGCGCCGATTGCCGTAGAGAAACCGTTGAACATGATGGACAGGCTTTGAAGGCCCTTCAGAGCCACCACCAATCCGAAAAGCCAGAGCGCGAGCTTGTGGCCTGAATGCGTATTATCGAGGCGTGCGGGAAGAAGCCTGGAGAGCATGGCGTCAGTCGTCGGCTAACCTAACTCATAGTTCAGAGTTAGAGGATGCTCAGTTCCGTGCCCTACGGCCGCTTTCCACAATGAGCTCCTCCGCATTGGGCACGGAATATTGAAGGGCCTGTTCTTGGGCTAGTTGTACCAAGAAGCTCTTGATCGTGGTCTTCTGTTCCGGTATGGACACCCTGGTGTCCTGGAACGACTCACCCAGTGTCAGCTTGAAGTTGCCGCTCATGGCGACCACTCCCAGTACCCGTGATAGGTCAGTGTCTTTGAAGTTGACTACGATCTCATTATCGTGGTTCTTCAGCCCATCCAATTCCGAGTAGTCATCCGCGGCGATGAAAGTGCCCCCGCTCAGCAGGAGGATAGCCAGAAGAGCACCGGTGAACGTGTCGCGCGCTAGCATGTGCAATCTCCTATTGTTGGCCATCTAACGTCCTGCCGCTCAGCCGCGGCGCTTGCGTCCTGTGCAAGCGACGTGACGGGATTCACGCGCTTGTCAGGCGACACTTAAGCCCTCTTGTACTATCGCCAGGACAACCTCCTCGCCTCGCAGACCAAGCTGCATGGCGAAGGCTCTCTGCACCACGGGACCATCATCACCCACGCAGTCCTGAACCTCCAGGATGCCAGTGAAGCGCTTCTCCTGAGGCGATATGTCGGCCAGCTCGGCAAGCATCCTGATTATGGTCACTCGGTCCAGCTTTTCGTACTGGAAACCCTGGGCCTTTATCCATTCCAAGGTTTCTGGCCGCGTGGCCGCCAACTCCTCAAGACTCGGCAGCTGCTCGTCTGTACTGAGCTCCATCTTCGCAATCCGCATTCTCGCCATAGCGACCAGGAGACAATTGCAGTAGCCAGACTCGCCGGCCCACTCGCCTGCCGTCTCTCGCCTGAAAGGATTACCCACGATATCGCCCCCTTGTTCGCCTAGACAGTATGACTTCCGTTGGTTGGAGAGGCTGACCCCCGGCCCAGTCGCGGGTCAGTCTCGAGAGACCAGAGCCGCCTGTTGGACGGTAGAGCTGCCAACATCATCCGGAGGTCGGCCATGCTCAACAATACCACCGTTTTCGTGGGACTCGACGTACTGCGCAGCGGGTGATCAGGGACAGGGGGAGGGGTTGGGATTGGGCTGCCCGCCAGAGTCCTGCCCGGGAATCGATTCCCCGCAGACGTCGACGCGAGTGACCAGGTAGAAGAACATCGTGCCGATCGGGGGGCTTTCCGAATCCATCGCGCTCGATGCAGCGATGTGCGAGTCGTGGCACGCCTGGTTATAGGTCCAGGGAGAGCCGCCGCTCATCGTGCCGCGGTAAACGCTGTAGGGGCCGGGCAAGTCGGTCCTCCGGGTCCCAGTAGGCGCTGGCGATCAGATCCGAGGGACCGGGGCCGCCAACGTGCCCTCCAGCAGCGACGCTATAGCCGATGGCTCCGCCGGGGTGATCCCCAACGTAGTACAGGTCCTCGGTGGCATCGACGGCGCTTCCACCAAGGTAGACGGACACACGGCCGCCGCTAACGCCGTATTGGGCGCCGACCACGAAGTCGTCGATCCCATCGCCGTCCAGGTCCCCGGCACCAGCGACGCTGGCGTAGGGGCGCGCGAGAGTGAGATCCGGGACCGGGTTGGGAGACGAGCCGCCGAACCAGACGTACACGTGAGCCCTCCCGGCGCCGATCAGGTCCGAGAAGCCGTCGGCATTGACATCGCCCGCGTTCGCCGCGTTCATGAGAACCTCGCCGACCCCGGAACCGGAGAGCGTGAGATCGGCGGTCGCATCGAACGCCGGCCCTCCGAACCAGACGTAGATGGCGCCGGTAGCAGAGTGTCTGCATCAGCCGCGGGCCGCAGGCCCGTCAGTTGCATGCAGTCATATGCGGCGCATCGATTGCCTCGACAAACCTGAATTCATCGAAACCCTCCACGAACTACTCCTCCTTCAGACGACTCTTCATGTCCGTGTACGCAGTTTCGATCAGGCTCCTGAGAGCCGTGGCATCGACCGCACGTTCTGGGCTGAGTTTTACATGGCGCATGAACCTGCCAGTGCCTTCCAACAGGCCCTCCCGATCGGCGATTTCAGCGCCACGAAAGAACCCGACATTGACATGAGCCCTGAAGGCGTTGACGTAGGCAAATGCCGCATCAGCTACACATGCGGTGGGATGGCCGTCATGCAATAACTCGCGAACATCGTCTCCGCAGCCGCGCATGACCTCAAACCAACGCTGCGCGATTGCCCCCAATTCACCCGCATGCTCATGCATCCAAGCGTCGATACGCGGATCGCGCCTGACCGCACTGGGGAACCGCATAAGTTTGGTCACGTGCGCCCCACTGTTTCGGCTTCAGGGTCGCGCCACATCCTGAGCCCCGCGAGGAGGAATCCGACCCCAAACGCGAGCCCGGCAAGCGTGAACCAGACACCCGGCCCTTGGGCCACGATTCCACCGACACCGAACGCTCAGTAGAGCCAGACACGTCCGCCAGATGGTAACGCGATACCCGATTGCGGAGTGAATTGCTCTCGGCCGAACATCCAGCGGCGTTCGGGCCGCATTAGGTACAGCCGGAGGCTCTCCGCAGCGGAGACGCCATTCGCGCTCGCCGGCGGCTGGGCGCCAAGAATCTGCCGCCACGCCACTTTCCATCGGGAAGGGCGAACGTGGATAGGATCGAAGCCGTACCAAGCGGGATCAAGGCGCGTGAGCTTGGCGCCTTGCGCAGAAGACAGTTCTGCAAGGCCAACATTCACGAGCTCTGCTCGCTCGAGCACTTGAGGCAGAGATAGCCGACACGACGGCACTAGAATCGAGCGGAACGCCAGGAACTTCAGTCTGGATAGTTGGCGGATGCTGGCCAGAGGCAAGTCGGTCACGACGATATCCTCCGTCACGCGACGAAGTCGACGAAGCACCTCACCGACCCAGGCAAGCGTCTGCTCAGGGGAAAAGCCATAAAGGATGTCGTTGCCAACGTCGGTGACAAGAGCTCGAGTAGCCACGTGCGGGCGCGATTCCAGCTCGCTCCAGAGCCCGCACTCAAGGATTCCCGGGAGGCTGCGAAACACCAGTTGGCTGCGGGCGCCATAGGATCGACCATGGCCCAGTGCCGCCAGGACTTCTACACGAGGGCCCCAAGCAGCCCGAGCGGTTGACACGACAGTCTGAAAACCACGAGTCAGGTTGCTTGCGCCGAGCGCAACGATGCGACCGACGTCACCGGACATTCTCAGCCCTCACTCGCCCACGCCACTGTCAGCCCAACGCTCCGATTCACTGGCGGCGCCGAGCGCCGTCCACTGCAATCGGCTGTTGGGCGTTTCAATGAACTGTCGCAACCTCTCTCCTCATGATCATGCAGTTATTGGCTGACCTTCTCGGCTCGAGCCGGCCACGAAGGAACTCTTCGTGGTTGGACCCATCGGATGGCTCCGGTCTTGTCCCTGACGAAAATCAGCCGTGAATCGGGTGCAGTGGGAGCGAAGAAGACATCCTTGGACTCAGGCACGAGCTCTGCAACTGCTGGGCCCATCTCGAGCTTGAGACCATTCTCCGTGCTGCTCAGACGGAGGATCTCCCCCGTGGGAAGTCTGTACGCCCCGGCGTATCCGGCCAGCGTTTCTAACGGCAGGCGAATCGCAGTACGGGTCGGCGGGGCAAGGGCAGGACGACGCAGTGCCGCGATCTTGTGGCCGACAAGGATCGGTTGGACCGCCGACGAGTTCGCCAGCACGATCACGGTCAGCGAAACATCCGGGTAGCGGCCGATGTACGACCGAAAGCCTTGCCAGGCACCATCGCACTCCATCGCCCGTCGCCCCGGCTCGTCCTGGAGAAACCAGCCCAGCCCGTGACTGGCGGTGCTCCCGTCGTTCAGCCGGACGGGGGACCACATCTGCTCCTTGCTGGCTTTGCTAAGCAGATCCTCCCGGTAGAGCGCGGCGTCCCATTTCGCGAGGTCCAGGACGGTGAAGTAGAGCGATCCCTCCGCGACCGTGTTCAAACTCGGCGCTACCCATTCCTGATTCCTGATCCCGCCGTCGACGAGACGGTAACCTGCGGCGCGGTTGGCCACGAGATCCTCTTCGCTGATCACGCGAGCTGTCTCCATCCCGAGGGGCCCGAAGACGCGCTTCCTTAGAAACTCTCCCCAGTGCTCACCCGTAACGGCGCGGATGATCATGCCCAGCAGCGTGTAGCCGGAGTTGCTGTAGATCCACTCCTCCCCCGGCTGGCGCAACAATGGATGACTGGAAATGACATGGAGAAGCTCGTCCTCCGAGTAATCGCGCCGTAAATCCAGCCATGTGGAGTCTTCACCATAGTCCGGGATCCCGGAGGTGTGCGTGAGCAAGTGCCGAACGGTGATCTTGCTCCATTCCTTCGGAGCGCCGCGCAAGTACTTGGAAATGGGATCTTCCAGGGCGAGCTTGCCATCTTGCACGAGCAAGAGAATCTCCGCGGCCGTGAATTGCTTGCCGACCGAGGCTGACTGAAACACGGTCGACGGGGTAACGGGAACATGGTGCTCTATGTTCGCGAGCCCGTAACCCTTGGCTTTCACGATCTGGCCGCCTTCGAGAACAGCCAGTGCGAGTCCCGGTACCTGGTTGTCGGCCATGTACGACTCTACCCACTGATCGATGGGATCCGTTGCAGCGCGCTGTGGAGTCGCCGTCGCTGCGAAGGTTACCAATACGGCGAGGAAGCCGAGTAGGCGTGGAGTCGAAACCGAGATCATTGACCTCTCCTTATGGACTACTCGTCGGGGTCGCCCGCCGCGACAAGGCGCGCCTGAATTCCGCAGGTCGTCCCTGGACGAACTCGATTTGGGCGCGATTGACCCTCCAAACGTGCGGGGAGGTACTGCCACCAGACGTCGTGGCCTTGATCAGCGGCGGCGTGGAGCGTGTGGTCAGATGGCCTGCACCTGGATCAACGGTCTGGTACTGCGAGGGGGACAACCTCCCCTGACATCAGGACACCCACGTTGGCGAGACCGATTTCGCCTCTGGTCATGGGAAGAAACGAAAAAGAGTATGCCCAGCGATCATCACATAAGGGTCTTAGAGCAAGACCTTCGAGGGCCCAGTTCTCTCGGCCGCCAACGTAGCGTTGGAGCTCAGAGGTTGCGAGCCGGAACGCCTCGGTGACTGAGAGTGGAATCTCCTCACCCTTCGACGGATTCCACGCCGGAGAGGACGCGATCTGTTCGAGAGGAACCAGCTCCCCTTGTGAATGACGCCCGTCAATCCATGCGATAGTGTTGACGATATTGTGGCAACCTATAACCTCCGCCGTTCGGGCTCGCTCCGGAGACTCCTCTGCCATCGCCCAACGGCCTGGTACTGCCGTGTCGAGGGGGACAACCTCCCCTGACATCAGGACAACAACCGCGGCGACGCCGGTTTCGCCTCTGGTCGTGGGACTATACAGAAACAAGTACACCCAGCGATCATCACATAAGGGTCTTAGATGAAGTTGTTCGAGACGCCAGTTCTCCCGGTCGCCAAAGTGGCGTTGGAACTCAGAAGTTGCGAGGCGGAACGCCTGGGTGACTGAGAGTGGAATCTCCTCACCGTTCGACGGATTCCACGAGGGAGAGGACGCGATCTGTTGGAGAGGAACCTGCACGTCTGAATGACGCCCGTCAATCATTACGTAAGTGCTGACGATATTGCTGCAACCTCTAACCTCCGCCGTTGAGCCTCGCTCCGGAGACTCCTCTGCCATCGCGCAAAAGAAGGTCATTGTGAGACACAGCCCAATGGCTTCGATCCTGGTCTGCATGATCCAACCTCCACTCAGCCGGGAACTCGTCTTGCCAAATCCTAGCGAGGGGTTCAGGCTCCTGCTACTTGCTTTTCCTTACCGCTCCCGCCGGCGGGGGCGGGCGGGGAGGTACTGATTGGGCCACCAGACATCATGGCTCTGATCGGCGGCCGCGTGCAATGTGAAGTAGGGGTCGAACAGGTGCGGGCGGGCGAGGACGCACAGGTCGGCGTATCCCGACACCAGGATCGTGTTGACGTGATCCCAGTTCCTGATGCTCCCCACGGCCATCGTCGGGATGCCGGCCTCGTTGCGGATCCTGTCGGCGAAGGGGACCTGGAACATCGAGCCGTAATCGGGGCGCGAGTCGGGAGAGGTCATCCCCGACGACACGTCGATGATGTCGCAGCCATGCGACTTCAGCAGGCGCGCGGCGGCGACGGCTTCTTCCACCTCCAGCCCGCCTGGGGACCAGTCGAACGCCGGGAACCTGACCGAGATGGGTTTCTCCTTGGGCCAGACCTCGCGCACGGCGTCGAACACTTCCAGCGGATAGCGCATCCGGTTCTCGAGGGTGCCGCCGTAGGCGTCCGTGCGGCGGTTCGTCAGCGGCGAGATGAAGCTCGCCAGCAGGTAGCCATGCGCGAAGTGGACCTCCAGCATGTCGAAGCCGGCCCGCTTCGCCCTGCCGGCCGAGCGCACGAAGTCGTCGCGTACGTGGTCCATGTCCTTCCGGTCCATCGCCTTCGGGACCTGGCTCCCCCTCGCCCACGGAATCGCCGACGCCGAGATCAGCGGCCAGTTCCCTTCCGGCAGCGGCTCGTCGATCCCTTCCCACATGAGCTTGGTCGACCCCTTGCGGCCGGCGTGCGCGAGCTGCAGGGCGATCTTCGCGCGCGTGTGCGTGTGCACGAACTCGACGATCCTCCCCCACGCCGGAACGTGCTCGTCCTTGTACATGCCGGTGCAGCCCCGTGTGATGCGTCCTTCGCGCGACACGTCGGTCATCTCCGCGATCACCAGCGCGGCGCCCCCCATGGCCCGGCTCCCCAGGTGCACCAGATGCCAGTCCCCGGGGGCCCCGTCCTCGGCCGAGTACTGGCACATCGGCGAGACGACGATGCGGTTCTCCAGGGTCAGCCCCCTCAGGCGGAACGGCGTGAACATGGGAGGTGGCGGGGGCTCCGCGCCGGCGCGCCCGTTGCGGATGGCCCACCAGCGATCGACGCTCTCGATGTAGCCCGGGTCCCGCAGCTTCAGGTTCGCGTGCGTGACCTTGCGCGACCGGCTCAGCAGGCTCACCGCGAGCTGCTCGGGCTCGAAGGAGCGGCGCCGCCCGATCTCCTCGAACCAGCGCTGCGACACGCGCGCCACGCGCTGCTTCTTGGCGACGTCCACCCGGCGCGCCTCCTCGAACGAGGCCAGGGCGCGCGTCACCTCGTCGCTGGCCGGGCGCTCCCCTGCCGCGCCGAGGGACGCGGCCAGGGCGATGGAATCCTCCATGGCCATCTTGGTCCCCGAGCCGATCGAGAAATGCGCCGTGTGAGCGGCGTCGCCGATGATGACGACGTTGTCGTGGTGCCACGAGGCGCAGGCGACCTGCCGGAAGAAAATCCAGGCCGACTTGTTCGACATCAGGCGGTGCCCGGCAAGCTCCGGGGCGAACAGCTTCTCGCAGTACGCGACGCTTTCGGCCTCGGACGCCGAGTGCAGCCCGGCCTTCTTCCACGTCTGCTGGTCGGTCTCCACGATGAAGGTGCTGGTCTTGTCGTCGAAGGGATAGGCGTGCACGGTGAAGATGCCGTGCTCGTTGTCGCGGATGATGAAGGTGAAGGCGTCGAAGACGCGCGTCGTGGCGAGCCAGATGTAGGGGGAGCGTCCCTCCGTAATCTCGGGGCGGAAGTGCACGGCATGGACCGCGCGCACGCCGCTGTTCACGCCGTCGGAGCCGACCACGAGGTCGGCGCCCGCCATGACGGCCGGGGCCTCCTTCTCGAAGGCCAGCTCCACCCCCAGCGCGCGGCAGCGGGTCTGGAGGATCTCGAGGAGGCGCACCCTCGGGATGCCGCAGAAGGCGTGCCCGCCGGAGCGGATGACGTGCCCGCCGAAGTGGACGTCGATCGCCGTCCAGCGCGCGAAGGTGGCGGTGATGGCCTCCCAAGTCTCGCGGTCGGCGTCGCGGAAGTTCTCCAGCGTCTCGTCGGAGAAGACGACGCCCCATCCCCACGTGACGCCTTCAGGGTTGCGCTCCGTCACGCGGACCTTCCAGCCGGGACGGGCCTTCTTCATGAGGAGGGCGAAGTAGAGCCCGGCGGGCCCGCCGCCAATGATCTCGATCGTCATCGTCACGCGATGTTATCACGCGATGTCGCGGTCACCGCGCGATGGCGTGCTACGCTGGTGGCGGATGGCCGCAAAGGGCCGTCACCCCATCAGGAGGTCGAGCCCATGGCTACAGGCACGAAGGGAATCGTCGCGATGCTGGTCGAGAACGACTACCAGGACCTGGAAGTCTGGGTCCCGCTCTACCGGCTGCGCGAAGAGGGATACAACGTCGTCGTCGCCGCGCCGAAGCCGGGGACCTACCGCAGCAAGCTCGGCTATCCGATCGAGGCGGAGCGCGCCGCCTCCGATCTGGATCCGGCGGCGCTCGCCGGGGTCGTCATCCCCGGCGGCTGGGCGCCGGACAAGCTGCGTCAGGACGAAGGGGTGCTGCGCCTCGTGCGCGGCGCCTTCGAGCAGCGGCGCGTCGTAGCCGCGATCTGCCACGCCGGGTGGGTGCTCGCCTCGGCGGGAATCGCGCGCGGCAAGCGCGTCACCGCCGTCCGCGCCATCAAGGACGATCTGGTGCACGCCGGGGCCGAGTTCGTCGATCAGGAGGTCGTGCGCGACGGGAACCTGATCACCTCGCGCAAGCCGGACGACCTCCCCGCATTCTGCCGCGAGATCATCCGCGCGCTGAAAGAGGTGTAGGCGGGTCTTCCTTCCAGCCGGCGAGGGCCAGCGCCACGGCCTCATCGAAGGGGATGAGCGCTCCTTCGCGCCATGAGCGTTCGGCGGTCTGCTCGCCGAGCGCCCGCCGCGCGGCCCCCATGTGTTTGCCCATGAGCGCATCCCAGAAGTTCATGTGCAGGTCCACACCGAGCCGCTGCCATTCGGCCTTCGCCGAGGCGGCCAGGCGGAGCGCAAGCGAGGTTTCACCGAGCGCCGAGAGCGACATCGCGACCCCCTGCACCTCGAAGCTCGTCTCCAGCCGATCTCCGATGGCCCGCGCCAGCACCAGACTCTGGCGGTAGAGGCCGAGGCTCTCGTCGTACTTCTCCTCGATCAGCGCGCAATCGGCGAGGTAGTGCCAGCCGAAGTGCTCGTTGCGACGATCCTCCCTCCCCTTCGAGAAGGTGATGATCTCCTTCGCCATCGGGCGCGCTCTTTCGACCTGATGCAGCGCGACGAGCGCCTGGGCCAGCGCGACCATCGCGCGGTTCACCAGGATCGGGTCGCCGAGCCCGCGCTGGAGGCTCAGGCTCTCCTCGAAGGTGGCGCACGCGGGCGCGTCCTCCCCCTTGAGGAAGCGGGCCCAGCCGATCCCCTCGAGCGCCAGGGCGACTTCGCCGAGGTCGCCTAGGTCGCGCCAGATGCTCAGCGCGCTCTCCATCAGCGGGAGCGCCGCCTCCCCTTCCCCCAGCCATGTGAGGGTGTTCGCGATCCCCCACAGCGCCCGCGCCCTCGTGGGGCGAAGCGGCTCCTCCGCGGTTGCGGCGAGGGCCGCGGCGAGATGCTCGCGCCCCGCCAGGAAATGCGACCTCGCCTGGAAGAACCAGGCCAGCGCGCCAGCCAGCCGGAGATGCATCTCGGGGTCGGTGGCGCGCGCGACCTCGAGCGCGACGCGCAGGTTGTCGTGCTCCGCCTCGAGCGCCGCGGCCCAGAGCTCGTCGCGGTGGAAGCGCTCAGGATAGGCGCGCTCCGCCAGGGCGATGAACTGCGCGAGGTGACGCTGGCGGGCGGCCGTAGCCTCCCCCGATTCGAGGAGCCGGTCCTGACCGTACTGTCGCACCGTCTCCAGCAGCGAGTAGCGTACGCCCCCCGAGCCGTCGCGCTCGACCTGCACGAGCGACTTGTCCACCAGCCGTGTGAGGAGATCCATGACGGCGAACTCGTCGGCGGCGTCGCCCCAGAGACGCGTCGCATGCTCCAGCGTCCATCCCCCGGCAAAGACCGACAGCATTCTCAGGAGACGCTGCTCATCCGGTGAGAGCTGGTCATAGCTCCACTGAATCGCGGCCTGGAGGGTCTGGTGACGCGGCAGGGCCGTCCGGCTCCCGCCGGTCAGCAGTCGGAACCGATCGTCCAGCCGCGCGATGATCTGATCCACGGAGAGGATCTTCACCCGCGCCGCCGCCAGCTCGAGCGCCAGCGGGATTCCGTCGAGCCGCCGGCAGATCTCGGCGATGGCCGCGGCATTCTCCGTCGTGAGCGCAAAATCGGGCAGCACGAGCCGCGCCCTGTCGATGAAGAGCTTCACCGCTTCGGACCCCTCCACGGCGGTCAGGTCACGCCCCGCGTCGGGCGCCGGGAGCCCCAGAGAGCGCAGCGCGAAGAGGCGCTCCCCTTCAATCCCCAGCCCCTCGCGGCTCGTCGCGAGGATTCGCAGATCGTCCCCCGCTCCCAGCAGCGCATCGGCCAGCACCGCGCATCCGGAGATGAGATGGTCGCAGTTGTCGAGGACGAGGAGCATCTTCCTGCCGCCGACGTGCTGCGACAGGATCTCCAGCATGTCGCGACCGGCCGCCTCCTTCACTCCGAGCGACTCGGCCACCGCATCGACGAGATGACTCTCCTCTTTCACGGGCGCGAGATCCACGAAGTACACGCCCCCTGCGAAGCGCTCCAGCAGATCCTGTGCGGCCCTCACCGCGAGGCGCGTCTTGCCGCAGCCACCGATACCGGTGAGCGTGACGAGGCGCGCCTGCTCGAGGAGCTGCGCGCACTCCGCCAGCTCCTTCTCGCGGCCAATGAAGCGGGTCCGCTGCTTCGGGAGGTTGTGCGTCGCGGCCGCGCCCCCCACGGGGGCCGTCGTGACGTCGTCGTCGCGCGCTCTGTCGAGCGCCTCCGCGAAGCGCGCCGCCGTCGCGTAGCGTTCGGCCGGCGTCTTCGCGAGCCCCCGCGCCACGACCGCCGCGATGCCGGGGGGCACCGTGGGGCGCAGCACGGTGAGCGCCGGTGGCTGCTGCGTCATGTGCATCCGCATCACCCCGTCCAGCGTCGGCGCCTCGAAAGGAGGGCGCCCCGCGAGCATCTCGAAGAGGATGCAGGCCAGCGCGTAGAGATCGGTGCGTGCGTCGATCGCGCCACCGGCCGCCTGCTCCGGGCTCATGTAGCGTGGCGTGCCGATGATGACGCCGGCCTGCGTGGGGGCCACGAGCGTCCGGTCGCCGGGCGCGGGCCCGCTCTCGCGCGCGATCCCGAAGTCCGCCACCAGCGCGATGCCGTCGGCGAGCAGGACGTTCTCGGGCTTGATGTCGCGATGGATGATTCCCTGCTGATGCGCGTGCCCCAGCGCTCCCGCGATTTGCCCCGTCAGCCTCACGGCCGCTTCGGGCGGGAGAGACTTCTCGCGATCCAGCTTCGCGCGCAGCGAGCCCCCAGCGACGTAGGGCATGACGTAGTAGAGGAGCTCGCCGGCGACCCCCGAGTCGAAGAGCGGCAGGACGTTGGGATGGTTCAGCCGGGCCGCGATGCCGATCTCGCGCAGGAAGCGATCGTGGCCGATGGCCGCGGCCAGCTCGGGTGCAAGCGCCTTGATGGCGACCTGCCGCCGATGCTTGAGGTCCTCGGCCAGGTAGACCGTGGCCATGCCGCCGCGGCCCAGCTCCCGCTCGATGCGGTAGCGCTCCGCGAGCGATCGCGACAGGCTCTCGAGAAGGTCCATTGAGTCTCCGCGTGGGTTCGCGTGGATTCTAGCGCGAGGCGGCGACCGGCGGAACGCCTGCTCGTTGACACGAAGGTGAGCGCCCGACTAGGCTCCCGTCCATGATCGGCCAGGTCGTCTCGCACTACCGGATCCTGAGCAAGCTCGGCGGCGGCGGGATGGGTGTCGTCTACGAGGCCGAAGATCTGAAGCTGGGCCGCCGCGTGGCGCTGAAGTTCCTGCCGGACGCATTGGCGGCGGATCGCCAGGCGCTGGAGCGCTTCCAGCGCGAGGCGCGCGCCACCTCGGCTCTGAACCACCCCAACATCTGCACCATCCACGACGTGGACCAGCACGAAGGGCATCCCTTCATCGCCATGGAGCTGCTCGAAGGGCGCACGCTGCACCTGAGGATCCAGAGCGGCCCGCTCGACATGGATGAGCTGCTGGAGGTGGCGGCGCAGCTCGCCGACGCGCTGGATGCCGCCCACACGGCCGGGATCGTGCATCGCGATATCAAGCCGGCGAATATCTTCCTGACGCGGCGCGGGCACGCGAAGGTCCTCGACTTCGGCCTGGCCAAGCTGACGCGCGACCGTATCCCTGCCCCGGACCAGACGGCGATGCCCACGACCGGGCTCGAGGGGCCGATGACCAGCCCCGGCGTGGCCGTGGGGACGGCGGCCTACATGTCCCCGGAGCAGGCCCGCGGCGAGGAGCTGGACGCCAGGACCGACCTCTACTCGCTCGGCGTGGTCCTCTACGAGATGGCGACGGGCAAACCCGCCTTCTCGGGACCGACGTCGGCCGTCCTATTCGACGCCATCCTCAACCGCGCGCCGGTGCCCCCGACGCGCGTGAATCCGGCGCTGCCGGCGCGGCTGGAGGAGATCATCAGCCGGCTTCTGGAGAAGGAGCGGGATGTCCGGTACCAGACCGCCTCCGACCTGCGCGCGGCCATCAAGCGCCTCAAACGCGACACGGATTCAGGCCGCACGGCTGCGCCCATGGCCACCGGCTCCACCGTGAGCGGCGCGCCCTCCATCGCCGAGGTCCCCGGAAGCAGCGCGGCTCACACCGCGCGCCCGGGATCTGCGCGCAAGCCTCTGCTGCTCGCCGGCGGGGTCGTCGTCCTCCTGATCGCGGCAGGGGCGCTGTTCTGGATGAACCGGTCCGGAGGGCAGCCGGCCAAAGGTGCCCCCATCGCATCTCTCGCCGTGCTCCCCTTCGTCAACGCCACCGGCGATGCCGACCGGGAATACCTCACCGACGGCATCACCGAGGGGATCATCAACAACATGGCGAAGGTGCCCGATCTGCGCGTCATGGCCCGCAGCACTGTGTTCCGTTACAAGGACAAGCAGGACGACCCGCGGCGCGTCGGAGAGGCGCTCGACGCGCAGGCGGTGCTCACCGGCCGCCTCACGCAGCGAGCAAACGAGGTGGCCATCCAGGTGGATCTGATCGACGTCGCTGGGGGGACGCAGATCTGGGGTGAGCGCTACACCGGCGGTGACGCGATCCTCTCGAGCCTCCAGGACCGGATCGCCGGCGACCTGACGAACCGGCTGCGTCCCGAGGCGGCGTCCCGCCTTCCGGCGCCGGGGGGATCGGGCACCGCGAACGCCGAGGCCTACCAGCTCTACCTGAAGGGGCGCTTCTACTGGAACAAGAGGACGCGCGACGACATCGCGACGAGCATCCGTCACTTCAAGGAGGCCACGGCGCGGGATCCCCGCTACGCGCTGGCCTTCGTTGGACTCGCGGACGCTTACGCAGTCAGCGGGAGCTACGATCTCTACGTTTCCCAGGAGGCGTACCCGCTCGCAGAGGCCGCCGCGGCCAAAGCCCTCGAGCTGGATCCGCTTCTGGGCGAAGCGCACGCGGCGCTCGCCGGCACGAAAGCGTGGCACTACGACTGGCAAGAGGCGGAGCGCGGATACCTGCGCGCCATCGAGCTGAACCCGGGCAACGCGACCACGCGCTACTTCTACTCGATCATGTGCCTGATACCGCAGCGTCGTTACGAGGAGTCGATCGCGCAGTTCCGCAAGGCGCTCGAGCTGGAGCCCTTCTCGCCGATCATCAACGCCAACTTCGGTTCGGCGCTCCTTTTCTCCGGCCGCGAGCGGGAAGCGGAAGAGCAGGGCCTCAGGACCCTCGAAGTCTTCCCCGGTTTCCCCGTGGCGCGCCTGAGGATGATCGAGGTCCTCGAAGTCCAGGGACGCTGGGAGGAGGCGTGGTCGGAAGCGCTCGCAATCGACCCCGGCCTCGCCGCGCACCCGATGCGCCCCGGAAGCGGCATGGAGGGATACTCGGAATCCCGTCTTCGTCGCGCTCTGGAATGCGAGAAGGAAGGATTGCCGTGCCGCCGCGGGATCCCTGCGATGTACGTGGGTGTCGGGAACCGCGACGATGCCCTGAAAACCCTGGAGCGGATGCAGGAGGAGCGCTATGACCTGCTTCCGTGGATCATGCGTAATCCCAGACTGTCTGCCCTGCACTCCGAGCCGCGCTACATCGAGATCATGAAGCGGATGAACCTCGAGCCCTGACAGGGCTCAGCTAGTCCGTGTTCCACATGTCGTGGATCGCTTTCCACGTGCCGTCGCCCTGCTTCTTCCAGACGCACAGATACTTGCCCTTGCCGTTGACCATCTTCCCGTCAGGGCCCTTGAACGAGTCTTCATACGTGCCAGACGTATAGCCGACAGCGCCGGTCACTTCGGCGTGCGTCGTCTTCCACGAGATCCTGTAGGTCGGCTCGGCGAAGTACGCAGCCCACACCTTCTCCGCCGCGGCTCTTCCGACCGCCACGGGCTCGTTCGGCGGGTAGGCAATCGCATCCTCGGCATAGAACGACGCCACGCGCTTCGCGTCCCTGGTGGCCGCCGCCGCGGACCAATCGTCATCGAGCTTCGCCAGCGCCTTCGCCTCGGCGCTCATATCGCCGGCCGCGTTCGCAGCCACACCCAGCACGAGTACCGACACCAGCACTCCCGCCACAACTGCCCAGACACGCTTGCCCATCGAGAAACGATTCACGATCGCTGCCTCCTGGTTGGCACTACATCGCCTTGTTCGGCCCGGTCATGCGGCGACGTGTAGACATTTATATCTAAATGTCAACATATTGCCGCCAGATATCACGACGCCGAACTTGTCATCTCGGCCAGCATCAGGATGTCCGGCTCGATGCCGCGGATGTCGGCCTCGATTTGTGCTCAGGCATTCGCCCAAATCTCGGACAGCACTTCTGCCTGTTCCAGCACCGTCTGCGTTGCTTTCTCCTGCTTGTCCGGCGGATAACCGTGCTTGCGGAGGATGCGCTTGACGAGTACGCGCAGTTGCGCGCGGACGTTCTCGCGGATGGTCCAGTCGATTGTGACGTTCTTCCTGACGATGTCCACCAGCTCGCGCGCAATCGCGCGGAGAGTTTGGTCGCCAAGCACCTTCACCGCGCTGTCGTTGGTCTCCAGGGCGTCGTAGAAGGCCAGCTCGTCCTCGGAGAGCCCGAGCTGCTCGCCTCTCCCGTCTGCCGCGCGCATGTCCTTGGCGAGCTGGATCAGCTCTTCGATCACCTGGGCCGTTTCGATGGCGCGGTTCTGGTACTTGCGCACTGACTGCTCGAGCAGCTCGGCGAAGGAGCGCGCCTGGACGACGTTGCGCCTACCTCGTGCCCTGATTTCGCCCTTGAGCAGTTTCTGGAGCAACTCGACCGCGAGGTTCCGATGCGGCATGCCACGAATGTCGGCCAGAAACTCGTCTGACAGGATCGAGATGTCCGGCTTCTTGAGGCCGGCAGCCGCGAAAATGTCCACCACCTCATCCGAGACGACCGCTTTGGAGATGATCTGGCGGATGGCGAGGTCCAGCTCCTCGTCCGTCTTCCGGTCGCCGGGCGTCGTCTTCGCGAGCACTGAGCGGACTGCCTGGAAGAAACCCACGTCGTCTCGAATGCGCAGCGCCTCTTCATGGGGCACCGCCAGCGCGAAGGCCTGCGACAGCTCGGTGACAGAGCGCAGCCACCGCGCCTTTCCGTCGTCCTGTACCAGGATGTGCTCCTGCGCAGCCGGCAGCAGCGACAGGCGATCCTGCGCGGTGCCCGTGGTCCAGCGGCTCCAGTCGAATCCGTGGAACATCCCCAGGCAGATATCGTACTTCTCAAGCATCAGAGCCACGGCCTCGGCCTGATCGAGGGCGGTCTCGCCCTTGCCGCCTGCTTCCGTGTAAGTCGCCAGCGCCTGCTTGAGCTCGTCGGCCAGACCCAGGTAGTCAACCACCAGCCCGCCGGGCTTGTCCTTGAACACGCGATTGACGCGCGCGATGGCCTGCATCAGCCCGTGCCCGCGCATCGGCTTGTCCACGTACATGGTGTGCAGGCTGGGCGCGTCGAAGCCGGTGAGCCACATGTCCCGCACGATCACGATCTGGAACGGATCGGCAGCGTCGCGGAAGCGCGCCGCCAGCACCTCGCGGCGCGGCTTGTTCCGGATGTGCGGCTGCCAGTCGAGAGGGTCCGATGCCGAGCCGGTCATCACCACCTTGAGCGTGCCCTGCTCGTCATTCTCGCCATACCATGCCGGTCGCAGCGCGACCAGCGCGCGGTACAGCTCGACAGCGATTCGGCGGCTCATCACCACCACCATCGCCTTGCCTTCCATCGTGGCGAGGCGATTCTCGAAGTGGTCCACCAGATCGCGAGCGATGAGCTTGATGCGGTTCTCCGACCCGACCACTGCCTCGAGCTGCGCCCACTTGCTCTTGAGCTTCTCCTTGCGCTCGACCTCCTCACCCTCGGTCGCCTCCTCGAACTCCGGGTCGATTTTCGGCCGCTCGGATTCCTTCAGCTCCAGCTTCGCCAGGCGGCTCTCGTAGTAGATGGGCACCGTCGCGCCATCGAAGACCGCGCGCTGAATGTCGTAGACACTGATGTAGTCGCCGAACACCGCGCGCGTGTTGGCATCGGTCTTCTCGATCGGAGTGCCGGTGAAGCCGACGAACGACGCGTGCGGAAGCGCATCACGCATATGCCGAGCGAAGCCGTCGATGAAGTCGTACTGGCTGCGGTGCGCCTCATCGGCGATGACGACGATGTTGCGCCGCTCCGAAAGCACCGGGTGCCGATCGCCCTTCTCTTCGGGGAAGAACTTCTGGATCGTGGTGAAGACCACGCCGCCCGAGGCGACGGCCAATTTCACGCGCAGGTCGGCCCGGTCGGCGGCCTGCGCCGGCGGCTGGCGCAGCAGGTCGCGACAGCGCGCGAAGGTCCCGAAGAGCTGGTCGTCTAGGTCGTTCCGGTCGGTCAGCACCACGATCGTCGGGTTGGCCATCGCCGGGTGCAGGATCACGCGGCCCGCGTAGAAGGCCATCGTCAGGCTCTTGCCCGCGCCCTGCGTATGCCAGACCACGCCGACGCGCCGGTCGCCGGGTTCGCCCCCTGGCCGCTGGCCGGCCTCGTAACGCCCGGGCGCCTCCGCTGGTCCTTCCGTGGAAAACGAACCGGCGGCGCGCAGCGTCTCTTCCACGGCCGCGTTCACGGCGTGGAACTGATGATAGCCGGCCATTTTCTTCACCAGCCTGCCGCCTCCGCCCCCGGCGGCCGCAGCGTCCTCGAACACGATGAAGTGGCGCAGCAGGTCGAGAAAGCGCCTCGGCTCGAAGACCCCCTCCAGCATCACCTGAAGCTCCGGCTGCCATGGCGGCGCATCCTCGCGCCCGGTGATCGTGCGCCAGGGCTTGAACCACTCCCGGCCCGCGTCAAGCGCGCCGACCCGAGCCTGCACGCCGTCGGATGCCATCAGCACGGCGTTGGTCGCGAACAGCGCCGGCACTTGCGCCTGGTAGGTCTGGAGCTGCTGGAAAGCCGACCACACGGTCGCGTTCTCATCGGCCGGGTTCTTGAGCTCGATCACTGCCAGCGGCAACCCGTTGAGGAACAGCACCACATCCGGACGCCGCGTGTGCTGGCCCTCGGAAACAGTGAACTGATTGACGGCGAGCCAGTCATTATTAGCGGGCGTGTCGAAGTCGACGACCCGTGCCTGCGTCCCCGCGATCGCACCATCTTTCCGCCGGTACTCGACCGTGACCCCGTCGACCAGCATCCGGTGCACGGCGCGGTTGCGCTCCACGAGCGACGGCGCATCCACGCGCGTAAGTTTGCGATAGGCATCTTCCAGAGCCTCGGATGGAAGGTCTGCATTCAGGCGCACAAGCGCATGGCGCAGCCGCCCCTCCAGCAGGACATCGCGGTAGTTCGGGTCGCTGCGCTCCGCGCCGGGTTCCCCCGCGGTGATGTCCGGGCCGTGCAGCACCGCATAGCCCAGCGCTTCGAGCCAAGCGAGGGCGGCGTCTTCGACGACGGACTCGGTGAATGAAGTCACGGCAGGACACCCAGCACGGCCAGGATCGCCAGCAACACATAGAGCACCATGAAGATGATGGGCACCCAACGCTCCAGGTGCGACAGCGGGTGGTACGCTTTGCCCCGGCCCTCTCCGGCCTTGTGCCACTCGTAGTCGTAGAGCGCCGCGGGCATTTGCTGCTCCAACTCGTGGACTACCTTGAACTTCACGGTGTTCAGGTCCCTGTACGACGTGATGATGCGGTGCCAGGTCAAGGCGACGAGGAACCCCGCGACGGGGACCAGAATCATCCAGATGGTGTTGAATCGGCTGGCCGCCACCAACCCGTACAGCGTGACAAGGAAAGCGTTCACTGTGAGCAGGTAGTTGTTGGCTGACACCCGGCGCTCGCTGATCTTCTCAGCGGACTCGACGTAGAGCTTGTACTGTTCGAATAGGTCGGCTTTAAACGTGTCGCCGTAGCTCTCCTTCGTCTGGCGTATGAGTTGTGGGTTAGATGTGTCGGACATGAACTACCTCGCTCCGCCGATCAGGCTCTTGAGGTTCTCCCAGGTCCACTCATAGATCCTGTCCGATTCGAGGGCGGCTTTCGGCTTCGTGCAATTCTTGCCGTTACGCCCCCAGAGCAGGAAGTACGCCTTCCTTGCCTCGCGTGCAATGCTGAACTCCGCCGCGACGCCTGCGGCTGTGTGTGTGTATTCTCCGCAGATGACGATCACGACGTCAACGTTGTCCATCCGTCGCCGCACTTTGTCCTTCCAGTCGCCCGTGAGCGGTTCCTTGAGCGAACGGTCCTTGATCTCGAAGGGCGAGTCTGGGTTTTGCGCTTGCCCGGCGAGGAGATTGCGCAGATCCTCATCATGTTCGAAATCGAAGCTAATGAAAGCGCGTTTGACGGCCATCTGCTCCCCCTCAGTGACGTGGCGCGTAATATCTAATTGCAGCAACGATCGTAGTCATGTTCCAACCCACGATCTCGGCCGCGTTGCGCTGAACGATGACGGGAGCCTGGACGTTGCCCCATGGCCTGACGCCGATGATGTGCGTGCCGATGCGCCGCGCGAACGCCATCTCCCAGTCCATCCACGCGCTGCGAGCGGTGTACATGCCCGCCAGAACCAGCATCACGTCCGCGGGCCGGATCTGGTCGCGGAGGTTCTTCTGGAGCACTTGGTCGGTATCGAGGGGATCGTGTTCTGGAACGCTCAGGTTCCGCCACCGGAAGTTTGGAGCGCAATCCAGCAAGTCGCAGTTCCGGTAGTACTCGTCGCTGTACTCCCAGTCGTGGCAGATGAAGATCGAGTAGGTGCGCAGGCTCGGCACGGCTATCGGCCCTCCTGAATGAACCGCTCCGCGTCTTTCACCCGCAGTTCCCCGGAGATGAACTTGGGCAGTAGCATGTCGCGCAGGCCGGCAAGCGTGCGAGATTCGCTGAGATTCGCGGTGACGCGTTCGACTGCTTTCTGAGCAATCGAATCGAATCGACGGATGACCATGGCCGGGGGAAGCACAGCAGGCAGTCCAGCAAGCAGCTTCGTGGTCAAGCTACCACGTGAACTATGTGCGTCTGAAATCCGCCTGAATTCCTCGTAGCGTCTTTCCAGGTCGAAGAACAGGTGGTAGGGCGAACTTGCTCGTCGATTCGCTGTTAGTACGACAACTGACTGATTGACGAAGCTCTCAAGAGTGAGTAGCGACGTCTGGCCTCGCGTATTGCCTTGGCCGGCACTTGCGATGACTGTCGATAAGGCAGGCGCCAGCCTGGTACTTGAATTCGACACACCGGCACGTGTGATGCGCCTTTCGGTGTCAATGATGAACTTCTCGCGCGTCTCGCCAGACGAAAGCCACGGAACTTCTCCGTTCCAATATTCAGGGGTCTGAGTGCTTGGGGTACCGCCGCTGTAGATCGCATCGCACAGGTCCGCGACCTCTCCATTTGCCCACCCCCTCGGAATCTCCCCCAGCTCCGAGTCCTCGAAGGAATCCGGGAAGAGGTCGGCGAGAGGCTGAGGCAGGTGGGGGTCGCGGCCTTGTGCCTTGGCGCACACTGGGGCGAAGTCCACGAACCACGACTTGAACAGCGCCCGCGCCATCGCCTCCAGCGTCTCGTTCATCCGCCGGTTCAGCTCGATCTTGTCGTCCAGTGTGCCGAGGATGTGGGCGATGGCGCGTTGTTCGTCAACCGGCGGAAGTGGCAGCGGATAGTTGCAAAGGGACCGAACCGAGAGGTTGGGTTGAGCCGATCCATTGTCGTGCTGCGCCACAAGCATTTTGCCCAATGGGCTTGTCAGGTAGAAGTACAGATACTCCTGACATACGTGGGCCTTGGCTCGAACAATAACCAAGGAAGATGCAATTGCTCCCTCGGCGAAGTGATTGCGCGCGGTCTTCCCGATGGTGGACCCACGTAGGCAGTAGACGATGTCGCCTGGATTGACCTTCCCGCTGCGCAGTCGCTCGAAAGAGTCTCTCGTGATGTAGTCCATTCCAGCGCTGGTTAGCCTGCCGTTGGGCTCAATGTGACCAGTGTTAATGAACGGAACCCCGGCTCCTACGCGGTCTGACTGGGTGGGGTAGTTCTCACCACGATCGCCGTTGACGAAATCCGCCACTGTACCGAAGGTGGTCCACTTCCAGCCCTCCGAGAGGGTCTCACCCGCCATACCCAAGCTCCTTCAGGTTGGCGGCGATGGCGGCATCCAGCTTCGCGCCCTCGGCCTGCTGCTCGCGCAGCGTCGCGGTGAGCCGCTTCATCTTCTCCTCGAACGGCTCGCCGTCGTCCTCGACGGCCTCGGCGCCGACGTAGCGGCCGGGAGTGAGCACGTGGCCGTGCTTGCGGATGTCCTCCAGCGCGGCGCGCTTGCAGAAACCAGCCACGTCGGCGTACTCGCCCGCGTCCTTGTCACCGCGCCAGGCGTGATAGGTGCCGGCGATCTTCGCGATGTCGTCATCAAGCAGCTCGCGGTGAACGCGGTCGGCCATCGTGCCGAGCTTGCGCGCGTCGATGAAGAGCGTGTCGCCGCGCCGGTCGCGGAAGCGGCCGTTTTTCTTGTTGCGGGCGAGGAACCAGAGGCAGACCGGGATCTGTGTCGAGTAGAAGAGCTGGCCCGGCAGCGCCACCATGCAGTCCACGAGGTCGGCCTCGATGATGGCCTTGCGGATCTCGCCCTCGCCCGACTGGTTCGACGACATTGAGCCGTTGGCGAGCACGAAGCCGGCGAGCCCGGTGGGCGCCAAGTGGTGGATGAAGTGCTGCACCCAGGCGTAGTTGGCGTTGCCCGCGGGCGGCGTGCCGTAGACCCAGCGCTTGTCGTCCTTGAGCAGCTCGCCGCGCCAGTCGCTGTCGTTGAAGGGCGGGTTGGCCAGCACGTAGTCGGCCTTGAGGTCGGGGTGCCGGTCGTTGTGGAAGGTGTCGCCGTGCGCGATCTGCGCGTCGATGCCGCGGATGGCGAGGTTCATCTTGGCCAGCCGCCAGGTGGTGTAGTTGGACTCCTGGCCGTAGATGGAGATGTCGCCGAGCTTGCCGGCGTGGGCCTCGATGAACTTCTCGCTCTGCACGAACATGCCGCCCGAGCCGCAGCAGGGGTCGTAGACGCGGCCCTTGTACGGGGCGAGCACTTCGACCAGCACGCGCACCACGTGCGAGGGGGTGTAGAACTGGCCGCCGCTCTTGCCCTCGGCGCTGGCGAAGCGGGATAGGAAGTACTCGTACACGCGGCCCAGCGTGTCCCGCGCGCGGTCGGCCGCGCTGCCGAGCGCGATGTCACTGACGAGGTTGATGATCTGGCCGAGGCGCTGCTTGTCGAGCCCGGGGCGGGCGTAGTCCTTGGGCAGCACGCCCTTGAGCGAGGGGTTGTCGCGCTCGATGGCGGCCATCGCGTCGTCCACCAGCGTGCCGATGGTGGGCTGCGGGGCGCTGGCCTTCAGGTGTTGCCAGCGCGCCTCCTTCGGCACCCAGAAGATGCTGGCGGCGCGGTACTCGTCGCGGTCTTCGGGATCGGCGCCCTGGGCCTTCTGCGCTTCGAGCTCCGCGTGCTTGGCCTCGAAGGCGTCGGAGATGTACTTGAGGAAGATCAGGCCGAGGACGACGTGCTTGTACTCGGCCGCATCCATGTTGTTGCGCAACGCGTCGGCTGCGGCCCAGAGCTTTGCTTCGAAGCCGAGGTTGGCAGTGGTGTCGTTCTTCCTGGCGATCGGTTTCTTCTTCACAGGACTCTCCACCACGGAACCGCCAGGACGTCCGGCGCCAGCCACTCGAGTGTACCGCCGGTGTGCAGGAGCAGGCCCGCGCGGGCCTTTTTGCCGTACTCCCTGCGAAAGGACCGCAAGGACGCGGCGTCGGCCAGGCGCGGCCGGGCGCTGGCCTTGACCTCGATCGGGAGCAGCCGGCCGCCGGTCTCGATCACCAGGTCTACCTCCTCGCCACTCACGGTGCGCCAGTACCCGAGCTCCGCCCGCTCAAGCCGGGCGTCGCGCCACGCCACCAGGTCGTGCAACACCAGGTTCTCCAGGTGCGCGCCGCCCGGCTCCTCCTGCCCGGTGAGGTGCAGCGCGACGCCGGTGTCGCCCCAGTAGAGCTTGGGAGCCTTGATGAGGCGCTTGGTGCGGTTCACGGCATAGGCCGGGAGCCGCACGAGAAGGTAGGAGATCTCGAGCAGGTTGAGCCAGCGGTGCACCGTCGCCTGCGGGAGCGCCGCGTCGCGCCCCAGCTCTGTCTGGTTGAGGAGCTGGCCGAGGCGCAGGCAGGCCGCGCGCATCAGACGCCGGAAATCCGGCAGCGCGCTGATGGCGGCGAGGTCCTGAAGGTCGCGCTCGAGATAGGTCCGCACGTAGCCGTCGAACCAGATCGCGCGCTCCTTCGCCCCCCCGAGCTGCAGCGCCGGGGTTGGGAAGCCTCCACGGCGCGCCAGCGCCCGCCAGTCTTCCGGTTTCTCGCCTCCGGCCGAGAGCAGGTCGAGCCACTCGTCGTCGCGCACGGCCAGCAGCTCCTCCCAGCGCCCGGCGCGCCCCTCGCCACGCTGCTCGCGCCGGGTCATGGGCCACAGCGTCAGGTAGCTCGCCCGTCCCGCCAGCGACTCGGACACCTGGCGCATGAGGAGCAGATTGGCCGAGCCGGTCAGGAGGAAGCGCCCGGGCGTGCGCTTGCGGTCGATGGCTCGCTTCACGGCGGCCAGGAGTCCCGGTTCGCGCTGGACCTCGTCGAGAGTTACCGCATCGCTCCCGCCGACCAGCGCCTCGGGGTCGCGGCGGGCGGCATCAAGCACGTCGAGGTCGTCCAGCGTGGCATAGCGCCGCGCCCCCTGCACCCGCTCCGCGGCCAGCGTGCTCTTGCCGGTCTGCCGCGCGCCGGTCACCACGACCGCGGGCATCGCTCGGAGCCGCTCGGCCAGCACCGGTTCGACCAGTCGGGGGAGGGTTTCCATAGTGTGGATGATAATCATCCATGGAGTGAATGGTCAAGCGGTTTGCCCGCGGGTCGGCCGCGCCACGCTTCCGGTGGCCGGGATCTGCTCAACGCGGCTGAACCGGCGACTGGATCAGGCAATCGAAAGCAGGTGGTGCTGCATTCACCCGCCGTAGGTCCCGCCTCCCTTGAGGTGCGTCCGCACCGACCACAGGTCCGGGAAGCAGCGCTTGTCGAGGGTCTTCTGGAGGTATCCCACTCCGTCGCTGCCGCCGGTGCCGGGCTTGCGGCCGATCATCCGCTCCACCATGCGGACGTGGTGGAAGCGCCAGAGCTGGAAGTTCTCGTCGTACTCGATCATCGCCTCGCAGAGCTGGAAGAGGTCGTCGTGGTTCTCGTGATCGTCGTAGATGGTCTTGAGCGCCTCGATGCGCTGCGGTGACGCTGCTGGGAGGCTCCCCTCGGGGAGCGCGAACCCGCGCGAGCGCAGCACGGTGTCGAGGGCCTCGCCGAGCGTCGGGCCGTCGAGCCGCAGCTTCAGCCGCGCGATGTCCCCTTCGGATTGCCCGGGCATGCCGAGATATGCCTTCTCCTTCATCCCCGACAGGAACTCCAGCTCGCGGAACTGGCTCGACTGGAATCCGCTGGCGGGATTGAGGCGGTCGCGGAACGCGTTGAACTCCGACGGCGCCATGGTCTCGAGCACCGCCACCTGCTGGAGCAGCACCCGCTGGATCTCGATCATGCGGCGGTAGAGGCGCGTGGCCGGCCGGATGCGCCCCGCGCGCAGCGCCATCATGATTTCCTCGGCCTCGTGGATCATCTCCCGGAACCAGAGCTCGTAGACCTGGTGGATCACGATGAAGAGCATCTCATCGTGCTCGCCGGAGAGGCGCTCCTGGAGGCGCAGCAGCTCGGTGATCTTGAGGTACTCGGTGTAGCTCGAAGCGCGGCGGTCCATGTCAGCCTTTGCTCGCCGCGGGGGCGCTGGAGCGCGACGCCGCGATGGAAGCGATCTCCTCGATGAGGGCGTCGCACTCCTCGTCGGTGTTGTAGAAGTGCGGCGCGATCCGGACCCCCGCCCCAGGCCGGTAGTCCACCAGGAAGCGCCGCCGGATCAGCTCCTGGCACACGGCCTTGCCGTCGTTGACGTCCACGATCACGCTGCCGCCGCGGCGGGCCGGATCCAGCGGGCTGTTGATCCTGAACCCCTTGGCGCGCGCCGCGTCGATCATGCGCGTGGTCTGGCGCACCGACTTGGCGCGGATGGCCTCAACGCCGATCTTCGCGATGATCTCGAAGCCCGGCTGGCACTGGTAGAGAGGCGCGATGGCCGGCGTGCCGTGCATCCATCGCCTGATCCCTTCGGCGTAGTCGATGGGGCCGGTCTCGAACGCGAAGGGGCGGGCGTGCGCGGCCCACCCGGTGACCGCCGGCGAGAAGCTGCCGATCAGATCGGGCCGGACGTAGAGATATCCCGCGCCGGGACCGCCCAGGAGCCACTTGACCGACCCGCCGACCGCAAAGTGAACGCGCAGCTTCTCGAGGCTGAAGGGGATGGTCCCCGCCGACTGGTAGCAGTCGAGCACCACCAGCGCCCCGACCTTCTCGGCCTTCTCGACGATCGCCGCGACGTCCTGGATGAAGGCGCTCTTGAACAGGACGTGACTGATCGGGACGGCGAGCGTCTGGTCGTCGATGGCGTC
>Ga0137433_1000158_pt1 | contig 38865 bp, 48 predicted proteins | sample EasRivERMZT840_2_FD_102335 | JGI IMG/M metagenome (GOLD analysis project Ga0137433, IMG submission 102335) | Soil microbial communities from meander-bound floodplain in the East River, Colorado, USA - East River MetaG ERMZT840_2 | ecosystem: Environmental > Terrestrial > Soil > Floodplain ...
CATACACTTCCCAAATTGTGTTGACAAGTGGATTACCTACTTGGTAAACTAGACTCAACAGAGTGGTAAAGAAGTGACAGAAGTCTTTCCGGCCAACACTTTGGATTATTAGCTAACCCGTTGCATATGTCTAAATTTGAAATTTACAAAGACAAAGGTGGTCAGGAACGTTGGAGACTCAAAGCCAGTAATGGCGAAATCGTCGCTGTAAGCGAAGGATACTCTACTCGTTACGCCGCGAAGCAATCAGCTCAAAAGGTCAAGGATTGGGCTGGTCACGCGACCATCGTCGAAATCAATTAAGTACTGTTAGTTTAGCAAAACACTGCAGTGTTGGGAAGTACCTAGGCGAAAGCACAGGTACTTCTTTTTTAGTGAACCCATCTCTGTTTTAAGCATCCATTCGCTAATTTTTTGTTAACTCCACTGCACTTGGCCGGACCAAGGAATAAATCCCATCCTTCAAATTCGGGATATAATGATATTCACTTGTGGTACGGAAGTAGGTAGTTATTTCGTCCACCACGCGGAGCAATTAAATCCGCGGAGTCGTGGTGCCGACACCAAAGAAGGCAAGAAACTTCATTGGGTCAATAGATATATTATTAACTCTTACTGAAAGGTGAAGATGGGCGCCATGGGTGTATCCGGTACTACCACTTCTACCAATAATTTTCCCAGGCAAGACCAACTGACCTTCATTCACATTAATTTTTGAAAGATGCATATACATAGTCATGAGCCCGAGGCCATGGTCCACCACAATAGTATTTCCATATGTTCGGAAAGATCTGGCTAATCGAACCACCCCTCGATTCATCGCCATTACTGGGGTGCCTTCTTTTGCTCTGAAATCAGTTCCTTTGTGAGCAATAGAATATGATCCAGTTATTCTTGAGTAACCATATTCATCAGTAATAACTGGATTTGTTACGGGAAGCTGAAATTTTTGTGTCCAAAAGGCTTTTTTTCCTGTCCATAAATTATTAAGAATATAATTTTCGTTTGAAAGAGAGCTTATAAGCTTTTGCTGACTGGTTGTGGAGTTTCCACCAAGTTTCTCGGGAATACCAAGGGGTGCTTCATATTTTTCTCGCTTCACAATAGTAATTTCTTTTATGAGCACTTCACCATTTGATAATGTAGTCGTTGCAATATAAACGCCTGGTTTTTTATTAAGATCAATACCGATAATAGCTGTAGGTTTTGATTGATACAAAAATATATCTATTGGTTTGCCATCAAATACAAGTTTCTCGACAGTTAATGGAGGATTTAGACTCTCAATGGTTATTATAAGTGGTTCACCTTGTAATACTCGTTCAGGTGTCGCAGAAATCAACGGTGCCGCACTAGCAACATCTACTGCACAATAAAAAACCAGAACGCCTAATAAAGCGGCTACTATCTTTTTCATATATTAATTATAGCAGGTAAGCCTGGCTTTGAATTTATTTTAAATACCTGTAAGATATTTCTCATGAACATGTTCAAACCCACAAAGGCGACGACAGTAAAGGAATATATTGCAGCGGTGCCACAGGATCGAAAGAAAATTATTACGTTTCTCCATACTTTTATTCAAAAAGCAGCGCCGAAATTGAAACCTCATTTTGCCTACAATATGCTCGGCTATGGTTCGTTTCAATATCTCAATAATAAAAAGCAAAAACTCATGTGGCCAGTTGTGGCTTTAGCCAATCAGAAAAATTACGTTAGTCTTTACGTCTGTTCTATTGTTGATGGAAAATATGTAGCTGAGACTCATAAGAAAGAATTGGGGAAGGTGAGCGTCGGTAGGAGTTGCATTCGATTCAAGAAAATTGAAGATGTAAATCTTCCTGCGCTCAAAAAAGTCATTCAGATTGCTCAAAAAAAGCCAGGTTTAAAAATTGAATAATAATTCACAATTTCGTCAAAATCATATGCAAAAAATTGTTCCACATCTTTGGTATGACAAAGAAGCAAAAGAAGCAGCCGAGTTTTATACCTCACTTTTTCCAGACTCAAAAGTGACGAGTGTTCGTACTCTTCACAACACACCTTCCGGCGATACTGATGTCGTAAGTTTCAAACTTGCTGGATATGAGTTCCAAGCAATTAGTGCTGGACCATATTTTAAATTTAATCCATCGATATCTGTCATGGTAAATTTTGATCCGTCGCAGGATAAAGATGCAGCAGCTAGGATTGATGAAGTCTGGAATAAGCTTATAAAAGGCGGCAAAGCATTGATGCCAATTGGTGAGTATCCTTTTAGTAAGCGATATGGCTGGGTAGAAGATAAATACGGTCTTTCGTGGCAACTTATTCTTACAAATCCTGCAGGCGAAGTACGGCCGCTAATTGTTCCATCCCTTATGTACGTAACTGACTCAGGTCAGACGGCAGAAGAAGCAGTTAATTTCTATCTCTCAGTTTTTAAAAATTCAAGGATCGGTACGATTGCTCGATATCCCGCCGGCATGGAACCTAATAAAGAAGGGGCAATTATGTTTTCTGATTTTATGCTCGAAGGGCAGTGGTTTGCGGCAATGGATGCTCCTGCTAGTCAGCACAAGTTTAACTTCAACGAAGCAGTTTCATTGCTTGTCCAATGCGAAGACCAACAAGAAATTGATTATTTCTGGGAGAAACTTTCTGCTGTACCAGAATCAGAGCAGTGTGGATGGCTTAAGGATAAGTATGGCGTGTCGTGGCAAATTACACCAAAGGCATTGGATGAAATGATGGGTAAGGGGACACCAGAGCAAATGGAGCGTGTGACGCAGGCCTTCTTAAAGATGAAGAAGTTTGATGTAGCAAAACTTGAAGAAGCTTATAAGGGTAATAATAGTTAAACATTAATATCATGAAAGGAAAATATGTAGACGGTTTTTTGTTAGTTGTACCGAAAAATAAAGTTGCTGAATATAAAAAAATGGCAACACTTGGTAAGAAAGTATGGATGAAACATGGCGCGCTCGATTATAAAGAGTGCCGAGGGGATGATTTGCGTCCAGAAGGTATGCCTGGCTTGAAATCGCGGACATTTACAGATGCTGCAAAGGCTAAGAGCAATGAAACAGTGTGGTTTTCATTTATTGTATTTAAATCACGTAAACATCGCGACGCAGTAAATGCGAAAGTGATGAAGGATCCAGCGATGAATGATCCAAAATGGAAAGATAAACCTATGCCATTTGATATGAAGCGCTTTTCTTACGGTGGTTTTAAGGTGGAGGTTGGTGAATAGGGTAGGTAATAGTACTACAACCCCAAAAGTTTAAAGACCAAGATTGCTGGCCAGACGAGAGCTTTCAAAATTCCTAAAGCCCCTTCACCAAAAGTTTGAGCTTGTTGGAGATAATAAACCGCCGCACCAATTGCCCCCAAAAACCAAACGAAGCCGCCGCTATCTCTTCGCGAGTAGTGGTGATGTTTATGTTCTACTTTTACTTCTTGCTCAGGCATAATTATGAGTTAGTTATTATGTAACAATAGTAACATCCTATTAACAATTGTAAATTTAAAGTTTTTCCAGCGTCTTGTATACTATACCTATGAGACGTACAACCCTTTTTGGTCTAGTAATTATCATAATCATTGTTTTCGGTCTTATTAGTCTTTACGGATTTTCAAAAAAATCTATGCAACAACCCGCTACTCCAAGCTATACTCCAGAGCCTCTGGTTTTAAAGAGCTCAGCATTTAATCACAATGAATCTATTCCTATCAAGTACACATGTGATGGTGACAACGTAAATCCGCCACTTACTGTCGAAAATATTGATCGACGAGCTAATTCATTAGTGCTAATTATGGATGATCCCGATGCGCCGTCCGGGGTGTTTGATCACTGGCTCAAATGGAATATCCCAAAGAGCACAACAGTTATCAGTGAAGGTACAGAGCCAGAAGGAATATCGGGAAAAAATAGTGCTGGTGGATTGACCTACCGTGGACCATGCCCGCCATCTGGTACGCATCATTATCGATTCAAATTATATTCACTCGATAATACAGTGACTCTCGGAGAGGGAGCAACAAAATCACAATTAGAGGCTGCTATGCAGGACCATATTTTACAACAAACAGAACTCGTTGGCCTCTACAGTCGAAATCGGCAATAAAATAAATTTTTGATATACTATCTGTAGCATGAATCTGACCATAAAAACAACCCATATTTCACTTACGCCGGCCATTGCTGATTATTTGGAAAAAAAATTAGCGACGCTCAAGAGAATAGTTGATATTGATGGGGATAATGTTTTGGTTCAATGCGAGTTGGGAAAAACTACCAATCATCATCGCTCAGGAGATATTTTTCGAGCCGAGGTAAATCTCCATATTAATGGAAAATTTCTACGAGCTGTGGCCAAGCGAGATGATCTGTATGCCGCAATTGATGAGGTGAAAGATGAGATTGCCCGAGAAATGACGACCATGAAAGAAAAGCGCAAATCTCTTCTACGAAAGGGGGCCCATAAAATTAAAAAATTATTACGATTTGGTAAAAGTGATATATGAAGTTAACTCAACCCATTAGTCGAACAATGAGCACGGTTGCCATTGCTAGTATGGTCTTGATTTTTTTTGGGGTGTATTTTATTGCTCGGCAAGCCGATTCAGCCGGTGAGTCATTAGTAAATTTAGACGTTAAAAGAGAAAATATGCTTTATAAAGGCGCAATTTTAGAAACGAGTGCTGGCAAAATTGAAGTTGAATTTTTGTCCTCAGCTCCGAAAACCGTACAAAATTTTATCAAACTCACCGAGCAAAGTTTTTATAATGGAACAAAATTTCACCGGGTGATCAAAGATTTTATGATCCAGGGTGGCGATCCAAATTCCAAAAGTGATGACATCTCAACTTATGGCCGAGGTGGACCTGGCTATTTTATTAAAGACGAAATCACCAATGACCAAATGAAGCGTGGAATGATGGCGATGGCTAATGCCGGACCAGACACCAATGGTAGTCAATTTTTTATTCTCACCGTGCCTGCGCCCTGGTTACAAGGTAAGCATACAATATTTGCCAAGGTGGTGAAGGGTATGGATATTGTAGATAAAATTAGTCTCGTCAAAACTGACGAAAATAATCTTCCGGCTCAACCAATTGTCCTCGAGCGAGTGACATTATACTAAATAGACTCGTTTAAATTCAGCGTAGTCCATTTCTTTTTTCCCTTCAGGAACAACACGTTCGATATATAGTACGCCATTTTCATAACGGGCTTTTTTAATAATCACTCGAATTTTCTTACCTGACCGACCAGGTCCGTTTTTTTCGATAAAAAAGTATGTGCCCGGCCAATTGGAAAAAGCCTTAATCTTTAAATAATTTTTATACGCTTCATCACTAAGATCAATGAGACCGTCTTCTTTAGTAATTTTTTTGGTATAAGTGGCTTGAGTATGGTCTTGAGGTTTTGCCTCAATTTTATCTTCTAACCAATCAGATAAAATCTCAACCAGTAGTTGAGAGCCCAGTTTGACGAGACCATGACCCAATTCCTCGGCTTTCATTGGCCATTTCCGCCAAGCAGTTGTTGGTCGGTAATACTGTTGGGCAACGATCGAACCATGATCCATCTCGGCATCTATCTGCATAACTGTAACACCGATATTATGCTCATCTGCCAAAATTTGAGATTCAATTGGTGAAGCACCGCGGTATTTCGGCAGGATTGAGGCGTGAATGTTAAGAGCGCCTCGGCGAGGAATATCTATAACTTCTTGGGGGATAATTTTACCGTACGCGATGACAATAAATACGTCAAAATTACCAGCTCGGAGAGTTTTTAAAAATTGTTCATCTTTTAAATTTTCTGGTTGAAGAAAGGGGACATTATTCTCTTCCGCCCAGATTTTAACTGGCGGGGGAGTAAGCTTTAACCCTCGACCAACTTTTTTATCTGGGGTAGTAATAATAAGACCCGGCTTTATATTTTTTGAGGCCAGAATATCTAAAGTTTGAACGCTATATTGTGACGTACCGAAAAAAGCTATCATTTTTTATTTTCTTTATCTGGCGGCATTTCCTCAAGATCAGTGGCAGTGTCGGTAAAAAGAATGCCATCAAGATGATCAATTTCGTGTTGAAAAATTTGGGCCAAAAGTCCCGAGCCGCCGCGGCTAAATTTCTTTCCTTGGGCATCATAGGCTTCGATTTTTGCTTTGGTTGAGCGCAGGACGTTGCCATAGAGCCACCGAACTGAAAGACAACCTTCAGGTACAGATTTCTTTTCTTGCGAAAGCTTTAGGATTTTTGGATTAATACACACCAGAGTATCAGGTACTTTTTCTCCAGGCTCATGATCTGGATAATTTTTTACAAATACTTTTCCAGACACAACAAAGATTCGAAGAGATTCTCCGATTTGTGGGGCAGCAATTGCGACGCCATCATCCTGTTCTTCAAGAGCTTTAATCATTTTCTTAATCACCGCTTGAATTTGGGGTGAGGAAATATCCTCCGCCGCAACAGTCGTGGCCACTTTTCGCAACGTTGGATTATCTCGCTGAACGATCGTAGTCATACCAGCATACTATTATAGTAAGCTCTCTGGATCAATGTTTACAGCAATATGTGGTGGCAGCGAGCGGAGTTTTTCCGCCAGCGGTTCAATGATCCAATGATGCTGTTTAACCCGAATTAAGGCATGCATTACGACTTTTTTATTGACAGTTTCAATGAAAGCGGGAAAAATAAGTGGCTCATATTCTTTAAAGCGTGATTCAATCAGGTGAATATCGTCTCCGACTCTTTGCTTTGTACCTTTAATAGTTATTTTGATGAGAGTCACAAATGGGGGATAGTTTAATTTCTTGCGCTCATCGATTTCTTGTCGGTAAAAATCAAGCAGATTTCCTTTTACAGCGTGATCGAAAATGTGCTGATCACGAGTCCGAGTCTGAACAATAAATTTTTTCTGGGTAATCGAACGGATTTTTAAAATCGTATTCATTATTTTTTCATTGACTCGAAAATCGGGGATTGAAAAAAGTGAATCAATAGCCGCCACCGCTGCATTTTCAATCGGTCGCTCAAGATACAGGAGGGCCATTTCTGTGCCTAAAAGCACCGAACCCGGCGCATTGTAAAAACGGGCCGCAATACTAGTCGCCTGCTTGTGAGTTTTAACTGAATCTTTATCCATCCGAAAAAGAGTTAGGTCGGGAAACATCTCTCGAATGACGTTTTCAATGAGTTCAATTCCAATCCCAAGCGTGGTGAGCCGCCAACTCTCGCACATTTTGCAGCGCTCTTCTGCACTTCGGCGCTCACCACAGCGATGACAGAGAAAAAAGTTCTCACCCTTATCGTGATGGAGAATAATGGGGGCACTACAGCGAGAGCACAGCACGGTTGTGCCACAATCGCCACAGATAGTCATGGGTGAAAGGCCGCGGCGAGCGGCGTAGATGAACATATTACCGCTATGCTCTTTGTTCGATTTGATTAAATTCTCAAGTTCATCGGAGAGAATTCTAAACTCTGGGGTATCAAGCGTTTTATATTTTTTCATATCGACGATTGAGACTTCGGCAGTTGATATTGATCTGAATTTAAGCGGCGACAGCTCACCCAACTCTCCATTTTTTGTTCGCCACAAGGTTTCAGTTCTAAGTAAATGATCACCAAATATAAGTTTGGCCTTCAATCGCTTGGCAAAAAATTCGGCAAAGCGTCGAATATCAACAAATGGCCGGCCTTGAGCTTTATAATTTGATGAACTTTCACGCTCAATAATAATCGTGCCAATATCGTGGCGAGGGATGCCAAGAAACGCTCCTGTGGCAATGATGAGCACTGGATGTTCGTCGTTGAGGCTTGCATTCCAGGCAGTTAATAATTCTTTTTTTGTTAATGAAGAATTCAAAACAAAAGTGTATTTTTCAATACCTTTTGGCAACGTCTCAAATATTTTTTTAGTATCTTGAATGGTCGGGAGACAAAAGAACACTGATCGCTTTCGGGCAAATTGTTCGCGAATGAGACTTTTGTAATGAGCCAGCCGTTCGCCTTCGTCGGCCTGCATGGCATATGGTTGCTGCGATAGTTCAAGTTCCTGTCGTTCGGTTCGCTCAAAAACCTGAAATTTTATTTTCTCAGATTGCTCCAGAATGACTTTTGAAGTAACTTCAGCCAACACGGCCCCAGTTGAACCGGCATAATATTTGGCCGCATCTTCGGCGGCGGCAATAAAATGAGGAGAAAAAAGCGGAACCATTTTTGACCGGCCAATTTTTCGAACCGTGAAATCTTGTTGTCGCAATTCGGTTTTTACTTCCGAAACTGGTTCATGTTTCATCACCAAAGCCGGAATGGTTCGATTGCGCAAGGGGACTTTAATCATTGAGCCGAGGGGATATTCCTGAGCGCTAAAATAGGTCAGGGTTTCCTTGCCAATGCCGCGAGCTATGGGAATAACATGGACAATATGCATAGAAATGTCACTCCCATACTGTCAGAAAACCTTTTATTTTGCAATTAAAACTCGCGGAGGATAGAGATCTTGGCGCCGAGAGAGTTGAGGCGAGCAACAAGGTCCTCATAACCTCTATTAATAGAGTACATGTTGCGGAGGGTTGAGATTCCTTCGGCAGCGAGCATGCCGATAAGAAGAATCGCGGCTGGTCGCAGTGCTGGTGGACAAACCACTTCGGCTGCTTTTAATTTTGTTGGACCATTAATATAGAGTCGGTGCGGATCAACAAGAACGGTATCAGCGCCAAGTTTCTCAATATCCTTAATGTGAATGGCTCTTTTTTCATATGGCCAGTCGTGGAGCAAAGTTGTGCCCTTGGCCTGAGAAGCAATGATGGCAAAGAAAGGAAGATTATCCATATTGAGTCCTGGATAGGGCCGACATTCAATTTTTTCTTCCAAGGCTTCCAGTTTTGAAGGCGAGGTTTTTATATCAACCAAATTGGTATAGCCGTTTAGGGCTTTATATCGTTTTAGAATTTTATATTTAAAACCCATTTTTTCTAATTTCAACAGTTCGATTTCCAGAAAATCAATGGGACAGCGGCGAATAATAAGAGAAGATTTGGTGACAATAGCAGCCGCAATAAAAAACATTGATTCAATTGGATCTTCCGACAGGTAATGGGTAATGGGCGTGTCGATTTCCTTGACTCCATGAACTGTGATCGTGGTCGTGCCGATTCCTTCAATTTTCACACCACATTTTTCTAAGAAAAAACAAACTTCCTGACCCATATAATTGGCAGAAGCATATTTAATAACTGTTTTTCCCGGAATTCGAGCGGCAGCAATGATGGTGTTTTCGGTGACGGTGTCGCCTGATTCATACAAAACTATTTCATTTGGATGAAGTTCGGGGGCTTGAACTTCATAATATTTTTCTTTAGTCTCAATTTTTACCCCAAGTTTTTCCAAAGCAAAGAGGTGAGGTTTAACGGTCCGAGATCCGAGCTTGCAGCCACCTGGTTGCGGTAATTTAAATTTTTTATAAAAATGCACGAGCGGCCCAATGAGCATAATAATAGAACGGGTTTTTTCAGCCGCTTTTTTATCCAGGGCTCGAAGATTGAATTTAGCCGGTGGTTTGATTTCTAAATCATTTCCATCCCACTTCACGGAAATGCCAATTGATTCGAAAACTTCAATCATGCGATGAACCTCTTCGATTTTTGGAACATTTTTTATTGTGGTCTTGCTTTTATTAAGCAGTGAGGCAGCCAACAGTCCCATGGCGCCGTTTTTTGATGTCTTGGTGGTGATCTCGCCCCTCAATTTATAGCCACCTTCAACTCGAATATTAATTGCGCCTTTTGAAACCTCAACAATGTCGCGGTTAAGAGCGTGACTAATTTTGGCGAGCATTTCGGTTGAGAGATTCTGTTCACCTCGTTCAATCCGGGCAATAGCGCTTTGGGTTGTCCCGAGGCGTTTAGAAAACTGTTCTTGGGTAATGCCTCGTTCTTGGCGAAGCTCGGACACGAGGTGGCCAATTTGCTTTAACTTAAAATCTGACATTTGAGCAATATAGCATATATGCTATAAAACTCAAGTGTTGATATTTATGGTCTTATTTGATAGGGTAGCTCAAGAAAGAAAGGAGCTTGAGTATGGCCCAAGAGAAAGATCTTCTCGTGGTTCATGAACAAGGCAAAATCAGGGTTGTAGAGTTTATGCACACTCAACTTTTTGGTCTATTGGTTATTGATAAGATGAAGGAAATGATCGATGAGGTAATCAGTAAATTAATCAAACCCAAAATAGTGCTAGACTTTGCGATGGTGGATCATGTCGGCGTGGACGCATTTGGAATGCTCTTGTATCTCCATAATAGGATCAAACAAAATAATGGCCAGTTACGCCTTGTAAATATTAAGCCCAAAATCCTCGAGGCATTTGAGATCACAAAACTCAATAGATCGTTTAGGATTGAATCTGACCGAGAGGCAGGGTTGAAAAGTTTTGATAAGTAAAAGTGGTGACGTGAAGAAGGATTTCAATCCTTCTTTTTATTTGCCAGTTTTGAAAAACCACGTATGATACAAGAGTAAAACCTGAGCTTGTATGGGACTTTTTTCTAAAAAACTTGGCATTGATTTGGGCACGGCCAACACCTTGGTTTTTATTCCTGGAAAGGGAATTGTTTTAAATGAACCGTCGGTGGTCGCTGTTTCGGAACAAGATAATAAAATTTTGGCCGTCGGAGTGGAAGCGAAGCGAATGATTGGCCGCACCCCAGACAGTATTATTGCCTACCGACCAATGCGCGACGGAGTTATTGCCGACTACCGGGTGACGGAAGCCATGCTTCGCTATTTTATAAATAAAGCTTTAGGAAAATGGAATTTTGTAAAACCTGATGTCATGGTCTCAGTTCCAGCTGGTGTGACATCTACGGAGCGTCGAGCGGTGATTGAGGCGGCGATTAAGGCGGGAGCAAAAAATGCCTATGTGGTGAAGGAACCAATCCTTGCGGCGATTGGTGCTGGAATTCCAATTCAAGAACCCGTTGGCCGAATGATTGTTGATATTGGTGGCGGCACAACCGATGTGGCGGTTATTTCTCTTGGCGGTATTGTGTCGTCAACCTCGGTAAAAGTTGCGGGAAATAAAATTGATGCGGCCATTATTGATTACATGAAAAAAACTTTTAATCTTTCCATTGGTGACAAAACGGCCGAAGATATGAAAATTCAAATTGGTTCGGCTATTCCAGTTGAAGAAGAACTTTCGATGATGGTCAAAGGCCGAGATTTTCTTACCGGTTTGCCTCGCTCAGTTGAAGTAAAGACAAATGAAGTGGTGAAATGTATCAGCAAAGAATTGCGCGATATGATTGGGGCGATTAAGGATGTCCTTCAAGAAACACCGCCAGAACTAGCCTCAGACATTATTGATCAAGGGGTGATTATGACTGGTGGCACGTCGTTGCTTCGAAACCTGACTGAACTCATCTTTCGCCGCACCGGCGTGAAAGCAATTCTGGCCGACGACGCACTTTATTGTGTGGCCAAAGGTACAGGTATTGCTCTTGAACATCTCGATACCTACAAAAAGAGTATTATTGCCAAGAGGTAATATAGAGGTAATGAAAATCCTCATCAATACATTTAAAAAAACGGGGAATTTGCATCACGCTTATATTCTAGAAGGCGAGAAGGAACTGATTCGGAAAAATCTCATCGATTTTATTGAGAAGTATTTGAAGCATGAAACCAAAGGCAATCCCGATTTTTGGCATGGTCAGTTTGAATCATTTTCGATTGATGATGCCCGGAAGCTACGGGATAGGCAATCACAAAAAGCCTTAAGTGATGGGAGAAAAATTTTTGTCATTGAAACACTCACCATTACCGTTGAGGCTCAGAATGCATTGTTAAAAGTTTTTGAGGAACCGACTTCAGGTACGCATTTTTTTATTATCACCCCCTCGGCGCACGTTTTTCTCCCAACCTTGCGTTCTCGAGTGGTTATTATTGCGCGAGAAAATGAAGAAATAAAAAACTCAAGGCCTATCCAAGAGTTTGTGACTATGACCCCATCTGAGCGATTAAAATTTGTGGCTGATATTATTGAAAACAAAAATAAAGAACAAGCTATCGAGCTTGTTGAAGGACTCATTATTTACGCCAGAAGTAAAAAATATACTCCTGAAACAATGACTGAGCTTATCAAAATCCGGGGGTATTTAAATGATCGCTCACCATCACTGAAACTCTCGCTCGAGCATGCCGCGATGATTATTTAATAATTTTCTGCTACAATATCCGCATGCCGTACGATTTTTCAACATTCAAAAAAAAGATTAAAGACAACGAGGAATGGCTCAAAAAAGAGCAAACGCAGATTCGAACTGGCCGAGCCACACCAGCTCTCCTTGATCATGTTTCAGCTGAGGTGTATGGGTCAAAAATGTCACTCAATCAACTCGGCTCAATGGTCACCGAAGATGCTCGATCGCTTCGCCTGACATTGTGGGATACTGGTCAGGTCAAAGCCGTCGAAAAAGCGATTGTGGCGGCAAACTTGGGTGTATCTGTGGCAGTTGATGATAAGGGCATCAGAATTTCTTTTCCGGAACTGACGAGTGAACGGCGAAATGCAATTTTAAAAATTGCCAAAGAAAAACACGAACAAGCTCGAGTTTCATTGCGAAAACTTCGTGACGAGGTCTGGGAAGATATTCAAACAAAAGAACAGGCTGGAGGAATGGGCGAGGACGATAAATTTAGATATAAAACTGAAATGGAAAAATTGGTCCAAGACGCAAATAAGAGTCTTGATGATGCGGCGGCTCGAAAGGAGAAGGAAATTATGAGTTAGAGGTAAATATATATAATGTCAGTCATTATTTTTATAATCATTCTTGCTGTTTTAGTTTTTGTCCACGAACTGGGCCACTTTCTGGCGGCCAAAATGTCAGGCATTCGAGTTGATGAATTTGGTATTGGCTTTCCACCCAAGTTGCTGAGTGCGAGAGTGGGCGAAACTCGTTACTCCCTCAACCTCATTCCCTTCGGTGGTTACGTTAAAATTTTTGGTGAGAATCCTGATACTGAATCAATTGATGGTCCAGTAAAGCATCGAAGTTTTGTTCATAAACCGAAACATATTCAAGCTTTTGTGTTGGCCGCTGGAGTTCTATTTAACGTTATTTTTGCTTGGCTCCTTATTTCTCTTGGTTTTATGATTGGCATGCCCGTGCCAGAAAATTACACTAATGCAGCCACTATTGAGAATTTAAATATGACGGTTACGGGAGTTGAACCCCGCTCGCCGGCAGAGGAAGGGGGACTAAAACAGGGCGATATTTTGAAGACACTCCAATCAGGTGAGGAAAAATTAGAAAATTTTAATGGAGATCAATTCCGAGAATTTATTTCGGCGCGTAAAGATAAAGAAATTATTATTTCGATAATTCGTGGCAGTGAATCAAAACAGATTACGGTGATACCGCGTGATGGGGTCGTACCCGATCGAGCAGCTATTGGTGTGGTGTTAGAACTGCTTGGTACCGTACGATTACCATTTCATCTGGCTTTATGGGAAGGTCTGAAATTGACAGGCTTTCTCGTCTACATGACAGCGATTGGTCTTGGTAGTTTTCTCTATCATGCTGTCATTGGTCAAGCGCCGTTGGCTGAAGTGGCTGGACCGGTGGGAATTGCCGGACTCGTTAGTGATGCATCGGCCCTTGGTTTTGTGTACCTTCTTTCATTTACCGCCTTTATTTCTATCAATCTAGCCGTTATTAACCTCATTCCATTTCCGGCGCTAGATGGCGGTCGAATTCTTTTTGTGATTATTGAAAAAATTAAAAGAGGCAGAATTAGTCCAAAAGTTTCTAACACCATTAATGCTGTTGGGTTTGGACTTTTGATTGTGCTCATGATTATTATTACCTATAACGATATTGTAAAGTTGTTTCAGTGAGAAAGCTGAGGTAGTATAAGCTCATGCGACAGAGCCAACTCTTTACTAAAACGCGAAAGGAAGCGCCGGCAGATGAAGTTTCAAAAAACGCTCAACTCCTCATTCGCGCTGGTTATATTCACAAAGAAATAGCTGGCGTCTATTCCTATTTACCTCTTGGTTTGCGAGTACTTAATAATATTGTGTCTGTCATTCGGGAGGAAATGAATGCCCTCGGAGCACAAGAACTTGTTCTCACTGCCTTGCAGGATAAAAATATTTGGGAGAAAACTGATCGATGGGATGATAAAAAAGTTGATAATTGGTTTAAGATTGAAATTAAAAATGGCGGACAGACTGGTCTTGGTATTACTCATGAAGAACCTCTGACTCGAATCATGTCAGAATATATTTCATCATATCGAGACCTGCCCGTATTTAGTTACCAGTTTCAAACAAAATTTAGAAATGAGGTCCGAGCCAAAAGCGGCATTATGCGCGGTCGGGAATTTCTGATGAAAGATTTATATTCATTTTGCAAAAATCCCCAGGAGCAGGAAGCATTTTATGAAAAAGCCAAGCAAGCTTATGTGACCATTTTCAATCGCCTCGGTTTAGGTGATTTGACCTACGTGACGTTTGCCTCTGGTGGAATTTTTTCAAAATATTCTCATGAATTTCAAACCGTGACTGAAGCCGGAGAAGATCTTGTGTATGTTGACGAGAAAAAGAAAATTGCGATCAATAAAGAAGTTTTAAATGATGAGGTTTTAAAAGATCTGAATCTCAAGCGAGATCACTTGGTTGAGAAAAAGGCGGTTGAAGTTGGAAACATTTTTAATTTGGGAACCCGTTTTTCAGAAGCCCTCAGTCTTTCATATGTGGATGAAAAAGGGGAGAAAAAGCCTGTTTATATGGGCAGCTACGGTATTGGTCCAGGTCGGGTGATGGGCACCATTGTTGAAGTCTTGGCCGATGAAAAGGGGATTGTCTGGCCAGCATCAGTTGCGCCATTTAAAATTCATCTGGTTTTACTTCACGGAAAAGATTCGAAAGCGGAAAAGCAGGCGGATAAACTATATGAAAAATTGCAGAAGAAGGGTGTTGAAGTCCTTTTTGACGACCGTGAGGTGCGAGCGGGAGAAAAATTTGCTGATGCCGACCTCATCGGCATCCCATATCGGGTAGTGGTAAGTGATAAAACAATTGAAAATGGTACGTATGAATGTAAGGATCGGCGAACAGGAAACGTAACTATGGTTGACGAGGATGAGCTTCTGGCATTAGACTAACCTGGATGTTTAAGGACTTTCGGAAAAAATTTAACAAAATGTTTAGCCATGATATTGGCATTGATTTAGGCACGGCTAATACTTTGGTTTATATGCGAGGCAAAGGCATTGTGATCAATGAGCCCTCGGTGGTGGCGGTCAATCAAAAAACAGGAACCGTGGTGGCGGTTGGAACTCAAGCCAAGGATATGCTTGGTCGGACCCCACAGCATATTGTGGCTATAAAACCCCTTATCGACGGTGTTATTTCAGATTTTGAAGTCACAGAAGAAATGATTAGTTATCTCCTCAACAAAGCTCAGCGGGAAAACAAAAAAATGCTTGGTCCGCGGGTGGTAGTTGGGGTTCCTTCAGGAATTACCAACGTTGAGACCCGAGCGGTGCGAGACGCGACTCGTAATGCTGGCGCTCGAGAAGTTTATATTGTAGAAGAACCGATGGCCGCCGCGATTGGTATTCGAATGCCAATTATGGAGCCGGTAGGTAATATGATTATTGATATTGGTGGCGGTACAACCGATATTGCCATTATTTCCTTAGGGGGTGTTGTGACATCAAAAAATCTTAAGGTGGCCGGGGATCGATTAAATAACGATATTACGTCATACATTCGAAGTGAATTTAAAATTCTCATCGGTGAAAAAACAGCTGAAAATATTAAAATTTCAATCGGCGCTGTTATTCCCGGTGAAACGTCACTTGAATCAGTCATTAAGGGTCGCGATTTGGTCACCGGCTTGCCTCGCGAAGTAGTCATCACCGATTCGGATATTCGCGAAGCCACTGCGCAATCAATTGAAACCCTACTTGAAGCGGCAAAAGAAGTTTTGGAAACCACGCCACCGGAAATGATTTCTGATGTGATGCATCGTGGGGTCTTTGTGACGGGTGGCGGAGCGCTCATTAAAGGTCTCCAGCTTCTTCTCCAGGATTATTTAAAAATTCCTGTTCACATTGCTGACGATCCGTTAACGGCAGTGGCTCGAGGGACCGGAGTGATTCTTGAAAATATCGAGAACTACGCAGATGTTCTCATTCAAAACGAAGATGATTTACCACCAGCGAGATAATCGAAGAAAACGGGTCCGATTTATTAAGATTTTTTCGCTTTTTATAATTCTGATTATTTTTGTCAGTCTCCTCAATGCTTTCGCGCCCCATCTTTTTTCTCCTCTCGTTCACGCTATTAGCCGACCCCTTTTTTCCTCTCAAAGCTTGATTGGTCACTCAGCGGTTACCTTGCGTGATTTGGTATATTCAAAACAACAATTAGCTGATGAAAACCGTCGATTGCGGGAGGAACTGAAACTGATTAATGCTATTCGGACTGAACGAGATGTCTATAAAAAACAAGTGACAGAACTTGAAGAAACTCTCGGGAGAGTAAACGATCCAACTCGAATGGTTTTTGCTCGAATTCTTTCAAAACCTGGATCAAGTCCGTACGACACGATTATTGTCGATGTTGGACGCGATGAAGGAATTCAATCCCAAGATTTGGTCCTAGGTCCGGATGATATTGTGTTAGGTGAGGTGAGTGAGGTGTATGGAAAAACTTCAGTGATTATTTTATATTCATCACCCGAACACAAAACTCCCGTTTTGGTTGGAAATAATACCATTGAGGCTTCAGCAGTTGGCAAGGGTGGGGGCACATTTGAAATTAGACTACCAAGAAATGTTGAGGTGGTGGAAGGTGATGCGGTGGCAGCGACCCGCTTCCCGACCAAACCTTTTGGGACCATATATAAAGTTATGCTTGAGCCGACTGACACGTTTGAGAAGGTACTTTTCAGAAATCCGCTCAATATAAATGAAATGAGTTCGGTACTCATTCAAACCGAGTAATATGCTCAGAATTCTCTCAACCATTCTTCTTTTTCTGCTCATCTTTTTCTTTCCCTGGTGGATTGTATTTATGCTCGGGATTGTGGCCGCTTTTGTTTTTCGTTCGTATTACGAATTGCTGGTCATTGGAATTGTCATTGATTCGCTTTATAATGCACCTGTTGCCGGATTATTTAAGGTTGAGCTTGTTGTGTCCTTCCTGTCCCTTTTTATTCTTATAATTGCTGAACATCTTAAACCTCGACTGACATTTTATTCCGAGCGATAGATTATGTTTCGAAAAATAAAAAAGAAATTATTTAAGCGCAACCGCCAAGAAATTGCACCCGATGAAATTTTCTTAGATTCAAGTAATCTCCCCGATTTTAACCGAGACCAGTTTGAGGGTAGGCTGGAAAAGCCAATTGCCGGCCGAACCCTTATTTTTGTTGGGACTTTATTTATTATTGTCGGAGTTATTTTTTCTTATCGGATATGGAATCTCCAGATTGCTCAGGGTAAGGTCTTTGCCAAGCGAAGTGAAAATAATCGACTTCGGCACACGCTCATTTTTTCTGACCGTGGTGTCATTTTTGATCGAAATGAGGAACTTTTAGCCTGGAATGAAGACAATCCTCATGACTCTGATTTCTCTTTTCGAAGATACTCGACCACAACAGGAATTTCAAATCTTCTCGGCTACATAAAATATCCTTCAAAAGACAGCGCCGGTTTTTATTATCGAGAAGACTACGAGGGCGTTGATGGGGTTGAAAAATTTTTCAATGAACAACTTAAGGGAGAAAATGGTATAAAAATAACCGAAACCAATGCCTTTGGGAAAGTTGAATCGCAGAGTGTGATGGAACCACCACAAAATGGGGAGAATTTACGACTCTCAATTGATTCGAGAATTCAGTCACAGGCTTACAACATCATTCGCCAAACTGCCCTTGAATATGGTTTTGCTGGAGGCGTAGCTATTATTATGGATGTGGAAACGGGGGAAATTTTAACTCAAGTGACATATCCAGAATATGATTCGCAAGTTTTTTCTGATGGCTCTGATCGGGCTAAAATTCAAGGTTTTCTCACTGATCAGGCAAAACCGCTCCTTGATCGGGCGACATCGGGGTTATACGTTCCAGGCTCCATTATCAAGCCTTTTGTGGCTCTGGGAGCCCTTAATGAGCGTGTGGTAACGGCTGATACTGTTATCCATACTACCGGTTCAATTTCAGTTCAAAATCCCTACAATCCTGACGAAAAAACCATATTCCGGGATTGGAAAAATCATGGTTCAGTTGATATTCGAAAAGCGATCGAACAATCATCTGACGTTTATTTTTACGAGGTGGGTGGTGGTTTTGGAAATCAAAAAGGAATTGGCATTTCAAATATTGAAAAGTATGTCCGGATGTTTGGTTTCGGTCATGAAGTTGACTCCCCATTTTTTGGTCTGAATGTTGGAGTTGTGCCAAATCCGGAATGGAAATTAAAAACGTTTAATGGTGATGCGTGGCGACTCGGTAATACGTATCACACTGCTATCGGTCAGTACGGTTTTCAGGTCACTCCAATTCAAGTCGTTCGAGCATATGCCGCAATTGCTAATTATGGAAAATTAGTTTCTCCAACAATTATTGCTGGTGATACCAGTATGCAAAAAAATACAAAACAAATTGAATTGCCCAAATATTATTTTGATATTATTCATGATGGTATGCGTCCAGCGGCGGTGCAGGGTACAGCAGTGGCACTTAATATTCCGAGTGTTCAAATTGCAGCCAAAACCGGTACCGCCGAGCTCGGTATTTCTAAAGAATATGTGAACTCATGGACGACCGGATTTTTTCCTTACAAGAAGCCGCGCTATGCATTTGCGGTGCTTATGGAGAAAGGTCACCGTTCAAATCTTGTCGGTGCCGCCTATGTCTCTCGGCAAATTTTTGATTGGATGACATATAACACGCCAGAATATCTTGAAGAGAAACAATAGAGAACCATGGACTTTGACATTAGCTGTAGAAAGTGTATACTAGCTCTCAATTTATATATCGGTTAAATATTGACTACAAAATATGAAAACGGAAACTCACTACCTTACGAAAGATAAGCATACAGAGCTTGTTAAAGAACTCGAACACCTGCGCACCAAAGGCAGAAAAGAAGTGGCGGAAGAGCTTGAGTACTCAAAACAGCTCGGGGACCTCTCAGAAAATGCTGAGTACCATCAAGCGCGAGAACGACAGGCGATTTTGGAGGATCGGATTAGCAAACTCGATGCACTTTTAAAAGCGGCAGTAATTGTTGATGCTCATCACACTGATGCGGTGACGGTTGGCTCAACAGTTGAAATTCAAAAGGAAGGAAAAAAAGAAGCGGTGAAATACACCATTGTCGGTTCTGAAGAAGCTGATATGGTAAATCACAAACTTTCGATCACTTCTCCAATCGGAGCAGCCATGAAAGGCAAGAAAAAAGGCGACACTATTGTGGTTCAAACTCCGGCAGGCAAGGTGAGCTATAAAATCGTTGATCTGGCCTAGAGCTGCTATACTATATCCATGTTTTGGGCCGATGAACTTGTTGGAAAAATAGAAGAACGCTACAAAGATAAGATCGCCAAAAAACAACCGATCATTATTCGGGATGAAAAAACTGCTTCTGGCCGAGTTCATGTTGGTTCGCTTCGAGGAGTGGCCATTCACGGATTGATTTCAGAGATTCTCACCGAGAAAGGTATTCCAAATAAATACCTGTTTGAAATAAATGATTTCGATCCAATGGACGGCATTCCGAGCTCTTTGGACCAAGGAAAATACAGTGAGCATCTCGGCAAACCGCTCAATACCATTCCATCACCTGACGGCCAAGCCAAAAATTTTGCCGAATATTACGCCGAAGAATTTATCGGGGTCATTCGTGAGCTTGGATTTAATCCCGAATTTTACCGCTCAAGTGATGTGTATAAAGTTGGAAAATATAACGAGGTTATAAAAATCGCGCTAGAAAAAGCCGATAAAATTAGAGAAATTTATAAAAAAGTATCAGGTTCACATCGAACCGACAAATGGTATCCGGTTCAGGTTGTCTGCGAAAATTGTGGCAAAGTTAGCACCACAACCATCACCGGCTTTGACGGTAAGGAGGTGACGTACACCTGTAATAATCTTGAATGGACTAATGGTTGTGGTCATTCTGGAAAAGTTTCACCCTTTGATGGTAAGGCCAAATTGCCCTGGAAAGTTGAATGGGCCGCAAAATTTCAAGTGTTTGGCGTGGATGTTGAGGGTGGAGGTAAAGATCATTCAACTCGAGGTGGGGCTCGAGAGGTCGCTGATGCTATTGCTCGAGAAGTATTTAAAATCGAGCCACCATTCAATATTCCTTACGAATTTTTTATCGTCAATGGTAAAAAGATGTCATCCTCAAAAGGAGCTGGTTCAACGTCACGAGAAATTGCTGATCTTTTACCACCCCATCTGTTGCGTTTTTTAATGCTCCAGCGAAATCCATCAAGAACTATTGATTTTGTGCCAGATGGAGACACAGTGCCACAGCTCTATGACCTGTATGATAAACTGGCTGAGAATTATTTTACCGATAAAGAATTACCAGATGAAAAAAGGACATTTGACCTCATGCATTTTCCAGCGGTAAAACAATTTTTAGAAAAAAGATTTTTACCACGCTTTTCTCAAATTGCTTATCTATTGCAAATGCCACACGTAACGATAGAGCATGAAATTGAAAAAGAAAAAGGCGATCCTTTGACCCAGGCTGATAAAAATGAAATAAATTTACGTAAAGAATATGCCAAACGCTGGCTTCAGATCTATGCGCCGGAAGATTATAAATTTGAATTACAGGAAATTATTCCGGCTCAAGCCCGACATTTGTCAAAAGAGCAGCGTCAGGCTCTTCAAAAAGTCCTGGATTTCATAAAATCTCAAGAAAAATTAAATGGTCAGGATTTACACACTAAACTTCATGAAATTAGAAAAGAAATAGAAATAGAGCCAAAAGAATTTTTTGAATCAATTTATTTTTCTATCTTAGGCAAACCAAGTGGGCCGAAAGCCGGTTGGTTTTTGAGCGTGCTTGATAAAAATTTTCTAGAAAAACGCTTCGCTGAAGTTATCAACTACCAGCAAATATAAAACCACCCTCGGGTGGTTTATTTAATTATTACAGAAACAAGAACTCCGAAGGCAAACAGGGCGTACAATAAGTATTTTGTCTTTAGTAAAAACCAAAAATACTTATTTTCATCTTTCATTGGTCTATGAATGAGTTTTTTTATGCTCGCAAATCGGAAACAGGTTTTGAAGAATATCGGAATAATTATAGCTAAGGTAATAATCCCATTTATTTTAATTCCGAGTGGTATTTTTTCATTACTCTGCGAGATAAAAATTCCAAAAGCCAAAAAGTCGAGAACAAAAAAGGTTAAATACCTTAATCCCTGAATTTGATAGAGCTTAATTATTCTCTCCTCCTCAATTTTTATTTTTGGATTACTCTGATAATACTCAACGTAAGTCATTCCACGAAATTTATCTGGAACTACATTCCTTCTTCTCCTCATAAATGCCAGTGCCTGAAATAATCCTATTACCACCAGCCAGAGTAGCAGTATGGCTTGGATCATATACTCCTTTCTGTTCGAATTTCTCTGCGCTGATATTACAATGGGGTTTATTTCACGTCAAATAAGGGCTTTTTACGTGGAAAAATGGGGATAAGTGTGGTTGTTAATGGTTGAGATTGGTGTACAATGGGATGAAGTGGGAGAAAGTGGTAAGAAAAAGCGGTCTCGTCCGTCAGTTGGTCCGGATGGTTGAGGTAAGGCTTGCGAGCGAAATATCATGCTAATCGGCGAATACACACACACTATTGATGATAAAAATCGGATTTCGCTCCCAGCCAAGTTCCGCAAGGAAGTTGGTAAGAAAGTTGTCATTACCCAGGGTCTTGATAACTGTTTATTTCTGTATCCGCTCAAGGAGTGGAAAAAAATATCAGAAAAACTTGCGAACTTAAGTATGGGTCAATCAAATACCCGTGGCTTCAACCGGTTCATGCTGGCCGGGGCGACCGAAGTTGATATTGATTCAGTTGGCAGAATGCTTCTTCCTGAATATTTAAAAATATTTGCCAAACTCGGGGAGAAGGTTGTATTTACCGGCGTTCATAATCGGATTGAGTTATGGAACGATGAACGCTGGTCAGAATACAAAAAGCGCATTGCCTCTGAGGCCGATCATTTAGCCGAAAAATTGGGTGAGATCGGAGTCTTCTAACCGCCATGACCCACACCAGTGTTCTTTTACAAGAAACGATAGCCGGTTTAGATATCGAGCCCGGTGACATTGTTGTTGACGGGACGCTCGGCAGTGCTGGGCACACCGAAGAAATCGTCAAACGTTTTGGAAATACCGTTCGAATCATTGGTATTGATATGGATGAAGATGCTTTGACTCGCTCGAAAGAACGACTCAAAAGTTTAAACGCCACGATCACCTTTGTTCGAAATAATTTTCGAAATATTGATCAAATTCTCGACGATCTTAAGATTACCCAGGTGCATAAAATTCTGCTTGATGTCGGATTAAGTTCGGATCAACTTGAAACTTCAGAAAGAGGATTTAGTTTTCAAAAAAGTCAGCCGCTTCTCATGACCTTCAAAAAAGAGCCGACTGAGGAAGATATCACCGCGTACACTATCGTCAACGAATGGCAAGAAACATCCATTGCTGACATTTTATGGGGCTACGGTGAAGAACGATATTCTCGAAAAATTGCCAAAGCTATTGTCGAAGCTCGAGAATTTCAACCGATCAACACCACAACCGAACTCGTTGAAATAATTTTAAGTGCCACACCCACCCGGTATCACCATCAAGGTATTCATCCTGCTACCCGAACATTTCAGGCGCTGCGAATCGCGGTTAATGATGAACTTCAAGCTCTCCAGGAAGGATTACAAAAAGGTTTCGAACGATTAATCACCGGTGGACGAATGGCTATTATTTCATTTCACAGTCTTGAGGATCGAATTGTCAAAAGATTTTTTCAAGAGAAGGCCAAACAGGGAATAGCCCATTTAATAACCAAAAAGCCAATCACACCGACGGAGGCAGAAATTGAACAAAATCGTCGGTCGCGAAGTGCCAAATTAAGAATAGTCCGTAAATTATGAGTAAAGTTCGTTTACATTATCCATCTTTGTTTTTTATCAGCCTCATTTGTCTTGGTCTACTGTTTTTGTTGTATGCCTATTTCGTAAACCAAACGATTATCAATGTTGTGGCTCGAGAAAAAATTGAAAAGGATATTGCTGACGTCTCAGGCGAGATTGGTGACACAGAATTTGACTATATGACCTTGAGAAACAATCTAACACTCGATGTAGCCTACGCCAAAGGCTTTAAGGATACAGAAGTGACAGCTTTTGTGTCTCCGGGAAAATCACTCCCAATCACATATAATTCCGGTCGATAACGGTCGTGTTATACTGAAAAATAATGAAGGACGAACACGTAAGTCGAATACGGGTCATATCAATTGCCACCATCCTTTTTGCCCTTTTACTCATTGTAAAACTATATTACGTCCAAGTTGTTTCCGGAAATGAATTTGAAGAACGAGCTGATCGACAATATGTAAAACCTGTCGGTGGAGTTTTTGATCGTGGTTCAATATTTTTTGAAGCCAAAGACGGAACGCTCATGGCTGCTGCTTCACTTAAGATTGGATATACGCTGGCGCTTAATCCAAAACTGCTCAAGGATCCTGAGGAGGCCTACCGATGGTTGTCAGAAATTGTGCCCCTAACTCGAGAGGATTTTTTTGCGAAAGCCACAAAAAAAGATGACCCGTACGAGGAAATTGCTCGACGAATTGATCCAGATTTGGCAGAAAAAATAGAGGATTTAGATATTCCCGGCGTGAATGTCTATAAAGAAAAATGGCGATATTATCCAGGGGAGAGTCTGGCTGCTCATGTGTTGGGTTTTGTTGGTTACAAAAATAATGAACTTGGTGGCCGGTATGGTTTGGAGAACCAATACAATCCAATTTTGCGCCGAGGTGATGAAAATTTGTATGTCAATTTTTTTGCTGAAGTTTTTTCCGATATTCAAAAGACATTCTCTGACACGGGCACATCTGAAGGCGATATAGTTAGCACCATAGAACCAAACGTTCAAGCTTTTTTGGAAAAACAACTGCTGACTATTTCTGAGACGTATAAATCAAAAATAAGCGGAGGGATAATTATTAATCCTCGAACCGGAGAAATTTATTCTCTGGCAGCCAATCCAGCCTTCAACCCAAACACTTTTCATAAAGAAGATAGTGTTGGTGTCTTCACTAACCCGTTGGTCCAGAATGTCTACGAAATGGGATCAATTATGAAACCGCTGACAATGGCGGCAGGACTTGATAGTGGTGCAGTCACAGCTAAAACTACCTATAATGATGTTGGATCAATGACTTTAAATAATAAAACATTCTATAATTTCGATGGGGTAGGTCGCGGGGTGGTGAATATGCAGGAAGTGCTGAATCAATCATTAAATACTGGTGTGGCTTTTGTAGTGAAGAAAATGGGCAATAAAAATTTTGCCAATTACATGTATAAATATGGCTTCGGTAAATCAACTGGTATTGATTTACCGAGTGAGGCTAAGGGTCTCGTCGATAGTTTAAAAAATCTGCGAGATATTGAACTAGCCACTGCTTCGTTTGGTCAAGGTCTGGCGATAAGTCCAATCGCCATGACTCGAGCTCTTTCGGCTTTGGCCAATAATGGAATATTAACCACACCCCATGTGGTAAAAAAAATTGATTATAAAGTTGGTTTTTCGAAAACTATAACATTTCCTGGAGGGGAACGAGTGATCAAACCTGAGACAGCTAAAGAAATTTCCCGCATGCTCACTGAAGTGGTTGATACCGCCCTGCTTGATGGAAAGGTAAAAATGGAACATTATAGCATCGCGGCTAAAACCGGAACGGCTCAGATGGCTAAACCTGGTGGTGGCTATTACGACGATAAATTTCTCCATTCATTTTTCGGCTATTTTCCTTCATTTGATCCAAAATTTTTAATTTTTTTGTATACCGTTGAACCGCAGGAAAAATATGCCGCGACCACCCTCACCCAACCGTTTATGAATATTACAAAATTTCTGATAAACTATTACGAAGTTCCACCAGATCGATAAGATAATTCAAAAATGAAACAATTTTTCAAGAAAATTATTGTCAGCATTCTGACATGGGAAGCGACTGTCGTTTTAAAAAAATATAAACCATCAATCATCGCCATTACCGGCTCAGTCGGGAAAACCTCAGCTAAAGATGCAATCTATACCGTCGTGGCTTCGGCTCATCGAGCTCGAAAGAGTCAAAAAAGTTTTAACAGTGAGCTTGGTGTGCCGCTCACAATTCTTGGTGTTCATAATGCTTGGTCAAATCCTTTTTTATGGATAAAAAATATTGTTGAGGGTTTGCTTCTCATTGTTTTACCGTTTAAATATCCCTCCTGGCTAGTACTTGAGGTGGGGGCAGATCGGCCAGGAGATATTGCGGCTGTAGCCGAGTGGCTAAAACCTGATATCACCGTGATGACTCGTTTTGGTGATGTACCAGTTCACGTCGAATTTTTTCCATCCATTGATGATTTAGTTTTTGAAAAAGCTCACCTCGCCAAAGCGCTTAAACCAACCGGTACCTTTATTTACAATCACGATGATAAGCGCATCGTACAATTTACCGAGACAATTACTCAGAAAAAAATTAGTTTTGGTTTTACGCTTGGTTCTGATATAGAAGCTCTTGAGGATCAGGTTGTCTATGGTACCTATGATAATTCAGCGCTCGAATTTCCACGGGGAATTTTGTTTACGACTCGAGTCAGTGGTCAGGAATTGAAATTGCAACTTGAGGGGGCACTTGGTAAGCAGCATGTCTATCCACTGCTCGCGGCCTGCGCGGTGGGAATGGCTCTTCGAATCGATCAACAAAAAATAATTGAAGTCCTCCATAAACATATTTCACCAAAAGGGAGGATGCGATTGATTCCAGGCATTAAAAATACGATGATTATTGATGACACCTATAATTCTTCGCCAGTAGCAGTATATGAAGCCCTTAAAACTTTGGAAGATATAAAAACCTCAGGCCGAAAAATTGCTGTGTTAGCTGATATGATGGAGCTCGGGCAATATTCGGTGGAGGAACACCGACGAGTGGGGGAAATGGTAAAACCAGTGGCTGATATTTTAGTAACCGTTGGGATTCGATCTCGAGCCACGGCTGATGTGGCGCTTGATGCCCAAATGCTCGAAGATAATATTTTACAATTTGAGACGGCACAGGAAGCGGGAAAATATTTAGAATCGGTGGTTCAACCCGGAGATATTATTTTAGTGAAAGGTTCGCAATCAATGCGGATGGAGCGCGTGGTAGAAGAAATTATGCTCCACCCGGAAGATAAAGAAAAATTGCTCGTCCGACAGGATAAGCAGTGGCTTGCCCGTAAATAGGGTTGCAGAAAAATAAAATCCCGCATTTGCGGGATTATGATCTTGGATACAATTCTTCTCGAATAAGTTCTAGTTTTAGAATGGTGTCAGGATCGGTGATTCTCATAAAGCGATGGGGGTAAACTTTTCCATCTTTTTTAACATTTTTATCCATGAACATATGGAGTGGTCTGAAATCGTGACAGGGGACGCCCAGTCCCAATGAGGCCCTATACACAGCTGCGCCTTTGTATAGTGGTCGGTAATTAACCATAACTTTATCTTCTACTCGACAGTTGTCTTCAGTATGAAAACCAATACCTAAAACTTCATATGCGTAGTGATTAATGCCCACTGCAGGATCGTGTTTGTAGTGATAGTAAAATCCGGGATCAGGTATCTCGCTGCGTTTTGGAATTTCGAGTGCCATAGTTCTCCTTTCTAAAAGTCCTTATGAATAGTATCACTTGAAAGTTTGAATTCCAAGTAGATTTTTAGGCAAAAATTGCTATACTCACGACTACATGGCTTGTCCTGAGCAAGTCGAAGGGCCCTATCGTCTAGCGGCTAGGACGGAAGCTTCTCAAGCTTCAAACCCGGGTTCGATTCCCGGTAGGGTCACAATTGACAATACTGTATAACATGATATAATTATAGACAGAAAGGAGTGTGCAATGACTGCATGCAAAGACAAGTCAGCAATTGATGAACAGTATGTCGTCGAATGTAAAGACTGCAGGCAGGTATGGCAACCAGCACTGCGATCTCCTCTTTGGTGGCTCGCTAAACAGCGTGCCGACAAGGGAAAACTCGACGCTCCTATGGTCAGCGGCGAGAAATGCGGCTGCATTCGGCCGCAACACGAGCCCAATGCTCAGTTTCGAGTCTTCGGCTACAACGACCTCTGCGAAGACTTCGACATTCCGTGCCATACGTTTACGGCTGCGGTTCGTAAGTACCGCGACTTCGAGCGGCACGGTGGATTCATTGTCTTCATCTCAGGTGTGTCGGATGAGGTTCGTCAGCGGATCGACTTCGGCTTCTGATGTGCTCAGTACTAACTTCTAACCCCACGAAAATCTCACATGATATTTCGTGGGGTTTTCTTTTACTTTAAAATTTTTCTAAATTCTTATGGACATGACGGGAGTCGAACCCGCGTATTCCAAGTGGTAAGGTTGGAATCCTAAACCGTTAGCATGCCCATGACGTGAGATTACCAATTCACGTCAGAAGAAATAATAGCAAAAGTAGATGAAATTTCGCTCAAAAATAAATAAAGAAATTCTGAATATATTTTAAAAGCAAAACTGCTCCAACCGGAGCAGTTTTGGAATCCCAACCTTACCAATATAAAAATTATATATTTCTAGAATAATATGTCAAGAAGATTTTAAGGGTCCTTAAAATCCAAAACACAAAACCCCCCCCATGAGGGGTTTGTGAGTGGTGGAATCTAGGAACGAAAGAGAAAACGGCGAGAGCGAATGAAATGTGATTGCATAATTCGATGCTCGAGGATTCCCCATAACGCTAAGACTGCAATAATGAAACCGGTGACGGTGAAATTTACTGTTGCAGCGGAAGAATCAAAATTAAGAAAGGCTGAAACAATAATCCACAATCCGGCTAAAATGTTAAGCCATTGTTGCCACATAATTTTTATTACATAAGTTCCTCATCCATATTGCCTTTTGATCGAGCTAAGCCACCCTTCCGGCCCGCTTCTCGTGCTTCATCTGGTGTAAATTCATGAGCTGTGCCTTTTTCGTGAGCGGCCTTTCCGCCTCGGGATGCAATATCGCGCTGTTTTTCTGGATCCATGCTAGCAAAGCCACGTCGACTTGTATTTCCTGCCATAGTTTTGTATGCATTGATTAATAATACGACCCTCTGTTATATGGGAGACGAATTCAAGCACAAATATTACATTGTTACTGCAGAGCAAAACATCATAAAAACTCGTCAACCCCATCAGTTCAGCTTTTTGTCTAGCGAGTGATGGAGATTGTCTCACCGAGTTCGGCCGATGGAGCAGTGATTGTTATTCTTTTTGTGGTTGCATCCTGGCGGATTGAGTAGCCTGTATCATAATCTGATTCTGACGTGAAGATTCCCGATAACGGATCAACCGGGATTTCTGGTAAATAATTTGGTACCACGCAATCTCTGACATTATATTCCGATGCGGCTGTTGCCATATTTGTATCTGTAGACGGTAAGGCACCACTGGCACAAGTAAATACTCCTTTATTATCAGCAATATTGTGACCAATCGCATTTAAAATCGCCGCGACATTACTGGTGCGTTGAGAATTTCTTGCTTGAGCAAATTGTCGACCAGGATTTATGGCGACGAGCACAACGGCTGCAAGAATGGCAATAATACCCATGACTACTAACACTTCGATGAGAGAAAAACCCGATTGCTTCTTTCTATTTTTCATAATTATTTTCCCAAGATATGGGAATTATTTGTAATACTTTAGTAAAGCATATGAGATATGAAGAAAAGTTAAATTTTTTCTAAAGAATATATTTTCTTGGTTTTCACACTCCTGTTGTCAGAAATAGCTTTTGCAGTAATAGTGAGAGTTTCTGGACCCAAGATATATGGCTCTACTTGGCAGGTATATTCTTGAAAAATCAGAGTTTCATTTCCATGGTACGCTTCGTCTCCTAAATATTTTAAATAACTCATTTCAATACACGATTCAGCATTATATCCAAGTTGCTTTTCTTCCTCAGTTTTAATAAGCAGCATAAAGGGTTGCCAAATATCAAGCGAAAATGTCAGAGCCTGAAGCTCTAAAACCAGAGCAATGATTAAAACGGCTGAGAATACACTCTGACCTCTAGTAGCGTTTTTTGAGAAAGAATTCATGGTCATCAATAGTAAATGATATAGTTGCGATATTATTAATTGTGGTTATAGAGAAATTTTCTAGAAACTCACGGGTTGATATGTCATCTTTTGAAATTGATCCGGATTCTGACAGTTTCCATTCAATTTCTCGAATGGTCGCAAAGCCGAGACTCTCGCGAGTCATTATTTCTTGAGCCTGGTGATGGGAATCTTGAAGACTCCAAAGAACCGTGAATCCCGAAATGAGGATGAGCGACAAAATGGCAATTGAAATGAGTACTTCAATGAGAGTCATGCCTCGGTAATAATTTGTAAATCGTTGTATTTGATGAGGCATATATGGAATTAAAATCATAATCTATTAATGAAATTGATAAAGAGGGAATATACTGAGCAATGTTTTTGATATTTTTTAAATCTGAAATATCTATAATTTGAATTCCAGAATTTGTGCCCAAGAATGCGAGATCTCCGAATACTCGCATGGAATTAATTGATGTATCTGTTTTGTAGGTTCCTACGAGCGAAGGGGTTGAGGAACTGATGTTGAGAACAAAAAATTCTGGTTGACCAAGTGTATTCCGCTTTTTTCCAAGATAAAGATGAGGGCCTTTAAGAAAGATAGAAAGAGAATCATGAGTTCCAGGCAAATCAATATTTACGGCTCGAATCAAACGCTTCGGATCAGTGATATCAACAATAATGAGGTCGTGGATATTTCCTGAGGTCGCAAGATAAGCATAGGGTGGTTTGATCGTGATGCTATTGATATTGTGATTGAGTTCAAGAGAACCAAGCCACACGGGTGTGGAAGGAATACTGACATCAAAGATATGAAATTCATTTCCAGCAGTCCGATGAGTGCCAATATAAATTTTTGAATCAAAATAGAAAATACTAAGAGCGTACGGAAATGATCCGGTTACTCCTGGTAGAGACGAGGTTGCTACAAGAGTCGGTAGTGAAGATTCATTACTATATACCGCCAGTTGGGCACCAAAATCATTCATTGCACAAAAAATCAAAGGCCCAATACTATCTGCTGCATTTACTTTTTCTTGGGTGAATATATCAATTGGCTTTAATGGAATATGAATGTCAGGAAGAGTTTCAGTCGTTACATCACTCCAATTTCCCTTCGGTTCAAATCCACCACAATCTCCCTCAATACCTCGGGTATATATTTTCTCAACAAACAGAGATCCAAATTTTATCCGATCATCGTTTGAGGTGAGTTCAATAATACACGGAGAAATAAACGTACTTGTGGCAATCTTGTCTAAATTATTTTTCTCGAGAGATACAAGTGCTTCTTCATGAATACCGCTTATTTTATAGAGTGACTGCCGCTGCGCGGTTGTTTTTCCGACAATTTCTTCATTTCCGACAACCAACGAAAAGACTGAGGTAATAACCAGAGAAAAAAGAGCAACAGAGATAATTATTTCGAGCAATAATGTGCCGCGGTTAGCGGATATTTTGAGTGAGGGCATAAAGAGGAGAAATAATTGAAAGCGAAACAAAACCGACCATCAGTCCCATAATAATCATGAGTATTGGCTCAAGTAATTGGGAGAAACGCTTCATCATAACTTGAATGTCTTCAGTGTATTCATCTGCAATATGAATAAAAACTGCGGGTAAAGTGCCAGCAATTTCACCACTGGCGATTAATTCGATAGCAAAGCCCGGATAGAGATTTTTGCTGTGCGAAAAAGTTTCAGAAATGCTATATCCATGGCTAATGTTGTTTTGAATCTGCCTGACATTTTTCTGATACACCGTATTTTTTATTGTCTGAGAAAGGACAAGCAGACTTCCATCAAGCGTCATACCTGATTTCATGGCTAATCCACTATTTCGGAAAATAATTCCAGCCTGATACTTTTTAATAATGTTTCCAATAACAGGTAAGGTGATAACAAAAGAATCTTTTAATGTTTTTGCTCTCTCATTTTTTCTTATGAGCAGGTAAAACAAGATAATCACTCCAAAAGCAACAAAGAGAATAATAATTCCGTATTTCTCAATACCCTGACTAATACTTAAAAGTACTTTTGTTGTCCAAGGCAAAGGCACTTTTAAACTTACAATCAACGTTTTAATTTTTGGAAATATATAGAGAAGCAAAAAACAGGTCAAAGCAATAGTTCCAACGACAATAATTGCCGGATAGATAAAGGCGCTCGTAATTGTCTGCTTCAGCTTTTTCTTTTTCTCTATCATTTCCATGGCTTGAATAAGACTTGAGTGAAGAGTCCCGGTTTCTTCACCAATTAAAATAATCGTTATGATTTCTTGACTATGATAAGGAACTACTTTTCCAAGAGTAGTAGAAAAATAATTACCCTCAAGAATATCTTGTCGCATGTTTCGGGAGCAGATTTTAATTCGATGTGATTTTGTTTGCTCGAGTAGGGCCAGGCATTCTTCAAGAGGAATATGGGCTTTGAGAAGAAAAGAAAGTTGTTTCAAAAAATAAAGTAATTCTGAAACCGATAATATTACTTTTCTATTGTTCGGTTGCCGCCAAAACTTCTTCGAGGGTTGTAAGGTTCTTAGCCACTTTTTCCATCCCATCTTCATAAAGAGATTTCATATTATTATTTATTGCTAATGAACGAATCGTTGCTCCAGATTCTTTTCGAATAATTGCCAAGCGTAAAGTCTCATTCATTTTCAAGACTTCATAGAGGCCAATTCGACCCCCAGTATCTTTTTTCCTGACCAGGCGCTGGGAAATAATACAATCGACTGTCGAGGCAATAATATATGGCTCAATACCCATATCAACGAGGCGAGGAAGGGCAGCTGGGGCATCATTGGTGTGCAATGTTGTGAGAATAAGGTGACCAGTGAGTGCCGATTGCACGGCGATTTTGGCGGTCTCAGTATCTCGAATTTCACCGACCATAATAATGTCAGGATCCTGTCTTAAGACAGAACGTAAACCGCTGGCAAAGGTGAGATTGCGTTGGGGATGAACTTGAATTTGGCGTACATTTGGAATGGCATATTCAATCGGGTCCTCAATTGTAATCAAAGATTTGTCTGGTGTATTGAGCATTTTTAGAAGGGTATAGAGCGTGGTAGTTTTTCCGGAACCTGTTGGACCGGTCACGATAATCATACCTGTAGTTTTTCTCATTGCTCGTTCGATAATTATACTGTCCTCAGATCTCATTCCTAAATCAGACAAATTTTTTGCCTCGATTCTATCTCGCAATAATCTCAGCACACAGGCTTCACCATGGTACGTCGGCATGATGGAAACCCGAATATCGAGTGGGGGAGCATTAGCGAGCATAATTCGGCACCGACCATCTTGCGGAGCATTGTGTTCATCGAGTCGAAGTTTCGCTAAAACTTTTATTCTCGAAATTAGTTCTTGATGACGATCTTTTAGTAGGGTGTGAATATCGTGAAGTTTTCCATCAATTCGTTCTCGAATCCGAAGATTATTCTCAGTTGGATCAATGTGAATATCAGAGGCATGTTTACGATCAGCCTCTTGGAATAAATATTGAACAAAATCCACAGTATTTTTTTCCACCCAGTCATCATAAAAAATAGGACATGAAGGAAACTTAAAAAAATAATAAAGAAAATATGAAAATAAAAAACACCCCTAGACTGCGAGCAGGGCAGCTCGGTACGTCTAGGGGTGTGAGGGGAAAGCGGCAAATTTACTTACTCTATAGTACAGCTCCCTAAAATGTTGTCAATATTGTTTAGAACAGTGATTCAACCACACTCTTGATATCACCACCATCAGCTTGACCTTTCAATTCTTTGGCAATAGCGCCAATGAGTTTACCCATGCCAGATTTGTCGGCTACCCCGAGCTCGGTTTTTTTCTTTTCAGCTACTTTTCTTATCTCATCTTGTGACATCATCTGGGGTAGAAATGTTTCTAGAATTTCTAATTCGGCTTTTTCATCTGCCACAAGATCATTGCGGCCAGCTTTTTGAAATTGATCGATAGAATCTTTGCGTTGTTTAGCTAAACGTTTGATAACTGCCAAAGCCCCTTCGTCGTCTAGCTCTTCTTGGGGTTTTTTACCTTTAGCCACAAGTTCATTGGTAAAAGCGGCCGAAAGATTTCTAAGAGCATTGAGTCGAACACTGTCTTTTGCCAGCATGGCTTTTTTAATTCCGTCTTTAATATCGGTATGTAATGACATGTTATAATCATAGCATGAGTACGACAATTTTTCTCGTGATTTTGATCTTCGTGGCTATAGGTAATATGGCGGTTTTGTGGCGCTTGGCTCAGAGAAAAGCTGAAATGCCAAAACCAGATGAAACAAGCTTCAGGCTTTTATTACAGCAGATGAATGAACTCTCAAGAACCATTGATTTTAAAATGTCTGAATCAAATAAAATGATGAATGAATCTGTCAGAAATCAATTTACCGAATCGGCCAAACTCATTCGCGATGTGACCGAAGGTCTGACAAAACTTGATGAAACCAATAAGCAGGTGGTGTCGTTCACCGATCAATTGCAATCACTTCAAGAAATTCTCAAAAATCCAAAGCAACGAGGAATTTTAGGTGAGTATTATCTTGAAACCTTGCTCAAAAATGCCTTACCGCCGGGGACCTATCATATGCAATATCCGTTTGCGGATGGGACAATTGTCGACGCAGTGGTAAAAGTGAAAGATAAAGTCATTCCAATTGATTCGAAATTTTCTCTGGAAAATTATAACAGAGTAGTTGAAGCCAAAGATGAAACCGAGCGTCAGCGCCTGGAAAAAATCTTTGTGAATGACTTAAAAGATCGCATTCTCGAAACAGCCAAATATATTCAACCGAAAGAGGGGACGATGGATTTTGCCTTTATGTTTATTCCACATGAGGCTATTTATTACGATCTTTTGATCAACAAAATCGGGGCACTTCGTGACGATACAGAAAATCTGATTCAGCGAGCGGCTTCAAAATACCACGTTATTATTGTCTCACCGACCTCTTTTTTGGCCTACTTGCAGACTGTCCTCCAAGGGTTGCGGGCGCTTCAAATAGAGGAATCAGTTATAGGTATTGTCAGAAATGTTGGTGAGCTCGGAAAACATTTGAAAACATATGAAGATTTTCATGGCCGGTTGGGAAATGCTTTAGCTACAACCGTGAATCATTTCAATGCTTCACATAAAGAGTATAAAAAGATTGATAAAGATGTTTTGCGGATCACGGGCGAAGCCATAGACATCGAAACCCTCGTTCTTGACAAACCAGAAAAAGAAGAATAAAACCCCGTCGAAGTGACGGGGTGGATGGACTATTTATCTTTGCACAGTTCCTGAAGTAGGGCCATGCGAACATGCATGCCGTAGTGGGCCTGACGGAAGTACGCTGATCGAGGATCTTCATCGATCTCGGGACTGATTTCTTTAACTCGAGGCAAGGGATGCATGAGAATTGATTTTTCCTTCATGAACCCAAGCTCTTCTCGACCAATGCTATATTTTTCGGCGAACTGGCGAGCTAATTCATCGGCACCATTACCTTCACGTTCTTTCTGGAAGCGAGTCCAGTACACCACATCAGCTTCCTGGAGTAGATCAGGTAGTCCTCGATGGTTCGTCGAATCACTGTAGTCGACACCGTGCTCATCGAGGTGCTCAAGAATATCGTCTTTCATGGTGAGTTCGGGTGGAGAGAAAAAGCGAATCTTCACTCTTTCAAACTTCGACAAAAGATAGGCGAGTGAGCGAGCGGTCCGACCATTTTTCAGGTCGCCACCCATGAGAACAATTTTGCCATTAACACCACCGAGTTCAGTGTGAATAGTGTAAACGTCGAGCAGAGCTTGGGTAGGATGTTGCCCTCCACCGTCACCAGCGTTTACGATTGAAACGTTATATTGCTCGGCGATCTTGGCTGCACGTTCAGCCGCACCCTCTTGATAATGGCGCAGAACGACAACACTAGGCTCATAGCCGCAGACCACGTGCATCGTGTCTTCGATCGTCTCTCCTTTGATGGCTGACGAAAATTCTTTTGCATTTTCGGTGGCATATGTAGACATGCCAAGATGAATGCCGGCCATTTGAAACGAAATGCGGGTACGAGTCGAAGGTTCGTAGAAGAGGAGAATCATGTTCTTGTCGGGAAATAAGTTTCTGAGCCTCTTCTTGCCCTCGGGATCACGAAATTGCTGTCGAATCCAATCGGTGTTTTGAAAGAGCGAGGTCAATGCCCCAACAGTGAACGGCTGGGAGTAGACGACATGTCGCATAAAATCCTTCCGTTTGAGTAGAGGTAAAAGCACGCCTCCCCGGATAGTACGTCTTATCATAAGAAATGCAAGAGCTTAACGACTCTTGCATCAAATTGAAAAGTATGTAAATATATGGAACATTATGGAATTTGCAGTAATTCAAACAGGCGGTAAACAATATAAGGTCTCTCCGGGAGATGTTGTTACGATTGAAAAAATTTCAAGTGATTTTAAGCAGGGTGATAAAATCACCTTCGATTCCGTCCTTCTCGTCGGCTCAGATTCTGAGGCAAAAATTGGGACACCATTTGTCAGTGGCGCCAAAGTTGTCGGCACCCTCGAATCAATCGGCCGCAATCAAAAAATTACGGTTATTAAATACAAACAGAAATCTCGATATTTTAAAAAGAACGGCCATCGCCAACCACACTTTAAGGTTAAAATCTCATCAGTAAATTAACACTAAGCCCTTATAACAAAGGGGTTTTTTTGTTGCTCTAAGCTCAACCTGGGGATAAGTATTAAGGAAAAATTTGACGTCAATTTTATCCTTGATAAAATGTTTCCAGATAGTTCGTTTTTTTCGTTTATGCACGACAAGTTGTTGCGCAGAAAAACTCGAACAGTTGTACGTTTATGAAAGGTAGGTGTTCCGTGCCCAACCCATCTTCCCCCGAAGAGAGAGATGAAAGAGGAGGGAAGGATGGAGCAGGGATTTTTGGTGGGAATCGTGGACCCGTCAAGTACAAAGTGGTGGTCAACGGAGTTGAGCACCAGTGCATACTTGAAGGTTCGGACCAAGTTGATCCCGATTTCGTGCCTCGTCCCTCCGACGATGATCACGACGATCGAGATCCGCGATGTTTTTGGTCCGATAATCGTCCCGATCGATCGGTCCTTCAGTAACGGGCAACAAGCAGTTTAATTGGGAGCTTGCATAAAAGGAGCCTGGCAAGAGGCAATTGCGTTAAACGCAAAACAAGACCGAGGTTGAAGAATCACGGTCTTTTTTATTTTTATAGATGTGCTATACTTAATTTTTAGAAAGGAGGTTGTATGGATACAACCACGGTTCTTGAATCTCGCTCTCCTCCTCTCTCGGTCAAAATTACTCAAGCCGAAGAACAACTCGATCAGGCACTTTCTGATGGAAATCTCGGCTTGGAATTAGTGATCAGACTCGAAGCTCTATCACGGGAATGTAGCCAGGAATATGGTCGGGAAGCAGATAAATATCGACCAAAAGAACAGGCCAGTGTTGATCTTTTGCATCGCTATTGGAATTTTCAACAGAGAATTCGGGGATTAAGAGAGACAATCGCAAAAAAGCATTTGAATTAAATTAATCGGGATCATCTCCCGATTTTAATTTCTATTTTTTAAAGCATTTTTAATCGTATCAGCATCAGAATACTCAAGTTCGGTGCCGGTAGAAATTCCCCGGCCAAGGTGTGAAATTTTTACTTGATAGTGATTGGTAAGGGGCCGCAACAGGCTTTCCACAAAATCTCCGGTATTTTCTCCTTCAGGTGTAGCGTTCATAGCCAGAATTATTTCCTTAAGATCACTTTTTTTTACTCGCTCTTCAACGATGCTTAAAAGTTCTTTCGAACGAATCCGATTCTCTGGATTTTTTTCTAAAATTGGCACTGAACCACCGAGGACAAAATATTTGCCGTTATGAACGTGGGCTTTTTCAATATTTTCCAAATCCACATCCCGGCCAACAATAACTAAAAGGGCATTATCCCGATTTTGATTACCGCAAATTTCACAAAGCTCAAGGTGTTGATTATCTGATTGAAAAAATCGAAAACATGACTGACAGACCCGAACCTGATTTTTAAGTTCACTAATATACTTCGTGAACTCGCTAATATATTGCGGATTACGAGTCAGGAGAAAATAGGCAAAACGCCTGGCTTGGCGTGGCCCAATACCCGGAAAATCAGAAAATAATTCAATGAGTTTATTAATGCTGTTCATTTAAAAATCTTCGCTGCCTTCATTACCGAAGTTTGATTTGTCTATAGATAGGAAAGTAGATTTTTTATCATCAAAAAAGAGTTCAATTTTGCCGGTTGGACCATTGCGGTGTTTTTCAATGAGAATCTCAGCAATATTTGGTTTGTTAGAATCTTCTTTCATTTTATCCTCTCGATGAATAAACATCACCACATCAGCATCTTGCTCGATAGAACCCGAATCTCGCAGGTCAGAGAGGCGAGGGCGGCCACCGCGTTGTTCCACGGCTCGAGAGAGCTGGGAGAGAGCGAGCACTGGCACTTCAAGTTCGCGAGCGAGTTGCTTTAAGGATCGAGAAATTTCTGTGACTTGCTGCACAATATTATCAGAATTTCTTGATTGAGTTGGGGCCATGAGCTGTAAGTAATCAACCACAATCATCCCTAACCCTTTTTCGCTTTTTAAGCGGCGGGCGACAGAGCGCATTTTTAAAATATTATTGGCCGGCTGATCATCAATATAAATTGGTGCTTTCGCTAATTTGTCGAGTGATTGGCGAATAGAATCAAATTCAGTCTCAACATTAAGTTTTCCAGTTCGTAATTTCCAAGCATCGACTCTTGACTCAGCGGCGAGCATTCTATCAACGAGTTGTTGTGAACTCATTTCTAGAGAGAAAATTCCAACCGGGACATTGTGTTGGATTGCCGCCTGGCGGGCAATATCAAGAGCGAGAGAAGTTTTACCCATCGATGGCCGAGCAGCGAGAATGATGAGATCTGATCGCTGAAAACCAGCCAATTTATTATCGAGTTCCTTAAAGCCAGTCGGAATGCCCCGCATCTCATCTTTTGATTTGTGAAGTTTATCTAAACGCTCCCAAGCTTCAGCTAAAGTTTCCCGCAATTCAATAAAGCGATGAGCACTTGAGTAGTTAGTCACCTCAAATAATCTTTTTTCGGCGCTATCAAGAATATGTTCCAGTTCACCCGCTTCATCGTAGCCCAAGCGAGTAATTTCTTCCGAACAATCAATCAAATTTCGCATGATTGATTTTTTCTGAACTATTTCGGCATAGTGCTTAGCATTTGCTGCGGAAGGCACGGTGTTTACCAATTCTGTCAGATACGTGGCACCGCCAATTTGTTCAAGAAGTCCTTTGTCTCGCAAACTTGATGAAAGTGAGAGTAGATCGATCGGTGTCGATTTGCCAAATAATTCAAGCATCGCTTTAAAAATCATTCGATGCTTTTCAGAATAA
>Ga0137433_1000159_pt1 | contig 38805 bp, 31 predicted proteins | sample EasRivERMZT840_2_FD_102335 | JGI IMG/M metagenome (GOLD analysis project Ga0137433, IMG submission 102335) | Soil microbial communities from meander-bound floodplain in the East River, Colorado, USA - East River MetaG ERMZT840_2 | ecosystem: Environmental > Terrestrial > Soil > Floodplain ...
CAGTTGTATGACATGAGTTTCACCGCCGCCGAGCGTGTTCGCCGAACTAACCTGCAGAATGCGCATCAAGGAATTCGCTGCCGGACGCCAGTTCGGACCGGCTGATGGTCGCGGTCCCCAATTTCCCGACGACGATTCCTCCGGCCTGATTCGCGAGCATCGCCGCTTCCTGCATGGTCGCCCCGGCCGCTTGAGCCAGCGCGAGCGTCGCGATGACGGTATCGCCGGCGCCGGTTACATCGAACACCGTGCGCGCGAATGCCGGAAAGTGGGAAACGGTACCGTCGGACGCGCTGAAAAGAGACATGCCGTGTTCGCCTCTCGTAATCAGCGCATGCTCGCACTCGAAACGATGGAGCAGTTTGCGGCCGGCCTCTTCGAGCGATGCCGGGCCATCGATAAGAGTGCCCGTCAACAGCTCGGCTTCGTGTTGGTTTGGAGTGATAACCGTGATCGGACGGTAATAGTCGGCATGATGGACTTTCGGATCGAGGTACACCGGAATGTTTGCGCTGCGGGCCTTCGGAAGAATCCACGAAAGCAGTTCCCGGTTGACGACGCCCTTGTCGTAGTCGGACACGATAACCGCTGCGGCCTGCGGCAGGTGTTCCAGGAACACCGCCGCCAGATCGCGATTCAGGGCGGAGGACAACGGCTGCCGGTGCTCGCGATCGGTGCGAACGATCTGCTGGCTATGCGCGATGATTCGGGTTTTCAGTGTCGTGCGCCGATCGGCGCGCACGATGCCGTGCTTTTCGATATTGGCCTGAACGAGTAATTCTTCAATTCGGCCGGATGCTTCGTCGCGTCCGACCACTCCGATCGGAATCGGAGTTCCTTCCAGAGCGCGAAGGTTTGCAGCTACGTTTGCAGCACCGCCGAGCCGGTACGTTTCGCGGACCACTTCAACCACGGGCACGGGCGCTTCCGGCGATATTCGCGTGACGTTTCCCCAGATGAATTCGTCCAGCATGATGTCGCCGAGAATGAGCACGGGCCTGCCGGAGAAAGCGTTAAGAATTTGTTCGGTGCGATTGCGGTTCATGTTCGTCAGGTGCGGAGCAGTTCGCCCACCGCTGCGTTGACCTGATCGACCGTTACGGATTCAATGCAGAGCGGCGAGTCGGCAACCAGGCAACGATAGCCCGGACATGGATTGCACTCAAACGGATTCTGGACAACGCGATGTTCCGCGCCCCAGGGATGCCAGCGTCGTGAATCGGATGATCCCCAGACCGCAACCGTTGCTGTTCCCACGGCAGCCGCCAGATGCATCGGACCGGAGTCGTTGCCCAGATATAGCCGCGCGCCGCGAAGAAGTTCGGCGAGTTCAGGAATCGTCAGACCGAGAAGAATGACGGTCCGGTCGATTCCGCTGGCGACCTGTGCAGCAACCGATTCTTCACCAGGACCCGAAGTTACGACGATCGTGAATCCTCGGGCCGCGAGATCGCGCGCGACTTCCGCAAAACGCTGCGGCTCCCATCGTTTCGTCGACATGAGCGAAGCGGGGTGAATCACCACGTATGGCCGGCCTTTCAACTTCTCCCGGATGCGCGCTGCTTCTTTGTCGTGCTGCTCGTACCGAAGAGCCGGAGCAATCTCGCGCCGGACACCGAGCCATTGAAAGGCGGCCATCGTGGATTCGACCGTGTGACTGGATGGATTCGGCCGCGGCACCAGGCCGTTATAGAGTTTTCGCGCCTTGTATTGTTCCGAGCCGATTCTTCTTCCCCATGGCAGGCACGAATAGATGAGACTCGTGGGACCGCCGTGGAGATTGAGGGTCGCGTGAAAACGTCGGACGGCAAGGGCCGCGCCAGTCCTGAACTTCCGTCCGGCGACGATGACTTCATCGAAATCGGGATTCCCGTCGAAGCAGGCAGCGAATCGAGGTTCGACCAGAACCGCTATTCGGAATTTCGGGAACTCTTCTTTCAGCGCGCGGACGGGTCCCGTCAACAGCAGGCAGTCTCCCATCGACCGAAGACGAATTAAAAGGATGCGTGCTGTTTGAGGAAGCCGATGAAAAAAGTCTTTAGTCTTCAACTTTTGCTTCGCTGATCAGCATCACCGGGATGTCGTCGCGAATCGGATAAACGCGGCGGCACTGGCTGCATTTCAGTCCTTGGCCGCTTTCGGTCAGATTGACAGGGGCCTTGCAGAGCGGGCATACGAGAATCTTCAGGAGTTCAGGATTCACGGCCATAGCGGCCAAATGGTATCACAGGGTCTAATTCGGGGTCGGTGAGGAAAAAGGGGTCTGACCCCTCCCGCGCAACAGGAATCATCATGTCGATGGCACCACGCTGCGTGAGAGGGGTCAGACCCCTTTTTCCTCACCGACCCCGAATTAGACCCTGTCACTGTGCTATAGTCCCCGGCCATGCAATACGTACTCTTACCGTACTCGACCACGCTCTAAACGCTTTCGCGTCGGTTGCATCTAACTCAAGTTTATGAGACGGAAATTATTCCCCATTTTGGCCGCGCTGTGTTTGACCGTGCTGATCGGCACCGGTTCCTATGCCACGACAGTCCTGCGTTTCAGCCTGGAGGATCTTGTCAAGAGGTCGCAGTTCATTGTCGTGGGAAAGGTGACTGACGAGCGCATTTACTGGACTGCAGACCGGAAGATGATCCTCACCGACTACTCGATCGAAGTGAACGAGAGCATCAAAGGCCAGGCTTCGCGAAGCATTGTTGTGACAACCGTCGGAGGAAGAATGGGTGACACGGAGTTGCATGTCGCCGGCATGCCCTCGTTCCAGAAGGGTGAGGACACCGTTGTCTTTGTCGAACAGACCGGCGCATATCGCACGGTCGTTGGTCTTGGGCAGGGCAAATTCACTGTGGTCAATGGCGAGGTCGCCAACAACGTTGCCGATCTTTCCTTTCCGGACGGCAGGCCCGGGAATCCGGTACGAATGCCGCTCAATACCTTCAGAAACCAGATTCGAAACATCGTCAACCGGCAGCCTTGAAGAAATACCCGCTGATCGTTTTCATATTTACGTTCTGCAGCGCCGCTCTGGCCCACACGCGCATCACTACGTCCACAGGGGAGTTGCCGAAGTGGTCGACGATGCCGATTACCTACTGGATCAACGAAAAGGGCCTTTCTCAGATCGAGAACGGCAGCGAGTTCTCGACCGTTCATGCGTCATTCCAGACATGGGAGAACGTTCCGACCGCGGACATCCGCTTTTCGTATCTCGGAACGACGTTCGTTTCCGGAGCTGGTTTTGACGGCCTCAACGTTGTGACGTTCGCGGATACGAGTACGCCGCTCGGGTCAGGCGTTATTGCCGTTACCTATTCCTGGTTCAGAAGCGAGATCGGCAACGATGGTTTGATCCGGCGAGCCGTCGGTGAAGCCGATATCTCTTTCAGCACTGCACTGGAGTTTTCGACCAGCGGCGAAGAGAACAGATTCGATCTCCAGGGTGTGCTGACGCACGAAGTCGGACATCTGCTCGGTCTGGATCATTCGGGTTTGATCTCATCGGTCATGGTGCCGTTCGGCGCGCACTCGCAACTCGACCAACGCACGCTGGCGTACGACGATATCGTTGGTATTTCCGAGACCTATCCGAGAGGCGGTGTCCCTGCCGATCTGGGACAGATCCGAGGAGGGATACGATCGGGTGTCACGCCTGTGTTTGGCGCCCATGTTGTAGCAGTCAACAGCGAAGGGACGCCACTCGTTTCGGCGCTCTCCCAGTCCGATGGCACATACGTCCTGGGTTATCTGCCGCCGGGCGCTTATCGCGTTTATGTCGAACCGCTGGATCTTCCGGTAAGCCGCGCCGAACTTGGCGGGTTTTATTCCGGCTTGCGAACGGATTTCGGAACCACATATTCCGGCAATGTCCCCTCGCTCACGGAGGCGCTGGCCGTGAATATTGCGGCGGGGGCCACCGCCACAGCAGACATCCTGACGCTTCCCAGGGGATCGAGCGGTTTGAATGTGACGCGGCCTGCGTTTGCACCGCGAATCTCGAGAGGCGCAAGCGGCACCTTGACGATTGGCGGAGAAGACCTCACTGCCGGTGTTGCCATATCGGCGTCGAGTCCCAGTGTGATTCTGGGATTGCCGACTTTCGGCGGGCCCATCTCGTCGGTCGCACCGACCAGCGCAAGATTCTTGATTTCGATTTCGCCCGACACGGCGCTCGGGCCGAAAAACATAATAGTGAATCGCGGCCCGGATACGTCGGTTCTGAGCGGAGCGGTTGTGATCAGGGATCCCGGCCCGTCGAGTATTTCAGTCGCTCCGGCCAACGGCCCCGTCGACGGCGGAACTGCCGTTACGATCGCCGGAACAAACTTCCGTTCCGGCGCGCAGGTTTACTTTGGAGGCCTTCCGGCGACGGACATCAATGTCGTAAGCCCCGGCGCAATCACAGCAACTGTCCCGCGCAACTCGCCGGCAACCGTGAATGTAGTCGTGATGAATCCGGACGGTACATGGGGTGTCGCTTCGCGCGCATTCATGTATGAGGCTTCGCAACCGTCCATCACGCGAGTTGCCCCACTCAGCGGTCCTCCGGCAACAGCGGTGCTGATCCAGGGCGCGAACTTCGATGCGCGCACGCAAAACATTACAGTACGTTTCAACGGCGTCGCCGCGCGGGTTGCGGGCGCCACGGCGACGGTGATCACGGCGATCGTTCCATACGGCGCCACGACCGGACTGGTATCCGTGACCATCTTCGATAAGACGATCGACGGCCCTGTCTTCACGGTGACACCTGCCGCGGGCAGCACCAACGTCGCAACCGCCCGGTTCAACTTCATCGACGCAAGCGTGGCCGGCGGCGGCACAAGCCTGACTTTCAACAGCAACGACGACGCCGTCGTCCTCACGAGCCTTCCCTTCGACTTCAGCCTTTTCCGGGACATTTATCTGGCGGGCTCGTCGATTTCGGTCACGACAAACGGTTTTCTGAGTCTGGAAAACATTTCCGCATCCGAGTTTCAGAATGCTGCGCTTCCGGGACAGACAGTGACTCGTCCGAGTGGTTCGACGTCAAGCATTCCGCCGTCGTTGATTGCGCCGTTCTGGGATGACCTCCTGATGAATTTCGACAGCACGATTACGACGCGAACCGTCGGAACCGCTCCGAACCGGCAGTTTGTCGTGCAATGGTCGAACATGAGCATCCTCGATGAAGACGGAAGGAATCAGAATGCCAGGCTTACTTTCGAAGCAGTTCTGTTCGAAGGCAGCAACGACATTCAATTCGTCTATCACACGATGACCGGCACGCGCGCCGACGGTTCGAGCGCGACCGTCGGCCTGCAGGATTTGAAGCGAGTTACTGCAGTTCAAACAGCATTCAACGAGCCGGTACTTTCATCGGAGCAATTCCGAACGTACCGCTTTGACAACGGCAGCTATTCCGAACTGTCGCCGGACTCCACGCCGCCATCCATGCCCGTGATAGCTGACGAGGGCACAGTCACCGCTAATCGAACACAGCTTGCCGCCTCATGGACGGCTGACGATCCGGAGTCCGGCGTACGCGAATTCTTTTACGCGGTCGGCACCACGCCGGGAGGAATCCAGATTCGGCCATTCACGTCCACGGCGCAGAACTCCATCGTCGTCACGGGCCTGAACCTGCAGGCAGGGGTAACGTATTACTTCGCTGTGAAGGCGATAAATGGAGTCGGATTAGAGAGTGAGATCTCGGTCTCGGATGGAATCCGATTCGATTCCTCGTACCAGCCCCAGATCAAAATCATTCCTTCGGCGTCGACGGACGGAGTCGAATTCACGGGACTGGCGTTTCTCGCGCCCAGTGCTATGGCCGTCGTTCTGCGAGCGTACGACCCCGCCGGATCGATGGTTGTGGGTCCCGGGATTCGCAATCCTGCAACATTCTCCCTGACGGGCGGCCAGCAGCATGCGCGGCTCCTGACCGAATTATTCGGCCTGCAAAACTTTGACGGGTGGATTGAAGCCGAAGCCTCAGGCACCGGCCTGGGAGTCTTTACAGCCACCGGCCGATGGGATATGTCCACGCTCGATGGCAGTGTCGCGCGGGATACGTCATCGGATTTTGTGCTGTTTCACGGGGGTGCTTCGGCCATCCTGGTGAATCCGTCGCCGCGCACGGCCAGTGTGACGATGACTTTTCTCAACATATCGGGCAGCCGCTCATTTGCAATTCCTCCACGAGGACGCGTCATCACAACGCTGGAGGACACGGTACGCGTTCAGTCGTCGGAGGCGCTTGCGGCAGTCGAACGGACATCAGCTCCCGGCAAGGTGAGCATGAGCGCCGCCGCGCCTGCGGCGGATGCGCAGGCGATGCTGGTCTTCCCACATTCGGTCATCGGCGCGGGATACACGTCGACACTGACTTTGGTGAACGTCAGCGGCACTGTCCAGAATGTTTCAATAGCTCCGGACCGCATCGTAAGACTCGATCCTAACCGGTCGATGCGCGTGCCGATGACGACTGCAGTCGTCGGGCCTGGTCCACACGTTGCGGCGATTCGGGTCAATGCGGCTGCTCCGTTCGGTCAGCCGAGCGTCGTTGGAGTTCTCGATATCGAGAACGAGAGCGGACTTGTGACGATGGGAGCGCGGCCGGCAGCGTCGGAGTTCGCGTTTCCGCATCTGGCGAACGGCCATGGCCTGTTCACCGGCCTGGCTTTCGCGACCGGCGACAACGATACGAGAATCACAATCGAGATTTACGAGCCAACCGGTGGTGCGCCGAAATCCGCAACGATCACATTGGGAGCGAACCGGCAGCTCGGCCGGCTTGTGAGTGAACTGGTTCCGGGAACGGCAACGCAACTGGGTGGATATATTAGGATTCGTTCCGATCAACCGATCTGGGCCTGGGAGATTTACGGGTCCGGAGAAGTGATGGCGTCCGGACCCCCGTTGTAAGACGAGGGGGCGGCCCCGCGGGGGCCGCCCCACAGCCGCCTCTAGTCCTCGTCTTCCTCTTCTCCCGTCGTGCCCGCCTTTGCGTGCGCGATCACTTTATCGGCAAGGTGGCTCGGAACCTCGTCGTAGTGGCTGAATTCCATCGTGTAACTTCCACGGGCGCCGGTCTTCGAAGTCAGATCCGAGGCATAACTAAGCATTTCTGCCAGCGGCACCTGAGCTTTGATGACGGTTGAATGCCCGCGAACCTCCATACCCTGCACGCGGCCGCGGCGGCTATTCAAATCGCCCATGAGGTCGCCCGCGAATTCATCCGGACCGTGAACTTCGACGTTCATCACAGGTTCAAGCAGGATAGGTCTCGCTTCCCGGATCCCTTTCTTGAATGCCAGCGACCCTGCGATTTTGAAAGCCATTTCCGATGAATCGACGTCGTGGTAAGAGCCGTCGTAAAGCACCACTCGGAAATCGACCGTAGGGAATCCGGCCAGCACGCCTTTCTGTCTGGCTTCCTGAATTCCTTTTTCCACAGCGGGAATGAAATTCCGCGGGATTGCGCCGCCGAAGACTTCATTCACGAATTCGAAGTCGCCGCCGCGCGGCAATGGCTCCATGCGGATCTTGCAATCGCCGTATTGTCCGTGGCCGCCGCTCTGTTTCTTGTGCTTACCCTGAACGTCGGCTTTGCCTTTGATGGTTTCGCGGTAGGGGACTTTCGGCGGGTGCAATAACACTTCAACGCCATAGCGTTTTTTCAGCCGCGCGACCGCCATTTCCACATGCATCTGGCCCTGACCGGAAAGCAAAAACTCCTTCGTCTGCGGCTCTCGGACGTAACGGATGCCGAGATCTTCGTCCATCAGCTTGTGAATGGCGGTACTGATCTTTTCTTCGTCGCCGCGGGATTTCGGCTCGATCGCGAATGAAATCACCGGCTCGATCCACTTCACAGTGTCATAAAGGATGGGATGCGCCTTGTCGCAGAGCGTATCGCCGGTCTGCGTTTCTTTGAGTTTCGCGACGGAGGCGATATCGCCGGCAAGAAGCTTGGGGACCGCAACCTGAGTTTTTCCCTGAAGCAAAACGATGGAACCGAACCTTTCGGTCACTCCCTTGTTGGCGTTGTACGGCTGCAGCTCGGTCGTCAACGTTCCGGAGTAGACGCGGAACAAAGTTATCCGGCCGGTGAACGGATCGGAAAACGTCTTGAAGACGAAGGCGGAAAACGACTCATTGTCGGCGATCTTGCGTTGGATTTCCTTGCCGTGCGTGTCTTTGCCGGTCACGGTTCCACGCGCTGCGGCATCCGGCAGGAAATTCACAATCGCATTCAGGAGCGGCTGGATACCCATGTTGTTCATGCCGGAGGCGTATAAGACCGGATATATCTTTCCCTCGCTGACCTGCTTCTTGAGACCGCTGACCATCTCTTCATCGCTCAGCGAGCCGCTTTCGAAGAACTTTTCCATCAGCTTCTCATCGCTTTCGGCGACCGCTTCAACCAGTTTGTCGCGATACTCCTGGGCGCGCGCCGCCACAGCGTCCGGAATCGCGCCTTCGCTGAGTTTCCCGGAACTGTCGGCCTGGTAGGAGTAGGCCTTCATCTGCACGAGATCGACGACGCCTTTGAATGCTCTTTCTTCGCCCAGGGGGACTTGAATCGGAACGCACATTCGGCCGAGCCTCTGTTGGATGGAGTTCAACGATCTTTCGAAACTGGCCGTATCGCGATCCATGCGATTAACGACGATCAGGCGCGGGAGTTGAAACTCTTCGGCGTAGCCCCAGGCCTTCTCGGTCTGGACCATAACGCCGGACACCGCATCGACGACGACGATGGCCGCGTCGGCGACGCGCAAAGCGCCGCGGGCTTCCTGAATGAAGTTGCCGAAACCCGGCGTGTCAAGCATGTTGATCTTGGTCTTGTTCCATTCGCAGAACGCGAGCTTCGCAGAGATTGTGATCTTTCGTTCGATTTCGTCTTCATCGTAATCCGTCGGGGCGTTCCCGTCGTCTACGCGACCAAGGCGATTGGTGGCGCCGGTATCGAAAAGAATCGCAGACACGAGAGAAGTCTTACCGCTTCCTCCATGTCCGACGATGCCGACATTGCGGATGTGTTTGCCTTCGTAGACGTTCACAAATACTCCTTGTGCTGTGAGATTAAGCACCGAAATCTAGCACATTCATCCTTGAAAACACACCCGGCAAAAGTTAGGCTCAACTAGTGTTTGCGCCTATTTCCGCCATTTTCGGCCTGCTTTTTCTCGCGTCGACACTGTCCAATGGAATCCGTCTCGTTGAACTTCCCGCACAGGAAAATGTCGTCGAAATCGTCGCTGGTTACACGTCGGGAGAGTTGAAGGATTTTCTGTCGACAGCGGCCGCCAACACTCTTCTCTTCGACGCGTATGCCGCCGGAGGGAACATCGCCATCATTCACGAACGCGACCGTATCGCTTTGCGCATCACGGCGCCGAAGTGGTCGCTTCCGGTTTTGTTCGATCGTCTTCCTGCCTTGTTCCGGGAATTTCCGCCTCCTGGCAAGGGGGACAAGGGGGCAGACCCCTCGTCCCCGGACTTCGTGGCCAGGATCGAGGAGGAAATTCGGAATGCGCTGCTCGGGCCGGCCCGCCCCGCAGTCGATTACGCGACAGGCGACGCTTTCATTCTGATTTCGGAGCCGGCGCCGGGTACGTTACGCGATGCGCTGGGCGCAATTCCGAAGCGAGGCGTCGTGATTCCCCCGGATGAGACAGTCAGCAGGTTTCCCGGTGAGCGAACATTGCGATTCAAATCCGATCTTCCGGTCGGCGGAGTCATCTTCGCGTCGCCGATTCCGAGCGTCTACTACAAGCAATGGTATTCGGTACTGCTGCTCGATCGCCTGATCCGTCGCGTCGTACCGCTCGCGCCGAAAACCACGCTTCCGCTCACGGCGCGTCCTAATTACTATCGCCTCGAGGTTGAAGTTCCATCCGGCCAGTTTCCGGAAGCGGTCGAAGAAAAATTGCTGCAGGAATTGCAACGGCTTCAGTCCTCGCCTGCAAGCGCCCAGGACCTCGATGGCGCTCGGCTGGAAGCGCAGGCTTATCTCGACAGTAAAGTCATCCGCGAGTGGTTCGCCAGCCACGACATCCTTAATCGCCGCGAAGAAGGCATGCAGTGGATCCAGTCCATGTCGGCCGATGATATGCGAGTCGCCGCTCGCGATCTTCTGATCGCGAATCGCGTAATTGCCAGCTATGCGCCGCGACCCCGCCTGACGGTAGTGACTTCAGAGCCGCTCTCTGCAGTGTCCTCTCCGACTCCCTCTCCCTCCGGGAGAGGGATGTCGCGTGAGCGACAGGGTGAGGGCCGTCACACGCCATTTCCTGATCACGATCACGCGCCGGTTCCAATGTCCCTTGCCGAGCGCCTCTCTTCAGGCGTCTCGCTTGCGGCAAGCGCCGGAAATGCCGTCTTCATCTCCAACGGCCCGATGGTCCGCTTCGATCGTGAACTCTCGTCCGCCGATCTCACGGCCTTCCAGCAATATGGCGCGAACCGCATCCTCGTCCTCGCTCCTCCGGCTTCGATGGATCGCGCTCGCGGACTCTGGAGCGCCTTCAACGGCGCCGGTGCCGAAAACCCCGTCGCCAGAGGAAAAGTCACGGGCGGCGATCTGGCTGCTCTTTTCATTCTGAAAACGATGATCGACCTGAAACTCGTTCAGGCTGGATGGTGGTCCGAGGCTTCGATTCGCCTTGATGCCGGCGAAGGCTCGGATCTTCAAATCCGCGGCACCGACGAGCAGCGAGCGCAGATTCTCGACTGGATCAAGTCCGTTGCGGCCGCGCCGCCGGCTGACTCGGACTTCGCGTGGGTCCGTGAAGTCGCGATCCATCGATTTGCTTTGATCAGTCCGGACCTTCAGGCGCTGATGTGGGAGCGCGATCCGCAGGGAGCGCTCCAGGGTCTCGAAACGATTTCCTCCAAACATATCCAGGATGTCGCGCGGATCTATTTCTAGAATCGGCGTCGACACGGGCGGAACTTTCACAGATTTCGTGGTCGTTCGCGACGGCCGCATCGAAATCTTCAAAGAGCTTTCCACGCCGCATCGACCGGACGATGCCATCATGCAGGGAATCGGACGACTTGGAGCGGCAGGCGTTCAGGAAGTCGTACACGGATCGACCGTCGCCACCAATGCATTGCTTGAACGCAAGGGAGCGCGGACCGCGCTGCTGACGACCGAGGGCTTCGAGGATGTAATCGTCATCGGAAGGCAAACGCGTCGCGAACTCTACGATATTTTCGTCACGCGTCCCGCGCCGCTTGTGCCCGATGGGTTGCGATTCGGAGTACGGGAACGAACGCTCTACGACGGATCGATCGAAGTCGCGCTGGATCGAAAGCAGCTGCAGAGTCTGATCGAGGACCTGCGCCGGAACAACGTCGAATCTATTGCCGTTTCACTCCTGTATTCGTTCGCGAACACCGCGCATGAAGATGCAATTCTCAGCGCGCTCGAATCGCTCGGCGTTCCGGTGTCGCTTTCGTCGCGAATTCTTCCCGAGTACCGGGAATACGAACGCACGTCGACGACCGTCATCAACGCCTATCTCGCCCCGCTGATGAGCCGATATCTGCTCCGCCTGCACGATCGATTGGGGACCGGCTCGCTCCGCGTCATGCAATCGAACGGCGGAGCAGTGCAGGCTGCGACAGCGGCTGCAGCGCCTGTCAGAACCCTTCTTTCCGGGCCTGCCGGCGGTGTAGTTGGCGCGTTTCAAGTCGCACAGGCCGGCGGGTATTCGAGAATCATCACATTCGACATGGGCGGCACTTCCACCGACGTTGCGCTCTGCAACAACGACATCAAGGTGACGAACGAGAGTCAGGTCGATGGCATGCCTGTCGGCATATCGATGATGGACATTCACACGGTCGGCGCTGGTGGCGGCTCCATCGCGGACCTGGACCCCGGTGGAGCGCTCAAAGTCGGACCGGAGAGCGCGGGCGCTGACCCCGGCCCGATTTGTTACGGGAAAGGCGAACGTCTGACCGTTACAGATGCGAATCTCATCCTCGGCCGGCTTCGTCCCGAGTTTTTTCTGGGCGGAACGATGAAACTGGCGACCGATCGCGTTGCGTCCTCGATTGCGAAGCTGGAATGGACGCGCGCGTGGAAGAGTCCGCAGGAACTCGCGCAAGGCGTTATCGATGTCGTGAACAACAATATGGAGCAGGCCATCCGATTGATCTCTGTCGAACGCGGCTACGATCCACGCGATTTCGCGCTGTTCTGTTTTGGAGGCGCCGGAGGATTACACGCCGCGAATCTGGCGCGGGGGTTGGGCATGAAGCGAGTCGTCGTGCCGCGGTTTCCCGGAGCCCTGTCTGCCCTCGGACTGTTGCTGGCGGATGTTCGAAAGGATTATTCGCGAACGCTGCTGATCGATGTGGAAGGGTCGAGCCGCCAGTTGAAGAGTGCGCTGACAGAACTGCACGCGATCGGGCTGGGTGAACTGCAGGCTGAAGGTTTCACTAAACGCCAGATTCAATCGATGGATTTCGCGGACCTTCGATATCGCGGGCAGTCGTATGAATTAACGGTGAATCTCGGATCCGGTTTCGTCGACCGGTTTCATCAGGAACATGAGCGGCGTTACGGATACGCGAACCGGGGCCGGCCGATCGAACTCGTTAATGTGCGCGCGACGTTTCTCGGCCGGACCGTGAAACCGGAGTTCAGGAAGGCGCCGAAGAGTCGTGGCCGCGCGAAACCTGTGGGAAAAGACAGCGTGTGGATCGATCGCAAACGCGTGACCACCGCGATCTACGACAGGGCGAGCCTTGGGCACGGTCACGTCATTCATGGACCGGCGATCATCGGCGAATACAGTTCGACCACTCTGGTTCCACCAAACGCCCGGTGCGACGTCGACGCGTTTATGAATCTGGTGCTGACGCTATGAAGCGAACAGATCCTGTTCAACTCGAAATCTTCAAGAGTCTCTTCCACTCCATCGCGGAGGAGATGGGCGCGACACTCAAGCGCACAGCCTTCTCGCCCAACATCAAGGAGCGTCGCGATTACTCCTGTGCAGTTTTCGATGCTCGCGGCGACGTGGTGGCGCAGGGCGATCACATGCCGGTGCACCTGGGATCAATGCCGCTTTCGGTCAAAGCGGCGATCGAGTCGCGCGAGATCGGTCCCGGCGACGTGGTCATCCTCAACGATCCGTACAGGGGCGGCACGCACCTTCCGGACGTCACGCTCGTGTCCGGCGTCTTCTACAAACGAAGGCTGCTCTTCTATGTCGCGTCTCGAGCGCACCAGTCGGACATCGGCGGAATGTCTCCTGGTTCCATGCCCCTTGCAGAGGAGATCTATCAGGAAGGCCTTCGCATACCGCCTGTGAAAATCATGACGGGCGGAAAAATAAATCGCGACATCTGGGAGATCATCCTCCTGAACGTCCGCACGCCGGACGAGCGCGAGGGTGATCTCGCGGCCATGCTCGGCGCCAACAACACGGGCGAACGCCGCTTGATGGAGATCGTTGAGAAGTATGGCGCCCGTGAAGTCGATCGTTATGTCAGCGAGATCTTGAATTACAGCGAACGCATGACGCGCCACGCCATTTCAGCGATTCCGGACGGTACCTATGAAGCCGAAGACTTTCTGGATAACGACGGCATCAGCGACAGGCCCATTGCGATCCGCGTGAAGATCCGCATCCGCGGGGACAGGGCAATCATCGATTTCTCAGCATCCGATCGTCAGGCGGAAGGCAGCGTCAATGCCGTTTACGCCATCACGGCGTCGGTTGTCTTCTATGTGTTCCGGACTCTGGTCGGTGTTTCGATTCCATCAAATGCCGGCGGCATGCGTCCGCTCGAGATCATTGCTCCGGAAGGCACGATCGTAAATGCGCGGCCTCCGGCGGCGGTGTGCGGGGGCAACGTGGAGACGTCGCAGCGCATCGTGGATGTCCTCTATAAATGTCTTTCCGAAGCATTGCCGGATCGCATTCCCGCTGCAAGCCAGGGCACGATGAACAACGTCACGTTCGGCGGGATCGATCCTCGCACAGGGGAGGCAGTGGCTTATTACGAGACCGTTTCCGGAGGAATGGGCGCAAGACCCACGATGGATGGCCTATCCGGCGTGCACACGCACATGACAAACTCGCTCAACACGCCGGTTGAAGCGCTCGAGCATGCTTATCCGATCCGCATTCAGCGATACTCGCTGCGACCCGATTCCGGAGGACGAGGCAAATGGCGCGGCGGCGACGGTATCGTTCGCCGGATTCAATTCCTCACGAAGGCGAAAATTACGGTGTTGTCGGACCGGCGTCGGTTTTCGCCCTACGGCCTGCAGGGTGGAGAACCGGCAGCACCGGGATCCAACACTCTGATTCGAGTGAACGGCAACCAGGAACAACTCCCGTCCAAGGTCACGACGTGGGTGGAACCGGGCGACATTCTGTTGATTGAAACTCCCGGCGGCGGCGGCTGGGGAAAAATGGGGTCGTAACCCTATTTACCTATTTTGCCGACCAACAGTTTCGGGTATGCCGAGATAGCGGCGGCAAAATAGGTAAATAGGGCTACGACCCCATTTTTTCAGGACCGCCCTCGAATTACACTTTTTGTTATGGACCAGGCCAGACAGTATGAGTCTGCGAAGCGTCTTGTTGTTGTCACTGGATTCGTAATTGACCTTCTGATTCTCCTGTATCTCCTGACTTCCGGTTCGAGCATCTACATCCGGCAATTCGTGGAGTCTGTTTCTGGTTTCGAGTGGATTCACGTCGGAGCCTACACGCTCATCGTTACGGCGATCTTCAAGACGGTCGACGTGCCGCTCAGCTTCTACTCCGGCTATCTGCTCGAGCACCGATACGGATTGTCGCGGCAGTCGCTCGCTGACTGGATCAGGGATCAACTGAAGGCGCTTGGCCTCAGCGTTGTGCTGAGTCTTGCGGCTGTGGAATTGATTTACGGCCTGCTTCGCGCCCAGCCGGATCATTGGTGGGTTTATGCGAGCCTTGCGTTCATCGGTTTCGTTGTCGTGATGACGAATCTTGCGCCGGTTCTCCTGTTACCGATCTTTTACAAATTCAGGCCTGTCGAAGATGTCGATCTCAAGAGCCGTGTGGCGCGACTTGCGAGGCGAACGAACACGCGCATCTGCGGGATCTTCGAGTGGTCGCTCGGAGAGAAAACGCGGAAGGCGAATGCCGCAGTGGTCGGATGGGGCAACACACGCCGGATCATCGTTTCCGACACGCTGTTGAAGAATTTCTCCAGCGAAGAGATCGAAGTGATCATGGCGCACGAGTTGTGCCATCACGTGAAAAATCACATCTGGCTTGGGCTCGCGCTGCAATCGACACTCACCGTTGCGAGCTTCTATATTGCAGGTCTGCTATTGCCGCCGCTTTCGACAGCGTTCGGCTTTAAGGGCCTTGCCGACGTCGCCGATTTGCCTCTGCTGGCGCTGCTTATGATGGTTTTGTCCGTGCTCGCGTTACCCGCCGTGAACTCCTTTTCAAGGCGTCTTGAAAGAGCAGCGGATCTCTATGCTCTCGACGTGACCGGGGATGCGCTGGCATTTGTGTCGAGCATGGAGAAGCTGGCGGACCTCAACCTGGCGAACAAGAGGCCGAACAGGCTCATCGAGTTTATTTTTTACAGCCATCCGTGCGTGGAGGACCGCATCAAACTGGCAGCCGACCGCGTAGGGCAGTACGTCACTTGATGGCTGCGCCCTGTCTTGAGGCTGCGCGCTATCGCGCTTGCGCTTCGCGTCGGGCTTGCATTCGCTCCGCTCATTTAGCCGCCAAAGCCGTCGGCAGTGAAGTACGCTTCGAGCGAATCCAGCTGATCTGTGAGTTCTTCGACTTTATCGTGCAGAACGCTTCGCATCGAAATCATCCCGCACAGCTTTCCATGATCGGTGATGGGCAGGTGCCGGATATGTTTTTCGAGCATGACTTTCAAAGCATCGTCCGCAGTCGAGTTTCGATGGATCGTTTCAACCGGCGATGTCATTACCTCGCGGACTTGAGTGCGTTCGGGGTCGAGCTTCTCCGATACAACTCGAAGCATCAGGTCGCGCTCGCTGAACATTCCCACCAGGCGGTTTTGATCTGTCACCGCAACGGCGCCGATGCTTTCTTCTGCCATCGTTCGAACAGCTTCCATAACACTGGTTTCTGGTCTGATCGTTACCAACGGTGTGCGCGCGATTCTCAGGAGACCCATATACACCCCTCCTCAGTCTGGGATTTCGTTTTCTGGTAGGCGAATAGTAGTACAACGAGTCGCGCTTTGCACCCGCTAATCTGCTTATGCTGTGCCCCTGATAAAGTAATGTTGTGAACAATTGGCCCGACATGAGCCTGATTCCTGAAGGGTGGTTCTGGATGGGCTCCGAGAATCACTATCGATGGGAAAGTCCACGTCATCGCGTGTGGATCGATGCCTTTGCGATCGCAAAGACTGCGGTTACACGCCGGGACTACTCCGCGTTTCTTGCCGCGACGGGTCACGTCGAACCGGCCGGATGGCGTGAACCGTCGTTTGGCCAGGATGCTCAACCTGTCGTCGGCGTCAGCTGGTTTGCTGCAACGGCTTATTGCGAGTGGCTGTCCAAGCTTGATGGCTGCGCCCTGTCGGGCTTGCATTCGCTCCGCTCATTATCGCGCGGCGAACGGTACAGGCTCCCAACGGAAGCCGAATGGGAAAAAGCATGCCGCGGTGGCCTCGAGGCCGCGGACTACGCATGGGGCGACGCGTCACCGGAAACCTTCGACTACTTTCGGGGAAACTGGAACGGTCCGCGTCCTGTTGGACAGTGGCTGCCGAATGGTTTCGGCCTTTTCAACATCGGCGACAACGTTCACGAGTGGTGTTCGGACTGGTATGCCGAGGACTACTACGCCGTGTCGCCGGAGCGCAATCCTGCGGGGCCGGAAAACGGAACCCGCCGCATATCGCGCGGTGGATCGTGGCGGCACCAGATCAAGGCGTCCCGCGCTGCTCATCGAAGCAGCCTGCCTCCGGGATATGCGTACACGGATTACGGATTTCGACTGGTTTGCGAATTTACGATCCTGTCGCCAGATAACCTTTGCGCGCTCGGATGGTGATACCTGTGCGAGCGCGGATGCGGAGCGAATGAAAACGGCCGTCATCGGGCCGGGATGGATAGAAGCCGAGCGTGTATTGGCTTCGAAGTTCGTCGGCGATCGCATCGAGCACTTTCTCGATCTGGTTTCCACGATCGATCAAGCGCTCCGCCAGAAGAAATGCCCGCCCGCCGCTGTTTTCGGCAAACGCGCGCAGGACATTCAGATCGACTTCATCGCGTTTACTTTGCACGGCCGGCGAGGTCTTGGGAAGGAGGGCGGCAATGGCTTCCAGTGCGGGAACGTCCGGCCCCTTCGCAAAATTCAATGCCGATATTCCGACGGGATAGAGCAACACATCGGATGCGCGTGTGGACTGTACGACGTCATCAAGCGTCGCCGTGCTCGTGGTGTCCTGGCCGTCCGTGATGATCAACATGGCGCGCTTGGTGTGCTTGCCCGAACGGATGCGGACCAGGCCGTCGCTGAGCGCGTCGTATAACGCAGTGCCGCCGGTCGGCGTCACCCGGCGAAGAGCCTGCGAGAGTTTCTCTCGATCATCGGTAAAATCCTGGCGCAACGTCGGGCTGCCCGAGAATGTGATCAGGAAAATGTCGTCGTTCGGTTTGATGCGCCTGCTGAATCGTTCGACAGCTTCGACGGCCGTTCGGATTTTGCCGTCCATGCTCCCACTCGTATCGAGGAGAATTCCCATGCTGACCGGCACGTCGTAGTCCTGACTGAAATGCGCAATGTCCTGCGGCTTGCCGTCTTCTTCGAGCACGAAATCCGCTGCCGTGAGATTCGGAACGCTGCGTCCTTTCGCGTCGGTAACGGTCGAGACAACATTTACGAGACGGACATCAACGCGCACCTGAGCGCTGACGGCGACTGCGATCGCCACCAATGCCACAGCGACAATAAAGGCCTGAAACCCACGTCCCATACGAATTATCGGGCGGCATTATATTACGTTTCAGCTATGATGATCGGCCTATGATTACTCCCGATCAATATCGCCAGGTGATGGCAAACCTCGCCAGCGGTGTCACCGTTGTAACGACGCGGGACTCGAAAGGACAACCCTACGGACTGACCGTCAGCGCTTTCACGTCGGTGTCGCTGGATCCTGTACTCGTGCTCGTTTGCCTGGACAACAGGCTGAGCGGACTTCAGTCTTTCAAGAACTCGAAACATTTCGGCGTGTCGGTCCTTTCCGAACAGCAGGAAGACATCTCGCGGACCTTTGCCAGGAAGGACTCCGATCGTCCGTCGAGCCTTTACTTCGACGGAAAGCTGGGGATTCCTCTTATCAAGAACTCACTCGCGGTGCTGGAGTGCGAGGTGGTGAATATTTTTGAAGGCGGGGATCATCAGATCTTCGTAGGTCGTGTTGAGCACGGAGAGGCCCTGCAACAAACGGATCAGCCGCTGCTGTATTTCAGAGGAAAGTACCAGCGCGTCAAGACATAGCCAGTCGCGGAATTCGCGGATTAATCCTCGACACGACCTCATAAGAAATGCTGCCGATCTTTTCCGCGAGTTCCTCCACACGGATTTCCGCTTCACCCTGACGTCCAATCAGCACGACTTCATCATCAGGCTCCGCGCCGATGTCGGTGACGTCGAGCATCGTCATATTCATCGCAATTCGTCCGACGACCGGCGCGGGCTGGCCATGAATCAGTGCGCGGCCGGAGTTGGATAACTTGCGGTCGTATCCGTCGTAATAGCCGATCGGAAGGACGACCAGCCTCATCGGCCGGCCGGCCCGGTACGTCAGGCCGTACCCAACGTAATCGCCCGCGCTCACATCCTTTACTTGAGCCACCCGTGTTTTCCAGGTCAGCACGGGATCCAGCGTAAGCAACCGTCCGCGTTCGCGGGCCGCGAGTTGGGTTTCGCGGGACGGCCAGATGCCGTACGCGCCGATGCCGATGCGCACCATTGTGAAATTCATCTCGGCATATAACAGGGCGCCCGAGGTCGCCGAGGTGTGGATGTATTGCGGCCGGATTCCAGCGCGCTGCAGGAGTTCAAGCGCAGCGCGGAATTTGCGGACCTGAGCCTGGGCATAAGAAGGATCGAGCGTGTCTTCGATGTTGGCGAAGTGCGTGTACACGCCCTCGATTTCGAGCGAAGGTAGTTTCCCCACACTATCGAGAAACGACGGAAGGCTTTCGACCGAAACGCCCTGCCGGTTCGTTCCTGTTTCAATCTTCAGGTGAGCCTTTGCACGCACGCCGAGCTTTTCTCCTGCCTTCGAGAGCGCGATCGCAACATCCGGCCGGTACAACACCTGGCGATAACCATTCCGAACCACATCTTCGATCTGATCGACTGGCGTATGGCCGAGAATCGCGATCGGTTTCGAAATATCCAGACGGCTGACGGCAAGCGCTTCGTCGATGCAATTCACACCGAGCCAGTCGGCGCGCTCGGCGGCTATCGGCGCGACGGCTTCAAGACCATGCCCGTATGCATTCGCCTTGATTACGGCCATCATCGCTGTGCCCGGCGACATCACCGTTCTGAACACATCGATGTTTTGCCGCAGACGTTCCGTATCGATCTCGATCCAGGACAACATGCATTGGATTATTTCATAAGGTACACTCCTGCCAACAATGAGCGGAGCGAATGCAAGCCCGGTAGGGCACAGCCAGTAAGAATATGTCCAACATCGTGGAGTTCCGTCGCGCGTCGTTTGCGATCAATGGGCGCGCGCTCCTCGACGACCTCTCTTTTAACGTGGCGACGGGTGAGACGATCGTGCTGCTTGGCCGCAGCGGTTCCGGAAAGACGACCACCTTGAAGCTGATCAATCGTCTGCTTGAGCCCACGTCGGGCGAGGTTTTCGTCGACGGCAGAAAAACGACCGACTGGGATCCCATTCGACTTCGCCGGCGCATTGGGTACGTGATCCAGGAAATCGGATTGTTCCCGCACTTTACGGTCGCTCGCAATGTCGGGCTGGTGCCGACGCTCGAATCATGGTCCGAAGATCGGATCAAACAACGTGTGGACGACATGCTTGCGCTAGTCGGTCTTGAGCCCTCACGGTTCAGACCAAGATATCCGCGCGAATTGTCGGGCGGCCAGCGGCAGCGCGTCGGCGTTGCTCGTGCGCTCGCGTCGGATCCCGCGATTCTGTTGCTCGATGAGCCGTTCGGAGCGCTGGATCCGATCACGCGATCCGAGATGCAGAAAGAGTTTCGCGCGCTGCAAAAGCGTCTGGGCAAGACGATGATTTTTGTGACTCACGACATGCGCGAAGCTTTCATCCTCGGCGACCGTATCGGTCTCATGAAGGACGGTCGACTTCTTGCCCTGGTTTCCGCCGACGAGTTCAGCAGGGTCGACCATCCGGAAGCCAGAGCCTTTGCGGAGAGTTGCGCGTGAGCTTTTTCGACTTCATGTGGACGAGGCGATCGGAGATTCTGCTGCTCACGCTCGAGCACCTGGAGATTGTCGGCATTTCAATACTCGCGGCCTGCGCTATCGGTCTGCCGCTCGGAATTCTGATGACGCGTCGGCCCGCCATCAGCCGGCCTGTTCTTGCGGTCGCGAATATTCTGCAAACGATCCCGAGTCTGGCATTGTTCGGTTTCCTGATTCCTTTGCCGTTGATCGGCGGGATCGGCACGCGAACCGCCGTCGTGGCGCTTGTGCTGTATTCCCTGTTGCCGATCATTCGCAACACGTTCACCGGTATTTCCGCAGTCGATCCTGCAATACGTGAAGCCGGCCGCGCGATGGGAATGACCGATGGACAGCTGTTATGGAACGTTGAAATCCCGCTCGCGCTTGGCGTGATCTTTGCGGGAATCCGTGTCGCGACCGTGATCGCTGTCGGTGTTGCGACAATCGCGGCCGCGGTCGGCGCCGGCGGGCTTGGCACATTCATTTTCAGAGGTGTATCCATGGTCGATAGCCGGACAATTCTCGCCGGCGCGATTCCGGCAGCAGCGCTTGCCTTGATCGCCGATTTCGGCCTCGGAGCGCTCCAGAAGCGATTCACGAGATTGCTGAGCCTGGTTTGCGTGATCGGTTTAGCGATGCTGGTCCCTTCGTGTTCCAGCGGGGATAAGATCGTCGTGGGTTCGAAGAATTTCACCGAGCAGGTCATTCTCGGCGAGCTCGTGGCGCAGCAGATCGAGCGCAGGACCAGCGTTCCGGTGGAGCGGAAGCTCAACCTGGGCGGCACACTGATTTGTCATGAGGCGCTGACGGCGGGTCAGATCGACACGTATGTCGAATATACGGGCACCGGACTGACCGCGATTCTCAAGGAGCCGCCATCGAATGATCCGATGCGCGTTCTCGAAACGGTGAGAGGTTTATACAAATCGCGCCTCGGCATCGAATGGACGGAGCCGCTGGGTTTTAACAACACATTTGCAATCATCGTCCGAAAGGCGGATGCGGAAGCCTTCAAGCTCAAGACCATTTCGGACGCGGCTTCACAGACTGCAAAGTGGACCGCGGGTTTTGGCTATGAGTTCATGGAGAGAGAAGACGGTTATGCCGGCCTCGCGAAGATCTACAATCTGCGGTTTCCGGGCCAGCCGCGCGTGATGGATCTCGGCTTGACGTACAAAGCGGTCGCAGAGCGCAAAGTCGACCTCATCGCCGGCAATTCGACGGATGGCTTGATCGATGCGCTCGGCCTTGCCGTTCTCGAAGACGACAAACGTTACTTTCCGCCATACGATGCCGTTCCTCTCGTGCGTGACGCGATCGTGATGAAGCATCCGGAAGTGAGAGAGGCCCTGAGGGAGCTGGGAGGAAAGATCACTGCGGATCAGATGCGCCGCATGAACTACGCGGTGGATGGCGAACACAAGGACGTGAAGGAAGTGGTGAAGCAGTTCCTCGAAAGCGTGAAGTGAAGGCAGACATCATCATCATCGGTGGCGGTGTGATCGGTTCGAGCGTCGCCTTCAACCTCTTGCAGGACGGGTACGACGGACGCGTCACCGTCATGGAGCGCGACTCCAGTTACCAGTTTGCATCGAGCGCGCTTGCATTCGGCGGCGTGAGGCAACAGTTCATGACGGCGGAAAGCGTCAAGGCCGTGCAGTACTCGTTGAGAGTCATGGACGAGTTTCCGGAATGCGACTTCCGACAGCGTGGATATTTGTTTCTTGGCAATGATTCGAACTGGGACAGACTGCAACGCCGTTTCGAGATTCAGAAGTCTCTCGGCGTCGAATGCGAGCTGTTGAGCGTTGCGGACATCCGGCGTCTCGTCCCCGAACTCCGTTGTGACGATCTCCGCGGTGGATTATTCGGCCACAAAGACGGCTACGTCGATCCGCGCGCGACGCTGCGCGCATTTCGCAGTAAGGCGGAGCGGCTCGGGGCGACTTACATTTCCGGCGAAATACAGGCGCTGGAGTCCGGTCCGACTTACGTGATCGCATCGGGCGCCTATTCAGGCAGCGTTGCAAAGGCACTCGGTTTCGATGTTCCGATCACGCCTGTTCGGCAACAACTGTTCCGGTGCGAATTACCTCGTCCGTGGGGCTACGAGTTTCCGGTCGTCATCGATCCGGGCGGTGTGCATTGGCGAAGCCGGCCGCCGAATGAAATCACGATCGCGAAAACGAATCCGGATGAGCCGCCAGGTATCCGCTTCGGCTGCGATCTGGATCGGTTTCACGATGAATTCATGCCCGCGCTCGTGGCGCGCGTTCCCGAGTTCCGGCATCTGAAGCTGATTTTCGGATGGGGCGGGCTGTACGAGATGACGCCCGACCACAACGGCATCATCGACAGGATTACGGACCGCGTCTACATCGCTGCCGGTTTCAGCGGTCATGGCCTGATGATGTCCATTGCGACGGGCAAGCTCATGTCCGAACTCATCATGACGGGTCGGTTTCATACGCTTGATGCCACCAGACTTTCGCTCGGAAGATTCGAGCGGAATGAACTCATCCATGACGAAGCGATGCTATAGCTTCAACTCCATGTAGCAGGCATTCGGGATCGGGTTCGCGTAGTACGGAGGGATTTCCTTGAAACCGACGGAACGATAGAGGGCGATGGCGTTGTCCATCGTTCCGGGAATCGTGTCCAGTCGCATCGCGGAATAACCGATCGTGCGGGCTTCAACGATGATGTACTCCGCCAGCTGCGCTCCCAGACGCTGACCTCGAAATTCCGGCCGGACGAACAGCCGTTTCATTTCGCAAATTCCTGGCTCGAGCGGCTTCATGGCGATGCAGGCCGCCGTCGTGCCTTTGACCTTGCAGAGGATGAGGCGCCCATGGGGCATGTCGTAGGGCTCCGGCAGTCCTTGCAATTCCTTGTCAAAGTTCTGGAAACAAAGGTTGAAGTTCAGGCCGCGCGCGTATTCGAGAAAGAGACTGCGGATCTCGTCGAGGTCCGGTCCGGACTGGATATGTCTGAGATCGATGTCACCACTCATAAAACATGAAGAATACGGCGCCGACGATAAATCCGAACGCGACAAGATGATTCCATCAGAATCGCCAGCCAAAGGGGCGATTCCCTGAACTTCAGATGGCCGTACCAGGCGAAGGTCATGAAAACATTAGAGATGGTGAGCAGGATGATGGTCTTCATTCAGCGCTTCTCCTTAAAACGACACGTCGCTTGAGATTTCTTTTGTTGAACCATGTCATTACAATAGGATGCCGTCCGACGGGATACTTGTATGCAGCGAGACACAACGCGGAATCCGGGGCCTGCTGGTTTCACCTTCATCGAGATCATGATCGTGGTGGGCATCATCGTGATTGTCTCCGCGATCGGTCTTCCGCGAATGACTACTGCAATCGCAAATATGAAACTCAGGTCGAGCATGACCTCGGTTTCGAGTTTCCTCCAGAACGTGCGGATGCTGGCAATCAAGAACAACCGCACCACCACTGCGAAACATTACAACAGGGAACAGGCGCCACGTTCGCTCGTCTTTTACGCAAAGGACGCAACTGACGGCGGCGGTCCGGTGACGACCGACAGTCAGGTCGAGATGGAAGCGCCGATAAACCCCTACGATGCTCCGACTGGGCCTGGAGCGCCCGCCGTGATCGCCAACAGCGCCCTTGGGCTCCTGTCAGATCCGCAAACCGGCGATCCGTCGTTCAACTCTCGCGGACTCCCCTGCGCATATTCCGGTGGCGCGTGCGCGAACGTCGCCTTTATCAAATATTTCAAAGATGATCGCATCTCCGGCAACGGCGGCTGGGCCGCAATTTCGATTACACCGGCGGGCCGGATCAAGCGGTGGTTTTGGAATGGTTCTTCCTGGATTGATTAGGTTGGTACCTATGAAAAAGAAAAAGGAAAGCGAAGACAGGAAACGTTCGCAGTCCGGCGTAACGATGATCGAAACGATGATGGCGGCCTTCCTTCTGATGGTCGGCTCGCTCGGCATGGTCGGTCTGATCGTGCGTAACATTGCCACGAATAACCGGAACAAGCTGGACAGCACTCAGATGATGCTTGCCACATCGATTGCCGAACAAATCGATTCGACGATCATCGGTTCAGGAACATCTGAACTCATCGATTGTGACGGTACGACTCACACCATCGACACTCAGCCCGGCGGCGCGGACTTGAGCGGCGAGAACGTCGATTTCGCCGAAAACATTGCGGCCGACGCAGCCAAGAACGACTACCACATGGACTATGTTCTGCGCACGCCATGTACGAGTACCGGCGCGATTGAGGGCAACTACGACGTGCGATGGAACGTCCAGATTGTCGGGAGCGCGGCGGACACAAAAACATATCTGCTCACGATTGGCGCGAGGCTGAAGGATCACGGTGAAGGGAACCAGTTCTTTTCCCTCCCTGTCAGCGTTCGCGTAATGTCTGGAAACTAGCGAAGGTGAAACGTGAATCATAAGTCGCAGGGATTCTCTTTACTGGAGTTGATGATCGTCATGGTCATCCTCCTTGTGATCTCCGGAGCTGTTTTCCAGGTGATTAATTTGACGACGGAGCGCTCGTCAGCCGAGCAAGCCAAACTGGACATGTTTCAGGAAGCCCGGGAGTTCATGGACCAGATGAGCCGCGACTTGCGTGGAGCGGGCTATCCCAACGCGCGGAATTTTTCTCCAGGCACGCTGTCGTCGCCGGTCGAAAACGATGCGCGCGTGGCGGTCGGACTCGTGAAGGTCGCGGAGGATGAGTTGTGGTTCGAAGCGGACGTCGACGGCACAGGCACGGTGTCCGTGATCCGGTACTATCTTGACCCCAGCACCACTAACAATTGCCCGTGCCTCAAGCGCAGCCAGTTGCCGAAAATCGCAGGGAATCCGTTCACGGAGCAAACCGCCCCGGTGTATCAGGTCGAAGTCCAGGGCGTTACCAATACGAATATTTTCAGCGCATTCAACAGCACCGTTTCGCAGACTCTGCCCCTGGATTTCAACGGTAATTCCGACGAACTTGCGGCGCTGGACACCGTTCAGGCAGTTCTTTCATTACAAGCCGTGACAATAGATCCCAAAACCCGCACAAGGCCAACGACGAGCCTGGTCACGACGGTCCGGCTCAACAATTGTTCATTAGCTGCGAGCGGGCAGCAGTCGAGCTGTTTCTAACTAACTTCCAAGAGGTCTGAAAAATGAGCAAAGGAAATGCTGGAAGAAGGTTCGAGCAAAAAGGAGAAAGGGGTATCGCAATGCTGGTTGCAGTGTTTGCATTGCTCCTCCTTTCCGTTGTAGGCCTCGGCATGATGTATGCCACAAACATGGAAACGGCGATCAACGGCAACTATCGCGACAAGCAGGTTGCGATATATGCCTCGATGGGAGGACTACAGGAAGCGCGCGACCGATTGCGGCTGTATGATCCAAGTCAAGCCATTCCTGCCGGCCGGATCCTGGGTCCCGCCGGGTTGCCCTCGTTGACGGACTCGAACGTCGTCTACATTCTCAATCCGAAGGATGGCGAAACGGTTGCTCCGTGGCTCGACACGAATCCTTACTTCGATACCGAACTCTGCCAGGAGCGCATGCTCGGACTTTCCGGTACGCCTGGCGTGCCGTGCTCAAGCGTCCCTTCCGGAGGTGCATGGTACCGGACGTACGATGACAGCGACGCAGGCGCCGCGGGTTTCTGGAACCTCGCCAATCCCCTCGACTTCAAGTGGATTCGAATCAGTCTGAAAATGAATAACAACACTCCTGTTGCGTCCAACGGCAATACCGGCGATCCAGCGCAAGTTTGTTGGGACGGAACACGGCAACTCGTTTTACCCAGCGGATACGGTCCGGAATGCATACGATCCGGGTCGGTGATTGCAATCACCGTAACGAATCCGGGATCGAATTTCACGTCGGCGCCAACGGTTACTGTCGCGCCGCCTGCAAGTGGGGTTCAGGCGACGGCGACTGCGAATATGGTTCTGGTCGATTCCGCCGTTGGTTCCGTTGCCGTCGGCAGTCAGGGTACCAACTACACCTCCGTTCCGACCGTCACGCTTGATCCACCGCCTACCGGTGTGCAGGCCACGGCCCATGTCTGCATCAGTCTGGCTGAATGCGCGACTCCGTACATACCGCCGGGGGCCCAGGTGGCCAGTGTCTCCGTGAGCAGTGCCGGCACGACCTGCTATGCAGTCGCACCTGCAGTTCTGTTTACCGGTGGCGGGGGCGTGGGCGCAGCTGCAACGGCTCCGCTGGCAAGCGGTGGTACCTCTTGCATTGTTTCCATCAATGTGAGCGGTACCTGCCATGCCCATAGAGATGAGACCATCACTGGCGTCGGTCTGGACGGCGGCGGCGGGTCGGGGTTCAGCGGAACACTGAAGTTCGACTCCAGCGGCAACATCATCACGGGTTACCCTTCGATTCAAAACTCCGGCAACGACTATTCTGCAGACCCAACCAGTTTGACCGGCTTCACCGGATGCGGAGGTCTCAACTTCAGCGTCGTTCGTGGGAGACGCGTTGCGGCGCCTCAGACGATCACTCCTTCCAGCGGTGGGGGCGGGTATGTGTCGGCTCCTACTGTAAGCTTCGCGACTGGCTCCGGTAGCGCCGATGCGGCGCCGAGCGGAACCTCGACTCTTGGTGCTGAACCTGCCGAAGCCCGGAAAGTGCGCGCGATCATCGTCGACAACGGCGGCCAGGGGTATGTGTCAGTACCCAATGTCGTCATCAGCGGCGGCGGCGGCGCCGGCGCAACCGGAACGGCTGCTCTCGCAAACAATGTTTACAGGGTTGGAACCATCACGATCACCGAGGACGGTTACGGCTACACTGACGACCCTGCTGTCTCATTCAGCGGCGGCGGCGGCGCCGGCGCAACGGCGACTTCAACCCTGGGGCGCGGCGCAAACTACGGAAAGATCTATTTGGTGACATCTCTTGGACAGACACGCAGCGGCGCCCGATCCATGATGCAGATGGAAGTCACCACCGCGCTCTCTGGTTTCCATTCCACAGGCGCGCTGACAATTGACGGCCCGAATCCGAACATGCAGAACATGCCGAACTCGACGAACTTCACCGTCAACGGCAACGACGCGAATAGCTGTGGGCAGACAGCGGAACCGTTGAAACCCGCTGTCGGCGGGTACGACGATCCGAACGCCGATCCTCCGACGAACTCGGTGGACGACATCATCGAAGCTCTGCCGGAAGACCGGTACGACCATTACATCGGAGAAGGCGGCGACGCCGACACGCCTTCCGTGAAGAACGTTTACGAAAGTCTTGGCGAAACGCTGGGCACTCCGCTTGGATTGAAGAGTGTGCTGGATGCGGTCAACGCCATGAAGACGAATGTTGGAAATAACATCGACTACGGTACGGCGGCCGTTCCTGCGATCAACTACATCGACGGTGACGCTGAACTCAGCGGCAGCACGACCGGCTACGGCATCCTGGCGGTGACAGGTCGGCTCCAGATGAATGGAAACTTCACCTGGTACGGTCCTGTGCTGATCATCGGCGACGGACAAATGGACTTCGGCGGCGGCGGTACCGGCGTGATCGTCGGAATGGTTCTCGTCGCGAAGATCTACCCGAACCCCGGCCAGCACGACGATGACGACATCCTCGACACGCTGGGCTCCCCGACCATCAACTGGAACGGCGGCGGCGGAAACAGCATTCTGTATGACCACTGCTGGGCCACGAACATCATGTCGAAGATTCCCATCAGTTCGCCGATCAGTCTGCGGCCTTTAAAAGTTCTGAGCTTCCGCAGCCTGCCGTACTAACATGATTGGGCCTTGCTTATCGAAACTTCAGGCCCAAACGTCAAACTTGCGCCTGCTCCTCGATGGATCTTCGATCGGGTCGAGGAGTGGGCGCGCCGTTCTCCCGACCGCATCGCCTTCGTCGTTGACCACCAGGACAACATAGAACAATACCGGTATACGGACGTAGTGGACCGCTCTGCCGCCATTTCGTCCGCCCTCGCGGCGAAAGGCGTTCGTGCGGGCGACCATGTCGGGATTCTCATGGAGAACGTTCCGCAATGGGTCTTCGTGTTGCTCGGAGCGATGCGGATCGGCGTGGTCACAGTTCCGCTGGCCACGACACTCCCTGAGAACTCACTGCGGGTCATTGCTGAACACGCCGGATGCAAACTCATTTTCGCGGATGAACCGAATTGGGAAAAAGCGTCAACGGTCGCTGCCGCTGTGGGCTGCGAGGTGGCTTCGCCTGACGCGACTGCCCCTAGGCCCGGTACGGGGGGTGTCGAATCCGCGAAGGGTGAGGGCTCGCAGACCGCCATTTTGATCTACACCTCCGGTACGACCGGCAACCCCAAAGGAGTCGAACTGACGTTCGACAACATCAACCACGAAGTCCAGGGCTGCGTCGAATTGATGGCCCTGACGGAAAATCACCGCATCCTCTCGGTTCTTCCTTTCTCCCACGTTCTTCCGCTGATTGCGAACGGCCTCGGTCCGCTGTGTATCGGATCCGCAGTCGTGTTCCTTTCGTCGATCTCGCCGCAGCGCATCATCGACGCGTTTCATCGCCATCGCATTACGTTCTTCATCTGCGTTCCGCAGTTCTTCTACATCCTTCACAAGCGCATCTTCAGCCAGGCCGCTTCGCAGTCATTGCCCGTGCGCCTTGTCTTTCGCCTGATGAAAGCGATCGGCCGCCGTGCCGGGAGTGTGTCGCTGCGGCGGAGGCTTTTTGCGAAGGTCCACAAGGCAATCGGGCCGGATCTGCAGTTACTGGCGAGTGGAGGTTCGAGATTCGATCCGGGCGTCGCGCAGGATTTGAACGACCTTGGGTACACCGTCCTTCAGGCGTACGGATTGACGGAGACTTCGGCAGCTGCGACGGCGACTCCGCCATCGGACAATCGCATCGGCACCGTCGGCAAGGCGATTCGAGGTGTGACGATCCGAGTCGATAATCCAAACAACAAAGGGGTCGGCGAGGTGCTGATACGCGGACCTATCGTCATGAAGGGCTACTATCGCGCGCCCGACAAGACCGCTGAAGTCATCAAGGACGGCTGGTTCCACACCGGCGATCTCGGTTCGATCGATGCTGACGGACATCTGTCGATCACCGGCCGCAGCAAGGACGTCATCGTGCTTGCGAACGGGGAGAATGTTTATCCCGAAGAACTCGAGACACATTATTCGAAGTCGGCCTGCATCAAGGAAATCTGTGTAATCGGTTTGTCCGAAGACGGCGACCCCGGCGGCGGCGTACTTCACGGGATCGTAGTTCCGGATATGGATGAGTTCAGGCGTCGAGGCCAGACCGCGATCATGGAGATGATACGGTTCGAGATCGAAAACCTGTCCAAGCAGGTCCCGTCATACTTCCGCATTCATTCGCTGGCAGTTCGCATGGACCCCTTGCCCCGCACGACGACGCGGAAACTGAAGCGCTTTGAGATTCTGCAGGAGGAGACCGAGCGCCGTGGCGCAGGCACGGCGAAAAAGCAAACGGGCCCGGCCGAGGACCATGCACGTTTTCTAACAGGCGCCGGAGCGGTCATCGCGGAGCTCGTGCGTGAGTCCAAGTCCGACATCGGCGCGCTCGACCCTTCGATGAATATCGAACTTGATCTTGGATTCGATTCGCTGGGGCGTGTCGAACTTCTCGGCCTCGCCGAGGCCCGCCTCGGCGCGCACATCGATGAGCACGAAGCGACGCGGATTTTTACGCTGGGCGAGTTGATCGATGCTTTCGAAGCGGCGACGCAGTCCGAATCCTCTCTCGCCAGTTCGTGGAAGGAAATCATCGAATCCACAACAGCCGACCAGATGGGCGGGCACTATATCTTTGAGAAGCGCGCCATTCTCAATCCGTTATCGCTCGTCGTGATGCGCGCATTCAAACTATTCGCGAGCGTGTTTTTCCGGTTGCGATGCTACGGTCTGGAAAAACTACCGCAGACGTTGCCGTTCCTGCTTTGCCCGAATCATGAGTCGTACCTCGATGGCCCATTGATCGTCGCGGTGATGCCGCGACGAGTCATGTACAACATGTTCATTCTCGGCTACAGCGACTACTGGAAAAGCGCCCTCTCACGTCGAATTGCCGAGTTGTGCAAGATCGTTGCAATCGACCCCAATGTGAATCTCATCCGCGCGATGCAGGTTGGCGCCGTTGGCCTCCGGCACGGCAGCTCCTTGCTGATATTTCCGGAAGGGACACGGTCGATTGATGGTCATGTAGCCGATTTCAAAAAAGGCGCTGCAATCCTCGCTTCCGAACTCGGTGTGCCCATCGTTCCTATCGGTATCCGGGGTACTTTCGAAACGTGGCCTCGCGGAGGCAGTTTCCGCTTTCACCCGATCGAATTTCATTTCGGCGACCCTATCGATCCAAAAGCTTTTGCCGGAAGTGCCGATCCGTATTCGGCGATAACCGAGAAGCTGGAAGCGACCGTAAAGCAGCTAAGTGCAGATAAGTAAGGAAAAAACCCTACGCCCTTCATTCCTGCTGTAACCTTATTATTAGAACTACCGTACAGTGAATTGAAACACCAAGTCTGTCTTCCAAACCTTTCCTATGGAACGAAAATACGGCCAGCGCGGTTATCAAGATAATAGCGACCGTGACCGTGGCGAACGAGAACACGAAAAACCCCGCGAAAAGCCCAAGGGCGGACCGCGCGGATCGAAAGCCAGGGAAGCTCCCAGGCCTATGAAGATGCCGAGCTTTCAGGAAGTCCTGCGCTGCGCGCTCTGCGGCACGATCGTTCCCCCTCCGATCGATATTAAGCACGATAGCCAATGCCCCAAATGCAAAGCCGACCTCCACGCCTGCAAGAACTGCCGTCATTTCGATACATCCGCGCAGTTTGAATGCACGCAGCCGATCCCTGAACGGATCACCAAGAAGGACCTGCGCAATCAGTGCGAGTTCTTCATGGCCAGGGCCTCGATCGAGCGGGAAACGCGAGACTCGGGCGGAGGCGGCGGTAGCACAGATCGACCGGCTTCTACCGTCAACGCTTCGGACGCGCGGAGCGCCTTCGATAACCTGTTCAAGAAATAGAAATCCCAAAAAATAGGGTGTCTGTCCTCGATTTCGGCCTGCTATGCTGAGTAGTTATGGTAGAGGACAGATTAAAGATTGCAGTCTTCGTGGATTTCGACAACATCGAGATCGGGGTTAAAAGCACACTCAATCGACACTTCGACATCGGCGCCGTTCTTGAGGCGATCAAGGAACGCGGCGAAGTTGTGACGAAAATCGCCTACGGGGACTGGAAACGCGCCGGTGAACACAGCCGGAGCATGACTCAGCACGCGATCCAGATGGTTCAGCGCAATCTCACGCCGGGAGGCGATAAGAATGGCGCGGATATCAACCTCGCTCTGGACGCGCTGGAAATGGCGTTTACGCGGAATCATATCAATGCGTTCGTGATCGTCGGCGGCGACAGCGATTTCATCGCCTTAGTCGAAAAACTCAAGCAGTACGACAAGAAAGTTCTGGTCGTTGGGGGGCGCAGTTTCACCAGCGTCATCCTGCAAAAGAACTGTCACGAATTCATCGCTTATGAAAACCTGATCGCCCCTCAAAGCACCCAGCGGAAACCGGCCGAAAAAACGCGTACGGCATCAGTTGCCGACCCGAACCTGGCCAAAGCGTTTCCAATGGTTCGCCGGGCGCTGAAGGTCCTTGCCGACCGCGAGGTTTCGCCACAGCTGGGCTTGCTGAAGAGCACGCTGCTTCAGCTCGATTCGACATTCTCCGAACGCGACTATGGCGCCAATACTTTCCGCGACTTCATCGAGAAGATGGCCGGCGCCGGCTATGTGAATCTGAAACAGGTCGATCGCAGCCTGCTTGTCGAGTTGAAAGACCAGTTTCAGGAAGAAGGCGAGGAAGGTGCGCGAGACGCTGTGCGCGAAGCTGCTCCCGCCGTCGCCGCGGCGCCCACAAATGGCCAGTCGGGCGAGCCGGTCGTCCATGTTCCGCCGCCGGCACCCTCACCATCACAGGTCGAGGATGGTGTCCGCGCAATGCAGGACGCCTTCGCGAATTCGAGAGTCCCACCGCACTGGCCGATGTATCTGCGGAATGTGAAGCAGTTCATCAAGAACTCGCAACCTGCGTTTGACGAGCACAAGTACGGGTTTCACAGTTTCCTGGAGGCGGTGCGGGCCGCGCAGCGCACGGGACTCTTCCGGCTGGAGAGAAACCGTCAGGGCATTCTGCGAGTATTCCCCGGCAACCAGATGACGCAAATCCAAAGGCCCCGCATCGAGGGAATGCCGCCGGTCCAGGAAAACATGAAGCCGTACGATGTCGAAGACGACATTACACTTCAACAGCCTCCGGCGGAGGCCACTTTTGCAACTCCCGCTCCCGAAGAAGAGGGCCCGGCCGAAGCTGATGCGCCTGAAGTCTCGGCGGAGCCGGCCGCTGCCGAAGCGGCATCAGAAGCCGAAGAGGAAAGCGGGGAAAAGCCGGCACGTAAACGCCGTGTGGTTTCAGGGATCAAACGAAAGACCGTAACCCCCAGAAAATCAGGGGCGGCCGGCCCAGCGAAACGATCTAAGAAAAAAGCCGCTCCCGAGGATGAAGAAAAAACTGAGTCGTAGCCGCATTTTCCCTCCATTTTTGTAAGCCCGCCCCTGGAATGTGCCGATAAACCGACCAGGAGGGCACGGTTTGAATTCGGAGTTGGCACAAATCGGGAGCACCCCCCGAGCGATCTGTATTGCTCTGATTGTGTGGGGTTTGGGCGGTACCTGCGCCATCATCTGGGCCAATGTTTACCTGCAGCGCATGGATCGCCCGGTTTTTGCCGGTCTGTTGCTGTCGGTCGTTTTGCCTGTCCTGGCTCTCTCCTTCTACTCCTATCACCTTTACCTGCGTACTTTGGACAAACTCAAGCGGCACGCCATGGAAATGGGAGATTCGTTCAGCTCCACTCTCTCCACTCTCGCTCTCGCCATCGACGCCAGGGACACACGCACGCACGGCCATACACATCTGGTACAAAAGTATTCGCGAGCGATCGCTGAGGCGATGAAACTCGGCAGGACCCAGATCAAAGCAATCGCTTCGGCTGCTTTGCTGCACGACATCGGTAAACTCGCTATTCCCGACTACATCCTGACCAAACGCGATTCGCTCACTCGTGAAGAGACACGGAAGTTCCGCATGCATCCGCAGTTGGGGGCGGACATCATCTCCAACATCAAATTCCCGTTTCCGGTCGCCGATTCGATTATGGCTCACCATGAGCGATTCGACGGCACGGGCTACCCGAAAGGGCTTACGGGATCTGAGATCCCGATTGGCGCTCGCGTGATTGCCGTCGCGGATGCCTTCGACGGTTACTTGTCCGATCGCGTCGAGAGCCGCGACACGTTGGAAGGCGCGATGAAACTGGTGCGGGAAGGATCGGGGACGGCTTTTGATCCGGAGGTCGTCCGGGTATGGGAGTCGATTTACCGTGAAGTCGTGGTCTGGTCGACAGATACTTCGATCGCAAAGATCCCGTTTCAACAGGCGAAGTCTGAACTGGAAGTTCTGGAGTCTCTGGGGCAGTCCATCGAGGGAATTACGGCTGTTCCGGGCATCTTTTTCGCTGCGCGAACGCGGATCACCAAATCCATTCCGGGCTCCACAGTGGCCATCGAGCGGGGTGAACGTGAAGGTGTTCCGGTTGTGTTTGGCGGCAAGGTGATCGCGACCATCGCCATCGAACGTCCATCCGCTCCACTCAGTGAAGATGAATTACGCGTTGCGCACGCCGTCGCGGCCAAAATCGCGCCTGCGCTCAGCAATGCTTTGGCAATCGAAGAGGCTCGCCGGGAAGCGACAGTCGACAAGCTTACCGGGTTGCCGAATCGACGCGCGTTTGAACTGGCATCGGCTTCGCTCAATCGCCAGCACTTCTCCATCGTTCTTGTGGACGTGAATTCGTTCAAAGCCGTCAACGACAACTTCGGCCATATCACAGGCGATGCAACACTCGTCCGCATTGCCGCGCATCTGCGCGCTGCCTTCCACGACGCGCAGCTCACCTGCCGTCTTGGCGGCGATGAGTTTCTCGTTCTCAGTTTCGCAACCCGGCGTAATCTTCGCGCGCAGATCCGGCGATTCCGGCGGATGGTGGAGTGGGATCCCGCGCACGAAAGTTACAGCAGATTGTTCAGCGTCAGTTGCGGCGTTGCATCCATTCCAGTGGACGCGAAAAACGTCGAACAAGCCTTCCAGTGCGCCGACGAGCGTATGTATGCGATCAAGGCCCGCATCAAACGCTTTGCCCGCCGCAAACGAGGCAGCCGGCCGGCGCAATCAGCGGCGCGAAAAGTCCTCAAGCAGGAAGTACAAATCGGGCAATCGACTGTCACCGTCCCGGAATGAGTTACTTACCGTGTTTAGAGCGGTAATCCGTACGGACAGTGCAGGGTTAATGCTATGATCCTTGCCTCCTATGTCTGGCATCGATCTGCTCCTGCACTCTTTTGAGCGCTCGTGGAAGGGTTTTTCGAGCGCATGGAAAAAATCCCGGGCCTCAGCTTCCGAGGAACCAATCCATGATCTGCGCGTGAATGTCCGGCGCCTGATTGCCACTCTCGAGTTGACTCGGGCGCTCTCCAGAGACCGCGAGATTCCAGAGCTTCAACAAGATTTCAAGCGCGTCCTGAAACGCATGGGCAGCCTGCGCGATGTACAGGTTCAACTGCTGACGCTGAAGGACATCCGGCAGACAACAGCGGTGGTTGCTTTCAAGGAGTCCCTCGAGCGGCGCGAGAAGCGTGAAATCGCGCAGATCCGGAAAAAGTTAAAGACGACGCGGAAGCGCGACCTCGCGAAAGGCGTCAAGGCAATCGAAGCCGAGTTCAAACGCCTGAGGGCGACGCGTGACGACGCAAAAGTTCGCAAAGCTATCGATACGGTGTTGCGCATCCGGCGCAATGAATTCCTCAAATGCAAACGGCGCTTTAAGCCTGCTGTCGAAGAAACACTGCACGACGTGCGCATCGCCTTGAAGAAATTTCGATACGTCGTCGAGGCAGCGCAGCCGGTCCTCGGTCCCTCTGCCAAAGCGCGTGCGTTGCAAATGCAGGCGCTGCAGCGCCTCATGGGCGATTCACGCGATCTCGAGATACTGCGGGCGATGATCGAAAAATGGGCGGTCAGGAGAGGCCGGAAACTGGCGGTGTTTCCCGCGATAAACCAGCTGCAGCTGAAGCGGAATCGATTGCTTAAGGAGATTATCCGGGCGCTGCCGCGTCTCGAAGATAATCAGGCCGCCGAAAAGATCCAGCCGCTTGCGGAAAAGACAGCAGTTGCCGCCGCTGCGGCGCTGCCGACCCCCACTCGAATGGCAGCGGCCGGCTGAACTACACGGTTGCGGCGCTTGCCTTTTGTCCGTGCCGCACGTCATTCCCTTCGACGAGAAAGATCACCATCTCCGCGATATTGGCCGCGTGATCGCCGACCCGCTCCAGGTTTCGCGCCACGAAAATCAGCCGAAGCGCTCTCGAAACGTTGCTCGGATCCTCGAACATGTAAGTCAGCAGCTCGCGGAGCATCTGTTCGCAGACGTCATCGATGTACCGGTCGCCTTCGATCACTCGCTTCGCTAATTCAGCATCGCCGTTGACGAATGCGTCCAGGCTTTCCTTGAGAATTCGCTGAGCCGCGCGCGCGGCGACCGGCACGTCAATAACGGGCTTCAACTCGGGTTCGTGCGCGATCTCGAGACATCGGCGGGCGATATTCACACCGTTGTCGCCGATACGTTCGATGTCCCCGACGATCTTCATTGCAGTCGTTATAAATCGAAGGTCCGACGCGACGGGTTGTTCACGCGCCAGGATTTCGAAGCAGATGTCGTCGATTTCGAGTTCCAGGCTATCGATTTCATCGTCGGCGTCCACAACCTGTTGGGCGAGAGACGGACGGCGCTCCATAAGCGCCTGTGTTGCGTCGGCGATTGCTTGCTCCGCTTTGTGGCCGATGAGGAGAAGCTTCTCCTTCAACGTACGGAGCTGCTGCTCGTACTGCTTGCTCGTGTGTTGTCGTTCCGGCATATGGAGGCCTGAATCACATCAGGACTTCGTTTCAAAGTTGTTACGACTTAGTGAAGATTTGGCGAGATGAACGGCAGGACGATCGAGATCACGATCAGAATAATGATGATCCACTCCAGGACCTCCATCCGTCGCGTGGTGACTTCGTTGGAGAGCTTTTGATAGATGCTTTCGAGTGTCTGAAGCTTCCGCAGGATCGTGCCGTCCCATTCCGACAGATGAAAACGCTGAGCCGCAAGCCGGTAAAGTCGAGCGAGATACTGATCGCCCAGCAGCTTGAGGACATTGTTGACGCCTTCGAACAAGATCGCGCTGTCGACCTGCCACTGCGAGATGTCGCGCAGGTCCGAAGGATCGGACGGAAAACGGAACCACTTTTGAGAGCGTTTGGAAAGCCGATCGTGGGCCTGGCCGAGCGCGGCGTCGAGTCTTTGGTCGAGGAAGCGCATCTCCAGCAACTCGACGTTCGCGAATTCAAGCACCCGCAAAACATCGTCTGGTTCCTTGTCCACAATGAGAGCCGCATTCCAGTCCACGATGACCACATCATCTTTTCCATATGAAATGCGGTGCGAGACCGCATCGCGGACTTCATCTTCGGAAAGCTCACGCGACTCCGCCCTCAGAATCCGTGCGACATGTTGAGCATGAATGCCCGTCAGGTCTTCGATAGAGGCTGAGTCGCCGAATGCTTCGACCTGGAACATGACATAGTCCTCAACAAAGCTGGACACGTTGGGTTTGGACACAGCGTTCGCGATGACTTTCAACAGACCCTGAACTCTCTTTAACGAGTCGTCGAGGAGATGTTTATTTTCATAGAGCTGCTGGCCGAGCGCCAGCAGGTCGGAGCTTTGATCCAGAGGAATCCGATAAATGACGACGACAGCGCCGAAGTCGTAAAGGACGAGTTCAACGGATTTGTCCGTCGGCAATAGCCCATCGACCTTAACGGGGCCGGCCTGAACTACTCGAAGCGGCGCCGGATGGTACTCGAAGTACTGCGGCGCCTGGCGCTTGCGCTTGATTGTTTCGCGCGTGGCTGAAGTGAGCCGTTCCGCGCCTTCGAGATTGATGGCGAAAGCGACATCATAGACGAAGATGCTGTAGCAGGTTCCGCGCGCCACGGAGAGCATCTTTTCAACATAGCCTCTCTGAGCGCGCGTAACAAACTATTCATCATTCCTTCACCAACTATCAATCAGGTCACGACTATCCTTACCCGCCCACAGACAACTTGAAGGAATCATGAATTCAGTTCTACTGCAGTTTCTTTTTGTGCTCGTGACTTGGGTGCAGTCTTCGCAGACGGGTGTGGTCAGCGGCGCTGTGCTGGACGCCAGCAGCGGTCAGCCTGTTCGAAATGCCACAGTAGCGGTCGATGGTGCGGGACAGGAAACGAAGACCGATATCGACGGGAACTTCCGTCTCGAACTGCCCGCGGGCAAATACAAACTTCGATTTACCGCCGAGAATTTCAACGACGCGCTTCTGGACCAGGTCGACGTTATTGCCGGCCGCACGATTGCGGCTTCGACTGTCATGTCCGGAAGAGGCACAGGCACGGCGGTCGACGTCGTCGAGCGGCTTGCGCCGATTGCCACTGCCGAAGCGATGACGCTGGAGCGGAAACTTGCTCCCGTTGTGAGCGATTCCGTCAGCGCGGAAGAAATCCGCCAAACCGTGGCGTCCGATGCTGCTGGAGTCCTCGAAAGAGTGACGGGGGTGTCTGTCGTCGACAATGGGTACGTCTACGTCCGGGGTCTTGGCGAGCGTTACAGCGCAACGATGCTAAACAACGCCATGCTTCCCACGACTGAGCCAGAGCGTCGCGTGGTTCCGCTGGACCTGTTTCCCGCCTCGCTGATCGACAACATCAAAGTTCTGAAATCGTATTCTCCGGATCTGCCCGGCGAATTCTCAGCCGGCCTGGTCCAGTTGCATACGATCGAGTTTCCTACATCGAAGACGTTAAAGGTCGGCCTCAGCAACGGCTTCAACACATTCACGACCTTCAAGCCCTTCGATACGCACTCCGGCGGCAACCGCGACTTCCTGGGTTTCGACGACGGCACCCGCGGGATTCCATCGCTGATACCGGAAAAGCGGCTCTTCCCAGGCAGCTTCAGCTCAGAGGAATTCCAGCAGATGGGCCGGGCGTTTTCCAGCAATTGGGAATCAACGGTTCGGAAGTCAATGCGTCCGGGACAGGGATATTCAGTCGCAGGCGGAAATACTTTAGGAAGGATAGGTCTGGTTGGCGCGTTCACATTTTCGAA
>Ga0137433_1000161_pt1 | contig 38481 bp, 32 predicted proteins | sample EasRivERMZT840_2_FD_102335 | JGI IMG/M metagenome (GOLD analysis project Ga0137433, IMG submission 102335) | Soil microbial communities from meander-bound floodplain in the East River, Colorado, USA - East River MetaG ERMZT840_2 | ecosystem: Environmental > Terrestrial > Soil > Floodplain ...
ATGGACCTCACTAATCATCGTCGCGCTCGTACCGGAGACGAAACGATTTCAGCAGCTCAAGCGCGAAATCGGCGGCATCACGCAGAAGATGTTGACGCAGACGCTGCGTTCGCTGGAGCGGAATGGACTGGTGGAGCGGCGCGCGTACCCGACGGTCCCACCGCGCGTGGAGTACACGCTCACCCGCCTGGGCCACACGCTCTCCGAGTCTCTGCAAGCATTGCAGGATTGGTCAGTGGCGCACGTGGAGGAGATTCAGCGAGCGCGGAAGGCCGTGGACGCGCGCCGTGACCGCGGGAACGACAGCGCGTGAGCCTAGGGCGCGTGAGCTCACGCTTGCCGCGAGAGCAGCGATCGGCGGCCAGAGTCCCGTAACGACAAGGCCCCCGCCGAGGCGGGGCCATAGTCGGGACGGCGGGATTTGAATGCAACGGCCCCCAAGCGGGGCCGTTGTTTTGTCGGCACTTACGTGCCTGAACTGACCGCATTGGTAGGCATCAGCGGCCATGGAACGGCAAACATTAGGGCAAACATGTCGGCGACACGCGAATTGGAAATCGACAAATCTTGCTTCTGGGAGCCACAGACCGGGCACGTGATCGTGCTGGAGAGCATGAGCGTCGACATCGGTCTAACGGATTGAGCACCGCCTAGAGCCAACGCAGGAACCAGGTCCGCTCGAGCAGCACTTTCGCCCAATGCCACCGGCGGCCGGGGGTCTTGAGCCGGATGACGGGATCGGGCGTGGCGTAGAAGTTCCCGGTGGCGAATCCCGCCCGTCCATCACCCATCTCGACGAAGCAGGCACCCGCGCCGCTGAACTCGGCCGCGGGCACCGCGCCACATGCCAGGGCGGCGATGTTGTGCGCCACGACGTCCGCCTGCCCTTCCGCGAACACGCCCGCCTTCGGAAGCGACTTCCCGTTCGGCAGGGGAATCCCCGTCACGTCGCCCACCGCCCAGACGCGCTCGAACGGCGTGGCGAGCGTCTTGGGATCGACCTTCACCCACCCGCCCGCGGGCGCCAGGCCGGCGGCCACGACGAAGGCGGGCGCGGCGTGGGGCGGGACGTAGACGAGCAGGTCGTAGTTCGCCACGTCGCCCGTCTCGAATCGGATCGTGTGGCTGGCGGGCTCGACGGCGACGGGCTTGCGACCGGGGAAGTAGGCGATGCCGCGCGACGTGAGCATCTCGCGCACGGCGGCACCGAGCGCCGGCCCGGCGACCGGCATCGGCTGCGGCTCAGGGGTGTAGACGGCGACCTCCGAGCGAGCGCGCACGCCTTGGGCGCGGAGGCGCGCCTCGATGAGCATGGCCGCTTCGTATGGCGCGGCGGGACACTTGAACGGCATCGCCGCGACCAGCACCACGATCTTGCCGCCCGGGAAGCGGGCGAGGTCGGCGTTCAGGCCGGCTGCGCCGTCCAGCGTGTAGAGATTGCGCCCGCCCTCTGCGAGCCCGGGCACTAGATCGGGGCGCAGTTCGGCGCCCGGGGCCAGGAGCAGGAAGTCGTAGGGCACGTCTCCGTCGTCGAGCCGCACCCGCCGTGCGCTCAAGTCGAGTCCCTGAACTGCGCCAAAGCGGAATGAGACGCCACGGCGGTTCAGGCGGCTGAGCGGGCGGGACAGGCCCTCCGGACGGCGCGTCCCGTCGGCGACCCAGAGGAGCGAGGGTTGGAAGAGGTGATCGCGCGCGCGGTCAATCACCGTGACGCGGTGCCCGCCGCCGAGCGCGCGGCGCAGGCGCTTCGCTGCCACCACGCCTCCGACGCCGCCTCCGACGATGACGATCTCAGCCATATGACTGCCTCTAGAAGACGATGACCCGATCGGCCCAGAGGGTCCAATCGGTCAGCTCGTCGAGGGAGCTGCGCCGCGTCCCCTCGACCAATTCGGCGTCGGTGAGCCCGCGCGCGTCCATGCACGATCCGCAGACGCCCACGGCGGCGCCGTGCTGCAGCGGGACTTTGAGCATCCGTTCCAGGTGGTAGTAGCCCTGGGGGAGCTTCTGTCCGGCCTTGGCGCAGCTGGCGGCGTCGCCCATGAGGAAGACTTTGACGGCGGTGCCGTCGCGCTTGGCAAGAGAGCCCGCGAGCCGGAGGCCGTTGTAGGAGCGCTCGGTGCCGTACGGAGGGTCGTTGAGGACCAGCAGCACGTTCATCGCAAGGCTCCGAACCAGCGGGCCCGGCGACTGGAGCCGAAGCGCTGCTTCTCCCCGGCCAGGGCGACCGATGGTTCGCTGAAGCTCCCCGTGGGCGCGGGCCCTGAAAAAAAGTCCACGTCCACGCGCGCGACGCGACCTCCTCCGAACTCGACGTAGCAGCTACCCGCGCCCACATACGCCGGGGGTGGCTCGCCGCCTTTTATTTCCGCCAGCACGGCGGCGGCGACGACCCGCGCGGCCCCTTCCGAGAACGTGCCTGCCTTCGCTGTCCCGACACTCGTCACGTCCCCGATGGCATACACGCCGGGGAACCGCGTCTGGAGGTTCTTGGCGTTGACGGGAATCCAGCCATTCTCCGTGAGGCCGCTCGCCGCGACCACGTCCGGGACGCGGTGCTTCGGGACGCCGAGGAACAGGTCATACGGCATCTCGCTCGCGTCATCCAGAATGGCGACGCGGCGCGCCGGGTCGAGGGCGCGCACGCTGCGGTTGGGGACGAAGGTGATTCCCCGCTCGGCGAACGCCGCGATCAGCGCGTTCGACGATGCGGGTGACGGGGGAATGGGAGCACCGAATGGCATGACGAGGCTGATGGTGCACGCGTCGCGGACGCCGCGTGTGGTGAGATGGTCGTGCAGCAACAAGGCGGCTTCGCTCGGTGCGGGCGGGCACTTGAACGGCGCCGCGGTCACGCCGACAATCGCGTGGCCCGACGAGAAGTTGGGCAGCACGTCGCGCAGGCGCGCGGCGCCGGCCAGGGAGTAAAACTCATGGCCGCCTTCCCTGAGGCCCGGTGTGGCAGCCAGATCGTAGTCGGCGCCCAGGGCAACAACCAGCACGTCGGCCTCATATGTCCCGTGGTCCGTGGTGACGCGCCGCGCTGCCGGGTCGATCGCGGTGATGGTTTCCTGGCGAAAGACCACGCCGGGCTTCACGATGTTGCGGTAGGCGATGCGAACGGCGTCGGGTGTCGTGCGACCAAACATGACGTCGAGCTTCGAGAAGCCGAAGAAAAAGGAGTCGTTCCTGTCGATCAGGGTGATGTCGAGGTGACTCCCGAGAGCCTGGGATAGGATCGTGCTGAGTTCGAGACCGCCGAACCCCGCACCGAGGACAACGACTCGTCGTTTCATGGTCTATCTCCGTCCATCAGCCGGGGGACTTGACTATTCAAGTAGTCACTATAATACTTGACCAGTGGCCCCGACGGAAGGGGGTCCGCGAACAGCCCCAACAAGGAGGATGCCGATGGTTTACCTGGAGATCACCCTGAAGATCGCACCCGCCAACCGGCCGGCGGCCGCTGGTGTCTACCAGCGCTACAAGGAGCCGTTTCTCACCACGATCGCCGGCGCCAAGTCGAAGGAGTTGCTCGTCCGCGACGACGACGTCCAGGTGCTGCACGGCTTCGACACATCGGAGCAGGCGAACGCGTATCTGCAGACCGGGTTGTTCACATCCGACGTCGTCGGCGCGCTCAGTCCGCTGCTCGACGCCGCGCCGGACGTCCGGATCTATCAGGCGGCCTGACGTCATGGCCAACAGACACTTCAAGGACGCCATCTACGAGCAGTTTGCGCGCCTGGGGAAGGCGGTCTCTGCCCCGAAGCGGCTCGAGTTGCTCGACCTGCTTTGCCAGGGGCCCAAGACCGTAGAGGTGCTCGCCGAATACGCAGCCCTCTCGGTCGCCAACACCTCCCAGCACCTCCAGGTGCTCCGAGCGGCGCGGCTGGTCGAGGGCGAGAAGCAGGGGCTGCACGTCGAGTACCGCCTGGCCGGTGAGGATGTCTGTGAGTTCTTCCTGGCCCTTCGTAACCTCGCGGAGGGTCGGCTGGCCGAGATCGAGCTCGTCACACGCGAGTACCTCGCGAAGCGCGACGCGATGGAGACCGTCGCGGGCGGTGAGCTGCTGCGCCGCGTGAAGAGCGGTGAGGTCACCGTCCTCGACGTTCGTCCGCCGGACGAGTACCGAGCCGGGCACATCCCGGGCGCGGTGTCGATTCCGCTCGGCGAGCTCAAGGCTCGCTTCAAGGAGCTGCCCAAGAACCGCGCGGTCGTGGCGTACTGCCGCGGCCCATACTGCGTGTACGCCGTGGAGGCAGTCGAGCTGCTCCGCAAGAAAGGGTTGAAAGCGCACCGGCTGCGGGAGGGTGTGCTCGATTGGCGAAGCCGCGGCTGGCGCGTCGAGCGTTGACATGAGAACGACCTTAGCGCCACGTCCCGTTTCGGCGTCATGACCATGAGTCAACGCGTATCGGCAGCGACGGCACCCGCCGTCGTGGTGCATCTCGTGACGAGAATGCTCCGTGAAGCGTTCGAGGGGCCTCCCGGGCCATGGACCTACTTCATCGACACATCCCTGGGGACCGGGGTGTTCGGGACCATCGGCGAGCTGCACGCCGCCCAGGCCTCCCAGAAAGCCGGGCCGAACAGCACGACGATCGCCGGCCACGTCCACCACCTGAGCGAGACGCTCGCACTCTCGAGGCAAGCCCTACGCGGGGACTCGACGAGGCACGATCGCGGCCTGAGCTGGACGGTGTCTACCGTGGACGACGCGGCATGGCTCGCCTTGCGGGCGGGACTGCAACGCGCGTACGAGAGCATGCTGGTGGCTGTGTCGTCTCACAGGACTTGGGACGAGGACGCGCTGGGCGTAGCGTTCGGCGCGATCGCGCACACAGCCTATCATCTGGGCGCGATCCGGCAGCGACTCATCCCGCGCGACGTTGCCAAAGAAAAAGCCCCACACCGCAACTCAGTGTGAGGCTGACTCCTCAGCCAGTCGGGACGGCGGGATTTGAACCCGCGACCCCCTGAACCCCATGGGGTCGATTTGTCGGGGGAGTCACGACAAAGAGTAGCAACTACGCGATGTTCTGGGCATCGGTGTTGTGAGTCGGACCCCGAAGATCGACCGGAAATTGCAGCAGAATCACAACAGAACTCACAACGCGGTTCACCACAAAGACGGGGCGGTCCCCTGAGCGAACCAGGGGGTCGACCGTTTTCTAGGCAAACCACTCACAACAACTCACAACACACGACCCTATGAAAACAGCTCACGGGTTCGTCGTCGTTCCCCACACATCAAGCATGATGTCCTTGGGCTAGATACCACCATGGGCGATGAGCCAGGATGAATTGCTGCCTAGCTGGAATCAACAGATCAGCCTTATTCTTGGAATCAACAGATTAGTCCAATTCGCCGTCAGGCTGCGCGACTGCTCGCCAGATGCCAGAACCCCAGAGGACCCTCCATGCCCCGGCGCTACCAAGCCTCTCTTAACCTTGATTTCACTCACCAGCGCACTCACCACTATCAAAAACTGATCGCCGCGCTAATGAAGAGTGGATGGCGCTACGTCGAGACCAGCGCGTTAGCAATTTCGACGACGAAGCTCGCAAAGGTCTGGCGTGGGATAGAACTTGTGGCTCGACAAGCTCAAGACGCCGGTCGCGTATCTGCGTTGACCTTCCACATTCAGTCGTCCATGAACTTCAAGGGATTGCCCTACAAGGCTCGGAGGAACCACCCCAACGCTGTCAGGAGCATTCTTGGAAAAGGTCTTCCCCAACCATAGAGAAGATCGCGCAGCCCAACCAGCGCCTGATCCTGGCGGCCGCGTAGATTGTGGATGAATCCTTCTTCAGCGCGCCGCAGCTTTAAGCGCGCACCGATAGGCGGCGCGTGGAATGGGTATCCTTGAGACGGTTGGCGGCATCGTCGTGGCGCTCGTCAGCGGAGCTGGCGGTGCGGTCTTGCTCGAGGTCTTCTGGAAGCCACGGCGGGACCGTCGCAAAGCTGCCACCCTGCTGCTCGCCGAGATCCTTCTCAACACGGAACTATTGTTGATGCAGACGCGTGCGAGGCAAGCTCGACCTAAGAGCATCCCTGGCGACTTCCACATGAGCACGTTGGCTTGGGATACTGTTTCAAATGCGCTGGTCGAGCTTCCAGCCGAAGTATTGAAGAGCGTCTTGCTTCTATACAATCGGTACAGGGACCTCAATACTTTCGTTGGACAGTTTGCTGAGGCGCTGCGAGACGTAGACGCAAACGAGCCCGGTTCCGCAGTACGACTGCGTGCCGAGCGTCACTCGGATGTGATCATCGATGTCTTTAATACCTCAATTGACTCAACCATAGACCACGCCAAGAAGCTGTCAGTCACTCTGTTCAAGATCGCTGGTATCAAACCTACCGGTGAGATGGACTACGAAGCAATGAAGGCCAAGGTTGACCGATTATTTGAGGAGCGCGAGGAGCGGATTCGGCGACTGAATCAGGGCCGCCGATGAAGTGTGGCTGTGGAGGCCGCCTAACACGCGCCTGAAGTGGCGCCGCCCGTAGATCGAGGAATGAGTCTTTCTTCAAAGCGCCGCAGATTAGGCGCACGCCGTTAGACGCCCACCACCAGATCGGAGTCTGCCCGTTGGCCGACGCCCCTTGGATTCCCTGCACGGATCTTCCGAGCAAGTGGGAGGATCTTGCAAGCGACGAACTGCCAGCTCTGCTGACTGTCTGGCGTGAGCAGTCCGCTCATCTTCGCGACAGCGAGGCGCTTCAAGCCTTTAATGAGCGACTGGCCCGCGAATGGGCAATCGAGACTGGGATCATCGAGCGCCTTTACACCCTTGACGAGGGAGTGAGCCGCCTCCTGGTCGAGAGAGGTCTTCACGCCAGCCTGATCCCGCATGGCACAACCGACAAGGACCCGGAGTACGTTGTCGCCTTGATAAAGGATCAACACGAAACCGTCGCCTGGTTATTCGATTTTGTACAACAGCGCCGGGACCTTAGCACGTCCTTTGTTAAGGAGCTCCATCAGCTCCTGACCCGTCATCAGGAGGCCACCATAACAGAGGATCAGTTTGGCAATCGGCTCAAGGTCGAGCTGGAGCGTGGCGTCTGGCGGAAACTACCAGTCGCCGTCGAGCGCCTCGATGGCACTCGTTATGCCTGTTGCCCAGCCGAGCAGATCACCTCCGAAATGGACACCCTGCTTGCGCGCACCGAGCAGCACAAACGTGATGGGGTACCCGCCGAGATCGCCGCTGCCTGGCTACATCACCGCTTCACGCAGATTCACCCGTTCCAAGACGGCAACGGGCGCGTTGCGCGCGCGCTCGCCACTCTCGTTTTCCTCCGCGAGGGCTTCTTTTCTCCGGTCGTCCGCCGGGATGACCGCGAAAAATACCTACAGAGTCTCTATTACGCGGACGCTGGTGACTTAGGCCCGCTGGTTAAGCTCTTCGCGGACCTTCAACAGCGTGCATTCGTTGAAGCGCTCAGCGTTTCTAGGGAAGTCCTTCATGAGACCGCTGGGCTGAAGGAAATCATCGACGCTGCGGCTGACCGCCTCAAGGAACGCGCCGCGGAACGTGCTAAGCGGATGTCCGAGGTCTTCAAGTTTGCAGACCTCCTTCATGAAGCCGCCCGAAAACGCCTCTCGGAGACTGCCAAACAGGTCAAGTCGCAACTTCAGGCCGTCGATCGCAAGTACGACAGTTGGGCCGACGTTGCCAAGAATGATTCCAAACGCGATGACTACTACCACTACCAAGTGGTCGAGGCGGCGAAGAAGTACCGCTACTTCGCAAACACCCAGACCTACCGTGCGTGGGTGCTGATAGCAATCAAGACCACTGGTCAAACCGATATTCTGATAAGCTTCCACTGCTTGGGATCTCAATTCAGCGGCGTAATGGTGTGCTCCGCGATGACCTACCGACGGGAGCGGACTGGCGAGGAGAAGGAGACCGCAATTTCGGACGTTGACATCCTCTCTGACTCACCGTTCCAATTCAACTACAACGATCACAAGGAGGTCTTAACAACTCGGTTCGGCAAATGGGTGGATCAGGTGCTCGCAGTCGGCCTAGACAGGTGGCGCCGGTCCCTCTAGTGTTGCGCGTCGCCTGACAAACGGCTTGAAAGGTGTCGGCGCGCGTAGATTAGGGAATGAGTCCCCTCACATGGCCTTCACGCTAGCCCAATACGCCGCGCTTCGTCCCTTCCTTTATCACGTCACAGCGCGCGAAAACTTGGCTCGACTCCAACGGACGCGACGCATCGAAGCCGCCAGTGCGATCCTGCGAGTGGCTGGTCGGGAGGATCTGCTCCGGGCCCGGCGGCCGGAGCCCCTTAGGGTCACCGTGGCCGGGGACTCCATTGTTCTCAAGGACCAGCACCCATTGGTCGCAGCCAATGTCACGCTAGTCTCCGGTTGGGACTTCGCCGATTTCGTGGAGTATCTGAACGATCATGTGTACTTCTGGCCGGGCGACGCAATCGGCATGGTTGGTCCCGGCGGTCGACTCCTCGCACACTATGCGCCCGAGTCGCCGCTCGTCCTCCGCGTTCCATTCGCAGCGCTCGTCGCTGCGAATTCAGACCTGCCGCCGCTCTTCTCTCCGTACAACTCCGGCGCGCCACGAATGCAGCGCGGAAAAGGCGTCCAGCGCGGCCCCGATCTCTTCAGGCCTGCGGAGCGGTTCCAGCGCCGGCCACACGAAGTCGTCGAAGTCGCATTCCGTGGGAGCGTGGTCTTGCCGTCCGATACAGCCGTTGCCGGAGAGCAGGATCGGTGGGTTTCGCTCGGAGCCTCGATGTAATTGGCGCTAGCCCGCGAGAATATCCTGCTCGCTCCCAACCGGCCCGTTGAACGTTACGTTTCCCGCCGTTCCGCAACCGCTTGAACCGAAGGATTAATCGCAATGGTCACTGGTGCGCTCAAGAGCCAAATCGACGGTGTCTGGAACGCCTTCTGGGCGGGCGGCATCGCGAATCCGCTCGAGGTTATCGAGCAGATCACTTACCTGCTCTTCATGCGTCGACTCGACGACCTGCATACGCTGGAAGAGAACAAGTCAGCGCGGCTGAAGAAGCCCATCGAGCGACCCGTCTTCCCTGCCGGCAAGGACCCCAAAAAGCGGCCGTACGACGACCTACGCTGGTCGCGCCTTAAGCACTTTGCCCCCGCCGAGATGTTTGCCGTTGTCGGCGAGCATGTCTTCCCGTTCCTCCGGACGCTCGGCGGCAACGGCTCTACCTATGCGCACCACATGAAGGACGCACGCTTTACCATCCCTACGCCCGCGCTCCTCGCGAAAGTGGTCGACCTGCTGGACGTGTTGCCGATGGAGGACCGAGACACTAAGGGCGATCTGTACGAGTACATGCTCAGCAAGATTGCCACCGCCGGACAGAACGGTCAGTTCCGGACCCCAAGGCATATCATCCGGCTCATGGTCGAGATGACCGCCCCAGGCCCGAAGGATGTGATCTGCGACCCTGCCTGCGGCACTGCCGGGTTTCTTGTTGCGGCAGGTGAGTATCTGCGCGACCGTCACCCTGAGATTCTGCGCGACGCCAAACAAAAGGCGCACTTCCATCGAGAGACCTTCCACGGCTTCGATTTTGACAACACCATGCTGCGAATTGGCAGCATGAACATGCTCCTGCACGGCGTGGAGAGTCCCGACATTCGGTACCGCGACTCGCTGGCGCAGGATCACGCGGGCGAGGAGGAGAAGTACACGCTGGTGCTTGCCAATCCCCCGTTCGCCGGCAGCCTCGACTACGAGAACACCGCCAAGGACCTCCAACAGATCGTCAAGACCAAGAAGACCGAACTCCTCTTCCTCGCGCTCTTCCTTCGTCTCTTGAAGCCGGGCGGCCGGGCGGCCGTGATCGTGCCTGACGGCGTCCTGTTCGGGTCCAGCAACGCGCATAAGGAGCTGCGGCGAATCCTGGTGGAGGGGCAGAAGCTAGACGCAGTCGTGTCGCTTCCCAGCGGCGTATTCAAGCCTTACGCGGGCGTCTCTACCGCGATCCTGTTATTCACGAAGACCAATTCGGGGGGCACCGACGAGGTGTGGTTCTATGACGTGGATGCTGACGGCTGGAGCCTAGACGACAAGCGCACACCCCAGCTCTCCGAAGAGAAGCTCGGTCCAGTACCCCGCACCGCGCTGGCGGCTGAAGAGCACGCCAAGAACAACTTGCCAGATGTGCTGGCGCGTTGGAGGCAGCGAGTCGACGCCGAGCGCAAGCGCTCGCGCACGGACCAGAGCTTTTGCGTGCCCAAGGCCGACATCGTCGCTCACGGCTACGACCTGGCCCTTAACCGCTATAGGAAAGTGGTGCACGAGGAGATCGAGCACCGTGTGCCCACGGAGATACTCGCCGACCTCGCCAAGCTAGAACAGGAGATCCAGCGTGGCATGAAGGAGCTGGAGGGTATGCTCGATTGAGTGCTCAGGTGGCGCGAATCAGCGAGCTTGCTGAGCAGGTGCGCGGAGTCTCCTACGGAAAGGAGGAGGCATCTCGCACCCCGAAACCGGGGTACCTGCCGGTGCTTCGAGCGGGCAACATAACTGACGATGGCCTGGTTTTCGATGATCTCGTTTATGTGCCGGCTGCCCGAATCTCTCCCAAACAAATGATTCGCCAACACGACGTCGTGATCGCCGCATCCAGTGGAAGCCTGGACGTTGTCGGCAAGGCGGCCCGAGCGCTTGCCGACTTCGAAGGAGGGTTTGGCGCGTTCTGCAAGGTGCTTCGTCCGCGCCCGGGCGTTGACCCCGCGTACTTCGCACACTTCTTCAAAACCCACGATTATCGGCGCCGTGTATCAGCACTAGCGGCAGGAATCAACATCAATAACCTCCGAAACGAACATCTTGACGATATGATGATTCCGTACCCCGCGTTGCCCGAGCAGCGACGGATTGCGGAGGTGTTGGACCGGACGGAGGCGCTCCGGGCCAAGCGCCGTGCCGCGCTCGTCCAACTCGACGCTCTCACGCAGTCCGTTTTCCTCGATATGTTCGGCGATCCAGCCAGGAATCCGAAGGGGTGGCCGGTTGTGCGGTTCGGGGACCTGTTGGCGAACATCGACAGCGGTTGGAGTCCACCCTGTCTGGACCGCCCGGCAATGGACCACGAATGGGGCGTTCTCAAACTGGGTGCGGTCACGTGGTGTGAGTACGATCCGACCGAGAATAAAGCATTGCCGCCAGAGGTCGAGCCCGACGTCGACATAGAGGTAAAGGCCGGAGATCTGCTCTTCTCGCGAAAGAACACATACGATCTGGTTGCGGCCTGCGCGTTGGTCCACGATACGCCGCCGCGCCTCATGATGTCCGATCTAATCTTTCGGCTACGTCTCCGTGCAGACGCTGCGATGGACCCGTGCTTTCTTCACCAACTGCTGATGTATCCCACGAAAAGAAAGGGGATCCAGAGGCTCGCGGGCGGATCCGCCGGTTCGATGCCTAACATCTCAAAGGCACGACTAGCGTCGGCGCGGATAGAAGTTCCTCCCCTTCCACTTCAGCGCGCGTTTGCCAAGCACGTTACCGCAATACAGAGCCTGAAGCGCTCGTACGGCGCGTCGCTTATCGAACTCGGCGGACTCGCCGCCTCGCTCCAATACCGGGCTTTCCGAGGGGAGTTGTGACGATGGCTGCGCGGTTCTTGTTCGATAGAGAGCCTGCCACCAGCCTTGCGGCTCTCATCTCGGGATTCAGCGACAGCGCACTAGATTCCCCCTTTAAGTCCACCGTTCCGCTCCTGGCCCTCGCAAAGGACGACTGGACGACGTTTGCGAAGGTCCTAACCCTCTGCAGTGTGATCGGTGACGTCTCGGTGGCCTTCGAGCGTAAGGTTCCCTCGCCGAAGGGTGAAGGCCTGCCCTCCCAGACCGATGCCATGGTGTTGTTCGACCACGGCGCGCTGGCTATCGAGGCCAAGTGGACGGAATCTCGGTATCCATCCGTCGCCACCCGGTTGACCCGCAAGGACTCGAAGGGCCGGGATTCGAAGGAATTTGTAAGCGGGTGGCTCGAGCTCCTGCAGCCTCATGCGGCGAACCCACTTCGCCTGGAAGATTTTGCGACCTCCGTTTACCAGGTCGTCCATCGCGCCGCGTCCGCGTGCGGAATGGGACGAGCTCCGAGTCTGGCATACTTGCATTTCACACCCACCATAAAGAGTGCGGCGACGAGTGCGCAGTACCTGACCGACCTCTCGCAAGTCCATGCGCTGCTAGGTAGTCCAAGCGACTTTCCGTTCTTCCTGATCGATGTGCCCATGCAACCGACGCAAGCATTCCGTGCTATAGAACATTTGAAGAAGGGCGCGGCCGAAACCGGTGAGGCGGTACGCTCAGCTCTGCTCGGGCAGAGGCTCTTTGAGTTTGGCGAGCCTCACATGCGCCGCATCGGCGCGAACGACGAGTACCAGCTATGAAAGCAACCGAAGCCAAGCTGCTCGACTTCCTCAAGAAGTCGCCCCAATTCGTTATACCGATCTACCAGCGAACCTACTCGTGGACCGAGAAGGAGTGTCGGCAGTTGTGGGACGACATCGTGCGCACCGGGAGCAACGATGACGTGTCGGCCCACTTCGTTGGCTCGATCGTCTACATCCAGAAGGGCGTGTATCAGGTCTCGATTCAGTCGCCCCTCCTTGTGATTGACGGCCAGCAAAGACTGACCACGGTGACTCTGCTCATCGCTGCCTTGGCCAATGCGCTTGGTGTGACGGAGCCGCTGGAGGATTTCTCAGCCGAGAAGCTACGCGGCTATTACCTGCTCAATCCGCTAGAAAAAGAAGAGAGACGTTACAAGCTGATCCTCTCCCAGACCGATAAGATGTCACTCATGGCCATCGTCGCCGGCATCGAACAACCGAAGGAACACTCGATTCGGGTCGTGCGGAACTCGCAGCTCTTCCAAGAGCTGATCGGTGGCTGCAAGGGCGACTTCGTAGCCCTGTGTAAGGGCCTGGCGAAGCTCATGGTGGTGGACGTCGCGCTCACTCGGGATCAGGACGATCCGCAGCTCATTTTCGAAAGCATGAACTCCACTGGCCGTGAGCTCAGCCAGGCCGACCTGATCCGCAACTTTGTCCTAATGGGACTCGAGCCCGAGCTCCAGACGCGACTCTACGAGCAATTCTGGCGGCCCATGGAATTGGACTTTGGGCAAGAAGCCTACGGCAGCCACTTCGACGCCTTCATGCGCCACTATCTGACCGTGAAGACAGGTGAGATTCCAAACGTGAGCGAGGTGTACGAGGCGTTCAAAGCTCACGCCCGCTCGCCCAAGGCGGCTCAGGCGGGGGTTGAGGGGCTCGTGAAGGACATCCGCGACTTCGCCCGCTACTTCTGCGCGATGGCGCTCGGCGCGGAGACCGACACCGACTTGAAGCTCGCCTTCCACGACCTGCGCGAGCTGAAGGTGGACGTTGCGTATCCTTTCCTGCTGGAGCTGTACGGCGACTATGTGGCGGGCTCTCTGCCGGGCTCGGACTTCGTGACCGCGGTGCGCCTCATTGAGGCATATGTGTTCCGCCGCGCCATCTGCGCGATTCCTACCAATTCGATGAACAAAACCTTCGCAACGTTCACGAAGGTGCTCCGAAAGGAGCACTACCTCGAGAGCATTCGTGCGCACCTGCAGCTCCTGCCGTCCTATCGCCGATTCCCAAGCGACGAGGAGTTCCATCGCGATCTGCAGACACGTGATCTTTACAACTTCCGCAGCCGAAGTTACTGGCTCCGACGGGTTGAGAACCACGGACGCAAGGAGCGCGTCGCCGTAGACCAGTACACCATCGAGCACATCTTGCCCCAGAACGAGAACCTGTCTGAAGCGTGGAAAACGGCCCTCGGACCGGAATGGGAGCGCGTGCAGGGAACCTGGCTGCACACCCTGGGGAACCTGACGCTCACCGGATACAACTCTGAATACAGCGACCGTCCGTTCAACGAGAAGCGTGACATGACGGGCGGCTTTAAGCAAAGCCCGCTCAAACTCAACGCAGGCATTGGTCAGCTTGACGATTGGAACGAGGGCGCGATCAAGGTGCGTGGGGGCAAGCTCGCCGATATGGCGCTCGACGTCTGGGTCGCGCCGAGGCTGGCGGCCGACGTGCTTGGGGCCTACCGACCGAAGACTGCTACAGCGACCACATACGCCATAGAGAACCATCCGCACCTCCTCACGCCAACGATGCGCGTGTTATTCGAGGCGTTCCGCAAGGACGTGCTAGCCCTCGACCCTTGTGTGACCGAGGAATTCCTCAAGCTCTACGTCGCGTACAAGGCGGAGACGAACTTCGTGGATGCAGTTCCGCAGGCCAAACGACTGCGATTGTCCTTGAACATGGCCTTCGCCGATATCAGCGATCCGCAGGGGCGGTGTCGAGATGTGTCGGGCCTCGGCCGATGGGGCAACGGTGATGTGGAGGTTCCCCTGTCGTCGTTGGATGAGCTGCCGTATGTAATGGGGTTGGTGCGGCAGTCGTTCGAGCGGCAGATGGGGGATGGAGGGGATGCGTGAGCAACTTTGCCTTCCTTCAGGTCGAATGGCCGGCGATCCGGGAGGCGGCTAACAAGGCTGAGGGGGCAGTTCACCACGATCCGCGCACGGCCTGCTTCTACGCCCGTCGTGCGCTCGAGCTGGCGGTGGCGTGGGCGTACAAGGCAGACGCCGCGTTGCGACTGCCGTACCAGGATAACCTGAGCGCGCTGATCCACGACCCGACTTTCAAGGCTGTAGCGGGCGAGGCTGTGTTCAGTAAGGCGCGGGTCATCAACACGCTCGGCAATCAAGCTGTCCACAGCCATCGACCCATTCAACAATTGGATGCGCTGACGGCGGTACGTGAGTTATTCCACGTCGCGTACTGGCTCGCCCACACGTATGCGCGAGGCGCCAAGCCGGCTCCGGGACTGATCTTCGATGCCGGTGCGGTGCCAAAGACCGCTCCAATCCCCAAGCAGACCATCGATCAGCTCCAGCAGTTGGAGGCTGGGCTTCGCGAGCGCGACGAAAAGCTCACGGCGTTGCTGGCGGACAAGTCTGCATTGGATGCTGAGCTAAAGCGGCTGCGCGCTGAGGTAGCAGAGGCGAAGAAGGCGAATGCCGCCCGGCCGGACACGCACGACTACTCCGAGGCCGAGACCCGTGACTACTTCATCGACCTGCTGCTCAAGGAAGCCGGTTGGGCACTCGACCAGCCGCGCGACCGCGAGTTCGAGGTCAGCGGCATGCCGAACAACAAGAACACGGGATTCGTGGACTACGTGCTGTGGGGCGACGATGGCAAGCCGCTCGCCCTGATCGAGGCGAAGCGCACGAAGAAGTCGCCCCAGATCGGTCAGCAGCAGGCGAAGCTCTACGCTGATTGTTTGGAGGTGCAGTTCGGCCAGCGGCCGGTCATCTTCTACACGAACGGATATGACCACTGGCTGTGGGATGACGTCAACTATCCTCCGCGCTCGGTACAGGGATTCTTCAAGAAGGCGGAGCTGGAGTTGATGATCCAGCGACGTGCAACCCGCAGGTCGCTGGCTGATACTCCCGTCAATCCGAAGATTATCGAGCGCTTCTACCAGACGCGCGCTATCCGCCGCATTAGTGAAGCCTTCGAGAAGGACTGCGACCGAAAGGCTCTCATCGTGATGGCCACGGGCGCCGGGAAGACGCGCATGGCGATTGCGCTGTGCGACCTTTTGATGAAGTGCAACTGGGCGAAGCGCGTGCTGTTCCTAGCTGATCGCGTGGCGCTGGTCAACCAGGCCGTCAATGCGTTCAAGACACACTTGCCCGATGCCGCCCCGGTGAACCTGGTCACCGAGAAAGATGCCGAGGGTCGGGTCTTCGTCTCGACCTATCCGACGATGATGGGGCTGATCGACGAGTCGCAGGACGGCCAGCGGCGATTCGGCGTGGGCCACTTCGACCTCATCATCATCGATGAAGCGCACCGTTCTGTGTACCAGAAGTATCGCGCCATCTTTGGCTACTTCGATGCGCTGCTGGTGGGTCTGACCGCTACGCCGAAGGACGAGATCGACATCAACACGTACGGGCTCTTCGACTTGGAGCGCGGGGTGCCGACGGATGCGTATGACTTGGACAACGCGGTGAAGGACGGCTTTCTCGTGCCGCCCAGGGCCGTGTCGGTGCCGCTGAAGTTCCAGCGCGAGGGCATTACGTACGCCGAGCTGCCCGAGGACGAGAAGGAGCAGTGGGATGCGCTCGAATGGGACGAAGAAGGCACGACCCCCGATCGCGTCGAGGCCCAGGCGGTCAACAAGTGGCTCTTCAACCAGGACACCGTGGACAAGGTGTTGGAGCACCTGATGACGCGCGGGCAGACCGTCGCGGGCGGCGACCGGCTCGGCAAGACCATCATCTTCGCCAAGAATCAGGCGCACGCCGAGTTCATCGCTCAGAGGTTCGACGCCAACTACCCGCACTACAAAGGTGCGTTTGCGCGAGTCGTGCACTCTGGCCTTCCCTACGCGCAGAGCGTGATCGATGACTTCTCGAACCCAGTGAAGGCGCCGCACCTCGCCATTTCCGTGGACATGCTGGACACGGGCATCGACATTCCGGACGTTGTGAACCTGGTGTTCATCAAGCTCGTGCGCTCAAAGACCAAGTTCTGGCAGATGGTCGGCCGCGGCACCCGCTTGCGCAAAGACCTCTTCGGGCCTGGGAAGGACAAGGCGTTCTTCTACATCCTGGACTACTGCCAGAACCTCGAGTTCTTCAGCCAGCATCCGGACACTACGGACGGTGTGCTCGGCGAGTCGCTTGGCAAGCGACTGTTCAAGGCGCGGCTGGAAGTGATCGGCGAGCTGGACCTCTCACCCGCGGAAGCGACGCCACCGCCTGCAGGCCATCTCAAGGAGCCGGTCATATCGCTGCGAAGGGATGTTGCCGAGGTGCTGAACCGGGAGGTGGCAGCGATGAATCTCGACAACTTCGTGGTGCGCCCAAAACGGCGATTGGTGGAGAAGTACACGAAGCCTGAAGCGTGGATCTCATTGAAGCCAGACTCGCTCTCCGAGCTGGCGCACGAAGTAGCCGGTCTGCCGTCGGAGCAGGAATCCGAGGACGAGGAGGCCAAGCGCTTCGACTTATTGATTCTGAGGCTGCAGCTCGCGGTGCTTCGAACGGAGCCAGGCTTCCAGCGCTTGAGCGATCAGGTGAGAGCCATTGCCAGCCTCTTGGAGGAGAAGACCAGCATCCCGATGGTGCAGCAGCAACTCCCGCTGATCCTAGAGATCCAGTCTGACGAATGGTGGCAGGACGTAACTACGGCGATTCTCGAGAACGCGCGCAAGCGCCTCCGCGCGCTCGTGAAGTTGATCGACAAACAGAAGCGCAGGTTTATCTACACGGACTTCGAGGATCTGATGGGCGGCGAGCTGGCGGTGGATCTGCCGGGCTTCGCCGCGTCGGACAACTTCGAGCGCTTCCGTGCCAAGGCGCGAGCGTTTCTCAGGGAACACGAGGATCACGTGGCTATTCGTAAGTTGCGGATGAATAAGGCACTGACGCGATCGGACTTGGCCGAACTTGAGACGATGCTAGCGAACAGCGGCATTGGCGGTCCGGGCGATGTGCAGAGGGCCAAGGAAGAAAGCCACGGCCTTGGTCTCTTCGTCCGTTCGCTCGTTGGCCTGGACCGCGAGGCCGCTAAGCAGGCCTTTGCCGGATTCCTTGCCGGGAAGACCCTGAATGCGAGTCAGATCGAGTTCGTGAACTTGATCGTGGAACATCTGACAGAACACGGCGTGATGGGTGCTTCCCTGTTGTACGAGTCCCCGTTTACGGACATCACCCCACGCGGACCCGACGAACTGTTCACAGCATCGCAGTTGGATGAACTACTGGCGGTTCTGGATCAGATCAGGGGGGCGGCGCTGGCAGCGTGAGCAAGCCAGGCTGAGTCACGGAACGACGGGACTTGAACCGACACCCGCATCTACTCCGTTCGGTTGCGGTACCGGATTCGACGCAGCTTGCGGAGTAGTCCACGCCCATTTCGCCCGGTACCTCTCGAGAAAATCGGCGTCTGAGCAAATGCAGTTTGGCGAACGCTGACGTGGCCGGCCCGACAGCTGGGGGAATCCCGCCAAGAGATCCAATCGCGACTCTACTGACGCAGTTCTATGTACCCTCAGGTCATCCCTAGCTGCGACGAGCAGCTGAGTAGCAAGCATGATTCCAGCCAAGACAGATTGATGAGGGAGCGGCACGGCCATTTCAACAGATATGTCCCCCTGCTGCCTGCGCACTAGGGCCCCGCCGCAGATGCCTTCGTGATAAAGATCCGAGAGAAGCCGTCCCTTCCAGATCTTCACATCCTCATCACTCACTCCCAGTTGCGCAGCCACGTCTTCCAGGAGCGAGCGTTCGGTCCACGCAGAAGCCTCGGCCGGCACAGGGTATCCTTGAAGTCGTGGGACCTGCGCACCCTGCAGAGGCACGTCTACAGGAATCTTGGCACTCAGATATGACAGGGTCCTCAACTCGTGCTGCCGAATGGCGCGAGCAACGAGCTCATGGTAGCTCGGCCGCGGACGCGCCGGCCAATACAGGCACGCGACACATGGATCGACCCCGAAACGTTCATGTCGAGACCAACCTATGTCGTCCGGTTGCGTCCACGCATTGTACACTCTGCGTGGAAGCGATGCTTGTAAGGCGATGCGAATGTCTTCGGAATCGACCGCGGCACAAATGACCTCTGCATTCTGCGTTTCAGGCCGATCAAGGCTCCACGATGCTGGCACACTAACTGTCTCGAGTTTGTTTTTTAGAGTTCGCTCCACAATCGCGCACTTGGAGGTTCCTACATCGCCATCCATTGCCAAGACGTAGCGTTGCAGGTTAGAGATGGCCACTTCTTGAGGATCGACGACAATTATGGTGCCTGTGGCGGAGACGCGCGCGAGCGCATAGACAGCGGCTTGCCCTACGGCGCCAGCACCGACTAGATGGACACGACCGAGAGGAATGTCCGGCGGGAGGTCGGGCAACATGGCGGACGTCGGTCCGTGAGTGAGCACGTTGAATCGCCCAGGAGAAGGTCCTACTCTCCCTTTAGGCAGAAACTCTGCGAAGACTTGGCGGAATAGTTCGGCGGTTCCGATCGCGGCGCCTGCAAGCGAGGCGAGCATGTTCGTGCTTCGCACTCGCCCCGCCTCGGGCAAGTCAATCAAGACCTCCCACCCTACCGGCGCGACAACGACCGATTTCGGCCCTCGTCCGGGACATGCCCACGCTAGGTCGGCATCAGTCACGCCCTCGCCGACTACAAAATCACAAGCGGGGTTGATTTGAAGGGCAAGCGCTTGACTCTCATCCACTACTCTCGACGGTGCAACCACCCGAAGCTGCGGGTACAGTCTCGCACAGAGGTTTACAGACAGCAGGAAACCGGCAAGGTGAAATGGATGCTGGTCGAGGTCGGGCGGCGCCGCGAGGAGAACTGATTTCGATGATAAGAATGCACGAACGTCTGACCCTCCAATTAGAGGCCCAATTGAGTCACCTATACGGGAGAAAAACCGCGGGAGGCTCACTCGATTTCCATCTTGGTTGTCTTCTCGGCGGGCACCCACTTCCCTCTCTTCGAGAGGCGGTACCATGCCCAAAGGTCCATATCGCGAAGCGCGTTCACTCCAAAATTGGGCACAACGACGCTCAAGGCACCCATGAGGGTGACAAGTGGGAACTCGTCGTCAGTAGACGAGTGATAGGCGTCCGTAGGATGACTGTGTACCTGCGCAGCGAGAATCTCACCATGAGCGTGAGCGGATTTATTCACGTCGAAGAGGGCTTTGCCTTCAACCGTAACGAGAAGGCCGCTCTCCGTCATCATAGCTCGCTGCTCAGGAACAATCGCACGAGAAAACCGGAATCTGTGCTTGTCCAGTAGCTCACCCGTCCATAGCACGAATCCCTCAAACCCCTTGGCGCCGACCTCTTGAAGGAACCCGATCGTTTCGCGAAGAATCGACGAGGGTATGACAAACGCTCGGACATCCAACAGGCCTGCCTTCATTTGGATGGGGCCGGAACTTCGTCCTGCTCCAATACTTCAGGGAGAGCCGGTGGCTGTGGCTCTTGGATGTGCCCCTGAGCTATCTGGATTGCCAGCTGCGCTTGGAGTGGCCAGCCAGGCAACGCTTGGATGTTGATGCCAAGGCCAACGACGTTTCGCGCCATATAGCGCCATACCCGGTCACACACAGTGGAAACACTTCCTTCACCAAGCGACCGGTGAAGGAGCCAGCTATCGCCCGTATGCTGCGGGTGGGAGTGATACTCGCGTATGCCAGCTACACAAAAGAACGGCAGTCCAGTGTCTGGATGCGCGTCGATCAACACATCACGCGGGCCGTCCCCCATCGGCATGAACGCCCGGACATGAGGCCTTGCGGGTTGTCGAGTGAAGGCGTCTATGAACGTCAGCGAAGGCGGCCACAGATCGTAATTCTCGTATGTCAACCGGATTGCGCACACAACGGCAGGGAGCGGGCCAGACCCGACGCTGATGGACACGCGTGCCAAGAACGCTATCTCCAAGAGAAGCGCATCTTCATCAGAACGGAGCAGGATCCACCCGCGCTCCTGATGGATGTTAGTGGCCGTCCAAAGCGCGAGTTCTCGGCGGAACTTCTTCCGAGCAATCTCCGGGTCAATGAGAGCGGTGACCATCAACGCCACCTGCGCCTGCCCGCGGGCTCAAAAAGAGCGTGGCTCCGTCGGTAATTCCGGCTGCGCCAACCGCAAGTGACTGATCGATCAGCGTGCCGTCCGAGGTCCGGAGTTCCCACTCAGAGGGTGGTTGACCCTTGTTCCCTGATTCCTTCAGTGCCTCTTTGACGAGTTGCTCCACCGTCTGATGAACGTTCACCTTTATTGTCGTTGGTTGACCCGACACGACAACCTGTACTTGAATGTTCTCTGACTTTGCCATTCGTGCCTCCGCTAGGCGACCTTGGAAAGTTCCTGTTGTGGCGTCCGAGAAGCTCCCGGTGTATTGGGAGTTCTCGATCCGGGGGTGTCCTGCTGCGCCGTCGGCCAGAGCCCTAGACTTGGATCCCCTGCAGCAACCACTCCAGTCGGCGGGGTCGCTGGTGGGAAGACCTTCAACGGTGCTCCGGCCTCGCTGACGTTAGGTGCAGGAACCCTAGGAGGCAGCCGCGTCTGCCGAACCTGCTCAAGCCACCTCTTGAGGGCTTCCGCCGTGAAGGCATTCAGACTCTTCCCAGAACGTGCTGCTGCCATTGTTATCTCACGGTGAAGCACCGGGTCGACCCGTACGACGAACTTGCCGGAGTACGGCTTTTCTGGTTCCTCTCCGCGTTCTGCGGACATCGCCAAGTAGTCGTCGACTGATGCGCGGAACTCGCGCTCTAGGTCCTTTACGTCCGTAGCCTCGAACGTCACTACGTCGCGAAGACCCTCCACTTCGCCGAAGAGAATGCGCGCGTCTTGATCGAATTCAACGCGAGCGGTGTAGCCCTTGTATTCCATCCCTGATGTCTCCTTGTTGAAAACGTTCATGGCCGCACACCGGCTGACTCAAGAAAACGCCGTACCGACTTGACTAGGAGCTTGTGTGCCTCATGCTGCGGATGGGGTCTGTGAAACGTTGCCCTCACCCCATTGAGTCGCACTCGCACTCGCGACCCCTGCCCCTTACTGACCTCGCCGCCGTGATGCCTGAACAAGGACTCGATGTCCTTCCACGAGATGTTCGCGCGGACGGGGTCGGCGAAGATTGCCCTTAGAGTCTCATCGGGTCTGCTCATGAATGAGTCGTATGATACTATGCAATGATACTACACGCAACCGCGGTAGTATCAATCATGGTGGCCACTCGTAACTCGCATCCAATTAATGTGTTACACTCGAATCTGGCCGGCAGAGGGGCACTTCCCATCGCGCGATTGGACGCCGACAGTCTGAAGATCAACCCGCTTCGGAGGGGCCAAGGCAGAACGTCGCACCACCCGGTAGTGACCGCCTCTAGCTTTAGATTATCATCAACTTTATGTTTTTCTCAACTATGGCCTACGCCACTCCACGGCCCGAAATCGTCTGGGACCGCCCCAGCCTCTTCCAGGGCGTCACCATTCGCCGCCTCATCGAAGGCGAGTGGTACGCCTGGAAGATCCCGTACAACGGTCTCGTCTCACAAGCGATGGCCGCTGATCTACTCGGGGTTAGCGTCACCGCTGTGAACAACTGGATCAACGCCCGGAAGATGCGACACATCAAAATCGCGGGCCAACCGTCCGCTGTGCCGCTCAGCGAGATCAAGCGAATCAAGAAGCTCCTGACTCCGCGCGGACGGTTAGGTGAGTAAGCGCCCGCGCCAAAGCCTCGATTCGGCAAGCCGCGCTTCCCGCGCGGCTTCGTGCTTCAAGGGAGTCAGCGTGTGACTAGCAGGATTCTACCGGCGTTCTAGCACCGTTCTACCGGAGTTCTAGCACGGTTTCCAGCGGATTTGACCAGCAGCGTGGAGCGCAAAATGAAGACCAAAACCACGAAACCGAAGCCGCCTCGGCCATTTCGGAACTTCCCCGACGCCATCGACGAGATCCTGTCGGGCTACGGACCGCGTGCACGGATCGTCGTATTGTGGCGCCAGCTGGACGGCAAACACGACGTGTGGACTTACCTCGGCCGTCTCGATCCAGCGGAATGCGAAATCGAAATGATCGGAGATCGCTTCGGTGGTGGCTGGTACCGCGCCAAGATCCTTGGCGCCTGGGACCCCGAGCTACGCCGCGAGGAGTATTTCGAGCAGGTCTCCTTCGGGATCGCCGAACAGGGCTGGGCAGTGACGGCCGAAACGCGCGACCGGATCAAGAAGCAGCACGGCATCTAGAATGCCCGGCTCGCTCGGTCTCGAGCTGCCCAAGGGCACCCCGCCCTGGCTCGCTGCCTTCGTTCTCGAAGCGCAGCGCGAGACCGATACGCTCCGCGAGAACGGCGCCGAGCAGGCTGCCTCCGCTCGGCTCGCCCTTCTAAGGAAGCTGGTCGCGGCCGTTGCTGCCCACCTGGACACCGAAATTGACATCCACGAGGCCGCCCAGGAAAAGGGCGTCTGCGAGGAGACGATCCGCCGCGCTGTCCGGGATGGCCGCATTCCCGATCGTCGCGCCAACCCCAAGGGCCGCCACCGCGTGCGCCGCGGCGATCTCACTCGCGTTGCCGACTCCCCTGCACCGCCGTATGATCCCGTTACCGATGCCCAGGGCATCGCCCAACTCCGGAGGAAGCTATGACCCGGAAGTCCAGGCGGTGCTGGTCGAAGTCCATCGGCGAGCCAGGCCGGCGCGTGCGCCTCTACGAGGCACGCCCAGGCGGCCCGATCATGCGGTCGGTGTTTGTCAACGGAAAGGAGGACCGGAAGAGCCTCAAGCATCGCGACAAGGAGAAAGCGATCGGCGAAGCGTACGAGCTGGTTCGAGCGTTGCTCGCAAACGAGAAAGCGCTCGATGAACAAAGCGTGACGCTGGGGATGGTGGCAGAGCTGTACAAGCAGAGCCCGGCGTTTGCGACTAAGAAGCCACGTACCCGAAAAGCCGACACCCGAACGCTCGAGCGAGTCGTGACGTTCCTCGGCCGCGCGCGCAATGTGGAAACGCTCTCCGAATCGGATGTGCAGCGGTTTGTGTTAGCCCGGCGGCAGGGAGTCGGCTCGCTCCTCCGCGTTCAGCCGGGAAAAGTGGTCCGGGATCAAGCGATCGCATCGGATCTCGTGATCCTGATGACGGCGCTCAATTGGGCCACGAGGGAACGGACTAAGGACGGGCGGCGACTCTTGAAGGAAAACCCGCTCCACGGCGTCCGCCTCCCACGCGAGAAGAATCCGAAGCGGCCGGTGATGCTGCACGATGTCTATCTCCGACTGCTGGCAGTAGCGGATCAGATTCACCCGCTGCTGAAACTCGCGCTGATCGTGGCCGAGGGAACGGGACGGCGTATCTCGGCGTGGTGCAACCTGCGGTGGGATGACGTGGACTTTCAAGAACGCCACCATCCGCTGGCGCGCCGAGACGGACAAGACGGGATTCGAACAAACCGTCCCGATGACGGAGCCCGTGAAAGAAGCACTCGCCGCAGCTCGGCGCGCGCAGGGGGCGATCGGCAACACGTCCGTCTTTAGAGCGCCGAAGGACCCGTCGAAGCCGTGCAATCGGCATCTGTTCGATGATTGGCTCAGGAAGGCGTACGAGATCACGGAGATTCCACGCGAGAAGTGGACGATGTGGCACTCGATACGTCGGAAGTGGGCCACCGAACGGAAGGGCTACCCGGTACGCGACGTGATGGAAGCCGGGGGCTGGAAGAACGAGGAGACGCTGCTTCGTTCGTATCAGCAGCCCGATGCCGAGACGGTGAAGCGAGTGGTGTTGCATCCGACGCAGCGGATTGTGAGCTGCTGAGCCGGACTCACAACAAAACTCACAACACGGGGTGCAGTCGAAGAAAAAGCCCCACAGCCGAAGTGGCTGCAAGGCTTGATCTTCACTCAGTCGGGACGGCGGGATTTGAACCCGCGACCCCCTGAACCCCATTCAGGTGCGCTACCGGGCTGCGCTACGTCCCGTCACTAACAGTCACAAGACGCCAAGTACAAGACGCCAAGTGGCTCCCAGTTTCCAGCTGCAAGGCCCTGAACTTACCAAGGCTCCGCTGTCAGGGGTAGGTTCAATATCTTCTGCCCCCTTCCCTCTCATCGGAGAGCATATATGCGCGCCCACTGCTATCTCGCTGTTCTCCTCACAGCGGCGTTCGCCTGCCGGCCTGCCAATACCTCGGCGGCCGATACCTCGGCGGACGCGAAGCAAGCGATCGACGCGGCCAACGCCCAGTGGCCGCGGTTCACCAGCACCGGGCACGCCGACTCGATTGCCGAGTTCTTCGCGGCCGATGCGGTGATCATGCCGCCGAACATGGCGACGATGAAAGGCAAAGACGCCGTGCGCGCGTTCTTCGCAGAGATCAATGGGATCTCTCCGCGGCCCACGCTCACGCTGCGCAGCGACAAGGTCGTCGCGACCGGCACGCTGGCCGTCGAAGTCGGTCGCTGGCACTGGGCCTACCCCGCCGGCGCGAAATTGCCGCCGGGCACTCCCGCCGTCGACTCGGGCAAGTACGTCGCGCGCTGGGAGCAGCAGAACGGGACATGGCTCATGGTGGATGACATCTGGAACAGCGACATGCCGCTGCCCACGGCGCCGCCGCCCCCGCCCGCACAACGCCGCTAACAAACAGCCCCGCAACGATCGCCCCCTCGCCTGAATCGTCCCCCTCTCCTGAAAGGAGAGGGGGTCAGGGGGTGAGGGGGTCAGGGGGTGAGGATCGGCTCCAGCACTCGCCACACATTCTCCGCCATGATCTTCGCGCCCTGTGGAGTCGGGTGAATCCCGTCGCCCTGGTTCAGCTCCGGATCGCCCGCCACCCCTTCCAGCAGGAACGGGATCAGCGCGGCGTTGTTGCGGCGCGCCAGGTCCACAAACAGCTGGCGAAACTCCGCCGTGTACCGGCTGCCCAGATTGGGCGGCGCCTGCATCCCCGCGATCACGATGCGCACCTCGGGATGAGCCGCGCGCGTGCGGTCAATGATCGCCTGAAGATTGGCGCGGGCGGCCGCGAGATCCTGCCCGCGCAACGCATCGTTCGCGCCCAACTCGAGCACCAACACCGCGACCGGCTGGGCCAGCAGCCAGTCGATGCGCCTCAGCCCCGCCGCCGACGTCTCGCCGCTCACGCCGGCATTCACGGCGCGAAACGCCAGGCCCGCAGAGTCGAGCTTCTGCTGAATCAGCGCGGGGAACGATTCCTCGGGCTCGAGGCCGAAACCGGCGGTGAGGCTGGTGCCGAAGAAAAGAACGACGGGCGGATGGGCTGACGGGCGGACGGACGGTTGCTCGGTTTCGGCCCGTCGTTCTTCGTTGCAAGCGAGAACGCCGCACACTGCCACGGCAGCTAGTAGTTTCCGTCCCATGATCGTCGCCGAGAGCCTCGAGCAGACCTACCTGAGCGGCGGCCGGCCGCTCACGGTGCTCCGGGATATTACTCTCGCCATCGCGCCGCAGGAATTCGTGGCCATCACCGGCCCCTCCGGCAGCGGCAAGACCACACTGCTCGGCCTGCTCGCAGGCTTGGACCGACCGACCAAAGGCGTCGTAAGACTGGATGGTGAGGATCTCGGCCCACTCTCCGAGGACGCGTGCGCTCGGCTGCGCGCCGAGAAGGTCGGGTTCGTGTTCCAGACGTTCCAGCTGCTGCCCACGCTGACGGCGCTGGAAAACGTGCTCGTCCCGCTCGAGCTGCTGGGGAGAAAAAGAGACGGCGCCCGTGAGCTGCTCGAGCGTGTCGGCCTCGGCGACCGGACGCACCACTACCCCGCCCAGCTCTCGGGCGGCGAGCAGCAGCGCGTGGCACTGGCGCGCGCCTTCGCCAACGGCCCCAAGATCCTGTTCGCCGACGAGCCGACGGGGAGTCTCGACGCCGATACGGGGCGGACCATTATCGACCTCCTCGTCGAGATGAATCGACGCGCCGGCACGACGCTCGTGCTCGTCACCCACGATCCCGCGCTCGCCGGTTTGGCCGGTCGCGTGATCCGCCTGGCGGGCGGGAGGCTCGTGTGAGATTCGTCCTGACCATGGCCCTGCGCGAAAGCCGACGCTCGCGCCGCCGGCTCGCCCTCTACCTCTCCGCCGTGAGCCTCGGCGTCGCCGCGCTGGTCGCGATCAACTCGTTCAGCGCCAACGTCACCGCGGCGGTGCACGGGCAGGCGCGCGCGCTGCTCGGCGCCGACCTCGAGCTCCGCTCCCGCCAACCGTTCCCCGACTCGATCGAAGCGGTGCTCGACTCGGTCTCCGCCGCCCGCGTCACCAGCTTCGGCTCCATGGTCCTCGCGCCGCGGAGCGGCCTCACCCGGCTGTTCGAGGTGCGCGCGGTGAGTGGCGGGTTTCCCTACTACGGGACCATCCGAACGGACCCGCCGAATCTGTGGAGTGAACTCCAGAGCGGGCGCCAGGTGTTGGTCGACCCCGCCGTTCTCGTCCATATCGACGCCGCCGTCGGCGACACCGTCTTGATCGGCGATTCCCGATTCACGATCGCCGGCGTCGTGACCGACGCGCCGGGCGACGTCGGCCTCCGCACCGCGATCGGCCCGCGCGTCTTCCTCCCCGCGCAGTACCTGGGCGAGACCAACCTGCTCCGCTTCGGCAGCCGGGCCCAGTACCGCGCGTACGTGCAATTCGCGGACGGCGCCGCGCTCCAGCCCTTCCTCAACAGCCACAACGCCCTCTTCCAGCGGCATCGGATCCGGACGGAGACGGCCGCCGAAGAAGAAGAGGACACCTCGCAGGCGTTGGGCCGCCTGGCGCGCTACCTGGGACTCGTGGGCCTCGTGGCCCTGCTGCTCGGCGGCCTCGGCGTGGGCAGCGCCGTCGGCGTGTTCGTGCGCGAAAAGCTGGACGGGGCGGCGCTGCTGCGCTGCCTCGGCGCGTCCGCACGCACCGTTCTCGCGATCTACGTGATCCAGGCCGTGGCGCTCGGCGTCCTGGGCGCGGCGGCGGGCGTGGTCCTTGGCCTCGCGGTCCAGATGATTCTTCCTGCGATCGTGGGCGACTTCGTTCCGGTGAAAGTCTCCGTCGCCGTCCACTGGCCGACGGTGTGGGCGGGGCTCGCGATCGGCGCCGGCACCGCGGCTGCCTTCGCGCTGCTGCCGCTGCTGCGCCTGAAAGACGTGCCGCCGCTGCGCGCGTTGCGCCGAGAGACGGACGGCCGGACGGCGGGACGGCCTGACGGCCAAATACTCGTCATTGGAGTGCTGCTCGCGGGGTTGGTGCTGGTCTCGATCTGGCAGGCGCCGAATGTTGGCATCGGGTTCGCGTTCGCGGGAGCGGTGCTGCTGACGACGGGAGTGCTGTGGACGGCCGCCCGCCTGCTGATGGCGGCGGTGCGGCGCTGGTTCCCGTCCCGCGCGAGCTACGTGATCCGCCAGGGCGTGGCGAATCTGTTCCGGCCCGAGAACCAGACGGTGCCCGTCACGCTCGCAATCGGCTTCGGCGTGTTTCTCGTCGCCACGCTCTACGTGGTGCAGCGCAACCTCGTGGAGCAGTTCTCGCTCGATGCATCGCCCAATCGCCCGAACCTCGTGCTGTTCGACATTCAAGTGGATCAGCGCGACGGCGTCGGCGAGATACTGAGGCGGCGGGGGGCGGCGGGGGGCGGCGCGACCCCCATCGTGCCGGCTCGCATCGCCCGCGTGAACGGCGAGCCCGCCGAGTCGCTGCGCAACCGGTGGGCGGTGCGGCGGGAGTACCGCAACACCTACCGCGACACCCTGGCCGACTCGGAGGAGCTGGTCGCGGGAACGTGGTGGAACAGCTCCTCCGGCTCCCTGCTCCCTGCTCCCGGCTCCCTCCCAAAGATCTCTATAGAGGAAGAGGTAGCCGAGGAGCTCGGCGCAGGCGTTGGCGACCGCATCACATGGAACGTCCAGGGCGTCGAGATCGAGACACAGATCGCGAGCATCCGGCGCGTGTCCTGGGCGCGGTTTGCGCCGAACTTCTTCGTGGTGTTCGAGCCCGGCGTGCTGGAGCGCGCGCCGCAGACGATCGTGACGCTCACGCGCGTGGACGACGCGACGCGCCGCGCCGAGCTGCAGCGCGACATCGTGCTCGCCTATCCGAATGTGTCCGCGCTGGACCTCACCCTGGTGCAGCGCGCGCTGGACGGCCTGCTCAGCAGCGTCTCGCTTGCCGTGCGCTTCATGGCGCTGTTCAGCATCGGCGCTGGGCTGGTGATCATGATCGGCGCGCTCGCGGCCTCGCGCTTCCAGCGGCTGCGCGAGTCGGTGCTGCTCAAAACCATGGGCGCCACGGGGCGCCAGGTCCGCCAGATCATGCTCACCGAGTACCTGGCCTGGGGATCGCTGGCGGCGCTCATCGGCGTACTGCTCGCGGGTGTGGCGGGCTGGGCCCTGGTCACCTTCCTGTTCGACTCGACCTACCGCGTGCCGGCGCTCGAGCTCGGCGGCGTGTGGATCGCCGTCTGCGCCCTCACCGCCATCGTCGGCCTCGCGAACAGTCGCGAGGCGTTGCGGGGCACGCCGCTCGGGGTCATGCGGAGCCTGAGCGACTAGCCAGGCCCCCTTCCCTTCGTACGACAGACATGACACCGTTCCTGCACCACCCACATCACTTTGAGGACCGTCATGTTCCAGCGCCGTTGGGCGGCTGTTGCCGTCCTCTCACTCGTGGCCGTAGCTGCTCAGGCTCAGACTCCTCCCGCCGCACCTCGACCAACTCCTCCACCCGTCACGCGCCAGGCCGGCGTCACGCTCGATTCGACCCTGCTCGCCGCGTTCCGCTGGCGGCCGGTCGGCCCCGCGAACATGGCCGGCCGGATCACCGACGTCGAAGGCATTGCGGGCTCGTCCACGTTCTTCTTCGCGGCCGCCTCGGGCGGGATCTGGAAGACGAGTAACAACGGCACGACGTTCCGTCCCGTCTTCGACACCTACGAGTGCGTCTCGATGGGCGATCTCGCGATCGCGCCGAGTGACACGATGCAGGTGTGGGCCGGCACCGGCGAGGAAGATTCGCGCAACTCGATCTCACCCGGATGCGGCATCTTCAAATCCACCGACGGCGGGCTGACCTGGAAGCGCATGGGGCTCGAGCGCTCGGGCGCGATCGGGCGCATCGTCGTCCATCCCAAAGATCCCAACACCGTCTACGTGGCCGCCCTCGGCCAGATCTGGGGCCCCAACCGCGAGCGCGGTCTCTACAAGACGACCGACGGCGGGCAGACGTGGCAGCTCAGCAAGTTCATCTCCGACAAGGCGGGCTTCGTCGACATCGCGATGGATCCCTCGAATCCCGACGTGCTGTTCGCCGCGAGCTGGGACCGCGTGCGCGGGCCGTACTTCATGCGCTCGGGCGGCCCCGGCAGCGCGCTCTGGAAAACGACCGACGCCGGCCGCACCTGGACCGAAGTGCGCGGCGGCGGCCTCCCCCAAACGACCAAGGGCCGCATCGGCATCGCGATCGCCGCGTCCGATCCAAAAGTCATTTATCTGATGGTCGAAGCCGACACCAATGCAAATGCGCAAGGAGGCGCGGGGAAGGCGCCGCAGGTGCGGCCCTCCGGGCTCTACCGTTCGGCCGATGGCGGCGCCACGTGGGAGAAGACCAACGGCAACAACGTGCGCCCGTTCTACTACTCGCAGGTGCGCGTCGATCCCAGGGACCCGAACCGCGTCTATTGGTCGTCCACGCCGGTGAATTACTCGAGCGACGGCGGCAAGACCGTCGGCAACGCGACCGTCGGCATTCACGTGGACCATCACGCGATGTGGATCGATCCGACGAACTCCAATCACATCATCGTGGGCAACGACGGCGGCATCGCGATCACCTGGGACAAGGGCGGCTCCTACGATTTCCCCAACGTCCTGCCGCTCGGCCAGTTCTACAACATCAGCTACGGGATGGAATTCCCCTACAGCGTGTGCGGCGGGCTGCAGGACAACGGCTCCTGGTGCGCGCCGTCGCGGCGGCGCCAGGGCGATCTCACCAACGCCGACTGGGTGAACGTCGGCGGTGGCGACGGGTTCGTCACGCAACAGGATCCGCGCGAGCCGTGGATCGTCTACGTGGAGTCGCAGGGCGGCAACATGTCGCGCCTGGACACGCGCACGGGCGAGCGCACGTTCCTGCAGCGCCCGGACTACCGGCCGCGCTACCAGATGTTCGAGGACTCGGTGGTGATCGAGCGGCCCGACACGACTCGGCCCGAGACCGCGGCGCAGCGGCGTCGCATCCAGGAATTGCGCGCGCGCCAGCGGACCGACTCGGCCGAGCTGGCGCTGCGCTGGAACTGGAACACGCCGTTCTTCATCTCGGCGCACAATCCGAACGTCTTCTACGCCGGCGCGAACAAGGTGATGAAGTCCACGATGCGTGGCGAGAGCCTGTACCCGATCTCGCCCGATCTCTCGACGCGCGACACGATGAAAATCCGCGTGAGCCTGCGCGGGACGGGCGGCGTCACCCCCGATCTCACGGGGGCCGAGACGCATTGCACCATCGTGTCGCTCGCGGAATCGCCGATCCGGCCAGGCATCCTGATCGCCGGCACGGACGACGGCAAGGTCTGGGTCACGCGCAACGACGGCGGGACGTGGGAGGAGCTCACCGCCCGCTTCCCCGGCGTCCCGCCGCTGACCTACGTCAGCCGGATCGAGCCGTCGCGCTTCGACTCGGCGACCTTCTACGTCACGTTCGACGGTCACCGCACCAACGACTTCACGCCGTACGTCTACGTGACGACCGACTTCGGGCGCTCGTTCCGCTCGATCGCCAACAACCTGCCGAAAGGCGGCCCCGACTTCGTCCACGTGATTCGCGAAGATCCCACGAGCCGCGATCTGCTGTTTGTGGGCACGGATGTCGGCGTGTACGTGTCGCGCAACCGCGGCGCGTCGTGGCAGAAGTTCATGACGAATCTGCCCACCGTCCCGGTGCACGATCTCAAGATTCATCCGCGCGACCGCGAGCTGATCGCCGGAACGCATGGCCGTTCGATCTGGATCGTGGACATCGCGCCGCTCCAGCAGCTCTCCGACAGCGCCGTGATGGCGGACGCGTATCTGTTCCAGCCCAGGGTCGCCTATCAGTACGGGCAGGCGCCGCTGGGCGGGGGCTCGGGTGGCCACAAGACATTCCGCGCGCAAGGCCCGCAGTACGGCGCGGAGATCGTGTATCGGCTCGCCAAAGGGTCGAGCGACCGGCGGGCGCGCACGCGGATCGCGATCCTCGATGTGCGCGGCGATACGATCCGCACGCTCACGGGCCCGGCCCGGGCGGGCGTGCACCGCGTCACGTGGAACTTCGCCGGCCGCCAGCCCACTCCCCTCGCGCTGTCGCCATCACAGCGGCGCGACAGCTCCTGGATGGCGCGGCGCATCACCGTCGTGCTCGACTCGATGATCAAGGCCGGCGGCAACGAGCAGATGCTCACCGCAATCAAGCAGGGGTTACTCGCCGGTGACGTGCAGGGGCTCGCCGAGCGCTTCGGCTTTGGCGGGGGCGGCGGCGGCGGCGGATTCGGAGGGGGTGCCGCAGTCCGTGCCGGTGCCCCGTTCGTAGAGCGGCCCGGCGAGACGCAGGCGCGAGCCGCGGCCGGAACTGGTGGTGGCGGTGGTGCAGCCGGGTCGGAAAGCGGCGAAGGCGCGGAAGCCGCGCCCGATCCGGGGCTCGCGGGCCAGCTCGCGAGCCTGCTGCGCATGCCGGGCCAAGGCGGCGGCGGCGGGTTCGGCGGGCTCAATCAGATCGCCAATACGATCCGGGGACCGATTCCCGGCGCGGGCGGCGGTGGATTCGGCGGCGGCGGCGCGCCGCCGGTCACCACGGGCGACTACCTCGTCAGCATCACCGTCGATGGCAAGACGCTGACGCGCGTGCTGCGCGTGGAGCGCGGCCAATAGCGTTTCTCGATACCAAGCATCAACGCGCCGCGCTCATCGTCTTCGCGTTGGGCGCGGCGATCCTGTGGTCCGTGGGACCGTACGCCACAGGGGTCATCGGCATTCCGGTCCTCGCCGTGCTGTTCGCGCCGCTGCATGGCTGGCTGGTGCGGCAAGGCGCGCCGTCAGGGTTTGCGGCGCTGGTCGTGACGATCTTCGGCGCGGTCCTGCTGATCGTCCCGGGCATTCTCCTGGCGGGGATGCTGATCAACGAAGCACAGCAGGTGACGCAGGACGTCCTCAAGAGTCCGATTCTCGACCGATTCCAGGGTCTGCAGTTCCGCGGCATCCCGATCGGGCCGCGCCTGGCCGAAGCGGGGAGCCGCCTCGTGTCCACGATCGGCGCGACCGCCTTCGGCCTCGTCGGCACGGCGACCCGGCTCACGCTGAACCTCACGATTGCGTTCTTCGGACTCTACTACGTCCTCAAGCACCCGGGCGACGTGTGGCTCGATGCGAGGCCGTACATCCCGTTCTCCCCTGCCAACACCCAAAAGCTGGGGAAGCGATTCAAGGACGTCACCGTCTCGACCGTGGTCGGCACCGGGGTGACCGCGGCCACGCAGGGCGTGCTGCTCGGCCTGGCCTTCCTCGTCCTTGGACTGCCCAACGCGCTGTTCTGGGGCGTCGTGACGATGGCGCTCGCGATCCTGCCCGTCGTCGGCAGCGGCCTGGTGTGGGGGCCCGCGGCGATCATCCTGATGATGCAGGGTCGCGTGGTGCCGGGCATGCTGCTCATCGTCTGGGGAGCAATCATCGTTGGTGGCGTGGACAACGTGATCCGGCCGCTCATCTACCGGCGCTTCTCGGCGATTCATCCGCTGATCACGCTGATCGGTGCCATCGCCGGCGTGAGCTACTTCGGATTGCTGGGGTTGCTGATCGGGCCGCTCGCGTTGAGCTATTTCTTCGAGCTGATCCGCATGTATCGCGAGGAGTACCTGGAGCCGGAGTCTGCTTCATCCTAGAAAAAGCGCGGACCGGCTAGCGAAGGGCCTCTCGCGTGCTATCATTGGCGCGCCTCCACCCTCAGGATCGTACGTGCGCTGCTCCCTGCTCGTCGCATTGTTCCTCGTTGCTGGGAAGTCGCTGGCCGGTCAGTCGCTGCGCGACCAGATCCGGAACGATCTGTTCACATTCGGGAACTGCGGCGAGCCGATGTGCCTGGCCGGCGCCCTTCCCGGCCACGGGTCGCACTTCATCCCGGCCACCCAAAGCGCCGCGAGCGACATGATCGACCTGATCGCGAACTCGCTGGCGGCGAGCGTATCGAACACCCCGATCGGCGCCACCTCGAGCGGTGTGACCTACCAGTTCGTGGGCGGACTGCCGGTCAAGACGGCGACGTCAGGCGGCCCGATCTTCGGTGAGCGCGCGCAGACACTCGGCAAGGGGCGCTTCTTCATGGGTGTGAACGTGAGCGCCATGCATTTCGAACAGCTGCGAGGCGTGCGCATGGACGGCATCGACTTCAACTTCACGCACGAGGATACGCCGCCGGTCGACACGCTCGGGAGTCCGTTCTTCGAGAACGACGTCATCGGCGTCGGTGTCGCGATGGATGTCAGTCTGCTGGTGACGACGTTCGTCGCGAGCTGGGGTGTCGTGGACGGCGTGGACCTGTCCGTCGCGGTCCCGGTGGTCCACACGAGCGTGCAGGGCAGCAGCGTCGCGACGATCCACCCCGCGGGATATCCCTCGCCCCACCGGTTTGCCGGCACCGACTCGGCGCCCGTGATGATTGCGGTGGCGGGCATGGACGGCGCGGCGACCGGCGTCGGCGATGTAGCGGCACGGCTGAAGATCAACGTGACGCAGAGCAAGGCGTTCGGGGCGTCGGTGCTGCTCGACGGCCGTTTCCCGACGGGGGACGAGGAGAATCTGCTCGGCGCTGGAGCCTTTTCGGGCCGCGGCTTTGCCATTGCATCCGCCTCGTTCGGCACGCTGTCGCCGCACCTGAACCTGGGGTATGTCTTCCGCGACGCAGAGCTGTCGAACAATTCCGTGATCGCGGTGCTGGGATTCGATAACGCGGTGTCAGCGTCGACGACGCTGGCGGTGGACCTGCTGTCGGAATGGCAATTGGGAGAGAGCAAGCTCGAGATCCCGGGGCCGGTGCAGTATCAGCTGCCCTACCCGCACGCGGTGACTCCCACCAACATCCCCGATCAGCGCGATGATCTCTTGAGCGCCTCGATCGGGTTCAAGTTCCAGACGCCCCGCGGCATCTTGCTGGTGACGAACGCGCTGTTCCCGCTGCGGAATTCGGGGATGCAGCCGACGGTGGTGTGGACGGGGGGATTGGAGTACAACTTCTGAGAAGCGCCGGCGAAGGGCGGCGAATAACTGCGGCGGCGAAGGGCGGCGCAGGCCTCATCTGATCGAAGCGATGCGCCAGGTTCCGCTCACGCGCTCGAGCGTGGCGTGAAAGGTCATTGGCTGCCGCGGCGGCCGACGGTTCTGCGTGACGAACCCCTCGACCTGCGCCTCGGCCCCGTCGCCCGTGATCTGCAGCTGCGTGATCGCAAGATCGACCTTGAGATCGCTCACCATTCCGAAGAAGTCACGCCAGACTTGGGCCTGCTGTGCCGACAGACCGGGGTAGGCGCGACGCACCTGCTGCACGTCGCGCGACTCGAGCGCGCGCCCGTACGTCTGGATCGCCGCTTCGATCAGCGGCCGCGGATTCTCCGGTGCCGGCGGAGGCACGGGAGCCGGCGCGGGAGCGGGGGCGGGGGCGGGGGCCGGCGCGGCTGCGGGCGGCGGCACGGTAGGCTGCACGTCGGTGACCACGGGCGCCGGCGGGGGTGCAGGCGGCGGAGCTGGAGGCGTCGTGGGGCGCCGCTCGGTCACGGGGCGACCAGCAATACGTGACGGCACGGGCGGCGGAGCCGGTGGCGGCGCCGCGACGATGACCGAGTCAGGAACCAGCGCCGGCTGCACGGCTGGCGGCGGCGCCGCGGGCGGCGTGTTCCACGGACTGAGGATCCACGTGCCCGCGCCCGCCAGCGCGAGTACCACGAACCCGGCCACATAGGCGAGCACACGCGACTTCTTTGGCGCCGTGACGACGACGATCGCCGTCGCGCTTGCCCCCTCGCACATGCACGTGATCGTCGCGGTGCCAGGTTGGTGTGCCGCGACCAACCCGTCATCCGAAACGGTGGCCACATCGGTGTCGGTCGAGGCCCAGGTGATGACGCGGCCGAACAGGGTCGCGCCACTCGCCCGCTTGGGTCGCGCGGTGAGCTGTACCGCGCCGCCGACGGCCACCGACACGCGATCGGGCACCAACGTCAGTCCCACGACCCCACCCGACGTCATGGTCGGCTCGCCGGGCGTGTGCTCCGCGACGCCTTTCCGCGACTTCGAGATCGGGCTCTTGCCTGCCGGCGTCGGACTCGGCGGCGTGCTGAACTTCGCCACCAGCTGCGAGGCAACCCCGCTGTTGGCGAGCGTCATCATCTGCGTGCGAATCGGATCATCAGGCGCGAGCGGGGCGCCTCCGAACGCGGCCACCGCGGCGTCGACCGTGGGCCAGCGCTTCGCCGGCTCCTTTTCCAGCATGCGCATCACCGCGGCAGCCATCGCGGGCGGGCAGTCGGGTCGCACCGAAGCGATCGGCACCGCCGGATCGTTGTAGTGCGCGTACATGATCGCCATGACGGAGTCGGCGTTGAACGGCAGCCGGCCGGCGATCATCTCGTACGCCACCACGCCGAGCGAGTACTGATCCGAGGCGGTGGTCAATTCCCCGGTCGCGGCGCATTGCTCGGGGCTCATGTACGACGGCGTCCCCACCGTCGCGCCCGTCATCGTGAGTCCCCGTTTGTCGGCCACTTTCGCGATGCCGAAGTCAGTGACCACCGCCCAGCCGTCGACGTCGAGCATGATGTTGGCGGGCTTGATGTCGCGATGAATGATGCCGCGGCGATGCGCGTAGCCGAGCGCGGAGCCCACCTGCTGCATGATCGTCTGCGTCATCGCGAACGGCAGCGCGCCGACCTCCTGGATGATGCCGTCGAGCGGACGTCCTTCGACGAACTTCATCACGAAGAACAGCAGGTCGCCCGCTTGCCGGACGGCGTAGATCGGGATGATGTGGGGGTGACTGAGCGATCCGGCCGTGCGGGCTTCGCGCTTGAACCGCTCCGCCATGCCTTCACCCGACAACAGATGCGGCGCCATCACCTTGATCGCGACTTTGCGGTCGAGCGCGATGTCGTGCGCGAGATACACCGTCGCCATGCCGCCGCGCCCCAGCAGGCCCATGATTTCGTATTCGCCCAGCGTCGCTTTACGGAGCGTGTCGATCACGCCCACATCACTGGTCCTGATCTGGGTCGCCGGACGATCTCCCTTCGCGGAGAGCGCGGTCTGCGGGCCGGAGGTGTCCTCCCCGCAGTTGGGGCAAAACCGAGCCCCCGGCTGAAGGGGCTGGCTGCAGCGGGGGCAGAGAGTGGCGCTGGTGCTCACGAGCCGTCTAATCTAGCGCATTGATTCCCGTGCGCGCGCGATCTCAACCCGGTCCCCATCGGCGGTTTTCATCTGGGCGAGGAACTGGTCGTAGCGCCTCCGCGCGCCCTCGCGATCCCCCGCCAGCTCGGCGGCCCGGGCGGCGCCGAACAGGCTGCGCGCGCGATTCGGCTCGCGCTTGAGGGTCGCGTCGTACGCCGCCTGCGCGTCGCGATGCCGTCCCACCGCCAGCAGCATGTCGGCCTGCAGCTCGCGCGCCGGCAGCAGCTCGGCGGGTGTGACGGGCTGCTTCTCCGTCACGTCCTCGAGATCGGCGGCTGCGCCGGCCTCGCGTAGCGCCGCCGCGGTGTCGCCGGCGGCGAGCGTGACCCAGGCCCGTACCGCCTGCTGTTTGATCGCGACGACGCGTGCCCAGTCGACATCACCCCGGCGCGTCAGGTCGGCCTCGGTCGCCGCGAGCGCGGCGATTTCGACCCGCGCCTGCGCCGTATCCCCCATGCGCGCGAACCCGATCCCGCGGGCGAAATGGTCGAGCGCGGCGCCGATCGTGAGCTCCGCCACACGCACCGGGAGCCGCGCGGCGCCTGCCCAATCACCACGCTCGAGCGGCACGCGCGCTTCCATCGCGACGCTGTTGTAGTTCGCGATCACGGCGTCGTTGGCGTTGGTGGCCATGAGCAGCTTGCGTGCCGAATCGACGGTGCTGCGCGCTTCACGGTCGCGACCCTGTTGCAGATAGGCGTAGACCATGTAGTCGAGCGCGTGGAGCCGCTCGGGCGCCACGGGCTGGTTATGCTCGATCGCGTACTGCAGACCGGCCTCGAACGCGCGCTTGTTCGCAGTGATGGTTTCATCCCACAGCCCGAGCCGAATGAAAATGTGCGACGGCATGTGCTGCGCGTGTGGGGCCGACGGCGCGATCGACGCGTAGCGGCGCGCCGCCTCGAGGCCGAGCGTCGCGAGGCGTGGCGAGTCGTTCGCGTGGATGATGTAATGCGCGAGTCCCGGATGCTGCGGGAATTTCCGGTACAGCGGATTGAGGATCGCGGTGGCCTGCTTTTGCCGCGCGTAGGTCGTATCGGTCTTCGGTGCGGTCGCGACCAGCGACAGCGCGTAATAGATCGCGATCTCCGTTTCGCCCGGGAAATCGCGATAGACGCGCGCCAGCGTGTCCGAGTAGGCCTGGAGCCGGCGGCTGTTGGGAATCGAGTCCGAGCCACGATAGAGTGCCGCGGCCCCCGCCAGGAATCCGCGCTCTCGCGCTGTGGGCGCGCCAAGCGCAATCGCACGGTCAACGAATGCCGCGCCGCGGCGCAGCGGTGCGCCCTTCCCCGCGTTGCCACCCGGTCCGCCGGCGAACGGATTGCCCCACGCGTTTATCGCGAGGCCCCAATACGCCATGGCGCAGGTCGAGTCCGCGTCCGCGACGGCCTGGAACGCGGCCTGGC
>Ga0137433_1000164_pt1 | contig 38300 bp, 31 predicted proteins | sample EasRivERMZT840_2_FD_102335 | JGI IMG/M metagenome (GOLD analysis project Ga0137433, IMG submission 102335) | Soil microbial communities from meander-bound floodplain in the East River, Colorado, USA - East River MetaG ERMZT840_2 | ecosystem: Environmental > Terrestrial > Soil > Floodplain ...
AGTGAAAGTGTGGGACGTCACCAACGTCCTCACCCAGGATCCGCCGTTGATTGCCACGTTCAATACCGGCTGCGAGGGCTATGGCTTGGCGCGCACCCCCGACGATCACCTGTATGTCGGCTGCGTCTTCGATGGGAAGGTCATGGTGCTCGGTCTTCCCAATGGCAATCCGATTCAGACGTTCAATGTCGGGGGGAGGCCCCGGGAAATGGCCTATGATCCCGGCGGACATGTGGTGGTTCCTAATGAGAACGGCTGGGTGGACTATCTTCCTGCGACCGCGGCGCCGTTGAGCGGGACGCCGGACCCGACGCTGCTCCCTGTGGCGACGATCGACCAGGGGCCGCTCATCGCGGCCTACAACGACCTCAACGTGCCGAGCCGCGCGGCCGGGTACTCGTATCTGGACCCGACCACGGGCGTGAAGATCTACAAGCTCACGTCGAGCGTCTTCCCTGGGTCGTCCTCGTGGGGTCACGACTATGCCGAGGGCGGCAACGAAGTATCGCTCCCCTATAACGGGAATACCCGGGCCGTGCTCGTACGCGGCATCGGCACCGGGGTGTGGTGGCTCGTGGACTTCACGCCGGGCGTGGGGGTGGGCAACGCCCGGCAGCTCACCGGAAGCCTCGCCCCGTACAACGATCTGGCCTTTACCTTCTCGTCGAATCCTGCGACGCCGTACTACGCTTACGTCAGCAACGCTAGCAATTCTGGGGGGTGTAGCCCATGCGTGCAGCGCATCGATATTCGCACGATGACGGTCGCGCCAGGCAGCGGGTGGCCGGTGAACAACGAGCTCAAGGCCGGGTGGCTGCACCAGTCGGAGAACGATGCCTTCTTCACCTGGGTCCGTGGTACCGCCTGCCCTCCTCCTGACACAAAACCTTGCGTGGTTGTGGGCTATGAACCGTCGACCGGCGTGCTCAGGACGCAAGAGGTGTCGATCGCGAACGGGCGCGGCGTACTGGACCAGCCGCAAATCAACCGGAACGGCAGCGCGCGGCAGGTGGCGATCAACAACGAGGCCGTACCTGGTTGCGCGCAGCACAACCCGCCGGACTGTAAGTATGAACAACTGCTGCTCTGGGACTTCACGCAGAACACGATCATCTGCACCACGCCGGGCAGCGACCCGAATAACGACTATCCGCAGTTCAACCACATGGCGGCCCTGCGTGACCGTTGGATGGGGCTGAACTGGAACACGTCCGCCCCGCACAACTATCACCAGTTCCTTCCCGAAGGTGGCCAAGGCGGGAACTGTGTCGATCAGAATTTGGGGACTCCGGCGAGCGCCAACGATTACTACGCGAACGGCAGCTGGAACCAACCCCAAGCACCGCTCGACAATCAATGGGCGTTGTTCAGCACACAGTCAGGGCTGGGGACGCCGGGCAGTGGGTATCTCGCGCCGGGCGGGATGGTCTACGTGACGGCCAGTGGACAGCACCGCCTGCTGGGTCACCCCTACAATAAGAATGCAACGTCTGGAAGTTACTCGAACTTGAGCTTCGTTAAGCAAAGTTCCGACGGTCGCTACGTCCTGTTCACGTCAGACATGAACGGCTCAGCCCGCTTCGACGTCTTCCTCGCGGAAGTCCCCGTCAGATAGTCTCTCGATTCGTATTCCTGCACGGCCAGCGCACCCCAGCGCTGGCCGTTGTGTTTCCGCGGGTTAGGTGCGTCGAGGAATTGCCAGCGCTCGAGTGAAACCAATTGTTTGGCACCACTATTGGCACCACGACACGCCGACCATTCTAACTGGCTAGCGTTTAGCCTACCGGGGTGCGCGCGCGCAAATCGCTCGGCCGCGCCGAGACCACGAAGCGGGTCCATAGCCCGAGGGTGCCACGCAGCGAAACGATCTACGTAACCAAAGCCCTGCAACGCGGATCGAAAAAAGAACTCGCCTTTCGTCCCCCTCTCCGGAACGGAGAGGGGGCCAGGGGGTGAGGACCGGAACGGCGATTGGTAGGGGGTTGCAGTTAGGAACTGCGTCTCACCAGCGACTCGAGGGCCTCGAGCGCTTCGCCGGCCGCGGACAGGCGCTCCACTTCCGACGTGAGCTCCCGGCAACGTGCCTCGGCGCGCGCGCGACCGGACTGCGCCTCCTGCAGGCGCGTGTCCAGGTCGGCCAGCTCCGCCTCCGCTTCCTGCAGCAGCCCCGCCTGGTCTTCGAGCCCGCGCAGTCCGGCAATCTCCTCGAGCACCTGGTCGCGCTCGGCGGCGAGCGCTTCCGCCTCGGCCACCGCTTCCTCGGCGATCCGCCGCCGCTCCTCGGCCTGAGCCTCGAGCGAGCCCCTAGCCCGGCGCTCCTTCTTCAGCTCGGCCTCGCCCCGCGCGAGCGCGGCGCGGGCTTCCTCCAGCTCCCCAGCCAGCCGGGTCCGTTCCTCGACCGAAGACTCGAGCCGGGTGCGCATGGCCTCGATCAACTCCCGCACCGCGGCCGCGGTTTGCTGCGGTTCGGCGACGCCGGCGGAGCCGTGGGCGGTCAGCGCCAGACGCTGCCGCAGCGATGCGGCCCGCTCCCGACCGCTCTTCCCGCGCGCAACCGGAGAGGGCGCGCTCCGTTTCGGCGCCGCCGTCACAGGCGTAACGTCGGGTGCCGGCAGGGCGGCGGCCGGGGGGGGCTCGATTGTCGCCGCGGTGTTCCCGTTCTCGGGAGGGACGGCCGTGAGCTCGGAGAGCACGCGGGCGATCGTCCGCGGCTTGCGGGCTGGAACGTTGGCGTCGAAACCGGTGGTCACGCGCTTCTCTCCATCGCGCGCTCGAGGCGCGCACTGATCATCTCGGTGATGAGGGCGTCGATGTCCCTGGCTCCCTTCGACGACGGGGCGTAGGCACCGATGGGCAGGCCGTCGCTCGAGCCCCTTGCGAACTGCGTGCACTGCCGCACGATCGTGTCCGACAGAAACTCGCGATAATGCGTCTCCAGCGCGCCCTTGGCCTCGCGCGCGATCCGGGTGGTGGGGTTGTACTGATTGATGACGATCTTGATCCGCTGCAGCCGGTGGTTCAAATCGTCCTCGAGCTGGCCCAGCGTCTCGAACAGCAATTTGAGACCGTGAAACGACAGGAAATCCGGGAGCACCGGCACGATCAAGTCGTCGGTCGCCATCAGCGCATTGAGGTTCAGCAGCCCGAATGAGGGCGGCGCGTCCATGACAATGAACTCATAGCGGTCGGACACCTGGGCGAGGGCCCGCTGGAGCTTGTACTCGCGCCCGGCCATCGGCATGAGGGAGATGTCGATGGTCGTCATCCGCAGGTTGGCCGGGACCACATCGAACTCCGCGAGCACTGTTCCCACGATCACGTCTTCGAGCGGGACCCCGCCGACCAGGGTATCGAAGACCGTGCGCTCGAGGTTCTCGCCGGCGAGGCCCAGATGCTGGGTCGCGTGCCCCTGCGAATCGAGGTCGATTAGCAGGACCTGGTGGCCCATTTCCGCGAGCCGGTAGGCGTAGGCCACGGAAAGGCTGGTCTTGCCGGTGCCACCCTTGAAGTTCAGGAAGAGCTGGCGGCGCAGCGGCTCCCGGCCAGGGTGCCGGTCCAACACTCTGCGGTACGCCGACAGGTGTCGCGGCTGGTACGAGTCGGGTCCGCCACCGAGCGCCTTCAGCTCGGGCAGTTTGTCCGCGGCGCTCAGTTGCTTGTCCGTGAATCCCAGGAGCTTGGCGAAGTGGCCGCGCTTGTACCGGATCTTCATTATGATGCTCGCTGCACGATGTCGGCTTCCGTGCGCCCCCCCCGAGGGTCCTGGGGAACGGCGCGAAGGATGCGATGCACGATGCGTCGCAGCTGGGGATCGGGATCGCCGCTGAGCGGCTCGAGGAGCGGCCGCAGGGCGAGCCCACGCGCCGCGGCGGCGGCGAGCACCGCGCGGCGCCGCACGTGGGGATTCGCGTCGGCGATCCCCCGCCGGATGTAGGGCGCGAGCCGCGCCGGATCCCGTTCCAGCAGCCGGCCGAGCGCCTGGTAAGCCGCGGCGCGCACGCTCGGGTTTTCAGCGTCGACTGCCGCCAGGGCCTCGCCCAGATCGTCAGCCGCGGGACGCTTCGGCGTCATCGCTTCTGTGGGAGGCGCTATCGCCTGCTGCTCCAACTGCTCGCGAAGAGCAGCCTCGCGCCGCTCTCCCAGGGCGTTGTCCCGTTCGAGGTCGAGGACCGCGCGGCGCAGGCTGGCGATGAACTCGGCAAGGTCGACGGCTTCCGTGTCGCCGTGGCGAACAGCTTGTTGCCACTCGACCACCCGGGTGAGCAACGTCTCGCGGGATGCCGCCAGCTCGTCCACGCGAGCCCGCAGTTGCGAGGCTATCTGTTCGCTGCCGGCGATGCGCTCCCGGGCCGCAGCCACTTCCCGCCGCAGGCGCACCAGCTCCTGCGCGTCGCCCTTAGGCTCGGACTCGAAGAGATGTCCCTGGAGCTTGGCGCGCAGCGCCTCGGAGTGTTCCAGTCGCCGGTGCAGCGCGGCGACTTCCTCACGCGCGCGGGCGACCTCGTCTTGGAGCAGGCTCATGCGCCGGGTCTCACCGGCCTCACGGGCCGCAGCCTGGGCCAGCCGGACGCGGGCCTGATCTGCTTCGGCCCGCGCCTCGTCGAGCGCGCCGCGCAGCTGCTCGAGCCGGCACTCGAGCAGGAGGGTCCGGTCCGAGCCGGTTGGCACGACCGAGCCTGCCGTTACGGCCATGGTCCACTATAGCAAAACGCGTCAGTTCGCGAAACCCTATATTCCCGCAACCCACGTCCAGCGGGATACACTCAATGCTTCGCTCTGTTTTCTTTGCGATCGCCGCACTGGTTGCCGTCCGCCCACTCGCGGCTCAGGTTCAGAAACCGGTCTGCGCCGCCGACAACGCAGGGCTGACACTGCCGCCAGGCTTTTGCGCCCTGGTCGTGGCGGAGTCGATCGGCAACGCTCGCCACCTCGTCGTCCTCGAGAACGGTGACATTCTCGTTGCCGCCCGCGGCGCGGGCGGCGGTGTCCGGTTGCTCCGTGATACGACGGGCGACGGCAAGGCGGACGTCGTTCGCCGCTTCGGCCCCGGGCCGGGGACGGGGATCGTGTTCGCGGGAGAATACCTCTACTTCGCGACAGACGACGCCGTGGTCCGGTGGCACTGGAATATCGGGCAGCTCGAGCCTGCCGCCGGGCGAGGACCCGATACCGTCGTCAGCGCCCTGACGAATCGGCGCTCGCATGCGGCCAAGGGCATCGCGATCGGGTCGGACGGCATGCTCTACGTGAACATCGGCGCGCCGTCGAACTCGTGTCAGGTGCAGGACCGCAGTCCGGAGTCGCCGGGACAAGACCCCTGCCAGCTGCTCGATATCGCCGGCGGGATCTGGCGGTTCGACCCGCGGCGCAGCGGACAGACCCAAACCGACGGCCAGCGCTATGCAACGGGCCTGCGGAACGCGATGGCGCTCGCCGTCGACCCCGGCACCGGTTCGCTGTTTGCCGCGCAACACGGCCGCGATCAGCTCGCAGCCCACTGGCCCAAACTCTACGACTCAGTGACGAGCGCGGAACTTCCCGCGGAAGAGATCTTCCGGATCGAGCCGGGCGGAGATTATGGCTGGCCCTACTGTTACTACGACTGGCGCCGCCGGCAGAAAGTGTTGCAGCCGGAGTATGGCGGCGACGGCAGAACCGTCGGTGCACGGTGCGAGTCAGTTCCCAAACCGGTGGTCGCATTCCCAGGGCACTGGGCTCCGAACGGGATGGCGTTCTACAACAACCGAACCTTCCCGCAGAAGTACCGTGGAGGGCTGTTCATTGCTTTCCATGGCTCCTGGAACCGCGCGCCCGGTCCGCAGCAGGGCTATAAGGTGATGTTCGTCCCGATAGCTCGGGGAGTTGCCACTGGACCCGCGGAGGTGTTTGCCGACGGATTTTCGGGCGCGACGGTCACACCCGCCGGCGCGCGCTATCGGCCGACCGGGTTAGCGGTCGGACCGGATGGTTCGCTGTATGTATCGTCGGATCAGGGCAGCGGTGCGCTGTTCCGAATCGTCGCCAAGCCCTAGCGCCCAAGTCGCGCGCGGGTGACGGAGTCGGCGGTCGCGAGCGCGCGGTCGGAGTCCCACTTGTAGTACAGCGTGAGACAGGACGACAGATTGAAGTCGCGCTTGGCCATGCACGTCTGCAGCTCACGGCGGTGCGCGGGCAGATCCGCGTTCCACACGGAGTCGGTCGCCGCGCGCACGCGCTTCAGCGGCCAGCCGGCGACCAGCAGGCAGTCCTTCAGCGGCTCGGTGCGGCGGGTGCAGTTCTGCAGGTCACGCCGGTGCTTGTCGAGACCCAGCGCCCAGACGGAGTCGTCCTGCCAGGTCTTGAGCGAGTCCAGCTCGCGGGCGCGAGCCTGCGCCGCGTTCGTCGCTTCGTCCACTTTCCAACGGTAGAGCTGCACCAGGCACTGCGTCGTGCCTTTCGCGTCGAGCGAAATGGAGCTGCATTCCACGATCTGGTCACGGCGGGTGGACTTCTTGCTGCACGCGCTCAGGGCTACGAGTAGCGCCACGGCGCAGAATTGCAGGGTCCGGGAATTCATGGGCCCTAAGATACAAAACGGCCTACCGCAGCAACAGGAAAACGTCGTAGAGTGCGTGGGTCCAAGCAGTTATGCCGAATCCGCGCGTGAGGTACAGGGCGCTGAAAAACAGGCCCGCAATGGTGCGAAATACGAACGAATAAACGTCCAGCCGATCGCCGAATGGCCCGATATAATGAAACGCGGAGAAGATGAGCGCGCCGAGCACGGTGGCCGCGATGCCGGCCACGAGCGGACGCCACCCGAGCACTTTGTGCGCCGTCCAGGCGATCAGGCCGACGAGCACTACTCTGAACAGCAGCTCCTCATACAGACCGGCGCCAATCGACAGCATCAGCATCGTGTCGCGGCCAAGGTGCGCTTGCGATAGCCCCACGGCCATCGGTGGTGGCGGCGCACCGAGCAAAGCGACCGTCAGCCCGCTCACGACGATTCCGAAGACGAGCGAGAGCAACAGCGATTCGACGAGCATGCCGCCGAGCACGGCGGGCGAAAGCTTCCCGGGGTGGGCGCGGATATCTTTCGCGGTCAGCCAGGCCCCGACGCCGATCAGGCACAGCATGAACACGCGAGGACCCCACGCGCCGGCGAGCCAGACGAACACCGACTGGAGCAGGATGTCGGCCCCGTTTCGTACGTCGACGCCGCCCGGACCAGGTGCCACGATGAACGCGAGGACCTGATAGAGGATGAGCAGGGGCAATGCGAACAGCACACTGTAGCGCGGGGCTCGGCTGGCCTGCCAATACGGGGCAATCATGGCCTGAATCTTATCCTTCACTCGGTTCCGTACAGAGCCCTACGTGAGCTTCACGATCCTCGTTACCGCCGTCCTCGCCGTCCAAACCCCCGCCGGCGACAGCAGCGCGTATCTCGATGCCGAGGCGCGCCGCCTCGTCGCCGCCTCCCGCTCGCGCCGGGAGACGATCGACCGGTCCATCACGGGCTACCGCACCACGATGCGGGAGCGCATCGGGGTCGGCATTCGCGCGCTGCGCCGGGATCGCATGCTGTACCGGCGCGAGCTGGCGTTGCGGATCATCTGGCACCGCGACTCGGTCACGCAGATCGACGTCCTCGGCGCGCGCCAAGCGGTGCCGGCGGTCTCGCCCAAACGGGAGCTCCCCGAGGATCTGAAGCGCGATGTGGGAGACTACGCATTCGATCCGGCCGATGACCGGCTCACGATCGGATTCAACGCCTCGCGGCGCGACTCGACGAGCGACTCCACGCGCGACTCCACGCGCGAGCGTGGACTCGAGTTCCAGCACCCGCTCGCTCCCGGGAGTGAAGCGCACTATCGCTTTGCCACCGGGGATTCGACCGTCGTCGTGTTTCCCAATGGCCGCACGATCCGGCTGCGCGAGCTGCGCGTCATTCCGCGGCGGCTCGACGTCCGCCTGCTGGCCGGCTCGTTCTGGATCGACGAGGAATCGCACGCGGTGGTGCGCGCGCTGGTTCGTCCGGCTAGGGGCTTCGATTTCGAGCAGGACGTCGGGGATGATGACGACGATATCCCCGGCTTCGTGAAGCCCATTCGAGTCGAGTTCCGGTTCCTGACGATCGACTATGGGTTGTGGGAAGGCCGCTGGTGGATGCCGCGGCTCATTGCGATGGATGCCGTCGCGACCGCCGGCTCGTTCCTGCAGATGCCGATGCGCTACGAGCGCGTCTACGACGACTATGACGTAACGGGTGATACGGCGCTGCAACGGGCCGTGCGGCCGCCGCCGGCGACGGCCGCGGAGGATTCGATCGCGCGCGCCGCATGTCATGCGCGCGAGGAGCCGGAAGGGATCTCGTGCAAATGCCGGGATGGCCGCTGTCTGGCGGTTCGGGTCAACATTCCGACCGATACCGCCGCCGTGCTGACCAGTACGCTGCTGCCGCCGCCATTCGGCGCGTCGAACGACTCGTTGATCTCGGCCGGCGAAATGGATGAGCTGACGCGGGCGGTTGGAAAGCTGCCCGTTGCGCCCTGGCAGTTCAGCGCCCGGCCGCCCCGCTGGGGACTGGCGCGATATAATCGGATCGAGGCATTATCGCTCGGCGCGCGCGGCGAGATCGATCTGGGCCGGCTCCGCGTCGATGGCACGGGCCGGATCGCCACCTCGAACTGGGCGCTCGATTTCGAAGGTGGGCTGGTGCGCGAGAACGCATCGACGCGCGTTCGACTCGCCGGTTACTACCGGCTGGCCGCCGTCGATCCGACGGCCCGCTCCTTGGGGATCGGGAATTCACTCAATGCGCTGCTCCTCGGCCGCGACGACGGTGACTATTTCCGTGGCACCGGCGCGGATCTGACGATTTCCCCGCCGGTAACCCTGCCGCAGCGGTTTACGGTGCGCCTCTACGCCGAGCAGCAGCGGCCGGTCTCGAAGGAGACGGACGCCTCTCTGCCGCACTTGTTCCACAAGGATCACTTTTTTCGCGATAACATCATCGCCAACTCGGCCGATCAGGTCGGCGCGGCGATCACGTTCCGCACGCAGCGAGGGCTAGATCCCGAGCACAATCGCTGGAGCGCCGACGTCACTGTGGACGGCGGGGTTGGAGATTTCGAATTCGTGCGGGCCAGCTCGACGCTGCGCATCACGGCGCCCCTGGGAAGGCTCGCTGGCGCAGCGGAGTTCGGTGGCGGCATCTCGGCCGGGCGTGTGCCGGTGCAGAGCTATTGGTATCTGGGGGGCCCCGGCACGATGCGCGGGTACGACGGGAATGCGCGGAGCGGGGACGCGTTCTGGCGCGGCCGGTTCGAGCTGGCGAATCAGTTGCCGGCCGCGCGCCTCGTGTTGTTCACGGACGTGGGCGGGGCAGGGCCACGCGATCATCTCTCCATTGCCAAATCGCTCGCCGCCGTCGGGCTGGGCGCGAGCTTCCTCGACGGGTTGGTGCGCATCGACGTGGCGCGCGCGCTCCGGTCTCCCCAGGGCTGGCGCGTGGATTTCTATAGCGACGCCGCGCTCTGATTTGCGCCCGCTGAGGGCGCGCAGCATCCTTGTCGCCCCATGACAACTGCTTCTCCGCCGGCAGATCTCAAGCGCGAACTGACGCTGTTCGACGCGATTATGATCAACGCGGGAACGACGATCGCGTCCGCGATCTTCTTCGTTCCCGCAACGGTCGCGGCCGCCGTGCATGGATCGGTGCTGATCACGGCCGTGTGGGTGATCGGCGGGCTGGTGTCGCTGTTGGGCGCGCTGTCGGTAGCGGAGCTGGCCGCAATGTATCCGGAGGCCGGTGGGCAGTACGCCTATCTGCGCGAATCGTATGGAAAACTGTGCGCTTTCCTGTACGGCTGGGCCAACTTCTCTGTCATCAACACGGCATCCATCGCCGCGATTTCCATCGGCTTCGCCCGCTACATCGGATTTTTCACGCCGCTGTCCGAGACCGAAGTCCGCGTGATCGCGATCGTGGCGATCGCGGCGCTCACATGGCTCAACTGTCGAGGCGTGCGGCTCGGGGCCACGACGCAGAACATCTTCACCGTGCTCAAGATCGGCGCGCTGTTCGCACTGGTCGTGGCATCGTTTATCCTGCCGGGCGGATCTACTTCGAACCTGCAACCGCTCTGGCCCACGGCGAGCTTCAGCCAATGGATCGCGCCGTTCGGCGTTGCGATGGTCGCCGTGTTGTGGGCCTATGACGGCTGGATCGAAACGACGTACGTCGGCAGTGAAGTCATGGATCCCGGCAGAAACCTGCCGCGCTCGATCATTGGCTCCACGCTCGTCGTCATCGCGCTCTATACGCTCGCGAGCATCGCGTTCATCTACGTGCTCTCGCCGAGCGGGATGAGTGGATCCGAGCTGGTGGCGTCGGACGCGGCCAAGGTAACGATGGGATCGCTGGGCGCGACGTTCGTTGTGATCGCGATTCTGATTTCAACGCTGGGAGCTAGTAACGGCATCATCATGACCGCGGCGAGAATTCCGTACGCGATGGCCCGGCAGGGCGCATTTTTTCAGTCGCAAGGATCCCTGCATCCCCGCTACGCCACGCCCGTCGTAGCATTAGTGACCCAAGGCGTGATTGCGTCGGCGCTGACGCTGGTCCCCAACTGCCTCACGCTCCCCAACGTCTTCTCGATCTGCTCGCCGCGGCCGCTGTACGATCAACTCGCGACCTATGTCGTATTCGCGCAATTCGTGTTTTATGCGCTCTCGGCGGGAGCCGTCATCCGGCTGCGCCGGCGCGCGCCCGAATTGCCAAGACCTTATCGCACGTGGGGTTATCCGCTGACGCCGATCATCTTTATCGTGTTCGCGGTGTGGCTCGTCGTGAACACGATTATCGCGACGCCAAAGGACTCCGCAATCGGTGCGGGCCTGATCCTGCTCGGGCTTCCCGGCTACTACTACTGGCGACGCGTCGGCGCGGGCCGGCGGTAGTCGATCAGCTCCGCCAGTGACGGCGGAATCCGCTGACCCCACACGTCCCGCATCGGGACCGTAACGATTTGGGGACGAGTGCCAGGCTGGCCATCGCGACCGTCGGGGCCTTTGGCGCCGGACGGGCCCGCAGCTCCTGCCGTCCCTGCCACGCAGCGCGTGTCATCGGCGGGTTTTGCCGCTCCGCCTTTTCCACCGGCGCCACCCTTCCCGCCCTTGCCCCCTTCGCCCCCTTCGCCGCCCGGGACTTGCGCGTCCACGAGGCCGGCAAGGAACGGCTCTTCGGCGGGGGCGATGATGGTGATTTGCCCGCCGCGTCCGCCCGGCCCACCCGCGCTGCCGTTGCCGCCGGCTCCGCCCGGGCCACCGGCGCCGCCGGGACATCCATCCTGGCCGGCCGTGCCGGCCACGCCGTCGGCACCATCGGCGCCGCGGACGCCGCGCGAACCGCGCGCTTCGATGACGAGCCAATCGGACGGCGGGACCGCGCGCGCGTCGGCGAGCACGTAGAAGGGCGGCGCCTCTTCGACTTCAACGCCCCCCACCAGCAGGCGGTCGTAGAAGGGCGAGCGCAAAATCCCCAGTCGCACCGTCACCTGCGGGCCACTGTTCCCCGCGCCGGCGCCGCGGAATCCGAAGGCATGCTGCAGGCAGCTGTAGTCCGGCGTCAGCATGGTGGAGGTGCTGATGCTCGGCTTCGCCTTGAGCGCCGCGGTCAGACGGAAGCCGGTGATCGCGGTGGCGAGCGGATCGCGCGCGGCGCTCCAGCCGCCGCCTTCGAGCGGCGTGGCTTCGTCACTCCAGCGCGTCAGGAAAATGACGTGGAGCCTGGGCGGATTATCCTCGTCGTAGCGCGTCTCGAACGGGAGCTGCGATCCATCGTTCAGGATCGCCGTGTAGACCGCGCCGAACGATTCGCCCGGACAGGCACGCGTGCTCGTGGACATGCGGATCTCGCGGATCTGCTCGACCAGGCCCGGATCGGGAGCAAAGGTGGGCGGGGGTCGCTTGGGACCGCACGCCGCGATCAGCACTACGCTCGCGAGGGCGAGACGCCTCATGGTTTTTCCTCACGCACCAGCTGATGGGTTTCAATGTCGAAAATGCGGATCCGAACCACGTGGCCCGCTCGGCGCGAGTCGACCTCGCGAACGTGTACGAGCTTCTTGCTGTCAGTAGGGCGGTAGATGACCCAGCTGCCCGCGGGGGCGGCAGACGCGATCGACGCGCACGAGCGAGACTTGGGCCCCGGCTGTTGACCAGGCGGCGTGCCGGGAATCCAGACCCGGCATTCTCCCGCTTTGGGGAGGTGGCCCGGTGGAACGCCGAAGGTCGCGGCGGTGCTGGGGGAGGGGCCGTGTTTCGATCCGCCGGACGCCGTTGTCGAAGTCGAGCTCCGGCTCTGTGGACTTGGCTCGACGACAACCGTCTTTGTGGTGCTGCTGCAGGCGCTGAGGGCGCAGAGGCCGGCGCCGATGAGAGCGAGTCGGTTCAAGGGGCCCCCCCCAAAAAGGTCGGACCAAATGTAGTATTTCTCTCATGTCGCGTGTGGCCGGAGCCGCCATCGGGGCCGTTGGGGCCATGGTCGACGTGGGGCTCATCGAGACCATGCGGGCGAGGGACGGGCGTCTTCCCTGGCTCGGGCGGCATTTGGCGCGGCTCCGCGCCTCCGTCGCCACGTTGGGGCTTCAGGCTCCGCCTCCGGACATTGCCGACCTTGCGCGTATTGCTGCCGGCCTTGGAGAGCGCGTTGTGCGCCTCGAGTTGCGGGACGGTCACGTGGAGGTCTCCACGCGCGATGTCGCCGAACAACGAGCGGTGGCGCTGGTGGTTTCGGACGAGCCCTACCGGCCCTATCCCCACAAGACCACTCACCGCGGACAATTCGGCCGAGCGCTCGCGAACGCACGCCGAATCGGCGCGCATGACGCGCTGCTCGTCACCGCCGACGGCTACGTGGCGGAAGGGACCGCGTGGAGCCTGTTCTGGTGGGACAACGGAAGTCTCTTCACGCCGTCCCAGGAAATCGGCATTCTGCCCGGGATCGGACGCAGCCGGATCATGGAGCTGACCGGCGTCAGGGAAGCGCGGGTTCAGGTTTCGGCGCTCGCTGGACGAAGCATGTTTCTCGTGAATGCGGTGCGAGGCATCGTGGAGATTAGCAGCCTGCTGGGAGAGCCGGTCCCCCGTGACCCCCGGACGGCCGAGCTTTCATCGGCTTTCTGGCCCGATTAGGTTACTTGGCGTCTTTGGCGCCTGGCGTCTTGGCGTCTTCATGGTGGCTGTAGCTCAATTGGTTAGAGCGCCGGACTGTGGCTCCGGAGGTTGCGGGTTCAATCCCCGTCAGCCACCCTTTTCCAAGTTGCAAAGTTGCCAGACGGCAAAGTGAGGCTTTACGAGCGTTGCCCCGCAGCAATCGACCACCAGTATGCCCATCCCCTCGAACGGCAATTTGCCGTCGAGCGAGTTCGGCCTCGCGTTGGGGTTTGTGATCGGACATCACTTCCTCAACATGCAGGACCTGCATTACGGCTACTGGCCCGAGGGACTGCCGCGGGTGCCTCAGAACCTGGCGCAGGCGCAGGCGAACTACACCGACCTTCTGATGTCGCACATTCCCGCCGGTGTGAAATCGGTGCTCGACGTGGGCTGCGGCGCGGGGAACACGGCTCGGAAGCTGCTCGAGCGCGGATTCACGGTCGACTGCGTCTCACCGAACGGCGTGCTGAGCGGGGTGGCGAAACAGGTTCTGCAGGGACGCGGCGACATTTTCGAGACGCGCTTCCAGGATCTCCAGACCGAGCGGCGCTACGATCTGATTCTGTTCAGCGAGAGTCTGTTGTTCATTCCGCTCGAGGCGGCGTTCACCAAGGCGCTGTCGCTGCTCAATCCCGGCGGGCACGTGCTGATCACCGACATTTTTCGGGTACCGGCGGAAGGCAAGAGTCCCATTGGGGGCGGCCATGAGCTGCCGCGCTTCCGGGAGACGATCGCCCGGTTCCCGCTCGTTCCCACGGTCGATTACGACATGACCGACGGCATCGCGCCCACGTTCGATATGCTCGACGCCGCCTACCGTGAAGCGATTGAGCCGGCCTACAAGCTGATCCTGTCGCGGCTCGAGGCCAAGTATCCGTGGGTGATGAAGCTCGTGAAGTGGAAATTCAAGAAGAAGATGCAGCGCTACGAGGACAAGCACTTCAGTGGCCGGCGCAACGGCGTGAACTTCAAGAAGTACAAGAGCTACCGCCTGATGCTCTATCGCCAGGACATCTCTAATGAAAGAGACCTTGCGGTCGCGGGGGCCGTTTTCGCTGGACAACGCCTAGGTTAGATTCTGTTTTCCTAGACGTCTGCGCGTCTACGCGTCTGTGCGTCTAGTCTTTAGGTCCGTAGCTCAATTGGTAGAGCACCGGTCTCCAAAACCGGGGGTTGCAGGTTCGATTCCTGCCGGGCCTGTGGATCAAATACGAAGCCTCGTAGCGAGTTTCTCCGCTACGAGGCTTCATGCTTTCGATGCCGAGGAGCCCTACGGCCGCAACGCATCCTCCGCCGCAAGCTTCTTCGTGCTCGCGCCGAGCCTAACGAGCAGTGCTGCCATGAAGCGCTGCGGTTCGCTCATGTCGGCGCGGAGCTCGATGACCTTGCGCGCCACGTCGGGCTTGTCGGTGATGAGCCCGTCGACTCCGCGAGAGAGACCGACGAGCATCCACGCGGGGTCGTTCAGCGTCCACGCGTAGACGTCTTGACCGGCGCGATGGGCGCGACGGATGAAGCGACGCGAGGCCATCCGCGCTTCGACGGCGAGAAAGTCCGCTTTCAACTCCGTCAGATCGCCCATGGCTTTCGCAACCAGGACCCCCACCCGCCAGGATGGGCGCAGCGCTTTCATGCTGCGAACCATGTCGTGATCGAGCGACATGTACTCGCAGTCGTTCTGCATGCCCGCCGCTTCGACGATCGCCGCGACGCGCTCGACCAGTTTCTGGTTGTGGCCGTACGACTTGAGCTCGACCAGGACGCGGCATCGCCCTTTGCACACGGCGAGCGCCTCGGCGAGGGTCGGCACCCGTTCGGCGGCGAATCGCGGGTCCACATAGCTGCCAATGTCGATCGCGCGCAGCGTGGCGGTGTCGCCTTGCCAGATATGGATAGGGTTGCCGGACACTTTCATGAGATCGGCGTCATGCGCGACCACTATCTGGCTATCGGCGGACTCTTGCACATCCAGCTCGACCATGTCGGTGCCCTGCTCGGCCGCGAGACGAAAGGCCGCCAGGGTATTCTCCGGCGTATTCGCCGACGCGCCGCGATGGGCGATGATCAATGCCTGGTTCTGACCGCGATTGGCCAGAAACGCCAGCAGAGCGAATCCCGTCGCGCCAAGCACGGCGAGGGCTACGATTGCTACCCGCCAACGCCCGGTCAATCGCCATGAATCGCCCGCGTACTGAGCCAGTGACGGTGCGGTTGGCTGGCCGGTGCGCAGGTACAGACGCGTGAGCACCAACGAGAACAGAGAGGCATTGACGACACCCACCGCCAGGGTCAGCACGACCGCGACCAAGACCAATGCGGCCATGACCACCACCAACAGGACGAGCGAATCGGCCACCAGCGGGACAATCAGTCGTCCAACGGACCGCACCAACCATGTACCCGTGCTCAACAGGACGGTGGCCGAGATCGCCCACGTGGCGAGCGACCACAGAATGAGCGCGTGTGAGCCGGCCGCACGCTTGGCGCTTTCGCCAAGCGCACGTCGTGGGTGGACGTTCTCGAACACGACCAGCGCCAATGCAAACGACCAGCGGGCGATGGTGCGAGCCAGCAAGAGCGCGAACCCGATGCCGATCAGGCCAATCAGGACGGCGGCGATCCAAAACTGTGGCGGGTGTTGCTTGAGGTAGAAGTTGATGTCGTGTGCGCGCAGCAGCGCAAAGTACACGAGCCCTGCAGCGAGAAGGAATGGTACCACGCCAATCAGTATGCGCAGCACCATGTGGCCGGTCAGGCGCAGAACGTTCAGCGCGTTCGCCGCGCCGAACTTCAGTGCGCCGCGCCCATTGAGACGGACGCCCTGCGACTGACCCAATCCAATCGCCATCAAACACGTGGCCTCGACGGCGGTGATCGCAACGAACAGTGAGCCGCCCAGGATCAGGGTGACGATGCCCGTGGGAGTCGTGAGGAAGAACATCGCAATGTCCACATCCGCCACCACACGCTCGGACGTTGCGGCCCGCAGCCAATACAGGAGCCACGTCGTCGCCGGGACGAGTACGGCGAAGGCGATCGCTTTATACGCCAGGTCGGTGATCGCAAGAATGCGCCCGGCGCGCCGCAAATCACCAAGTGCGCCAACGAAGATCTCCCGGACTGAACGCCACATTGGTCAAGACGATGCGGTGGATTGATATCGACCTGCTATTGGCCCAACGGGTACTAGTCCCGCTCCCCAATCCAACGCGGGTTAAACCTTTTTTCATCCCCTTGGCGGATGCGACTTCCGGCGTTCCAAGACGACATTCGTGAAGCAGTCGCCAGAGTCGATGTGGACCTTTGCATTGGAGGTATTGTGAGAAGCACGAATCCGCGTAAACCGGGGCAGGGCGACCGCGAGAAGCAGGGCGGTCAGGGTGGTCAGGGCGGTCAGGGTGGCCGGCAGGGTGGCGGCGATCAGCCTGGTCGCACGCCGGGCCGGCAGGATCAGGATTACGAGCAGGGTGGCCGGCAGAGCGACGGCGAGAAGTAACTCAGAACGGTTCTCACGAAACGAAAAAGGCCGCGCTCGTCGCGGCCTTTTTCTTTGTCAGGCGTCTGGGTCGTATCGCCCGTCGGCCGTGAGGAGCCAGCGCCGCTTGCCTTCCGGCTTTCCGTCCAGTTCTCCCGTGAGGATCGCATCGAGCTTGCGGCACAGCGCGGGATCGTACACCGGCGCCATCACCTCCACCCGCCGCCGGAGATTCCGCGGCCGCCAGTCGGCCGACCCGATGTAGTACTCCGCGCTGCCGTCGCCGCCATTGGCAAAATGATAGATCCGCGAATGCTCGAGAAAGCGTCCCAGAATACTCACGACGCGAATCCGTTCGGATAGGCCGGGCACGGCAGGTCGCAGCGTGCAGATCCCGCGGACGACGAGGTCGATGTCCACCCCCGCCTGTGAAGCGCGATAGAGTGCCTGGGCGATCGTGGAATCGGCGAGACCGTTGAGCTTGGCGCGGATGCGCGCGGGACGGCCGGCCAGGGCGTGCGCGGTTTCGCGGTCGATCAGGGCCAGGACCCGTTCCAGCAGGTCGGCGGGAGAAACCATGAGGTGGGACAGCCCGCCCCGGGGTGGCCGGGTCGAGCCGGTGAGCTCGTTGAACAGCGCGTGCACGTCGGCCGTGATGCGCGGGTCGGCGGTAAACAGTCCGACGTCGGTGTACAGGCGCGCGGTGTCCGGATTGTAGTTTCCGCTGCCGATGTGGGCGTAGCGTCGTGCGCCGCGAGCCCCCCGAGCCCCCCCCCCGTGCGCAACGACGAGCGCCAGTTTCGCGTGGGTCTTCAGGCTGACGAGACCGGTGACGACATGGATGCCGTCGCGCTCCAGGCTCTTGGCCCACGCGATGTTGCGTGCTTCATCGAAGCGCGCCTTCAGCTCCACGATCACAGCGACGTCTTTCCCGGCTGCTGCCGCGCGTCGCAGCGCGTCCGCAATCGGCGAGGCACCGCTACCCGGACGGTACAGGGTGAGTTTGATGGCCTGCACGTCGGGATGATCCGCGGCTTCCGTGATGAACCGCTCGAAGCTGTTCGTGAACGACTCCGACGGGTACTGCACGAGCACGTCGTGCTCGTCCACCTGATCGGCCACGGGACGGTTCGAGGCGAACGCCTCGCGCACCGCGAACGGGGGATAGTCCGTGAGCCGAGTCGGCAGGTCACGCAGGGGGCCAAGATCCACCGGTCCGGCCGCGACGTAGACGTCCGGGGAGCCGGCCTCCTCGAAATGGAGCTCGCGCTGCAGCAGGTTGCGCAGCGGCTCGGGCGTCGCCGGCTCGATCTCGATTCGGACGATGGGGGGGACGCGCCGGACCAGCTCATCCTCCAGCGCTTGCAGAAAGTTCGCCGCAGACGACTCGTCGAGCTGCAGCTCTCCGCTGCGCGTAATCCGAAATGCGTGCGCGGCCACGATGAGCCGGCCGGGATAGAGCAGCTCGAGGTTGGCGCGCACGATCTCCTCGACCGGCACGACGCGCCGTCCGTCCGGCAGATAATGGAAGCGCTGCAGCAGCTCGGGGATCTCGACGAGTCCGTAATGCGGCGGTGCGCCGGCCTGATCCCGCAGCACGACCAGGAGCACGATGCGCCGATCCGCGATCATCGGGAACGGATGACCCGGTGCGCGCGTCAACGCCTTCGGACTCAAGAACGGCAGCATCGTGTCGGTGAACAGCCCGCGCAGCGCGGTTTGCTCGGCCAGGGTGAGCTCCGGCCAATACACCAGCGCAAATGGCGGATCGCTCGCGGCGCCGGCACGCAGCAGCCCATCGAAGAGCCGGTACTGCCGCGCAATGAGGGGCCGGAGCCGAATCGCCAGCGTATCGAGTGTTTCGCCGGGGCGCAGTCCATCGCCCGATGCGCTACTCTGCTGCCGCGCGGCCAGTTGCTGCAGCGCGGCGACTTTGGTGGCCATGAAATCGTCGAGGTTGGTCGAGAAAATCCCGAGAAAGCGAATACGAGCCGCGAGCGGCGTCGCGGGGTCCTCCGCCAGGGCGAGCACGCGCGCGTTGAACTCGACCCACGAGAGCTCGGCATTGAGGAACTGCTCTGGCTGCGCGCGCGCCGGATCCGACTGCTCGGCGGTCAGGACCGGTGCCCGCATCTCGCTCAACGTCACCCGACTCTGACGCGCCACCGATTCCGGGGCGTGGTCCTCACCCCCATCCTCCCCCCCCCCGAAGGCCATCCCCGACCATTCCGGAATGAGTGGTGAGCGAGCCGCCAACGTCAGCGTCGCCAGGGTCGAGGGGTCGCGCAGCAACGGCGACCCGACGCGGTCCAGCAGCTCCGCCGGCGAGAACCACTGCAGTGCTGCGTTGCCGTGCACGCGCCGAACGGACCAAACCTCCAGCGCCGCGCGATCGCCGGCGGGTGGGACCACGCCCAGCAGCCGGAGTTGCCCCTCCCCGTTCCCCACGAGGCGCCGGAGGGCGTCTCGGCAGGCTGCCTCGCCGCTGCCTTTGTCGACGGGGATCCGGAGCTCCGCGCCCAGCCGGCACAGTCCCAGCCGCCCGTGCTCGACCGCGAGGAGTGCCAGCTCCCGCTCGCCGCGGAGCTCGCGGCCGGCGCGCCGCCCCTCCGCGTCATTCAGGGCGGCGTGGGCACGCTGTAACACATCAGATCCGGCAGGCCGGAGTTGGAACGCCGATTCGATGCGGCGGCCGAGCGCGCGTACGGCCCACCTCCCCACACCCCAGCCGCGCGGCTCGAGTGCCAACTCCCACAGTGCGGTATGCAGCTCGCCGCGACGCACCACGAGTGCGTCGCCGGTGAGGTGGCACAGGGGGAAGCGCACGATCGGCGCCGCAATCGACCTCGTCCGGCGGGTCACATCCAGCTCGATCCAGGGCGCCAGCCGGGCCGGGTCGGCGACACCCTGGAGCCCCGATTCCGCGGCTTCGCCGTCGAGCCGCGCGCCGCCCGGCAGCCACACGGTCAGCTCCCGCTTCCCGTCGCTCGTGAAACGCACGCGGTACCGGGCGCCGCGCTCACGCAGCTCCCCGTCGAGGGTGTCGCAATAGACGTCACGGAAGGAGTGGACGAGGGGCCTTGAGACGTGAAAGCCCGTCGCCGGAGGATTATCTACGAGGTGTCCGAGCTGTGCCGCGTCGGAGACGTCCCAGCGCTGCCCCATCAGTGGTTACAGATCTGGTTCGAACCGGGCGCTGGCGATTTGCCCCGCGGCGTCTCGGCGCACCGCCGCCACGAGCTCGTCCGGGGTCGCCCTCGGGCGCAGCAGCACGAGAAACGTGAGCGCCGTGATGCCGCGCGCGGCAGACTCCGAGGCGATCAGCTTCCAGCTGCGCGCATGCTGATCGAGCACGGCCGCGATCGCCGGATGCGCGGCGGTGGGGATGGAGGTCTCAGCGATCAGGCGGCCCCGCACGCGCTCGGCGTCCGGGGGGGCCATGCCGACGTCGAAGCGCCACAGCACGAGCACGAGCAGCACGAACATCAGCGAGACGACGAAGGCGATGGAAAACGACTGAACGCCGGCGGCGATCCCGACCGCGATCGCGAGGAAGATGTAAACCGCATCCTTGGTATCGCGCAGGGTATTGCGAAACCGGACCGCCGCCACGATACCGGCGAGACTGAACGCGAGTGCGACACTATCGCGCACGATCAGGACGACGCCCGTGATGACCACCGGCAGCACGATCACGGTTTGCACGAGGGATGAATCGTAGCGCGCCTTCGGTTTGGTGCGCATGTACATCCATGCCACCGGGCAGACCAGCGCCAGCGCGCTCAGCATGGCGATCGCCGCGCCGCCGGCCTCCTTGGGCGAAAAGAATTCGCCCCAGCGCGGCGTCCATTGCACAACCAACGACGCGACGCCCGCCAGCGCGGCATAATAGGGAATAAGCCCCGCGAGCAGACCGACCGCGCGCCGTTCGCTCACTGCTCGACCGCCCGGCAGCGGCGCACGAATTCGCGTTCGATCAACGTGCGATTCTCGATGGTCCGGAAGAACTCATCGAAGTAGGAGAGCATCGAGCGCTTGTCGCGGTCGTCGAGATCGGGCACGGCACGGACCGCGGCGTAGATCGAGTCCTTCGCGGACCGAAACCGTGCCAACGCGCCCGCGAGGATGCTGTCGGGCTGGCAATAGCCGCGATACAGCCGCTCACGCACTGTCTTGATCGGAAGCTGTTCGGGCGGCGTGGCATACGGTGCTCCGACGGCGCCTGAGAAATCGAAATCGTACGGGACCGCGAAGAGCTTGTGTGATGCGGTATCGCTGAAGACCGTGATGTTGTGCTGGCCCCACACCGACCAGTCCGTGTTGCCGATCAGGTATTGAAACAGCGCGACCAACGTCATGTACGACGCATCGGTGACCATGTCGTGGACGCGGCCCTGCTCCACGATGTCGGCGGCGAGGCGACGGCCGAACTCGAGGTCGGACTCGATGAGAAAAGCATGGCGAATGGTCGTGTCGGCCTTCGTCGTATCGATGTAGGTCACGTGCGCCAGGCGCACACGGAAACTCGTCTCCGTCACCGCATTGAACACGCGGTATAGCGCGTACTCCTTGAGCAGGTTGCGGTCGTAGAGGCGATCACCTCGGCAGTGCGTCACGAGCTTGAGCTTGTCCTGTCCGGCAAAGACCGTGTTTGCGACCTTGCCGGTCGGCAGGTCAATGCGGATGGGGGGAAAGCTGCAGTTCTTGAGGCGGAAGATGCCGCGCGTGCGCAGATCGACCTTCACCGACGCACTATCGGTCCGGCTCGAGAATCGCAGCAGTGCGGGATGCTCGGCGCGCTCCTCGCCGCGATCCCGGAAGAGCCCCTTGAAGTCACCCTCCAGGCGGAGCGTGAGAGGAGCGGCGTCCTGGAATAGAGGGGCTTGCCCCGACGCCGTTCTTGCACCGAGGGCGAGCAGGCAACAGAGTGGGACCACGACCTGACGAGCTGGCACCGGGCGAAGCTACCGCCCGATGAGACTCATGTCGACACGCGATTCCGTCCTGCTTCCTTCGCCCGATACAAGGCTTTATCAGCCGCCTGGACCACTTGATCGGGCGTTGCGTGGCGATGGTTCCGCTCTGCCACTCCGATACTGACGGTAATGACGATTGCCTGGCGGCTCTTCCTTCCTTTATCTGCTTTGGGCTGCTTCAGTCGTGGCCTGAACCGGCGCCGCATCGTGAAGCGGCTCGTCTCGACCGTTTCACGCAGCTCTTCCAGATGAGGCAGACAATCATCCTGACCCTTGCCCGGGAAGACGAGCGCGAACTCCTCGCCACCATAGCGGTAGGCCGTGCCGCCGCCTGGGGCCTGCGCCAGCCGCGCGGCGACCAGGCGGAGCACGTGATCACCCGCGTCATGGCCGTAGGTGTCGTTGAAGCGTTTGAAATGGTCGACGTCGACCATCGCGACGGTGAACTGGCCGCTCAGGCGCGGCAGCGCCTCGTTCAGCGCGCGGCGGCCGGGTAACTCGGTGAGGCCGTCGCGGTACGCCATCAGGTAGGAGGCTTCGATCACCGCCACGACGAGGACGAGTCCCGCTGTCGCGAGCCAGAGCTCCTGACCGGGCCCCGCGGTGGGCCACGACAGCGCCGCAAACACCGCGATGAGCGCGTAGAAGTAGCCGCGCACGGGCGACTGCGGCTCTCGCATCCAGGCCATGACCAGGAGCGCACCGATCGCGATGAACGCGATCATGGCGGGCTGGGAGAGCGGCGTCCACGACGTGAAGCGCACCGGCACGAAGCGAGTGGTGAGAAACCCGAGCATCTTCTGCGAAAAGGCCTGGGCCAGGAAGACCACGATGACGATCTGGACCGCGAGCAGCACCCAGCGGACCAGGCCTGCGGCCGTGATCGTCCCGCGTTCGGGCAAGAGCGCAACCAGCGCCAGGTTGATCGGCAACAGGAACGCCATGGCGTGGAAAAACAACCGATCTTGCGTGGTGTCGGTGCCGCGCAGCAGCACGTATTCCGCGATGCCGAGCAGGGCAATGGCGAAGACCAGCCGCGAGCGGTTGAAGCGCCAACCGAGCAGCAGTGCGGCGGCAACAACGGTAAAGGGAAAGACGGTGGTGAGGCCCGACGCGGTGCCTGCAAGGGCAGGGACCGTGAGCAACATCAGCGCCGCGAGCAGGATTGCTGCGTCGGGTATGAGCTTGGAGATAATGCGTTTCATCGGGCCAGTAACGGTACGATTCTGAAGCGGAAGGTCAACTGTCGGCGGGTTGACCACTCATGCGCGGGCTGGCGATATTCAGCCGCCCACGGCGGTATCGTCTAGGGGACTAGGACGGAGCCCTCTCAAGGCTCAAACACGGGTTCGAATCCCGTTACCGCTATTCCCGTCGCCCCCATCGTCTAACGGTTAGGACACCACTCTTTCAAGGTGGGAACAGGAGTTCGATTCTCCTTGGGGGCATTTCCTCGCACTACCACTGCACCGCCCACTCCCTCAGTTTCGCGATCGCATAGTCGCTGAAGTGGGGAATGGCGTAGGTAAACGACTGGTCCGCAATCGACTGCGTCGCCGCGAGCTGCGACCAGGGATGCTTCTGGTCCTCGCGGTAGAACATGGCCAGGTCGGTGTCGTCGATGGTCTCGTCGTTGCCGTTGTACTGATCGTCATCATGCCCGTGACGGCCGCCTCCGTACCAGAGGGTCAGCTGGCCCGGCGTGCCGAACTGTAGCCCGGTCGGCTCGAGCGACACGGAGAGCTTCCTCGTGTTCACCTTGACGGTGATGAGCACCGAGTCGCCCATCGCGAGCTCACCGATGCCCGGCACGAACTGCGGATCGGTCATGGTCAGGAGCAAGAAGGGACGCGGCTCAGCGTTCCGCCGACCCTTGTAGTTGATCTGGACAGAGCGGGCTTGGCCCCGCACTGCCCAAAACGACACGCGTGTCTGCTCGAGTCTCAGGGGAGCGTGAGGCCCCATGTACACCGCCCCGCCTTCGGAGCCGTTCGACTGACTCACGCTCGTGCTGAACTGCACTGTAGTGTCGGCCCATTCGAGGAACTGAGGGGCCGCCGGGCGCACTGCAGTGGGTTGGTCTCCGCACCGCGCGACCGAGACGGCGAGAGCAGCGACGATGAGCGAACGGCGAACGAACATAGAGTGTCTCCAAGGACCAAGGTGCCTGACCACGTAACACTGCACAGCCTATTCGTCCGGCAGGTACTCCCGCTGCACAATGCAGTTCCCACCAGCGTTCTTCGCGGCGTACAGGGCATGATCGGCGACGAGCATCAGCTGCGCGGCTGAGACCTGCATCGCGTGGCGGGGCAGCTCTACCAGGCCGCCACTGACGGTCACCATCATCGACGCGCTCTCCACGAGATTGCGGCGGATTCTGGTGGCCACGATCAAGCCGGCGACCGCATCGGTATCGGGCAGGATGATGGCGAACTCATCGCCGCCGAGCCGTGCGGCGATATCGGTGCCGCGCAGGCTCTGCTGAATCGCGACCGCGACGCGGGTGAGCGCCCGGTCGCCGGCATTATGCCCCCACCGGTCGTTCATCAGTTTCAGGCGGTCCACGTCGACGAGCAGCAGCGAGAGCGGCACCCCGTACCGGCGGCAGCGCGCGATCTCCCGCGTCATGGTTGCGTCGAAGTGGTAGCGGTTGAAGAGGCCCGTGAGCGGGTCGGTGACGGAGCGGTGCTCCAGCACCTCGAGCGCCTCGTGTTCCACGATCGTGGGGGAGACGAGGTCGCCGCTGATGTTGAGGAGGTAGTCGACGGCCGCGACGACGGCACCGACGTTGCGGCCCAGGCGGGTGTCCAGCTCGCGGCGGTGCGCCTCGATCGCGGCGGCGCGGTCGGCCGCTTCCTGCTCGCTCAGATGCGCGTGCGGGAACACCTTCTGAAGCGGCAACGTGGCTTCTGCGGTCGCCATCTCGTCCGCGCGGCGGTCGACGCCCGAGCGGCGCTCGACGCCGCTGCGGCGCTCGTCCACGGCTTTACCAGCCGATGGCATAGTTCGATAGCTGATGACGCCCCGGGCGAGTTTTCATGGCGTCTCCAGCAACCCGTCGAGCTTGTCGATCTCGGCGCGGGCCGAGAGGCGCTGGAAGGTCGAGCGCGCGCGCTGGGCCGCGGCCTTGCCGCCGACGCTGTCGCCGGCCTGGAGCAGCAGCAGCGCCAGGTCGCGCTCGGCCATCGCGAGGAGCAGGGGACGGCCATGCTCGGTCGCGCGAATGATGACCTGGCGGAGCATCGACTCGGCATCTTCGCGGTGGCCCTTCAGCGCGAGCGCACCGGCTTTGATGCGCAGGTCTTCCGCCTCACGCACGGGATCCTTCATGTCGCGGTGCGTCGTCGTCGCCTGCTCCACCGCGGTCAACGCGAGGTCGGCTTCGCCCCGGGCCACATGAATCTCGGCCAGACCGGCGATCGCCTGGGCGGTGAGCTGCTTGTCGCCGAGAGCCTGCGCTTCCTGGATCGCGAGATTCGCGGTTTCCAGGGCCCGGTCCAGGCGACCCTGCGCCCGGCACGCGATCCCGAGGTTGTGACGCGCTTCCGCGACGCCGCGGGCAAACTTCGCCTGCTCGTAGGACGCGATCGCGCGGGTGTAGGCGATGACGGCGCGCTTATAGTCGCCCTGCATGTTGGCGATGATGCCCAGGTTGTTCGAGCAGCGGCCGACGGTGACCATGTCGTTACCGTCCGACGCCTCTTCCTGCGCGCGCGTGAAGAAGTAGGTGGCTTCGTCGATGCCGCCCCGCTCCAACGCGATGGCGCCGCAGACGTTCAGCGCGCGCACTTCCATCATCCGGTCCTTCAGCGAGCGCGCGCGCAGCTGGGCAACCATCGCCCACTGCTGGCCGACTTCGAGGCGGCCCAGGCGGCTGTGCGCGATACCCAGCAGCAGCGTCAGCATCGCCGACTCTTCCAGCTCGTCGCGCGAGCGCTGCTCGAGGTAGGCAAGGAGCTCGGCGTACTTACCGGCATCCGCGTACTGCTGCGCGATGTGGACCGGCGCGAGCGTGCCCTGCAGCTTCGCGGCAAAGGACTCGTCCCAGCCCAGGGCCGCGAGCTTGCGGATTTCGCTCTCGGCGCCCATGCGGGCAAACATTGCACGCGCGGTCTGCGCGGCGGCCTGCGCTTCATCATCGCGCCTGGCACGGCGGAGCAGGTTGGCCAGGTCGCGCGTCGCCTCGCCCTGCAGGAGCAAGCGGTCGTGCATCTCGGCTCGGCCGACGACTTCCCGCAACGCCTTCTCTGCGCGGGCCTGCTGGTCTTCGGCCACCATGACGAGCGCCTGGATGCGCAGATCTTCGGCCTCGGCCACGGGGTCGGGCATCTGGGTGCGGATCACGCGGATCCGGTCGAGGTCGCGACGCGCCAATTCCGGCTCGCTGCGGGCGGCGCGGATTTCGGCGCGGCCGCGCAGCGTCATGGCGTAGAGCGTCTCGTCGTGCGTGGCTTCGGCTTCGGCCACGGCCTGATCGGCCGTCGCCAGCGCCTTATCCAGCGCGCCCTGCTCGCGATAGGCATTCGCCAGGTTGTGATGACAATCCACGACGCCGGCCTGCATCCCGGCGCGATGCCAAGCCGCGGCGGCGATTTCCCACGAGGAAATGGCTTCCGCGTGGCGGCCGCGCAGATGGCTGATGACGCCCAGGTTGTTCGAGGCACGGCCCGTGGTGGCGTGATCGCCATCCCGGCTCGCGGCCATGAGGGCCTGGGTGCAGAAGTCGGCGGCTTCGGTCAGGTTGCCGCTGAGGAGGGCGATCGCGCCGCGCGCGTTCAGCGCATGCCGCTCGACGCCGTGTTCGCTGCGCTGGCGGGCACCGGACAGGGCGCGGTCGATCCACTCCAGGCCCTGCGTGTGCCGGCCGAGGCGCGCCTGCCCGATCCCGTAGAGCAGCGCGAGGGTCGGATCCTCGAGCTCGCTCGGAGCGCGGGCGCCCAGGAACTCGACGAGCGCGGCATGGTGGCCGGCGGCCGCGAGTGAGCGGGCCTTGGCGACGACGGGAGACGCCTCGAGGAGGCGCTGGTCGCGGTTCTTGTCGGTGGACATTGGGCTCTTTATCCTCTCGAACTAGAGCTGAACCGCCCACTCCAACAATGCAACCGCGTACTCACAGAAGTGTGGTAGCGCGTAGACGAATGACTTCTCATCGACCGACTGCGACGCCGAGACCTGGGACCACGATTCGTTCGAGTACTCGCGGTACCACAGACCAAGCAGCTGCGACTCGAGCTGCGCGTCGGTGCTATCGGCAACGCCGTCACCGTTGAGGTCACCGCTGGCCCCACCGTACCAGATCTGCAACTGGGACGCCGCGCCGAACTGAAGGCCGGTCGGCTCGAATTTGACGCCGATCTTCGACGTGTCGACCGTGATCGTAATCAGAACCGAGTCACCCATCGCCAGCTCGCCGATGCCCGGAACGAACGTCGGGTCCGTGGTCGTCAGCTCGAGGAAGGGATGGGAGCTGCTATCGATCGTGCTGCTGTAATTGATCCGAATGGACCGGGACTCGCCGCGTACCGCCCAGAACGAGACCGTGTACTGATCGAGACTCAGCGGAGGCGTCATCGCCATTGCGCCGGAGCGGCGCGCGCGAGCCTTCGATTGTGCCGTGAAGTCAGGTGTTGCGGACCAGCGCAGGAATTGGGGACCCGAGGGGGGCCTCACCGCTGTGGGTTGGTCCGCACAGCGCGCAACCGACAGCGCGAGCGCGAACACCAGAAGGGAGCGGCGAACCATCATAAGGTCTCCAAGGGCACGTGGCGACTTGACTGCAGTGGTCGGTGAAGGCAGCTTAGGGGCCAAGTAGTCCCGTTGCCTTCACTGGAACGACACGAAAGTAGGTACATTTTGTCACCTGTCAAGCCCGAAACTGGCCCGAAGCGCGTCCCCGTAGCAGCTCGCCTCGCCGTGCTCCTGGATGTGTTCAGCCCATGGGAAGGCATCTCTCTCGGCTACCGCCAGTTCGCCGCCGCCCTCGGAGGCGGTGTAACTGAAGCAGCCATAAAGAAATGGCCGCATAGGGAGAAATTCCCGGCCGATGTCGCGCGCCTGATCGTGACCAGGGCCAAGGACCTAGGGATCCCCGACGTCACGCTCGAGTGGGTGCTATGGGGGGAGGGGTCAGGTCCCCAAAAGGGAACCAAAAAGGTTCCAGCGAAGGGACAGCAGCACGAATTTGAGGAGTTAGCAGCGAGCATCGCGGTGGCCTTACGGACGGACCTCGCGCATAACGAGTTCGGGCAGTGGTCATCGGTGGAGGTGCAGCGAACGGTCATCTGGTCCCTCAAGGACCTGGCGCGCCGACTCTGGGTGCTGCGTTTTCCGATGGCGGAGACCTTTAAGCTGACGGACGAGTGGGGGACCCGGATCGGTCTGCCGACGCGTTCCCTTGCCTCCGCCTCGAGCCCTGATGATTTTTCCGCCGCCACCCCCACCAGGGCCGATAGCTCAACTGGCAGAGCAACTGACTCTTAATCAGTAGGTTCTCGGTTCGATTCCGAGTCGGCCCATCCTGCGGAATGTCATTCGCGCCGCGCTAGCGGCGCGTGAGGCTTACGCCAACTTGTAAGAAGCTCAATCGCGCGCTGCCGGCGGCCTGGCCGCCGTTGAACTTCACGTCTCCGCCAAACACACCGACTGCGTAGTGCACGAACGGCGCGATCACCCAGTTTGGGCTGAGCGCGTGGTCGTAGCCCACTCCAAGTTGCGGGCCGATTTCCGACGACGTCACGACATCGGTACCGTCACTGGTGCGATGCATGACCAGCGCCGCGCCGCCGCGCAGATACAAGCGACGCGTGGTGCCGGGATACCAGTACGCCGCGGCGCCGATCGACATGAGCGATTGCGTCACGCCCTCATCGCTCTGGCGCCAGCCCGCGAGCTCGCCGCCGATGCGCAGCGCGCGGCTCGTGCGGCCGCCCAGGCCGAGGGACGCAGACAGGCCCGTGCGCCGGCTGCCGGAGCAGATCGGACATGAGACGCGCGTCCACCCCGGCGCAACGCCGACCGAGTACCAAAAACCGCCGGTGGATGACGAGCGCTGCGCCGCCAGGATGTTGATGCTCCCGGTGAGCGCGAGCGCCAGTACGACCATCGCCGCTGTACGCATATTGCCAGTATAACTCAATGACTGTGGCCTATTTGGAGGTGACTGGGGTCACGGCTCGAAAGGGCGGGGCGGGGCGAACGTGGAAGGACCAAGGAACTACCATGAAACAGGCATCCGTCCTTCTTCTGTTAATAATCGCTGGTGTAGCCTGCCACGAGGGCTACGGCCCCGCGGCGCCGGATTACGGCCCCGCCACGGGAGCTGCTGTGGCCTTCGGCATCTGGACGCCTGGACCCAACGACGACTGCACCGCTGCCCAGCACGACGCGTACTCCGTGGTCGGCCCAGATCACAAACGGTATCCCACCTGGCATCCACCGATCGATCCGACCGGCTGCTCCTTTGGGCACGATCACGGACGCGACCCTCGCGGGTCGGCGCTGTACCGCGAGGTTGGCGACATTCCGTTCGCATACGCCAACGAACAGCAGGTGATCTACGATCCCACGATGATCCGTCATGAAGACCACTTCGGACACAAGGTCGAGTGGGAAAACGGCATCCGGATGCATTTCGGGAGCGACGCCGCTGATGCGCTGTTCGACGTGCGCTGCGACGTCCTGACCAAGCTGCATCAGGGGACGCACTCGAAAGACGCGTTCACCAACAACCTGCACGAGCTGGTCTATCACATCCGCTGTACCGACGGCACCGAGATGCACATCACGATTCTGTCGGCAATCGGAACCCCGGGCCAGTTCGAGCGCAGCTGCGATCGCGCGACGGTCGTGGTCGGCCCCGCGACGCCCGCCAATTCACCAGACGGTGGCGGCGTGCGCATCATCCCGGACCGGTTCTGCGTCGATCGGGACATCCTGGTTTCCGCGGGTCAGACCTCCAACTTCGGAACGCTGCACGAGAGCTGGGAAACGTCGAATTCGATCCGGCGCGAAGACGGCCACACGGTGGCCTTCTTCAACCCGTACTTCCAGGTTTCGCGTCCCAGCCGGTTCCACGATCCCGCGCTTCCGAATATTACCGGACGGCCGATCGACGTGTGCTATGAGGTCACGCCGGCGGGAGATCAGGTCCGGGGGACCGGCTCGTGCTCCACGTCAACTGGGAACGGCACGATCCTGGGCGTCACGTTCGACGACCCCCGCTCGGTCTTCGACGGCGTCCGCCGCAACGTCGACGTCAACTCGAATTTCATCGACAACGATGGCGGTCCGGAGATCTGGTATACCGATCCGTTCGGACGGCACGGACGCACCGCGGAGTTCCCGGGATCGATTCGTCAGCGGATCGCGCGGATCAACAACGATCGTGGCGGATTAGAGCTGGCGGGTCCGAGCATCGGCGGGGAACGCGATTACGGCAGCCCGAAAGTGCACGCGCCCAACTGACTAACTAGAGACGCAGCAGACGCAACAGACGCAACCGGTAAGCTATTTCTTGCGGGCGACGGTCCCAATCGCGTTGATCAAATCGCCTAAATCGTAGGGTTTTGTGACTGAGGGCTGGCCGCAGTTCTCCAGGAACGTCCGTGTTTCGCCCCGCGCCTGATCGCCCGTCACGAACACGAATCGTTTGGCCAGCAGCGGCCGCCCATTCACCAGCTGCTCGTACATGGCGCGGCCGCCGAGGCGCGGCATCTGCAGGTCTGTGACGATGGCGTCGAACAAGGTATCGCGATCGCCGAGCTGCTCCATGGCCTCGACGCCATTCTCGACCGCGACCACCTGGTGTCCTTCCCGCTCCAGCAGCATCAGCATGGCTTGACGGTTTACCGCGTCGTCGTCGACGACGAGAATCCGCATGCGGGGGAGATTCTCGGCGGGGGTGGCCTGGGCGGGCTGCGCGCCCAGGAGGCTGCGCGGCAGCGTGACCACGACCTCGGCGCCGCTGCCGCCGCCACGGGGCCGCAGCCGCAGGCTGCCGGCGGCCGACTGGGCGAGCGCGCGCGCCAGCGCGAATTCCACCTCGCCGCCGCCGCCCGACTGCGTGAACCGGAACGGCGAGACCAGCCGCTGCTCAGCCTCCACAGAGAGCGGCGCGCCGGAGTCCCACAACGACATCACGACGGATGGACCGGTCGCGATCACTTCGAGCCTGAGCTCCCGTGGGGGCTGGGACGCTCGCAGGCGCCGCAGGGAGAAGTCGAGCAGCTTGGTGAGCATCTCCGTGAGCTGCGCCATGGGGCAGGCGACCATGGGGAGATCGCCGGGGACCTGGCGGTGCACCTTCGCGCCGAGCTCGCGGAACGTGGACTCCCGCTCTGCGAGAACGCCGTTGATGACCACGTTTGCGTCGCACGGTTCCGCGGCGCCCGCCGGATGCGCGGCGAGATCCAGGAAGTGACTCGTGATCTCGGCAGCACGGCGCACTTCCCCGTGCAGCAACACGAGTGCGCGCGCCCGTTCGGGATCGAGGGGACTGCCGTGGAGCAGATCGGCGAGCGCACCGATCGCCGCGAGCCGGTTGTTGAGCGCGTTCAGAACATTGGCCGACCCTTCATCGAGGACCACCGGCTTGAGATCCGCCGAGAGGGAGGGCTTGGAGGGTGGTGGCGGTTGTGCGGGGGCGACTCGCGCGCGGACGGGGGCGGGCGGGGGTACCTCGCGCTGACGGCCGAGCAGGTACCCGATCAGCGCGCCGATGCCCGCGCCAAACCCGAACGCAACCCATAGCTCCATGCGGAAAAGCTATCCGTCGCGCAGGTTTGTGCGAGCAGGCCGGCGTCACCACCCGTCGGGGATTCCCGTCACGGGAGTCTGTACTTCAAGGAGCAGCCTCTCTATTTTTCGTCGCCCGCCCTGGTGGTGAAACTGGTAGACACGCTGTCTTGAGGGGGCAGTGCCGCGAGGCGTCTCGGTTCGAATCCGAGCCAGGGCATCCGCAGTTCATTACTCCCCAAATCGCTTCGCAGATCGTTCACGAGCCTTGCGAGCCTCCTCTTCGCGATTTCGCGGGGGAGCCTTGATCGTCAGAGAGTCGATCAGCCGCCGGGCGATCGTCGTCACGTCGTCGACGGCGGTGTTGAACGCGGCCTCGTTGGCGTGGGACGGATGCGTGGCGCCGCTCAGCTTGCGCACGAACTGCAGTGCCGACGCCCTGATCTCATCATCAGTGGCTGGCGGCGCGAAGTTGGCGAGGGTCTTGATGTTCCTGCACATATTCGGTCCTCGAATAGATGATCTCGAGGACCGAATATACGCGGGCTACAGTGACTTCAGGAACTCCACGAGATCGCGCCGCTGCTCGTCCGTAAGCCGCAGGCTACGGACGCGATTGTAGTGATTGACGACGCCCGCGAGCGTCGCGGCGCTGCCGTCGTGGAAATACGGCGGATGGTGCGCCAGGCCGCGCAGCGGGGTCGTCCGATACTTCTTATTGGCGGTGCGGGCCGCGTAACCGCCGTCGACGCCCGTTTCTTCCGGGGCGTGCAGCTTCCCGGTGTTGTTATCCGTACCGGTCGCGGCGACATGGCATGAGGCGCAGCTGCGATTGAACACACCCCGTCCGCGCCCCGCCGCGGCCTGATCGAAGCTGCCGGCTTCCGGCGATGGTGCGCTGAGGCTGTGCTGGTATTCGCGCAGGGCCGGGAGCTTCGGCGTCACCAGGTCGGGCGTCTGGCGCACCGAAATGCCGAGCCGCTGATCGGCGAAATCGCCCTGACCGTGCATCTGCGTGACGGCGACATAGGCGTTCCAGTACGAGATCGGACCTTCGGCGGTGTACGTTTCGTTCTGGACTCGAGCGAGGCCATATGCGGGTGGCAGGAGCAGCGGCGTGCTCTTGCCGTCGATGTTGTAGCGCGGATCGTATTTCCCGGGGCCCCACGAGTTGTAGACCGCCTTCTGTGCCGCCGTGACGGCCGGTGACAACGCGATGATCGCGCCGACGTTCAGATCGCGGTTCGGCCAGCCATCTCTTCGCTGGCCGATGCCCGGTGCGAAAGAGTTGTCCACGGTAGAATGGCACAACGCGCACGTGATGCCCAATCGCACCAGCGTATCGCGACCGTTCACGGTCGTGACCGTGCCGCGCAGGCCGACGACGGCGTTCAGCTTCAGCAAGGTGACGGTCGTGGCGGGGCTGTTCAGATCGACCTGACCGGCCTTGATAGCCTGGGCGACTTCCGCGGGAATCGCCGCGGCGTCTACCTTCAGACCAACTTTCAGCGCCGTGGCGGGACTCACCGAGCTTTGTACGACCTCGTGCATACGCGCGGTATCGGTCCAGAACTTCTCATTGCCGAACGTTTCGTGTCGAAAAATCTGTTGACCTTCCGCAAGCGCGGGGCGTTGTTGTCCAACGCGCGAAGGAGGGGTGACCACGATCCAGGTCGTGAGAACGACTCCGACGACGGCCAAAAATCGCATGGGGGTTCCTTGTTTGAGGGGCGTTTCGCAGTGTGGCTGCACACCCCTCTCCAGCGGCAGTGCCCGAGCGGGCTACACCATTCGAGTGAGACAACGAGGCAGTAAGTGTCGATTTCGGCGGGCGCCATTCGTCGCTTGCATGAGATGACGCACAGACCCCAACCACGGACAGAAAGCGAGATGGCGATGCGATTCATCGTGATGGTGAAGGCCAACAAAGACTCCGAAGCCGGCATCCTGCCGACGACCGAGCAGCTGGCCGAGATGGGAACGTTCAATGACGAGCTCGTGAAGGCCGGGATCATGCTGGCGGGCGAGGGCCTCCACGACTCCTCGAAGGGCGTGCGCATCAGCTACGACGGCAAGAAGCGCACGGTGCGGGATGGCCCGTTCACGGAAACCAAGGAACTGGTCGCCGGCTTCTGGATTTGGCAAGTGAAGTCGAAGCAGGAAGCGCTCGAATGGGCGAAGCGGATCCCGTTTCAGGAAGGCGACGTCGAGATCCGGCAGGTCTTCGAGGCCGAGGACTTCGGCGCCGAATTCACGCCTGAGCTGCGCGAGCAGGAAGAGCGGCAGCGCCAGGCCATCGCACGCAACAGGAAACGCTAAGCAGATGATGGATGAGCCCTCCGAAGGCTGCTGAAGCCATCGATGCGGTCTGGCGGATCGAATCCGCCAGACTCATCGCCGGCTTGGCCCGCATGGTAGGAGATGTCGGGCTGGCGGAGGATTTTGCGCAGGACGCGCTCGTCGCTGCGCTCGAGCAATGGCCCACGTCCGGCATTCCGGACAATCCCGGCGCCTGGCTCATGGCGACCGCGAAGCATCAGGCGATCGATCACCTGCGACGCCGCACGATGCAGGACACGAAGCACGAACATCTCGGGCGCGAGCTGGACGAGCGACAGGGCGACCCTGAAGAAGCGATCGCGGACGCGCTCGATGATCAGGTGGGCGACAACTTGCTGAGCCTGATCTTCACGTCCTGTCATCCGGTCCTCGCGACCGAAGCGCGCGTCGCGCTGACGCTGCGTCTGCTCGGCGGCCTGACGACGGACGAAATTGCGCGTGCGTTCCTCGTGCCGAAATCGACCATTCAGCAGCGGATCGTGCGCGCCAAACGCTCGCTCGCCGCCGCGCGCGTCCCCTTCGAGGTGCCGCGCGGCCCGGAGCTGGCCGCTCGACTCGAGTCGGTGCTCGAGGTCATCTATCTCGTCTTCAACGAAGGCTATTCGGCAACCGCGGGAGCGGACTGGGTGCGCCCGGCGCTGTGCGAGGACGCGCTGCGGCTGGGCCGCATTCTGGCCGAGCTGGCGCCGGACCACCCGGAGGTACATGGCCTCGTCGCGCTGATGGAGCTACAGGCCTCGCGCATTCGCGCGCGCGTGAGTCCCACGGGTGAGCCGATTCTGTTGCTGGACCAGGATCGGGGACGGTGGGATCATTTGTTGATCGGGCGCGGGCTGGCGGCACTCACGCGCGCCGAGGGGCCTGGAGGTGGGTACGGTCCCTACGGCATACAGGCCGCGATTGCCGCCTGTCATGCCCGCGCCAGGGCCGCCGAGGAAACCGATTGGACGCAGATCGTGGCGCTGTATGACGCGTTGGCGCAGCTGATGCCTTCGCCGGTCGTGGAGCTGAACCGGGCCGTCGCGCTGGGGATGGCATTCGGCCCAGCCGCGGGTCTCGAACTCGTGGATTCCCTGAAGGACGATCCGGCGCTCGCGAGTTATCATCTGCTGCCGAGCGTCCGCGGGGATCTTCTGGCCAAGCTCGGCCGTTTCGAGGAAGCACGCGCCGAGTTTGCGCGAGCGGCGTCGCTCACCCAGAATTCCCGCGAGCGCGCGCTCTTACAACGAAAAGGAGAGGCGTTGTGAACGGAACCGGGATCGTATCGCGGTGGCGGTCGTGGTCGCCCCAGCTGCTCAGCATTCTCAGGATCGTGCTGGCGTTTCTCTTCATTCAGGTGGGCTCGGCGAAGTGGTTCGCGTTCCCCGCGGCGGTGATGCCCGGGGGCGGCACCGCAGCGTTCGGGACGCTGCCGTGGTGGGCCGGCGTGATCGAAGTGATCGGCGGCACCTTGATTCTGTTCGGTCTGTTCACGCGTCCCGTGGCGTTCATCCTGTCCGGCGAGATGGCATTCGCGTACTTCCTGGGCCACGCCCCCAACAACTTCTGGCCGGTGTTGAACCAGGGTGGGCTGGCAGTCATCTACTGCTTTCTCTTCCTCTATATCTCGTCCGCCGGGCCGGGGCCGTGGAGTCTCGACGCGCTGCTCGCGCGCCGGCGCAGCACCGCTATTCCGGTCAGCTGAGTGACGGAACCCGCGACACGCTACGATCGCTCGATCGTCGAGGGACCACTGCGTGCCGCGGTCTGGAAGATCGCGTGGCCCACGATGTTCGCGAACATCGTGGGCGGGATGCAGGGCATCGTGGACCACGTGCTGGTCGGCAATTTTGTGGGTTATCAGGCGAACGCGGCCATCGGCGTCAGCTGGCAGATGTTTCTCGTCGTGATCGTGTTCATCTCGTCCCTGTTCACGGGGATGAGCGTGCTGGTCGCGCGCTTCGCCGGCGCGGGCGACGCGGACAAGGTCGATCGCGTCGTCTATCAGGCGTTCCTCACGGCGATCGGCCTGTCGCTCGGCGTGATGGCGCCGATCGGGTACTTCGCCGCGCCGTGGTTGCTCAATCTCGTCAACGCCGCTCCCGCCGTGCAGGCGGAAGCGCTGCCGTTCCTGCGCATCATGTTCGTGTTCTCTGGCGGCATGCTGATCTTCTTCATGCTCGGCGGCGCCCTCCGCTCGGCCGGCGACGCGCGCACGCCGATGGTGCTCGGCATTGCGATGACGGTGTTGAATCTGGTGCTGAACGTCGTGCTGATCCGCGGGCTCGGCCCGATCCCCGCCTTCGGCACGCGCGGGTCGGCGATGGGCACATGCATCACGGCCGGCATCCTCGCGGTGTATTCGGTCTGGAAGCTGTGGACCGGTGGCTGGGTCGTGCGGTTTCCCCGGGGTCAGGGTTTCGCGCCCGATTGGGCGATCATCAAGTCACTGTTCCGCTTCGGACTCCCGACGGGGTTTCAGGGCATCGCCATGAACATCGGGGGCGTGTTCATGCTGGGGTTCATCGGCTCGCTGGGACGGACGGAGGGAGCCGCGGCCCAGGCCGCGTTCGCCGTGTCGTACACGGAGCTGTTTTCCCTGATCACCTGGACGTCAGTCGGGCTGATGGGGGCGGCGGCGGCGGTGGCGGGGCAGAACCTGGGGGCCGGCCATCCCGATCGCGCGCAGCAGGCGGTGCATATCGCCGCGCGCTACGGCCTGTCGGTCGCGGCCGTGGTGGGCCTGACGTTTCTGTTTCTGCCGCGCCAGCTGCTGGGCGTCTTCGGGATGGATGATCCGGCGGCGGTCGAAGTGGGCGTGCAGCTGCTGCGCGTGTTGAGCGTCTCGGGACTCTTCATCACGACGGCGCTCGCGTATACGGGCGGGTTGCAAGGCACGGGCGACACGAAGAGCCCGCTCTACATCTCCATCATCTCCCAGATCGTGGTGCCGCTCGGCATCTGCTTCGTGATTCAGCAGACCGGGAAGCTCGACGCGATCGACATCTGGCTGGCGATTTTCGCGGGTCACGTGACGCGCTGCGTGCTCAGCGTGCTCCGCTTCAATCAGGGCAACTGGCGGCACATTGCGGTGAGCATCGGGGAGTCACCCAGCCACTAGGTGTCCCGCCTTGCCGATGAGCGACCGTGCGTTGTCGACCTGGCCCCACGTGTTCCACAGCAACACGCCACGCACGCGGCTATCCTTGAGATAGTAGACCACACCCTCGCGGAACGGCTCCTTCCAGTCGCTCTCGGTCTGGAGTCGCGGATCCAGCTCACCCACCGCCTCATACCCGAGCTGAAACAGATCTGAATAGAAGAACGGCAGATGTGTGTAGGGCGTGCCGTTGCCCGCCATGGAGCGACCGGCGGCGGCCCCCATCGAGTTAGCGTTGTCCTCGTGCTCGACCCGCATCCGGGCGCCGAGCTGGGGATTGTAGAAGTTGGCGACGTCGCCGGCCGCGAACACATCCGGCACATTGGTGCGCAGCATCTCGTCCACGACGATACCGTTCTCCACGCGCACACCCGCCTGCTCGGCGATCTCGACGTTCGGTTGGATTCCGAGGCCGGCCACGATGACGTCGACGGGAATCTCTTTGCCCTTCGTGGTCTTCACGATGACCTTGCCGGCACTCTGCGACAGACTCGCGAGTCCCTCGCCGGAGCGCACGTCGACGCCCTGCTCACGATAGTAGTCCACCAGAAAATGCGAGAGGTCAGCGGGGAAGACACGCGCGCCGATGCCATCCTCTGGGATCAGCATCGTCACCTCGCGGCCAGCCATGCGCAGCGCAGCCGCCACTTCGGATCCGATGAACCCGCCACCCAGCACCAGGAACTTGAGCTTCTCATTGGCGAGTGCGCGGAGGCGGCGGTAATCGTCGTAGGTGCGGTAGTAGATGATCTGCTCGCTCGGCAAGGCCAGGCGCCGGGGCGTTCCGCCGGTCGCGAGCAGCAGCTTGTCGTACGACACCGCTTTGCCGCGATCGTCCGTGACGCTCTTCTGCTGTGGGTGGATCGCGGTGACGCGCCGGCCGAGGTGGAGCTCCACGCCGGCGGTCTCGGTGTGTTTCCAGATTGCGTCTTCGGGCTCGCCTTTCCAAAGCGCCTTCGACAGCGGCGGGCGAGCATACGGTGGATGCGGTTCCGAAGAGATGATGCCGATGCTGCCCTTGGCATCTGCTTCACGGATGCCGCGCGCGGCGGCGTCGGCGGTCATGCCGCCGCCGATGATCAGATAACGAAAATCCGTCATAGAGTCCGTCTTCGAGTTGGGGAAGAGTCGGCGCGTCGTGTGAGTTAAGCCCCGCGCTGCGCTCAAGGTTCCAGCGAGCGAGAGGCGTGGTCCGTTCGGGCGATGCGGCGCGCGCGATCCCAGAGGCCCGGCATGGAGAGCCGCTCGGCGACGCCCTTGAAATCGGCCGTGGGCCCACGCCAGCGGAGCGCGTCGACGGTGTCGAACACCGGAACGTCAGTCCGCAAGGTGGCGAGCCGTCGAAACAGCAGCGCGAGCTGACGATTGTCCTCGAGCATCAAGGAGAGCCGCGCGGCACCCCGGACGGAGATCCCCCAGGCCGCAG
>Ga0137433_1000165_pt1 | contig 38232 bp, 38 predicted proteins | sample EasRivERMZT840_2_FD_102335 | JGI IMG/M metagenome (GOLD analysis project Ga0137433, IMG submission 102335) | Soil microbial communities from meander-bound floodplain in the East River, Colorado, USA - East River MetaG ERMZT840_2 | ecosystem: Environmental > Terrestrial > Soil > Floodplain ...
AGGCTGGCGGGGTCCGGGGGATAGAAGAGGCCGACACGCTCGACGGCGTCCTGCAGGTCGCCGGTCACCACGTTGGGCTCGACGACCGCGAGCAGGTTGCCCTCGTCAATCTCGAGGATGCGGTTCAGCCGTTCCAGGCTGACGACCACGCCACCGCGCACGGGCACCGACCCGCCTGTGTAGCCCGTCCCGCCACCCCGCGGCACGAGTGGCGTGCGCGTCTCGTGGCAGAGTTTCGCTATCGCCGCGACTTCGGCCGTGTTGGCGGGCAGGACGACGACGTCGGCCCGATGGCCGCGCTTGAGCGCATCGACGCCGTACGCCTCGCACGCCGCCGAGTCCGTTCGCACGAACTCCGCGCCGACGATCGCCCGGAGTTTTTCGATCATGGGACCAGGGACCCAGGACCAAGGACCCAGGACGACATGGGCTGATTACTTCCTGGCGAAACGGATGAGCCGCGTGATGCCTTCGCGCATGCGCTCGAGCGACGTCGCGTACGACAACCGCAGGTAACCCGGCATGTCGAACGCCTCGCCCGCCGTCGTCACGACATGTTCCTCGGCGAGCAGCGCGTCGGCGAACTCGAGGGACGTACGACGGCCGTTCGGCGAGAGGAACTCGCCGATTGACGGAAACACGTAGAAGGCGCCCTGCGGCACGGCGCATTCGAGCCTCGGCTCCTCTGCGAGCCACACGAGCACCTGATCGCGGCGGCGCTTGTACTCGGCGAGCATGTCGTCCACGCACTGCTGGGGTCCGAGGAGCGCGGCAAGCGCGGCCTTCTGGGTAATCGAGCTCACGTTGGAGGTCGAGTGGCTCTGCAGGGCGTTCGACGCGGAAACGACCGCCTTCGGGCCGGCGATCCAGCCGCAGCGCCATCCCGTCATCGCGTAAGCCTTGGAGGCTGATCCGCACAGAATCAACCGATCGCGCATGGCGTCGCCGAAGATCTTCGGCAGGTTGTGCGGCACGTTGTCGTAGATGAGGCGCTCGTAGCAGAGATCGATGATGACCCACAGCCCGAGGCGGGCGGCCTCGGCGGCCAGGATGCGAGCTTCGGATTCCGGCAGCAGCGCGCCCGTGGGATTGCCGGGCGAGTTGAGCACCATCGCCCGCGTGCGCGGGGTGACGGCGGCGAGCAACGCCTCGGCCTTGAGCGCAAAGCCGTCCTCCTGCCGCGTGCGGACCAGCACCGGTTTGCCGCCGGCGAACTTGATCTGCTCGACGATCGTCGGCCAGCCGGGCACGTGCGTGATGACCTCGTCGCCGGGATCGACGGTGGCAAACGCCGAATGGAGCAGGGCCTGCTTGCCTCCGGCGGTGATGATGACCTCGTCGGCGGCGTACGACACGCCGTAGTCTTCGCGATAGCGGAAGCCGACCGCGTCGCGCAGTTCGGTGATCCCCATGTTCGCGGTGTACTTCGTGAACTGGCCGTCGAGCGCGGCGTGCGCCGCGGCCGTCACGTGCGCCGGCGTCGGGAAGTCCGGCTCCCCCGCTCCAAGATCGACGACGTCGACACCCTGGCGCCGCAGCCGCTCGGCTTCGATCGTCCCCTTCATCGTGGGCGACATCGCGATGTGGCGCATGCGGTCGGCGAGACGAAGCGTCGTTGTACTCATGGCGATTCAGACCTGACGGATGCCGGAGCCGCCTTCGCGGCGTTGTTGAAGCCGGGCCTCGATCTTCGGCGGCACGAGCCCGGTGACGGCGCCGCCCAGCGAGACCACTTCCTTCACGAGCGTCGAGCTGATGTGCCCGAACTCCATCGCCGGCATCAGGAAGATGGTGTCGACGTCGTTGTTCAGATGGCGGTTCATCAGCGCCATCTGGCGTTCGTAATCGAATTCAGACGCGCCGCGGAGGCCGCGGATGATGGTGGAGGCGCCGTGGCGCTGCGCCAGCTCCGCGACGAGGCCGTCGAACGTCACGACCTCGATGCGGGAGCCGCCGCAGGCTTCCGTGATCATCGCGGCGCGCTCCTCCACCGTGAACCACGGCCGCTTGCCGGGGTTGACGAGCACGGCGACGATCACGCGGTCGAACAGGCGGCTCGCGCGGGCGATGACATCCGCGTGGCCGTAGGTCGGCGGATCGAAGGAACCGGGATAGATGGCGAGGCTAGCCATAGAAAGACAAGGCGCTGTCGCCCGCGACGAGCACGCGCGCGCGACCGAGCGGGCCCGCCTGGTCCGGCGACGCGCGGCGCCGGCTGTGTTCCAGCACGAGCCGTCCGCCCGGCGCGACGAGCGGCGCGGCGCGTTCGACGACGGCCTCGAGATCGACGCCCTCGTACGGCGGATCGAGAAAGACCAGATCGAAGGCGCCGCTCGCGAACCCACTCACGCGGCTGAAATCGTCGCGGATGATAGCACACGCATCTTCGGCGCCGCAGAGCCGCACGTTCGCGTCGAGCGACGCGAGCGCGCGCGGATCGCGCTCGACGAACGTCGCGTGCGACGCGCCGCGGCTCAGCGCCTCGAGACCGACGGCGCCGGTCCCGGCGAAGCCATCGAGGACGCGCGCGCCTTCGACCGACGGACCGAGCACGTTGAAGAGCGTCTCACGCAGGCCGTCCGACGTCGGACGCAACCCGGCGGCCTTCGGCCCCTGCAGCCGGCGTCCCTTGCGCTGTCCCGCGATGATGCGCATCTCTCTACCCTACGCCGGCCAGCCCGAATCGCGCCGCCCAGTTGGCCGACAAGTACTCGACGAGCGGCCGGGCGCCGCGCGCGTCGTCGAGCCACGCGACGGCCTCGCGCCGGGCCTCTTCCATCATCGCGAAATCGCGGACGAGATCGCCGACCCGCAGCGTCGGCAGGCCGGACTGCCGCGTGCCGAAGAAGTCGCCGGGCCCCCGCAGCGCCAGATCGCGCTCCGCAATCACGAACCCGTCCGTCGTCTCCACAAGCGCGTCGAGCCGGCCCTTCCCGCCCGGCCCGAGCGGCGGCTGGTACAGCAGCACGCACGTGGACGCGTGCACGCCACGGCCGACGCGCCCGCGCAGCTGGTGCAGCTGCGAGAGGCCGAAGCGCTCGGCGTGCTCGACGACCATCACCGTCGCGTTCGCGACGTCCACGCCCACTTCGATGACGGTCGTGCACACGAGCACGTTGACGTCGCCGCGCGAGAACCCGGACATCACGCGATCCTTCTCGTCCTGCTTGAGGCGCCCGTGGAGCAGCGCGACGCGATAGTCGGGAAACACCTCCGCCTGCAGGTGATCGGCCATCGCGGTGGCGGCGCGCAGATCCACCTTCTCCGATTCCTCCACGAGCGGGTAGACGACGTAGATCTGCCGGCCCTGCTCCAGCTCGCGGCGGACGCGCCGGTAGATCTCCTCGCGGCGCGACTCCGGCTGCGCCAGCGTGCGAATCGGCTGCCGTCCGGGCGGCAGGTCCCGGATCACGGACACGTCCAGGTCGCCATACGCGGACAGCGCCAGCGTGCGCGGGATGGGCGTCGCCGTCATCACCAGCACGTCCGGGTTCAGGCCCTTCTGGCGCAGCGTCGCGCGCTGCATCACGCCGAAGCGGTGCTGCTCGTCGATGATGACGAGCCCGAGCGATCGAAACGACACGGCCTGCTCGGCCAGCGCATGCGTGCCGACGACGAGGTGTATGGCGCCGCTCGCGAGCTCCGCGAGGATCTCGCGCCGGCGCGCCGGCGTCGAGCTCCCGGTGAGCGAGGCCACGCGGAAGCGCGCCTGATCGAGCATGCGGCGGATCGTCAGGTAGTGCTGGTCCGCAAGAATCTCGGTCGGCGCCATGAAGGCGACCTGCAGGCCGTTCTCCATCGCGACGAGCGCCGCGATGAGCGAGACGACCGTCTTGCCCGCGCCGACGTCGCCCTGCAGCAGCCGGTTCATCGGCTCCGGCTTCTGCATGTCCTCGACGATCTCGCGCAGCGCGTCCTTCTGCCCGTCGGTCAGCTTGAACGGCAGCACGCGCCGCGCGGCGTCTCGGATCTGGTCGTTGATCACGACCGGACGCGGCTTGCGGTCCGCGGCGCGGCTCTGCTTGCGCTGAATCAGGCCCGCCTGAAAGAGGAAAAACTCTTCGAAGATCAGCCGCATCTGCGCCGGCGTCCGGAACGCGTTCAGGGCTTTGAGATCGGTCCCGACATCTGGAAAGTGCGTCTGCCCGATCGCGGCGGAGCGTTCCGGCAGGCCCCGCCGCTGCCGAATGAGGTCCGGGAGCGGATCCTGGAGCCCCGGCGGCAGCTCCGAGACGAGCCGGTGCATCAGCGTTCGCTGCATCCGCGGCGTGACCGAACCGGCCTTCTCGTAGATGGGGACGATCCGGCCCGTGTGGATTGTCGCGTCGGTGTCGTCGGCGTCGCCGCGCACGATCTCGTACTCGGGATTGGTGAACTGGAGTCCCCCGCTCCCGCGGAACTCCACCGTCCCGAAGAGCACGACCTGCTGACCCGGATGAAACACGTCGCGCAGGAAGGACTGATTGGGGAACACGGCACGCACCGGACCCGACTCGTCCTTCACGATCAGCTCGTACAGCTTGAAGCCGGGCCGGCGCGTCGGCCGGACGCCTCCGGAGAGCACGCTCCCGACGACCGTCGCTTCGAGGCCGGGCCGAAGGCTCTTGACCGGCACGAGCGTGGCGCGATCCTCGTACCGCAGGGGAAAGCGCAGCAGCAGGTCTTCGACGGTCTGCAGCCCGACACGGGCCAGGTCCGCCGCCCGGCGCGGGCCGACACCCTTGATGAACTGCAAGGGCGTCGAAAGGAAGTCGGACACGAAAGGGATTATTGAACGATCGTCGCGGCGCCGCGCTGCACTTCCACCTGCCGGATGTTGGCCGGCAGCACGAACGGGCTGTCCATGTCCCAGCCGTTCGGGTGTTCCGGAGTCTTCGAGTAGTAGCTGACGATCTCCTGCAGCAGGGTCTTTGGAACCGATACGCCGCCGACCGTGGCCGAGGCCAGCTGGAATACGCCCTTGCCGTTGGCGGCATGGAGCGTGCCCGTCATGATGGCTTCGACCGAGCCCGTGATGTAGTTCACCGGATCGGTCCAGCTGCGCGTGCGTGATTTCCGGATGGCGTCGAGGTCGATGATCGCGCGGCCGATCACGCGGCCCCCGTCGCCGATCGTGATGCGCGGCTCGGTCATGCCCACGGGCAACACGCCGGCGTATTTCAGGTAGGCGTTGACTTCGCGCTCGCTGACCGGCGTCCGCAAGGGCTTGTCGGTCGCCTTGGGCGCGCGGTTGCCGCGCTCGGTGATGCCCGCAATCTTCTTTTCCATGCTGACGGCTTCCGCGCGCGTGAATTCCTGCGCGCCGGCTCGCACGACGACGAGCGCCGCCAATGCTAGGCAACCGGCAGTGACCGCGAGCCGGCGGATCATGACTTCAATACTAACTGACGCGCTACTGCCCGCCGCGGCCTTTCGCCGGTGGCGCGGCCGGCACCGTCCCGCCGCCGCCCGCGCGGCCGGCGCGCGCCCGGGCCAGCAGTTCGATCTTCCGTCGCTCCATCCGCTCCTCGAACAGGCGGAACCGCACCCGCTGGTACGGCGTGAAAATGCCATCCAGCTCCTGCGTCACTTGCCGCATCTCCTGTGCGGTACGCTCCGTCTGCTGGTCGAAGGCCTTCAACTTCTCGGTCAGCGCGGCGTCGTCCGGTCTCTGGCCCGCGAACGCCATGGCGTTCAAGTCGCGGAGCATCCGCTGCCGCTCCATCATGTGGCGCCGGCGCGTGGACTGCACGCGCTGCATCTTCGCGACGAAGTCCGGGTACTGCGTGTTCGTCAGCTCCAGATCCTTCTCCGCCTCGACGAGCGCCCACGCATCCACGAGATTCTGCACGGTCTGCAGGTTGAGGTTGACCTCGCCTCCGGGCCCGCCCGGCGCACGCTGCCCGCCCGTCGGCCGGCCGGCCTCGCGCTTCTGGCCCTGGCCGCCCGCCGGTGGTGGCGGCGCCTGCGCGCTGACGCTGGCAAGCGCCACCGTGAGAGTGCCCAGTAGCACCGCCGTCTGCTTCACACCGCGTGTGAATGTCGTCATTCGAGTCCACCCATCTCCCGTTTGAGGAGCTTCACGAACGCCGCCCGCTCCTGCGGCGACAGCTCGTCAATCACCGCATCGGCAACGCCCGCTTTCGGCCTCGCCACCTGCTGCACGTCGTCCCACCCGAGATCGTCGGTGAGACTCATGACGAGATCCCAGCCTTCGATATCCATCGCCGCTGGGGAATCCAGATCCGCGACCACCAACTCCGCGGCCGGGCCGGGCGGCATCAGCCGTGGCATCGCCACCATCACCGCGAGCACCGCGAGCGCCCCGCCAACCAGCAAGGCCGGCCGCCACCAGGCGTCCCACCGCGGCGGGGACGAGACGGGCATCGTGGACGTCGCCTCGCGCACGCGATCCGCGAAGTGATCCCAGAAGAGCGGCGACGGTTCCCGAACCGGCGCCGCGCGTTCCGCTTCCTGCAGGATCGCGCGCACGCGATCGACCTCCGCGCGGCAGGCGCCACACGCGCTGAGATGCTCGCGCGCCGCGGCTCCGACTGTGCCGTCGATCGCCTCGACGATGAGCTGGGGGGTCAGGTGAGTAGTCATGACGATTCCAAAATCCGTTTCAGGTTTCCCAGCGCGTGGAACAGGTTGGCTTTCGACGCGCCGACCGAGCCGCCCAGCACGCGCGCGATTTCCTCGTGCGACAGCTCCTGATAGATGCGCAGCACCACCGTCGCACGCTGCTTCGGCGGCAGCTGCGCGATCGCCTGCCGCACCGCTGTCGCGCGCTCCCCGCGCACCACCGACGCCAGCGCATCGACCGCCGCCGCATCGGCGCGAGGCGCCGCCTCGATTGGTTCCGTCAGCAACTGCCGGGCGGCCCGGCGGTTGAGGCACGCGTTGACGCCGACGCGATAGAGCCACGTGGCGAGCGACGAATCGCCCTTGAATTTTCGCAGGCCCTTGAAGGCCCGCACGAACACGTCCTGCGCCAGGTCTGCCGCGTCCTCGTGGTTGTGCACGAAGCGGAAGCACAGCTGGTACACCTGGCGCTGATGGCGGCGCACGATCACGTCGAACGCCTCACGGCGCCCGCGGAGAAAGGCCTCCACGAGCGACCGATCATCCGCGTCGGCGAGGTCCGCCGCCGTATCCACGCTGGCCTGCTCAGGCCGTGTCATCTGGACGCCCCACGCCGGCGTTCGCCTCCAGCCCGTCAGGATCGCTGAGCCCGCTCCCAACTCCATACCGTCCTGAAGGCTTAGACTCCATCGCCCCAACCGGCGTTACATCCCCTAAGGAATGTATTTACAGTGATTTACCGCGCCCACTGGCCGCCGCCCCCAACAACCGCTCGACCTCCGCGGTCGTCGGCAGGGACCCCTGCGCCCCAATTGACCGGCAGGCCAGGGCCGCTGCCGCGTTAGCGTAGGCCAGAAGACCTTCCAGATCGACATCACCCCCAGCCGCCCACCGCGCTGCAAACGCACCCCGGAACACGTCCCCCGCCCCGGTGGTGTCCCGGACGCTGACGGCGCTCGCTGGCGTGCGAATCTCACGACCGCCTTCTCGAGCGACCGATCCATCTGCACCCAGAGTCGTGATCCACACAGGCATGTAGGCCGCCGCGGCCTTCGCGGCGGCGCTCCGTGAGAACCCCGCGCTCGCAATCACCACGTGAGCGAGCTCCAGCAACTGCTCCAGTCCTTCGACCGGTTTCTCGACATCAACCATCACGCGGCTCCCCGCCGCGCGAGCCGCCTGGGCCGCGCGGATCGATCCCGGCACGTCCGTCGCGTCCAGCATCAGGATCCTTGTGGATTGAAACACGGCCGGATCAATCTCTCCGTCGCTCAGGGCCAGGCGCGGATCGCGCCGTTCGAGGACGGTGCGCCGGCCCTCGGCATCGACGAGCACCACCGCCGTGCGCGTGCTCACGCCTGCCCGCTCGATCGCGACGACGTCCACGGCGCCGGCGGAAAGCGCCGCACGGACGTCGCCGGCCCAGGAATCGTCGCCGAACACGCCGACGTAGCGCGCACGGCACCCGAGACGCGCGGCAGCCAGCACGGCCGTCGCCGTCTGTCCGCCGGGTTGCATCTCGAGTGCCTGGAGATCTGCCTTCGTATCCGGAGCAGGGAACGTGCCCGTCACCGCGAGGAAATCGATGCTGTTCTCGCCGTAGCCGACGACGTCGAACTCGGTCGCCGCAGCGGGTCGCAGTTCATATGGGCTGGCTGACGGCACGGCCCATACGCTAGCACTCGATGCCGTCACGCCGTTCAGTTCTGTGCTGTATGCTCTCGCGCGTGCAGACGCCTTATTCCGTGACGCTCCCGCTTCACTGCACCACCTGCTTCGGGGCCATCCGCCTGACCTACCAGCCGGCGGCGGGAGAAGACAAGCACTACAGCTACGCCTGTCCGCACTGCAAGAACCAGGTTTACATCCGCCTGCCTGGACCCATCGTGACGCTGTCCAAGACTGGTGAGCGCGCTTGACGCGCCGGTGGGAATTGAGCCTTTCGCAGACCCAACGGCTAGCGGCGATCTTCGGCTCTGTGGACGCTGAGCACGTCACCGGGCAGCATGATCCGGACTTCCTTCACGCAGTAGGGGCAAGTGTAGAGGCTGAATTTCTCCTGCCCATGGTCAGGCCGGAAGATCACGCGGACGGGGCTAAAGCAGGCCGTGCAATGCAGCGGTAGGGTGACTGGCGCTTTGACGACGACATCCATGAGGCCACTCTAGGCCCGTCTGGACCCTCCGTCTGTGCAAGAGGGTACAGCCCGGTCCAGTACCCCAGCCGAGCGGATCCATCCGGTAGCCCGTCCACGAGGCCAGCACTTTGCCCTCGTCGAAGGACACGCTAGCTTCGGCGCATCCGCGAATATCCCCAGCCGCCGCCGCCGAGCACGAACACCACCAAGAGAACGATCAGGAGGGTCGACATGGTCACACCTCACGTACCAGGGTACGGATCCTTCGACCGAACGTCTGCGCTGTAGTGCACACCGCAGGGGTTGCTCAGGTAGGAGTTACGCCTTTCCTACGCGCTGACCCGTCGTGTGACACCGCCGCCTGACACTGGGTCGCGATGAGTTTGCTCCCCGCTCGATCGTCGAAGTCGCTCCTCATCTGCGCGCTCGACCTGGCGCTGATCGTCCTCTTTCCGGTCGTGACCGTGCTGGCTATTCTTGCGCTGCCGTACCTTCTGGCCCGCTGGGCGTACGTTGGGATCGATACGGTGATCGACACGCTGCAAGACACCGCGGCATAACGCAAAGTTTGATCTTCGCCTTTTCTTTGCGTATAGTCGCACCGGACTTTCGCCCTCACAACCCCGAGGCGAGGAGCGTGCCGTGCAGCCACTCACCAAACGCCAGCGAGAGATTCTCGACTACCTGCAGGAGTTCATTCAGCAGCACGGCTACGCGCCGAGCCTCGAAGAGATTGGCCGGCGCTTCAGCCTGTCGTCGCTCGCCACGGTCCACAAGCACCTGACGAATCTCCAGGACAAAGGCTGCATCCGCCGGTCCTGGAACCGGAGCCGATCGGTCGAGCTGCTGTCGGCGCGGACGGGCCAGCGCGCGATCGAACTGCCCCTCCTCGGCTTCGTCGCGGCCGGCGTGCCGATCGAGGCGGTGGCCTCGAACGAGACGATTGCGGTCCCGGAGGACCTGGTCGGCAAGCGCGACACCTACGTGCTGCGCGTGCGCGGCGACTCCATGATTGACGAGCAGATTCGCGACGGCGACTTCGTCATCGTCGAGGACCGCAAGACGGCCGACAACGGCGAGATGGTCATCGCGCTCGTCGGCGGCACCGACGTCACGCTCAAGAAGTTCTACCGGGAGAACGGCCGCATCCGCCTGCAGCCCGCCAATCCCGCCATGCAGCCGATGCTGTTCGACCCGTCCAACGTGCAGCTTCAGGGCGTCGTGGTCGGGGTTATGCGAAAGTATTGAGGCATGTCCAAGCAAATCAACTTCACCATCGTCCCGGAGGATCCGGCGGATCCGACGCGGGCCCGGCGGGAGTACGCCAACTTCTGCGCCGTGGCGCACACGCCCTTCGACCTGACGCTGACCTTCTGCGACGTCCGGCCGCTGTCGGAGCGTGACGTCAAGAGCGCCGAGGCGTCGCAGACCGTGCTCGCGCCGGTGGTGGCGCGGATCGCGCTGCCTTTCGGCGTCGTGCCGGGCCTGATCGCGGCGCTGCAGGAGCAGCTGCGCGCCGTGCACGAAGCCCAGGCGGCCGGGCCGGCGTCCGGACCGGAGTGGCCCAAGACGCCGCTGCACTGATGTCGCGCGCCGCTCGCGTCCTCGATCGGCTCGAGGGCCAGCACCCGAACGCGACGACCGAACTCAACTACTCGACGCCGTTCGAGCTGCTGGCCGCGACGATCCTTTCCGCGCAATGCACCGACGCGCGCGTCAATCAAGTCACGCCGCGGCTGTTCGCGAAATATCCGACGGCAGCGGCCATCGCCCGGGTCGAACCCGAAGCGCTCGAGCCGATCGTCAAGCCCACCGGATTCTTCCGCGCCAAGTCGCGAAGCCTCGTCGGCATGTCGCGCGCGCTCGTCGAGCGGCACCACGGCGAGGTGCCGGCGTCGATGGAGGCCCTCACGAAGTTGCCGGGTGTCGGACGGAAGACGGCCAACGTCGTGCTCGGACATGCGCTCGGCGTGCCGGGCCTGCCGGTCGATCGTCACGTGCTGCGCGTCGCGAACCGGATCGGGCTCGTGCGTTCCGACGATCCGGTGGTCGTCGAGTCGAAGCTGGGCAAGGCGCTGCCGCCCGAGCGCTGGACGCGCGCGTCGGACACCTTGATCCTGCACGGACGGCGCGTCTGCAAGCCGAAGCCGCTCTGCGATCGCTGCCAGGTGCGCGGCGACTGCGAGTACTTCCGCAAGCTCGGCGCCAAGCGGCCGCCGGCGGCGCGGTCGCGCCGGCGCAAGGCGGCACGATGACGCGCTCGGACTTTCGGGAGCTCGTGGACGAAGCGCTCGAGACGATCCCGCAGCGCTTCCGCGACGCCATGCAGAACATCGCGATCGTCGTGGACGATGAGCCGACGCCGGAGCAACTGGAGAGCGTCGAGATTCAGCCGCCGGACACCCTGCTCGGCCTGTATGAGGGCATCCCCCTTCCGGAGCGCCAGTGGGCGCACGGCAACACCCTGCCCGACAAGATCACGCTGTTCCAGCGCCCGATCGAGGAGTCGAGCGAAGACGAGGACGACCTGGTCGTCTGCATCGGCGAGACGCTGATTCACGAGGTCGGCCACTACTTCGGGTTGTCGGAAGAGGAGATCGAGGAGATCGAGGAGAAATACTGGCGGGGAGAAGAACAGTGAAGAAGACAAAAGGCCCCCGGGCGTCATTTCGCCCGAGACCGGCGGGGCGTTTTCCTCGCGCGCGCAAGCGCTTCGCGCAGCACTTCCTCACGTCCGTCTGGGCCGACAAAGTGGTGGCCGCTGTCGATCCCCAGCCGGGCGACGCCTTCCTCGAGATCGGACCCGGCACCGGCTCGCTGACCCTGCCCCTTGCCGCAACGGGCGCGCCGATCGTGGCCATCGAGCTCGATCGCGACCTGGTCCGGCTGCTGACCGAGCGCGTTCCGGCCAACGTCACGCTGATCTCGGGCGACTTCCTGGATTTCGATCCCATCCCGGTGCTGCGCGGGCTCGAGCCGCAGCGGATGCCCGACGCCCTTGAGTCAGGCCGGTCGCCGTTTCGGTTCCGCGCCGTCGGCAACCTCCCCTACAACGTCGCCTCGCGCATCGTCCTGCGCCTCGTCGAGTACCACCGCAACCAGCCGCTGTTTGCGGATGCGACCGTCATGCTGCAGCGGGAGGTCGCCGAGCGGCTCCTGGGGAAGCCCGGCACGAAGGACTACGGCGTGCTGACGATCCTCACGACGCTTCACGCGCGGGTGACGCGCCTGCTCGATCTCCCCCCGGGCGCGTTCCTGCCCCGGCCGAAGGTGCACTCCACTGTCGTCCGCCTCACTTTCGGCCAGCCTGCGGCCCGGGTCACCGACGAGCGGCGGTTCGAGCGAATGGTGAAGACGATGTTCAACCAGCGGCGGAAGACGCTGGGCAACGCGCTCAAGAGCTTCCACCGCCAGTCGGCCGACGTCATCCGCCAGGCGGGCCTCGATGCGCGCCGCCGGCCGGAGACGCTGCAAGTCACAGAGATCGCTCGGCTTGCAGAGACGTTCGCGGCGATTGAGCGGCCCCCTATGCTATAGTTCCGCCAGCTTTCCAGCCTGTTTTCGGGTCTCGCCCAGCGACCCATCGGGCCGGACACATTGGCCGTTCTGCGGTGCGCCCGCGCCGCGGCTGTGCCCGTCGCGAGCTGCTGCTCGAGAGGGGTTCGTGTCCGGAAGAGGCGAGGTTACTTCGTTGTCCGAATCGGCTCCCCCGCGCGAGGCGCCGGCGGTGGACGTGATCCCGCTCGGCGGTCTCGGCGAGTTCGGCATGAACATGCTGCTCGTCGCGTCTGGCGGCACCGCCATTCTCGTCGACGCCGGCGTGATGTTTCCGGAGCCGGAGCTCTTCGGGGTCGATCTCGTGATTCCAGATCTCTCCGCCCTCGAGGCGTACAAGGGCCGCATTGCCGCCCTCGTGCTGACGCACGGCCACGAGGACCACATCGGCGCGGTGCCGCACGTCATTCATCTCGTGAACGGTCCGGTCTACGGCACCAAGTTCACCCTGGCGCTGGTGGAACCGAAACTGGTTGAGCACGGCATCGACGCCGCCGACCGCCTGGTGGCGGTCTCGCCGCGGCAGTCGGTGACGGCGGGCCCGTTCCGGATCGAATTCCTGCGCGTCACGCACAGCATTCCTGACGCGGTCGCGCTTGCGATTCACACGCCGGTCGGCACGATCGTCCACACCGGTGACTTCAAGATCGATCAGACGCCGCCGGACGGCGAGCTCTTCGACCTGCACCGGTTCGCGCAGCTCGGCTCCGAGGGCGTGCTCGCGCTGTTCTCGGACAGCACGAACGCCGATCGCCGCGGCGTCACCGGCTCGGAGCGCGACGTCCTCGACGGCTTCGAGGAGATCTTCAGCAGCGCGACGGGCCGCATCTTCGTCACCGCGTTCTCGACGAGCGTCTATCGGATTCAGATGCTGGTCGAGCTGGCCGAACAATTCGATCGCAGGGTCGCGTTTCTCGGCCGGGGCATGCAGCAGACGTCGCAGATCGCCGAGCGGCTGGGCTACCTGAGGATACCCGCCGGCCTCCAGGTCCGGGATTCCGACGTCCGGGACCTGGCGCCGGACGAGGTGCTGTGCCTCTGCACCGGCTCCCAAGGGGAGCCGCTGGCCGCCCTCCCCCGCATGGCCATCGACGACCATCGCCATGTCCGGATTGGGACAGGCGACCTGGTCGTCTTCTCAGCCCGGCAGATCCCCGGGAACGAAAAGGCCATCGGCAGGGTCATGAATCACGTGGCCCGGCGGGGGGCGGAAATCGTGGCCGACGGGGACAAACATATCCATGTCTCCGGCCACGGCAGCTCGGAAGAGCTGAAAATGCTTGTATCACTTGTGAGACCGCGCTTCTTTGTGCCGATACATGGTGAGTACCGGCAGTTGACCAGGCATGCGCGTATGGCGTCGATGGTGAGCCCCCAGACCAAGGCGATCCTGGCCGAGAACGGCGACGTTCTCCGGCTGGATGCCGAGGGTGTCCGCATCGCCGGCAAAGTGACCGCGGGCCGGGTCCTTATTGACGGCACGCGGACGGGGGAAATCGCGGATGAGGTGTTGCGTGACCGGCGGCACCTGGCCGGCGACGGCCTGGTCGTCGCGGTCGCGGCCATCAACCGCCAGACGGGGGCGCTCGAACAGCCGCCCGAGATCATCACGCGGGGGCTGGCGGTGGACCCGAAGCACGACGCCGTGCTGAAGGACGCGCCCGGACTGCTCGCGCGGGCGATCTCGGAGGCTCCGCTCGAGGAGCGCACGGACCCCGGGTTGCTGAAGGAACGGATCAAGGTCGAGATGCAGCGAATGTTCCGCAAGCGGGCCGGCCGCCGGCCGCTCGTCTTGCCAGTCGTGATGGAAGTCTGAGGAGCGAATTCGTGTCGGAGTCTGCTTTGAAGCGTCGGATGAATGAGATCACGGGGGTCGCCCTGTTTGCGGGGGCCATGCTCTGGCTGGTGGCGCTCGGGAGCTACTCGCCGAGCGATCCCGCCTGGTTCTTCAACAGCCCGACGGACGGGCCACCGGTCAACTTCGCGGGGCGCATCGGCGCCTTCGTTGCGGAAGCCTCATATCAGCTGATGGGGTTCGCCGCGTTCCTGATTCCTGCGGCGCTCGGCGTGATCGCCTGGCACTATTTCTGGTGCAGCAAGATCGAATCCGGCTACACGAAGCTCGTCGGCGTCGTGATGCTCGTCGGCAGCGCGTCGGCCTTGCTGGCCCTCTCCTTCGGCGCGTTCCAGACCAGCGCGCCGCACGTCCGGCCCGGCGGCGCAATCGGTGAAGCGCTTGCGTCGGGATTCGTCCTCTATCTCAACCGCACCGGGGCGGCGATCGTCCTGCTCGCGGTCTTCGCGCTCGCGGTCATCCTCGCGACGCAGTTCTCGTTCGGCATGGCGTTCAGCGCCACGGCCGCACGGCTTCGCAGCCAGCGCGGCCTCGTCGACCGGTTCCGCGCGTGGCAGGAGGATCGCCGGCGCGATCGCGAGCGCAAGCAGGTTGTCGAGAAGCACCTGAAGAAGTCCGGGCGCGAGCACGCGCCGGAGATCCAGACCAAGGTCGCCGATGCCGCCGCCAAGCTGAAGGACGCGCGCGCCCGCACGCAGGCCGAGCTCGAGCAAGACAATGACGACAAGCTCGACAAGCGGGAGCCGCCCCGTCTGCCGCCGCCGGCCAAACGCCCATCCCCGAAACCGGTGGTGCAGTCGCTGCCGCTCGCCGACGCCGACGCCGCGCGCACGCCGATCGAGCGCAAGAAAGGGGGCTACACGCTGCCCCCGGTGACGCTGCTCGACGCGCCCAAGGACCAGCGCAAGATCGACGAGCGCGACCTGATGGACGCCGCGCGGCTGCTCGAGGAGAAGTGCCGCGAGTTCGCCGTGGAAGGCTCGGTCGTGCAGATTCACCCGGGCCCCGTCGTCACCACCTACGAGTTCAAGCCGGACGCGGGCGTGAAGTACAGCCGCATCACGAGCCTCGCGGACGACCTCTGCCTCGCAATGCAGGCGGAGTCCGTGCTGATCGACCGCATCCCCGGCAAGTCCACGGTCGGCATCCAGATTCCGAATCCCTATCGCGAGACGATCAGCCTGCGCGAGCTGCTCGAGACCGAGGCCTACACCCGGTCCAGTTCGAGGTTGACGATGGCGCTCGGCAAGACGATCCACGGCGAGCCGTTTGCCAGCGATCTCGCCACGATGCCGCACCTGCTCATCGCGGGATCCACGGGCGCAGGCAAGTCGGTCAGCGTCAACGCGATGGTGAGCAGCATCCTGTTCCGATCCACGCCGGACGAGGTGCGCTTCATCATGATCGACCCGAAGCGCCTCGAGCTCGGCATGTACGAGGACATCCCGCACCTGCTCACGCCGGTCGTCGTGGATCCGAAGCAGGCGTCTAACGCGCTGCGGTGGGGCGTCCGCGAAATGGAAGAGCGCTACAAGACGCTCGCCGCGCAGGGCGTGCGCAACATCGAGCAGTACAACCGCAACGTCCGGGCCGCGATGCTCGAGCCGGCGTCGCGGGAGCCCGGCGCGCCCGAGCTGAAGACGATGCCCTACATCGTCGTGATCATCGACGAGCTCGCGGACCTGATGATGGCGGCCAGCAAGGAAGTCGAAGAGTCCATCGCGCGGCTCGCGCAGATGGCGCGCGCCGTCGGCATCCATCTCATTCTCGCGACGCAGCGGCCGTCGGTGGACGTCATCACCGGCCTCATCAAGGCGAACCTGCCGGCGCGACTGGCGTTCCGGGTCGCGTCCAAAGTGGACTCGCGCACCATCCTCGACGGCAACGGCGCCGAGCAGCTGCTCGGCAAGGGCGACATGCTCTATCTGCCCCCGGCGTCGTCTCGATTCGTGCGCGTGCATGGCCCGTACATCTCCGAGCAGGAGACGGCACGCCTCTGCAGCTTCATCCGCAAGCAGGGCAAGCCGGTGTACGACGCGACGATTACCGCCGAGGACAAGCCGGCCGCGGACAAGCTCGAGTTCGAAAAGGACGATCTCTACGACGAGGCCGCCCGCATCGTCGTCTCGAGCGGCCAGGCCTCCATCTCGTACCTCCAGCGGCGGCTTCGGATTGGCTTCAGCCGCGCCGCGCGCCTCGTGGACATGATGGAGAGCGAAGGCGTGGTGTCGGCGGCCGTGAACGGCAAGCGCGAGGTGCTGGTCGATCAGAACTACTTCGAGGAAGTGGACGCGCAGCTGAAGTGATGGTGGCGGCATGATGAGGATGGAATCCGGCACGATGCGCGTGGGAGCGCTCACAGGAGCGCTCGCAGCCGCCGTCTGGCTGGTCAACGTCCCGGCAGCCGCATCGAGCCAGACCTCCGCCGAGGAGATGTTCCAGCGCGCGCAGCAGCGCGCCTCCTCTCTCGCCGATGCCTCCCCTTCAGTGGACGCCATTCGAGCGGCCGCTCGCGCGTACGAGAACATCGTCATGACGTATCCGAAGAGCGGATACGCCGACAACTCGCTCTGGGAAGCGGCGACGCTGCTCGGCCGCGCCTTCGAGAAGTCCGGCGACGTGAAGGATCGCCAGAAGGCGATCAAGCTGCTGGAGTGGCTGAGCCGCGAGTACCCGAACAGCCCGCTGGTGCGCCAGGCCGATGCCCGTGCTGAAGAGCTCGCCAAGCCGGCGGCTCCCCCGCCGGCGCCGGCTTCCGCGCCCGCGACTCCGGCCGCAGGCGCCGAGGCGTCCGCCACTCCGCCACCGGGCGACGTCCGAGCCCAGGTCCGCGTAATCAGCCGGTCCGAATTGCCGCGCGGCGATCGCATCACCATCGAGCTCAGCCAGGAGGTGCCGTACACGCATGGCCGCGTGCCGGACCCGGACCGCCTCTTCTTTGATTTCACGAACGCCTCGGCGGCACAGGCGCTCGCCGACCAGCTCCGGTCGATCGCGACGCCGCTCGTGAAGTCGGTTCGCGTCGGCCGGCCTTCGGCGGGCGTGACGCGCGTCGTCCTCGATCTGGAAGGACGGCCGAAGTTCAGCGCCTTTCCGCTCTACGGCCCGTTCCGCGTGGTCGTCGATGTGGAGTCCACCGCGACGCCGCCGCCGGCCGGCGGAAGCACGCCGTCCAGTTCGACAGGTGGCGCGCCCGCGGCCTCGGTAGTGAACCGCCCGGTGGTCAACGACGCGCCGCTCGTGACCGCCACGCCGCCCTCGTCCACGGCACCGCCACCGCCGGCACCGCCATTGCCGTCCGCGACCACGGCGCCGCCTCCGGTGACCACGTCCGTCTCAAACCCGGCGCCGCCGGCCCGCGAGCCCGTGCGCGCGGGGCCCGCGCCGGCCGCCCCGGCGATTCTCGGGCGCGGCGAGTACTCCATGGCCCGCCAGCTCGGCCTCGGCATTTCGCGCATCGTGATCGACGCGGGACACGGCGGGCACGACCCCGGCGCGCAAGCCAACGGCGTCTCGGAGGCCGACCTCGTCCTCGACATCGCGCTCCGGCTCGAGCGTCTGCTGCAGCAGCAGCCTGGCGTCGAAGTCGTCCTGACGCGCCGCTCCGACGAGTTCGTCCCGCTCGAAGAACGCACCGCCATCGCCAACCGCGAGGGGGCGGACATGTTCCTGTCGATTCACGCCAACTCGAGCCGGACCGCGAGTGCGCGCGGGATCGAAACCTACTTCCTGAACTTCGCGACGACGCAGGACGCGGAAGCCGTCGCCGCCCGCGAAAACGCGACCAGCCTCAAGACGATGGGGACGCTGCCGGCCCTGCTCAACGCGATTGCGCTGAACAACAAGCTGGACGAATCCCGCGAGCTGGCGGCGATCCTGCAGACGTCGATGGTCCGCCGCCTGACCGCGCAGAACAAGAACGTCCGGGACCTCGGGGTGAAGCAGGCGCCGTTCGTCGTGCTCATCGGCGCGCAGATGCCGAGCGTCCTGTCCGAGATCTCCTTCCTGTCGAACAGGAACGAGGCGTCGCTCCTCAAGCAGTCGGCCTACCGGCAGCACATCGCGCAGGCGCTGTGCGACGCGATCGTAAAATACCAGGGGTCGCTGAAGAAGATTACGACGAGCCAGCGGCGGTAAGTCCCCATGCAGACACAGACCACGCCCAAAGATGCATTCGTGGTCACGGTCATCCGCGAGCCGGCGAAAGAGGTCACGTTCGGCGACGTGATTGTCTCGGCGCTCGGCGTCACCGGCGTCCTGGTGATTCTGTCGCTCGTGCTCGCCGCGGTGCTGGCGTTCGTGCTGGTCGGGTGGCGCCGGCGCCATCCGCCCGAAGCCGATCACCTGCCGTCGGTCAGCCCGCTGGTTCCCGGGCAGGCTCGCCCGCCGTCATCCCCAACTCCGTAAGCAGGCGCACGGCGACACCCGTCGAGCCCTTCGGCTGGTACGGCTCCTTCGAATCGGCCCACGCGGTCCCGGCGATGTCGAGGTGCGCCCACGGCGTGTCGCCGACGAATTCACGCAGGAACGCGGCGGCGGTGACGGCGCCGCCATAGCGGCCGGCCGAGTTCACGATGTCCGCGATGTCGCTGCGGATCTGATCGCGCGCTTCCTCGTAGATGGGCATGGGCCAGAAGCGATCACCCGCGCGAGCCGCCGCGGCGGCGACCGCATCCACCCACGCCTGCGGCTGGCCGAAGAGCCCCGACGTCGTCCGGCCCAGCGCGACCATGATCGCGCCGGTGAGCGTAGCGACGTCCACGATGCGCGCGGCGCCGAGCTCGCGCGCGTACCAGAGCGCGTCAGCCAGAATCAGCCGGCCTTCGGCGTCGGTATTGATGATCTCGACGGCTTTCCCGCTGGCGCCGCGGACGACGTCGCCGGGCCGGCTGGCGCGCCCGCCGGGCATGTTCTCCACCATCGGGATGAGCGCGATGACGTGGCGCTTCGAGCCGAGCCGCGCGATCGCCGTCATGGCGCCGGCCACCGCCGCGCCGCCCGACATGTCGCCCTTCATGCGCTCCATGCCGTCCGACGGCTTGATGGAGATGCCGCCCGTGTCGAACGTCACGCCCTTGCCGACGAGCGCAATCTCGGGTGTCGAGGATCCGCCCGGCGGCGCGTGACGGAGGACCACGAGCCGCGGCGGCTCCGAGCTGCCCTGCGAGACGCTGAGCAGGAGCCGCATCTGCAGCGCTTGAATGCGCTTCTCGTCGAGAATCTCGACGCCGAGCCCCGCGCTCCTGGCCGCCTCATAGACGCGTTCGGCAAACACGCGGGGCGGCAGGATGTTGGCGGGCTCGTGGGCGAGCGTCCGCGCGACATTCGCGGCCTCGCCGATGATGCGCCCGCGCCGCACGGCCTCGTCGATCGCGGTCTGCTGCGCGCCCGGCGCGACGATCACGAACCGGCCGGGATACGGCCGCGGCGGATCGGCGTCGGTCTTGTAGAACGCCATCTCGAGCTCGGCCGCCGACAGGCCGTCCGCCGCGTGCTGAGCCGCGCCTGGGCCCGACAGGGCGGCTCGCAGGACTACGCCGAGGGACGCCGCGGTGTGCCGCCGGCCGAGATAGCCGCAGATCGCCCCGACGCGGCGGATCCGCTCGGCATCCACCTCGCCCTGGCGTCCGGCGCCCACGAGCGCGATGCGCCGGGCCTTCCATCCGGATCCGGTCACCGGCGTGACGAAGATCTCGTAGGCCTTCGATCGGAACTCGCCCGCCGTCCGGGCCCGACCAATCTCGCCGCCGGTCGCGGCGTCGAGGCCGGGCAGATCACTGAACTGATCGGCGTCGCGAAGAACCGGAACGCACAGGAGATCGACGTCAGCTTCTTCTGGTCGCGCGGTGGTACCGACAAACTGCATTCACCCTCCAAGGGAAAACATGAAATCTTACAGCAGCCCGCCGGCGATCACCCGCGCCGGAGCGACAGCGGCTGCACCGAGCCGCCGGCAATCGTGAAACCGCGCGTTTCCGAACGGCGGCCCTGCAGCCCGATGATGACGTAAATCCAGTCCGGATACAGCGCCTCCACGACGTCCGTCTCGGAGGGGGTGGCCGGACCGCGTGGATGCGAGTGGTACACGCCGACGATCGTGGCCGCAGGTTCAATCACGCGCAGGACCCGGAGAAGCGCGATGTGGCCATATGGATCGACGCGGTACCGCGTACGGCCGCCCGCAAGGTTCCTCATCGGCACCGCCACCGTAACGCGGCCACGCGCGCCCACCAGCAGCCCGCAACACTCGCGCGGCCGCTCGCGGCGCGCGTGGTCCAGCATCGTGCGGGCGGCGGCCGGCGACAGACGAACGGCCCGGCGCCGTGTCACGCGCGCAACTCCTCCAGATCGCGAAAGAGATCCAGCGCTTCCGGATTCGCCAGCGCCTCTCGATTCTTGACGGGACGGCCGTGGATCACCTCGCGCACGGCCAGCTCGACGATCTTCCCGCTCTTGGTGCGCGGGATATCGGAGACCGCGACGATGCGGGCGGGCACGTGCCTCGGACTGGCGCCCGCGCGAAGCCGTTCCGCGATCCGGCGCTTGAGATCGGCGTCGAGTGACGCGCCCGGGGCCAGACGCACGAACAGCACGATGCGCTCGTCGCCCTCCCAGGCCTGACCGACCGCCAGGCTCTCGAGAATCTCCGGCAGCGCCTCGACCTGCCGGTAGATCTCCGCGGTGCCGATGCGGACGCCGCCGGGGTTCAACGTTGCGTCGGAGCGGCCGTAGATGATGTACCCGCCGTGATCGGTGGCGCGAATCCAGTCGCCGTGGTGCCACACGCCGGGGAACCGCTCGAAATAGGCGGCGCGATACCGCGAGCCGTCGGGGTCGTTCCAGAAGCCCAGCGGCATCGACGGAAACGGCTTCGCGCAGACGAGCTCCCCCGGCTCACCGCGAAGCGGCCGGCCGTGCTCGTCGAAGACCTCGACGGCCATGCCGAGCGCCGGACCCTGAATCTCGCCGCGCCACACCGGGCCATTCGGATTGCCGCCGACAAAGCAACTGACGATGTCGGTGCCGCCGGAAATGGAGGCGAGGTGCACATCCGTCTTGACGGCCTGGTAGACAAAGTCGAAGCTCTCCGGCGACAGCGGCGATCCGGTGGACGTGATCGTGCGAATGGACTCCAGCCGGTGCGTCTCGCGCGGCCGCAGACCGGCCTTCGCGACTGCGTCGATGAACTTCGCCGACACGCCCAGCAGCGTGATGCCGACCCTGTCCGCGAGATCGAACAGCCGGCGCCCGTCCGGGAAGAAGGGCGCGCCGTCATACAGGACGATCGCCGCCCGCGACGCGAGCGCCGTCACGAGCCAGTTCCACATCATCCAGCCGCACGTCGTGAAGTAGAAGACGCGGTCGCCGGGTCGCACGTCGCAGTGCAGCTGATGTTCCTTGAGGTGCTGCAGCAGCGTGCCGCCCGCGCCGTGGACGATGCACTTCGGCACGCCGGTGGTGCCGGAGGAATACAGCACGTAGAGCGGGTGATCGAACGGCAGCGGCTCGAAGCGATCGAGCGGCGGGACCACTCCCAGCCAGTCGTCCCACCAGACAGCCTGTGTGAGGGGCCCGCGGTCGGCCAGCTGCCCCATCGGGATCAGGACGATTTGACGAACGCTGTCGAGCGCGCTCACGACCTCGGCGGCCTTGGCGCGGCAGTCGAACCACTTGCCGCCGTACTGGTAGCCATCAACCGTGATGAGCACCGTCGGTGCGATCTGACTGAAGCGATCCAGCACGCCGCGCGCGCCGAAGTCGGGCGAGCAGGACGACCAGACCGCGCCGATCGCGGCGGCGCCCAACGCCGCGATGATCGCTTCTGGCGTATTGGCGGTGATCGCAGCAACACGATCGCCCGGCTGCACACCGGCGCGCTGCAGCGCGGCGGCGGCTCTGCCGACCTGCTCCGCCAGCTCGCGCCGGGTGAGGACACGGTCAGGCCCCGCCTCCGACGTCGCGACAATCGCGATGTCGTCATTGCGATCGCCCAGGACGTTCTCGGTGAAGTTCAGCGTCGCGTCGGGAAAAAACTTCGCGCCCGGCATGCGGGAGCCATCGGCGAGCACGCGCGCGCCGGGCTCGCCGCGGACGCCGCAGAAGTTCCAGACCGCCGTCCAGAACGCGTCGGGTTGTTCGATCGACCAGCGATGGAGCTCCATGCGATGGATGTAGCCCAGGAACGCCGTCAGTCGCGTCCCCGCGATCCGGTCGGCGGCCGGCCGCCACAGCGGAGGGACGTGGCCGGGACTCACAGGCGGCCGCGGGCCAGCACGCTGGCGAACTCAGCCCGCCAGTGCTGGGCCTCGGCAAACAGCGTCGCCAGCTCGCTGCCGTCCAGCAGCGCGCTGGCTGAGGGCAGACGGCCGATGAAGGCCTCGAGAGCCTCGGCCACGAAATCGGCGTTGGTCGCGAGCGTGCCGCGCCAGGAATCGAACGGGCTGCCGGCCACGCGCGTCATCTCGCCGAAGGCCGGCCCGCAGGCCTGGAATCCGGCCGGCCCGCAGCGCTGCCCGGCGGTCGTCATCAGCGCCGACGCGACGAGCTGCGGCACGTGGCTCACGTAGGCCATCACGCGGTCGTGCGCGGTGGCGTCGATGCGACGAGGCTCGGCGCCGAGCCCGCGCGCGAATCGATCCACCATCGCGATGGCCGCGGCGGGCGTGTGATCGCCGGCCACGATGAGCCAGGGCCGCCCCTCGAAGAGCCCGGCGCGCGCATGATTGATGCCCGAATGCTCCGACCCGGCCATCGGATGGCCGCCGACGAAGCCCGTCAGGCCGCCACGCGCCGCCGCCGCCGTGATGAGCCTCTTGGTGGACCCGACATCCGTAATCACGCAGGTGAGATGCTCGGCCGACGCTTCCTCGATGAGCTCGAGGATCACGGGCACGGGCGTGGCGAGCACGACCAGATCGCACTCGGCCAGATCGCCGAGGGCCGTGCGGTACCCGTGAATCACGCCGGCGCGGACGGCTTCCTGAATTACGCGGCGCCGATCGAGGCCGATCACCTGCACGTCCGGCCACGTAGCCCGCAAACGTAAAGCGATGGACCCGCCGACCAGCCCGAGGCCCACGACCCCGACGGTCCGGCACGGCGGGTCGAGGCGATCCGGGCCGGTCATGATCGTTTTACCGGCTCCACCCGCGTCTGGCGACCGGCTCCACGCAGATGCTGCGGCCGATCGCCGGCGCGATGATGCGCAGCTCGGCCATCAGGCGTTCGAACTGCGCCGGAAAGAGCGACTGCGCGCCGTCGGATCGCGCGTGGTCGGGATCGCAGTGCACTTCGATGATCAGCGCGTCGGCGCCCGCGGCCACCGCGGCGCGGGCCATGGGCGCCACCTTGTCACGGCGGCCCGTCCCGTGGCTCGGATCGACGACCACCGGCAGATGGCTGAGCTTCTGCACCACCGGGATCGCGGAGATGTCCAGCGTGTTGCGGGTGTAGCTCTCGAAGGTGCGAATGCCTCGCTCGCACAGCATCACGTTCGTGTTGCCCCCGGCGAGCACGTACTCGGCCGAGAGCAGCCACTCTTCAATGGTGGCGGAGATGCCGCGCTTGAGCAGCACCGGCTTGCCCGCGTGGCCCAAGTCGCGCAGGAGCGAGTAGTTCTGCATGTTGCGCGCGCCGACCTGCAGGATGTCGGCGTACTTCTCGATCACCTCGAGCTGGCTGACCTCCATGATCTCGGTGACGAGCTTCAGATCGTGGCGGTCCGCCGCGGCGCGCAGCATCTTCAGTCCGGCCTCGCCGAGGCCCTGAAAGCTGTACGGCGAGCTGCGTGGCTTGAACGCGCCGCCGCGGAGGATCTTGGCGCCGCCGCGCTTGCAGGCCGCGGCCGTCGCCTCGACCTGATCCTCGGACTCGGCCGAGCACGGCCCCGCCATCACGACCACTTCGTCGCCGCCGATGCGGACATCGCCGACGACCACGACGGTGTTGTCCGGCTTGAACGTCCGGCTCGCGAGCTTGTACGGCTCCGAGATGCGCAGGACCTCCTGCACACCGGGCTGGACCTCGAGCAGCTGCGGATCGCCGTTGCCGTTGCCCACTGCGCCGATCACCGTGCGCGACGCGCCCGTGGACCGGTGCACGTCGAATCCCATTTCCACGAGCTGGGCGATGACCGCCTGCACTTCGGCCTCCGTCGCCCGCTCCTGCATGACTACCACCATGACCGTACTCCGTTCTGCAAACTTCGATTCTACCGTTCTGTGCGTGACTCGGCGGCCAAACGCTCCAGGCGGCGCGCTTCGTCGATGATGCGTTCGAACAGCCGGACGATCGCGGCGTCATCGAGCGGGCCCACGTTGGCCTTTTGCACGTTCTCGAGGACTTCCGCCTCCCGCGCCGGCTGATAGATCGGCAGGTGGGCGGCTTCCTTCAGACGGCCGATCGCGAGGGCGCACGACGCACGTTCGCCAAGCAGCGCGACGAGCTGCCGATCGATGGTGTCGATTCGCCGCCTCAGTTCGTCGATCGTCACGTCACGTCCCCTTCAACTCGGCGACCAGGGCGCCCGCCGCCGCGGCGGGATCTCCCCCGTTGGCGGCCGCCGCGGCGATCGCCGACACCAGCGCGCTCCCGACCACGGCCGCATCGGCGTACGCCCAGACCTCCCGGACGTGCTCGGGCCTGGCGATGCCGAACCCGAGCGCCAGCGGGAGCTTGGTGGCCGCGCGGATGCGCGCCGCGAGTGGCTCGGCCGTCGCGGCCACGGTGTCCCGCGTCCCCGTGACGCCCAGGCGGGATATGGCGTACAAGAACCCGCGTCCAAGCCGCGCCGCCGCCGCCAGCCTCGCATCCGTCGTCGTCGGACTCACGAGAAAGATCTGATCCAGTCCGCGCCGGTCGAGCGCCGCGCGCACGGCGTCCGATTCTTCGATCGGCATGTCGAGCAGCAGCACGCCGTCGACGCCTGCATCGGCGGCCCGATCGACAAACGGCTGCAGTCCGAGCCGCAGGATCGGGTTGACGTAGCTGAAGAGCACGATGGGCGCACTGATGTCGGCGCGCAACGACGAAATCATGTCGAGCACGCCCTTGAGCGTCGTGCCGGACTGCAGGGCGCGCTCGGTGGCGCGCTGGATGACCGGCCCGTCCGCCAGCGGATCGGAGAACGGCACACCGACTTCGATGACGTCAGCCCCCGCACGCGCGATGGCGCGCATCACCGCCGCGGAGCGCGGCAAGTCCGGGTCACCGGCGGTGATGTACGTCACGAGGCCCTTCTGGCCGCGGGCGCGCAGGGCTTCGAACGTAGCGGTCAGGCGGCTCCCACTCACGACGGCAGGCTCCCGGATTCGCCCACCAGGTGCCGGACGGTCTCGACGTCCTTGTCGCCGCGGCCGGAAATGTTGAGGAGCACGACCGAGCCACGCTTGAGGCCGGACAGGTGCGCTCGCAGCCACGCGACCGCATGCGCCGACTCGAGCGCGGGCAGAATGCCTTCCGTCCGCGCGAGCCACGCGAAGGCGTCGAGCGCCTCGCGGTCGGTCGCCAGCGCGTACTCCGTCCGACCCCGTGACTGCAGCCACGCGTGCTCGGGCCCCACCGACGGATAGTCGAGGCCGGCGGAAATGGAATGCGTGGGCAGGATGTTGCCGGCCGCATCCTGCAGGATCCGGCTCCGCGTGCCGTGCAGCACGCCGGTCTCGCCACCCGCAAATCGCGCGGCGTGATCGCCCGGTTGGAGGCTGCGTCCGCCGGCCTCCACGCCAACTAGCCGGACGCCGGCGTCCTCGACAAACGCGTCGAAGAGGCCGAGCGCGTTGCTCCCGCCGCCGACCGACGCGACGACCACATCGGGCAGACCGCCGGTCACCTCGGACAACTGCCGTCGAGCTTCCTGGCCGATCACCGACTGGAACTCGCGGACCATCAGCGGATAGGGGTGCGGCCCCAGGACGGACCCGAGCAGGTAATAGGTCGAGTCCACGTTCGAGACCCAGTCGCGCATCGCTTCGTTGATGGCGTCTTTGAGCGTGCGGCTCCCGGCGTCCACACGCTCCACCGACGCGCCGAGCAGCCGCATGCGGAACACGTTCAGCGCCTGGCGCGCCATGTCCTCGGCGCCCATGTAGACGACGCACTCGAGGCCGAGCAGCGCGCACGCCGTGGCGGTGGCGACGCCGTGCTGGCCCGCGCCGGTCTCGGCGACGATGCGGCGCCGCCCCATGCGCGTGGCGAGCAGCGCCTGGCCGAGCGCGTTGTTGATCTTGTGCGCGCCGGTGTGGGCGAGATCCTCGCGCTTGAGGAACACGCGACACCCGGAGTCCCCCGCCGCTCGCCGCGCTTCGTACAACGGCGTCGGCCGGCCCACGTAGGTCGTCAGCAAGTGCGTCAGGCTCGCGACGAATGCCGGATCGCGCCGCGCGGCGAAGTACGCCTCGGTCAGCGCCTCTACTGGCGCCATCAGCGTCTCGGGCACGAACCGGCCGCCGAACTCGCCGAAGTAGCCGCGAGCGTCCGGATCGCGCCGGCCGAACACAGGCTCCATCACACTGCCTCCACGTTGACGCCCGCCACCGCCTGAAAGAACCGAATCATCCGGTCGGGATCCTTGACGCCGGGATACCGCTCGACCCCCGACGAGACGTCCACCGACCACGGCCGAACCGCCCGCACGGCTTCGGCGACGTTGGCCGCGACCAGACCGCCGGCCAGCATGATCGGCCGCCGCGCCGCCAGACGCGCCGCGCGGCGCCAGTCGGCGACCTGCCCCGTGCCGCCGACGAGCCGCGGATTGGTCGCATCGACCAGGGGCGTCACGAACTGCGGCAGATCGGCCGCGCGCTCGATGTCCTGGTCGGTGTCGAGACGCACGGCCTTCACGAGCGAGGCGCCGATCCACTCGTACGCCTCCACCGCTTCCTGGCCGTGCAGCTGCACGGCGTCGAGGCCGATGCTCTCGACCAGCCACGCGACGTCTCCCGGCAGCGGATCCACGAAGACGCCGACCTTCGTCACGGACTTCGGAATGCGTTCGGCGATGACGCGGGCGAACTCGGAATTCACGGCGCGCGGGCTCCCCGGCCACAGCACGAAGCCGATGGCGTCCGCGCCCAGCTCGACGGCCAGCGCCGCGTCTTCCTGACGCGTGATGCCGCAGATCTTGACGCGCACTCTCACGAGGCGGTCTCCGCGTCGCGCCGCAGCCCCATCAGCGCCAGTCCCGGATCCGCCTCGGTCACGAAGCGCTCGCCAATCAGAAATGCCTGATACCCGATCGCCCGAAGCTTCCTGAGGTCGGCGCCCGACCCGAGACCGCTCTCCGCAACGGCCGTCGCCTCGCGCGGCAGCACCGAGACGAGGTCCACAAAAATCTCCGGATGCATCTGCAGCGTGCGCAGGTTCCGGCTGTTGACGCCGATGATCGTCGCGCCGGCGCCGGTGGCCCGCCGCAGCTCCTCGCGATCGTGCACTTCCACGAGCACTTCCAGGCCGAGGTCACGCGCGCGCGCCAGCAGGCGTGACAGCGCGCGGTCCTCGAGCGCCGCGACGATGAGCAGGACGGCGTCCGCGCCGAGGGCGCGCGACTCGATGAGCTGCGATTCGGTGACGATGAAGTCCTTGCGCAGGAGCGGCGTCGTGACGGCGTCGCGGACCGCGCGAAGGTGATCGAGGGAGCCGTCGAAGAACGTCGGCTCGGTGAGCACCGAGATCGCGGCGGCGCCGGCCGCGACGTAGCCTTTGGCAATCGCCGCCGGATCGTAGTCGCGGCGCAGCACGCCGCGTGACGGCGACCGCCGCTTGCACTCGGCGATGATTCGGATGCCGGGCCCGCCGAGCGCGGACCGGAACTCGGCGCCGCGCGGCCGCCGCGACGCGGCCAGGCGATCCATTTCCGGCCGGCCGGCGCGGACGCGCTCGTCCGCCGAACGCCGCGCCGCGGCCACAACGGCAGCCAGCAGATCGCTCTTCATGGCCTGCAGATCTCCCGGAGCCGCCCGAGCGCCGCGCGGGCGCGCCCGCTATTGAGGCTCTCGGCGGCCAGTGTGAAGCCGTCCGCCAGTGAGGCCGCCCGTCCGGCAATCAGCAGCGCCGCGGCGGCGTTGAGCACCACCACGTTTCGCCGGTGTCCGTGCTCCCCGTTCAGGACGGCTTCGATCATCGCCGCGTTCTCGGACGCCGAGCCGCCGGCCAGGTCGCGCGCGGTCGCGACCGGCAGGCCGACGTCCGCTGGGTGCACATAAAAAGTATTGACGGTGCCCGCGTTGAGCTCGGAGACCTTCGTGTGCCCGAGCGTCGACAGCTCGTCGAGGCCGCCGGCGCCATGCACGACCCACGCGCGCTCGGTGCCGAGGTCGCCCAGCGACCGCGCGATCAGCTCGGTGTGCTCCGGACGAGAGACGCCGATCAGCTGTCGTGTCGCTCCGGCCGGATTGGTCAGCGGGCCCAGCAGGTTGAACGCCGTCCGCACGCCCAGCTCGCGGCGCGTGGGCGCGGCATGGCGCATCGACGGATGCCACGCCGGCGCAAAGAAGAACGCGATGTTCGCCGCATCGAGCGCGCGCAGGACGGTGTCGGGCGAGGCTTCGAGGTGGACGCCGAGCGCTTCGAGCACATCGGCCGATCCGCAGCGGCTGGACACGGCGCGGTTGCCGTGCTTGGCGACGCGCACGCCCGCGCCGGCCAGCACGATCGCCGCGGCGGTGGAGACATTAAACGTGTGCGCCGCGTCGCCGCCGGTCCCGCAGGTATCGAACACGCCGCTCACTGCATGCGGCAGCGCCACGGCCTTCTCCCGCATCGTCCGGGCAAAGCCCACCATCTCGCCGGGACGCTCGCCCTTGAGCGCGAGCGCCATCAGCAGGCCGGCGATGTGCGCGGGCTGCGCGTCGCCGTCCATGATCGCGGCCATCGCGCGCGCGGCTTCCTCGCTCGTCAGATCCTCGTGCCGGCGGAGCTTTTCGAGCAGCGGCGCAAACATGGCTATCGGCTCTCCAGGAAGTTGAGCAGCAGGCGATGGCCGACGGGCGTCAGCACCGACTCCGGATGGAACTGCACGCCAAAGACCGGCCACTTCTCGTGACGCACGCCCATCACCGTGCCGGTATCGGCGACCCACGCCGACTTCGTGAAGTCCTTCGGCAGCCCGTCGTCCGGAATGACGAGCGAGTGATACCGGCCGACCTCGATCTGCTTCGCGAGCCCTGCAAAGAGATGACTGCCTTCGTGCGCGATGAGCGAGGTCTTGCCGTGCATGAGCACGGGCGCGCGATCGACCGTCCCGCCGAACGCGATGGCGAGCGCCTGATGACCCAGACAGACGCCCAGGATCGGCATCCTGCCGGCGAACCTGCGCACCGCCTCCACCGAGATGCCCGCTCCTTCGGGCCGGCCCGGCCCCGGAGAGACGACGAGGTGCGACGGCGCGAGCGCGTCGATCTCGTCGAGGGTGATGGCGTCATTGCGGACGACGCGCACTTCGGCGCCCGCCTCACCGAGGCGGTGGGCCAGGTTCCACGTGAACGAGTCGTAGTTGTCGATGATGAGCACCACGGTGGTCTCAGAGCCCCCGGTCCGCCATCTCGAGCGCTTGCAAGAGCGCCTGCGCCTTGTCGCGCGTCTCCTCGTACTCGGCCGCCGGCGCGGAGTCGGCGACGATTCCCGCGCCGGCCTGCACGTCCGCCTGGCCGTCGCGCATCGCGATGGTCCGAATCGCGATGCAGAAGTCCAGATTGCCCGCAAAGTCCAGGTAGCCGACGGCGCCGCCGTAGAGGCCGCGGCGCGAGGGCTCGAGCGAGCCGATGATCTGCATCGCGCGGATCTTCGGCGCGCCGGTCAGCGTGCCGGCCGGAAACGTCGCGACGAGCGCGTCGAGCCGGTCGCGATCCAGCGCCAGCTGCCCCTCCACGCGGGAGACGAGATGCATGACGTGCGAGTAGCGCTCGAGGGCCATGAAGTGCGGCACGCGCACGCTGCCGACTTCCGAGACGCGACCGATGTCGTTGCGGCCGAGATCGACGAGCATGACGTGCTCGGCGCGCTCTTTCTCATTGCGCCGCAACTCCTCGGCGAGCCGCTGGTCCTCCTCCGCCGTGGCGCCGCGCCGGCGGGTGCCGGCGATCGGGTGGGTCTCGACGTGACGGCCCTCGACGCGCACCAGCATCTCGGGTGAGGCGCCGATGATGGCATCCTTACCCAGCCGGATGAAGAACATGTACGGGGACGGATTGATGTGGCGCAGCGCGCGATAGACGTCGAATGGCGGCGCCGCTGTGTGCGCTTCGAAGCGCTGCGACAACACGGCCTGATAGACCTCGCCGGCACTGATGTCGCTCTGGACGCGCCGTACGGCGCCTTCGAACTCGGCTTGTGTCTGATTGGCCGTCATGGCCAGGCCGCTGGTCGGCTTCCGCTCCGGCCTCGACAGGTTGCGCTCCAGCTCGCGCTCGAGGAAGTCGAGTTTCGCCCGCGCGAAGTCGTAGAGCGCCCGCAGATCCGCGCCGGGCCGCAGGCGCGCATTCGCAATCGCCAGAATGCGGTGCTTGACGTGATCGAACGCGAGGATCGTGTCGAAGATCATGAAGCCGGCCTGATCCCGATCGCGCGGCGGCAGGTTCAGGCGCACGGCGGGCTCGAACCACTCCGCGGCGTCGTAGTCGAGGTAGCCGACGGCGCCGCCCGTGAAGCGCGGCAGGTCCGGCACGAACGGCGCCTGGAACTCGGCCATCAGGCCGCGCAGCACGTCGATGAACGGCTCCGTCCTTGCGGTGCGGACGCCGGCCTCTTCGACGGTGGTTTCGCCCGTGCGCCCGCGGAGGATCAGGAACGGATCCTTGCCCAGGAACGAATACCGGCCCACGTGCTCGCCGCCCTCGACGCTTTCCAGCAGAAACGCGTAGTCGGAGTGCTCGGCGATCTTGAGGAACGCCGACACCGGCGTGAGCAGGTCGGCCATGATCTCGCGGATGACGGGCACGAACGTCCCGCGCCGCGAGCGCTCCACGAATTCGTCAAAGGTGGTTTCGATCATTCGGCTCCTACTGTCCTTTGTAGCGGAAAGCACTTGACTTGGCGTGGCAGGCTGCTTCGCCGCTGACAACGCGGCGAATACCACGTCAAGTCAAGTGCTTTCCGCGTAAACAAACTCGAGCGCGCCACGCTCAATCGCGGTGAGGGGCGCGCTCAGCCCCGTCCACCACTCGAACTGCTGACAGGCCTGCGAGACGAGCATCTCGAGGCCGCTGATGGTTTCCGCGCCGCCCGCCCGCGCGGCCGCCAGCAGCCGCGTCTCGGGCGGGTTGTAGACGAGGTCGTACACGACGCCGCAGCGGGCGGCACTCATCGAGGCGGGCGACTCTCCTTGAGCCGGCCTGGTGCCGATCGGCGTCGCGTTCACCAGCAGGTCCCATGCCCCGGCGAGCGGCCACGGCGTGGTCGCCACCTGAAACTCCCGCGCCAGCGCGTCCGCCTGATCGGCGCGCCGGGCGGACACTTCCACGCGGGCGCCGAGCGCCTTGAGCGCCCACACGGCGGCCCGCGCGGCGCCGCCCGCGCCGGCGACGACGGCCCGGCGGCCCACCAGCCGCACGCCTCGACGCTCCAGCGGCACGGCGAAGCCCGCGACGTCGAAGTTGCGGCTCTCCCATCGCCCGTTGCGCCGGCGCAGCGTGTTCACGGCGCCGATCCGCCTCGCCAGCTCGTCACCGTCCACGTGCGATCCACTTACCTTGGACTTGAGCGGCGCGGTCACGCTTGCGCCCGTCAGGTTGAGGGCGTCCGCCATCGCGAAGAACTCGGCCGCATCGTCGGTCTCGAGCGGAACGTAGACGGCATCGACTTGCGCGTCCACGAACGCGGAGTTGTGCATGAAGGGCGATGCGGAATGCGCGAGCGGCGCGCCGGCGATCGCGTAGACCGCCGTGGAGGCGGAGGTCTTCCGAACCCGGTACACGTCGGCCAGCTCGCGCGCCGACACCTGACCCGGCGCGGCCGATCCGGCGTAGGTCCACGGTGTCCCGGTCAGCCACGGACACATCCGCGTCACCTGCCCGGCCGGGCCCATCGCGATCGCGATGACGGGATCGCCCTGCACCGCGTCACGCAACGCCAGACAATCGCTCAGCCGGCCGGCCATCACCGAGACCTTCAGATACGGCGCCCCGCTCGCGCGCATCGATCGCACGCGGCCGGCCAGATCCGGCGGCACCCCTTCGAAATCATGACTGGACAGCACCAGCGCCGTCCGGTCGCCCCGCGGCAGGCTCCGCCAGTCCGCCATCCACTCGACGTCCACGAATTCCGCGCCGAGACGAATCGCCTCCGCGAGCAGCCGCAGCCTCGCGGCTTCGTCGCCGTCGAACTGGCCGCCTTCCCAGCGCGGGCGACACGTCACGACGACCGGCCGGGCCCGTCCCGCGAGTGCGCCGGCCACGTCGACGTCCGTGACGCCATCGAGACGGAGCTCGACCAAATCGGCGTGCCGCGCGTTGTCGCGGGCGCGCCGCAGATCCGCCATCCGCGTGGCGGTCACGGTCTCGACGATCAGTGCCACTTCTCCAGTTCCTCAGTTCCCCAGTTCCAGAAATAAGAAAAGCCCCGTCAGCGGTCAGCTGAAGGGGCTTTGGTCTTCCGGCGCGCGGTGGTGCTTTAGGGCGCGCCGACCCCTTCATGCTGCGGGGCATACCACCACGACCACGTGGTCGAAGCGCAGGCGCCGTGCGTGAAGAGGGTGATCACGTGTCCGAATCCGCCCCGAGCGTAGCAGACGCCCGCGAACGGGGTCAACCGCGTGCTATAAACGCTCTGGAGACCAATTAAAGCATGCGTCGAACCACTCCCAGCGCCGCTGGAGTCACCCTGCTGCTGGCTGCGCTCGCCGGCTGGGCTGGCCCCGGGGCCCAGGCGACGCCGTTCATGCCGGTGGACGACGTCCGGCCGGGCATGACCGGGACGGGTCGCACGGTCTTCGCAGGCGACACGATCGAGGAGTTTCGCGTGCACGTCATCGGCGTGCTGCGCAACGTCGTCGGGCCCCGGCGGGATCTGATCCTCGCGCGGCTCGAGGGCGGGCCGATCGCGACCGCCGGCGTCATTCAGGGCATGAGCGGCAGTCCGGTCTTCATCGACGGACGCCTCGTCGGCGCCGTGTCGTATGCGCTCGGATCATTTCCGAAAGAGCCGCTCGCGGGCATCACGCCCATCGCCGAGATGATCGACGCCGTCCGCCTGCCGGCGCCGGCCCGGGCGAGCGATCTCGGCGTGCAGTGGCCCGCGACGCCGGCGGCGGTTTTCGGGGCGATTCAACGGCTGACCGATCGCGTGCGCGCGCCGCTCGGCCGTCCTCCGGGCGGCCTGCGCATCGTCGGTCCCGCATCGCTCGAAGACCTCGCGCCGACGCTGCGGCCGATTGGCGCGGCGATGGTCGTGAGCGGATTCGACCCGGCCGTCAATCGCGATCTGCAGTCGGCGCTGGGCCAGAGCGTGGACGGCCAGGCGCCGGCGTCGGCCTCGCGCGCGCCGGCGGCGCCGCCGACGCTGCGCCCGGGCGATGCCGTCGGCATGAGCATGCTTCGCGGCGACCTGGAAATGGGCGCCACCGGAACCGTCACGCACGTGGACGGCAACCGCGTCTACGCGTTCGGGCATCCGTTCCTCAACCTTGGTCCGGCGTCGTTCGCGATGACGCGCGCGCGCGTGTTCACGGTCCTCCCGAGCCTCGACACGTCCATGAAGATCGCCACGCTCGGCCCGGTCATCGGGACGATGACCCAGGATCGATCGACCGCGGTCGGGGGACTGCTCGGCACGGGCCCGCGCGAGCTCGAAGTGAACATCACGCTCACGTCGGGAAGCGCGCCCGAGCGCAAGCTCAAGTTCTTCGTGATTCACGATCAACTGCTGACGCCGCTCTTCGCGTACGTCTCGATCCTCAACTCGCTGATCGCCTATGAACGCCAGACCGGCACGCTGACCGTGCAGGCGAGCGGCAGGGTGTCGTTCGGCGGCGGCGACGAAGTCGAAATCGACGATATGTTTTCGGGCGAGGCGGCCGTGCCGCTGGCCGCGGCGGGCATCACCGCGCCGGTCGGCCTCGCGGCGGGCAACGAGTTCCGGGCGGCCCTCGCCGAACGGCTCGACGTCAACCTTCGCGTCACCGAGGAACCGGAAGCCGCAACAATCGAACGCGCGTGGCTCGACACCACCCGGCCGCGTCCGGGCGCCACGCATACGTTGAGCGTTCAGCTGCGGCATTACCGTGGCGCGACGGAAACCGTCACGATGCCGATTGAGATGCCCGCGCAGACCGCCGGCCCACTCACGCTGCTCATCAGCGACGCGGCCACGCTTAACAGCCTCGAGCAGCGCGATCTCAAACCCGCGAAGCCGGCGTCCTGGTCCGCCCTGCTCGCGCAAATGAATACCGTGCGCCGCAATAACCGTCTCTACGTCCGTCTCATCGCGACGACGCCCGGTGCCGTCGTCGGCGGCGACACCCTGCCGGCGCTGCCGGCGTCCGTCCGCACGGTTCTCGACGAAGACAAGACCGTCGCGTCGGCGCCCGTCACCAAGACGGTGGTCGGCGCGTGGGAGCGGCGTGTCACCAGAGCCCTGCGCGGTTCGCGCGAACTCACCATCACGCTGCGCCCGGGCTCCGCCGCCTCCAATCCCGTGAGCCGATGACCCAGTCTCGAGTACGACAACTGTTCCTGTTCTTCCTGATTGCGGGCCTGTTGACCGGCCCCGCCCGCGCATCGGGCCCGGTGTTCTGGACCGTCGCCACCGCCGCGGAGTTGCTGCGAGGCACGTCCGACGGCGTCTTCGTCAGCCGCGACGGCGTCGTCACGGCGGGACCGCAGATCACCAGCCGGCTGACGGCCACGCCGGCGCAAATCTGGAGCCTCACGGAAAGTCAGGACGGCACGTTGTGGGCGGGCACGGGCGGCGACGGCCGCGTGCTGCGAATCCGTAGCGGCCAGGCCGAAGAGGTCGCGTTCGATTCATCCGAGAGCAACGTGTTCGCGCTGGCGGCGTCGGCCGGGCGCGTCTATGCGGCGACCTCGCCCGACGGCCGCGTGTACGTGATCGAGGGCACGTCGCCCGCGCGCCCGTTTTTTGATCCGCAGGAGAAGTACATCTGGGCGCTGGCGATCGGCGCAGACGGGCGCCTGTGGGTCGGCGCGGGCAACCCGGCCGTGATTTATCGGGTGGACACCAACGGCACCGGCCAGGCGGTCTACAAGCCGCCCGCGGCGCACGTCGTGACGCTCGCGCGCGACCAGAGCGGACGCATGCTCGCGGGCACCGAGTCGCCCGGTCGGCTGTACCGATTCGGCTCGGACGATCGGCCGTTCGTCCTGCTCGACTCCGGCTTGACCGAAGTCCGGGCCGCGGTGGCCACGCAGGATGGATCCGTATTCGTCGCGGCGATCGGCCGTGGCGACGACCCGGCGCCGGCCGGCGGCGAGGCGGCGTCGGTCGGCTTTGCACAGCCGCCGCCGACGCCCCCAACGGCGGCGTCGAGTGCCTCCACGACGTCCGGCCGCCGATCGGTCCTCTATCGCATCGATCCCACCGGAACGTGGGAGCCGGTCTGGGAAACCAATGACGTCATCTACGACATCGTCGCCACCGGCGACGGCGGCGTGCTGGCGGCCACGGGACCGGAAGGACGGCTCTACCGCGTCGAAGCCAACCGGGACGTGCTGCTGCTCACCGGCGTGGACGCGAAACAGATCACGCGATTTGCGAGCGCGCCCCGGCCGGGCGCGCGGCTCGCGCCGTTTGCGACCGCCAATCCGGGACGCGTCATGTCGCCGGGCACTGGCGAGCAGGCGAAGGCGACGTACCTTTCCGGCGTCCGCGACACCAAGAGCGTCGCGACCTGGGGCCTGATCCGCTGGGAAGCGGCCGGCCCGGTGGCGCTGTTCACGCGATCCGGGAATACCGAACGGCCCGACGACTCGTGGAGCGACTGGGCAGGCCCGTACTCACGCCGCGAGGGCGAAGCGGTCAAGAGTCCGGCCGCGCGGTTTCTTCAGTGGCGTGCCGTACTCACGCGGCCGAACGCGCCGCCGGCGCCCGCGCTGACGTCCGTGACGGTCGCCTACCTCGCGCGCAACAGCCGGCCCGTGGTGTCGTCCATCACGGTGCATCCGCCCGGCGTCGTGTTTCAGCGTCCCTTCAGCGCGGACGACGGCGCGATTGCGGGGCTGGACGATCTGACGGCGGACGCGCGTCGGCCGCCGGGCGATGCCGGGCCGCCGACGCCCCCGCCGGGCCGCCGGATGTATCAGAAGGGGTTGCAGACGCTCGTGTGGCGCGCGGAAGATGCCGACGGCGACCGCCTGACGTACTCGCTGCAGTACCGCCGTGAAGGCGATCAGGCGTGGCACACCCTGCGCTCGGATCTGTCGGACCCGATCGTCGTGTGGGACACCGCGACGGTTGCCGACGGCCGGTACGTGCTGCGCGTGACGGCGTCAGACAGTCTGTCGAACGCGGCCGATCGCGCGCTGAACGGCGACAAAGAGAGCGATCCGGTCAACGTCGACAACACGCCGCCCATGGTGACGGTCGAGATCGTGCGGCCGTCTTCCGGCGGCGTCCGGGCGCTGGTCCGCGTCGTGGACGCGCACAGTCCGATTCACAAGCTGGAGTATTCCCTCGCCGGTGGCCCGTGGCAGCTGGTGTACCCGATCGACGGGCTGGCGGACGCGCCTGAAGAGCGTTACGAGATTCCGCTATCGGCTGAGGGGGACGTGGCGCGGTTGATGCTGCGCGCGACCGACTTGCTGCAGAACGTGACGTCGGTGCCCGCTAGGGCATCAGCGCCGGGACGCTGACACTCGTCAGCAACCGGATTCGAACGACATCCAGGCGCCCGCTATCGGATCGGCCCGCCGAGCCCGCGCGCCGCGCGCTGAGCTGCTTCAGCAACTCCTCGGCGTCGCGCCGCGCGCCGGCCGGCATGCTGCCGAGCGACAGCAAGTCGCCGTGCTTCGACACGACGAGGTTCATGAACTGGGCGACCAGGTCCTGCTCGGACATCAACGACAGCGGCATGACCAGCACGCTGGACGTGCCGGCGCCGACCTGCATCACCTGTCCGGTTTTCGATCCGCCGACTTCGACCAGCAATGTGCCGGTGTGCGACTGCAGGCTCGACATCAACCCGGCCAGCGAATCTCCCTGCACGGGCTTGGATCCGAAGATCAGCAGGGCCGTGACGAAGAGCATCGACACGAACGTGGCCGCGACGGACCCGCCGCCGACAATGAACCAGTGCCAGTCGTCGAGGCCGCGACCGAGCACCGCGCGCCACGACTGCGCCGATTCGGCGTGCACGCGGGTCACGACGCCGCCCGCGAGGCCGCTCATCGGCGGCGCGTCGGCCACTTCCCCGGCCGCGGTCCGGAGCAGCGAGCCGATGTTCTGCACCCGCTCGGCTTCCACCGCGCAGGCCGGGCACCGTTCGAGATGCTCCGCCATGCGGAGGCGTTCGGCGCCCGTCAACTCGGCATCGACGAAGGCGGCCAGGTCCTCGCGATACGCCGCGCACTCACCGAAGATCGTCATCGCGCCCCCAACCCGTCGCGCAGGTTCTCACGGGCGCGGGCCAGCCGCGACTTGACCGTGCCCACCGCCACATTCAGCGACGTCGCGATCTCTTCGTAGCTCAAGCCTTCGATCTCGCGCAGCACGATGACGGCGCGCTGATCGAACGGCAACCGATCCAGCGCGCGCCAGACCAGCGCCGAGGTTTCACGTTTCTGGAATTCGCGATCGGGCGACGACGTCTCGCGCCGATCCGGCAGCTCGCCGTGCGCTGCCGTGTGATCTTCGAGCGCCACCTGCTGACTGCGGTGGCGGCGGCGCCACCAACGCTGACGGTTCGACGCCTGATTGATCACGATGCGGTAGATCCACGTCCGCAGCGTGGACTGACCGCGGAAGTGCCGCAGCATGCGGAACACGCGGAGGAACACTTCCTGGGACAGATCGAGGGCTTCCTGCGGATCGCCCAGAAGATGAAGTGAGAGTTGATAGACCATTCGTTGGTGATCGGTCACCAGACGGGTGCAGGCTGCCTCGTCTCCCGCGGCACACTGCTGCACCAGCGCCCAGTCCGCGCTGACGGCATCAGGCCACGTGAGTACGCGCACAG
>Ga0137433_1000167_pt1 | contig 38135 bp, 36 predicted proteins | sample EasRivERMZT840_2_FD_102335 | JGI IMG/M metagenome (GOLD analysis project Ga0137433, IMG submission 102335) | Soil microbial communities from meander-bound floodplain in the East River, Colorado, USA - East River MetaG ERMZT840_2 | ecosystem: Environmental > Terrestrial > Soil > Floodplain ...
TCCATTGGCGTCGGCGTATCGAAAGACGACCTGGCCGTTGTCTTCGATTCGCTTCAGCACATCGGCATCGGCGAAGAAGTTTCCGTCGCCGTGACCGATCGGAATGCGAAGCAGCTGACCTTTGGTCATCACATTCGAGTAAGGGGTATCGGTGGTTTCGGTCCGCAGGTATTCGTAGCGGCAGACATATTTCAGCCCCACGTTGCGTAGCAACGCTCCCGGCAACAGGCCCGCTTCAGTCAGGATCTGAAACCCGTTGCAGATGCCGAAAACGAGTCCGCCTTTCTTCGCGAAGTCGTCCACGGCTCGCATGACCGGTGAGAACTTCGCCAGCGCGCCTGTACGCAGATAATCGCCGTACGCAAATCCGCCGGGCAGGATCACGGCATCGAAACCTTGCACCGAAGTGTCCTGATGCCAGATGTATTCCACAGGTTTTCCGAGCACGGATTCGATCGCGTAATGGCAATCCTGCTCGCAGTTCGATCCTGGAAATATGACGACGCCGAATTTCATGATTACTCCCAAATGATCCGGTATTCCTCGATTACCGGATTCGTGAGGACTTCCTTTGCGAGCTTCTCGACCTGTTCGCGATTACCAGCCTTCAGCTGAAGATTGAAAATCTTTCCCTGCCGGACATCGGTAATGTCTGTAAGCCCCAGCGACCCGAGGCTCCTGTGAATGGTCATTCCCTGTGGGTCGAGAACCGTCGGTTTCAGCGTAACGATGACAGTCGCTTTCATGAGGAATTATCCCCCAAATACTCGAGTAAAAATGCGATCTACGTTTTTCAGCAGCCGTTCCGAGTCGAACACGTGTTCGATATCCTGTTTGGCCAGCGTTTTCTGAATGTCCGGATCGGTCTGAACTTTTTCTTTGAACGTTCCGCCTTCATCCCAGACGCGCATCGCGTTGCGCTGGACCCACCGGTAAGCATCCTCGCGTGTGACGTTCTTTTCGACAAGCGCGAGCAGCAGTTCACCGGAATAGATCAGGCCATGCGTGAGTTCGAGATTTTCCTTCATGCGGTCCGGATAGACGACCAGTTTTTCGATGAGTGCGGCGGTCTTGTCGAGGAGGTAATCCGCAAGGCTCGTCGAATCGGGAAAAATGATCCGCTCGACGGACGAATGCGAGATGTCGCGTTCATGCCACAGCGCGACGTTTTCCATCGCCGCGACGGCATTGCTTCGAAGAATGCGGGCCAGTCCAGCGATCTGTTCGGACGTGATGGGATTGCGCTTGTGCGGCATCGCCGACGAGCCTTTCTGCTTCGTCGAGAAAAATTCTTCCGCCTCGCGAACCTCCGTCCGCTGAAGATGCCGAACCTCCACGGCGATCTTTTCCAGCGTTGCTCCCAGCAAAGCCAGCGACGTGATGTAGTGAGCGTGCCGGTCCCGTTGAATGACCTGCGACGATGCCGGCGCGGCTTTCAGGTGCAACTTCGCCATGACTTTTTCTTCGATGTCGGGCGAAAGATGAGCGAACGTCCCCACCGCTCCCGACAACTTGCCGACGCGCATCGTTTCGACGGCATCCTTGAACCGGGCCTGCTGGCGAACGACCTCGTCATGAAAAAGCGCGAGTTTCAGCCCGAATGTCGTCGGTTCGGCATGGATGCCGTGAGTCCTTCCGACGATGACCGTTGTTTTGAATTCGTGGGCGCGTTTCTTAAGGACGCTGATCAGGCGCTGAATGCCTTCGAGAATCAGGACCGACGCATCGCGGACCTGAAGGGCCATAGCGGTATCGAGCACATCCGAGGAGGTGAGTCCGAAATGGAAAAACCTGGCCGCCGGACCCACGTGTTCCGCAACCGACTGCGTAAACGCGATGACGTCGTGTTTTACTTCGGCTTCGATGTCGTTGATTCGGTTGACGGAGAATGCCGCCTTGGTTTTGATTTCGGCCGCCACGTCCTTCGGAATGATGCCTTGCTCCGCCAGCGTCTCCGTGACCGCAATCTCCACGTCCAGCCACCGCTGGTATTTGTTCCGGTCCTCCCAGATCATGCCCATTTGTGGCCGCGTGTATCGAACGATCATGTCTTCAATATAAACCTATAAACGAATCGGAATCGTTGCTCGATCCTGCGTTGTGACTGCCAGCCGCGCAGTACTCAAACCCCGCCCGCGCAGCGCGCGCGCGGCTTCCTGCTTGGCGATTTCGGGGTGATTGTTTCTTTCGCTGAGATGGGCAAGCAGGACAAACTCAGCCATTCCGTCGTATTGCTCTCTTATGAAACGGCTTACGGCTGTGTTCGAGAGATGGCCATAGCGTCCGATCAGCCGTTGTTTCAAATTCCATGGATAGGGCCCGACGCGGAGCATTTCAAGGTCGTGATTCGATTCCAGAATCAAGACCTGCGAGCCGCGAAGGCAATCGGCGACATGATCCGGCATATGGCCGATGTCCGTGAGCTGCGTGACCTTCACGCCGGCGCAGGTCACGCTGAAAGCGACCGGTTCGGTCGCGTCGTGGGGTACGCGAAAAGGAAAAACTTCGACGTCGCCGATTTGAAAGGCGACCCCCGGCTGAATCGGGACGATCTTCGAGCCATTCATTTCAAAATGTTCGGCTTGCAGAGCGGAAATGGTGCCCGAGGTGAGGAAGGCCTCGACCGGCAGGTCCTTCAGAAGCATCTTTAAAGCGCCGGCATGGTCCGAATGCTCATGCGTGATCAGCACGGCATCGATACCGTCCGGATCTTCACCGATCGACTCAAGCCTGGCGCCGAGTTCTTTCCGGCTCATGCCCGCGTCGATGAGTAAACGGACACGCTCGGTTTTGATGAATGTCGCGTTTCCGCGGCTTCCGCTTCCGAGGACCGAGATTGTGATCGCCACGTTGAGACTATGTTCCATTGGTTGGACAAAACAGGGGAAGGCTGGGTCAACGCCGACTAAAAAGGAGATTGGCCGTTAACGTCTCGCGGAGCCATCACAAAAGTACCGCCGGCTCCGATTGAATAGGTGAATGTGCTTTTCACGCTGCCGTTGAGCTTTACGGGCATCGGTTTCCGGCCGTGTCGAATATATCGACACGGCCGCTCATTTTACGTTGTGCTGACCGGAAATAGGATGACTTCGGCAAGGTTCCTGCGCCCGCGGGGCCTGACGAACCGCGTTCGATCTTTCGAATCAATACTACCAGAGGGAGCCGGCCTGCTTTAGAGATGGCCGCCACTCGTCTGCCCAACGGGACCTACCTGTACACTTATACGCTATCGAATGGAGCGAATGCACTGGAACCTATAACCAGTTGGCAGCTGTATACAAACTGGATCGCCGAGACGGCCGTTGTTGAAGGTCCGCAACAATGGCGAGGATCGATCACGCCCACCCAGGTCTCTCTTGGCCCCAAGCCGAGCGCGGGACCTTACGCTGCGTTCACGCTCAACTCGGGGATGTTCGTTGACTGGTTTTATGACCATGACAATGCAACGATTGCTCCAGGAACCAGGCTAGGTAACTTTCGCCTCAGAGCTCCTCTGAAGCCGGGATTCACTTTCGCTTTTGTTCGCGCTGGAGATACCGGTAGCCCGCCGGAAGGTTTGCCTGAAGTTGTGCGCGCTCAACTCGCCCTGGCATTAAGCAGGACGTTTAATTCGCAATCCGTGGTGACGATCGGACCCAAATTTTCTCCCGACGTCGCCCGCTCTGTCATTGCTGAGGATTTCTATCTCGGCATACAACGACTTATCGGCACCCGGCAGCTGGAGAATTCGCCTGCCATTCAGGAGGCTATTGAGGCATTGGTCAAGTACCGCGAACGGCCAAGTGTTTTTGATAACTCACCGCTGGTTCTGACGGTTCGTCCCGCCGGAGGGTTGGAGTCCACCATTCTCAACGCACTGCAGTTGAGCATGCAGTAGCGACCGAGCATATGAAGCCGACCGTGGCAGGAAACCCCTCTTGCCGTGGCCGGCTTCAGCTAAGAAGATGCCCATTGCACACTGGACAGAAGAGCGATTGTAACGAGCACTCCAAATTTGATTGCGCGTATCGTATTCTCTCCCGCCTGTGACAACTACTCACGTCGCTTGTTGGGTCTTGCTCACAGGATCGCATTGCCGGTAAAGTCCCGCGCAAGATGAATTACAACGTGGGCGTTGCCCCTGCTTGCTCTCGGACTGGTCGTTGTCGGCTGCGCTCAACAGTCATCCAATTCGAACAACCGGGCGACTGAAGCCTTGCGCGCGCAATTTGACGAAGACTGGAAGTACTGGATGGAGCAGTACCCGGACACGGCAACGGCTCTTGGGTATTCCGGGCAGAACATGCGCTGGACCGACTACTCGCAGGCTGCTATCGATGCCAGAGCCGGCTATCTGAGGAAGAGCTCCGTACGCATCCATCAAATCAATCCGGATCAGCTCAGCTCGGAGGAGCGAGTCAGTTACGACCTCTATCACGACCTTCTGGAAACTGCCGTCAAGGGGCTGGACTTTCACAACGACGCATTTCCCATCAAGGGTGTGATTCCGCACAACCTGCAAATGCCTGTGAACCAGCTTGAAGGTGTGCAGGGGGACATCCCCCGGACGATCGCGATCATGCCGGCGAACACGCGAGAGGATTACGAAAACATCGTCCTGCGGCTCGAACGCGTTCCGGCTCTCATCGATCAGACCATCGCGCTGATGGAGCACGGACTCGCTGCGAAGATGACACCGCCGAAGATCACAGTTCGCGACGTGCCCTCTCAGGTCCAGGCGCAGATCGTCGATGATCCTATGAAGAGCCCGCTGCTCGAAGCCTTCACGAAAACCCCTGCCGCGATCCCGGAAGCCGATGCCGCAAAACTAAAAGATCGTGCGACGACGGCTTACAAGCAAAGCGTCGTGCCGGCGCTGGCGAAGCTGCACGAGTTTCTCGAGAAGCGATACATCCCGGACTGCCGCGAAACGACCGATGCCGGATCGCTTCCGAACGGCGCCGATCTCTACGCCTACAACGTGAAGTGGCACACGACAACGAACAAAACTCCGCAGGAGATCAACACTATCGGACTTGCCGAGGTAAAACGTATCAGGGCGGAGATGGACAAGGTCATGGCCGCCGCAGGATTCAAGGGCAGTTACGATGAGTTCAAGAAATTCCTTCGAGCCGATCCCCGGTTCTATTTCAAGGATGCCGGCTTATTGGTTTCGGCATACCGCGAAATATCCAAACGTATCGATCCGGAACTGGCGCGTTTGTTCGGTCACCTGCCGCAGACGCCCTACGGAGTGAAGGCTGTGCCCGACGCGATCGCTCCGTCACAGACGACCGCCTACTACGAACCGGGCTCGCTCGTGGCCGGTCGTGCCGGCTTCATGTTTGCGAACACGTACAAGCTCGAGTCGAGGCCGAAGTGAGAGATGGAAGCGTTGACGATGCACGAAGCTGTTCCCGGCCATCACCTCCAGGTGTCGATTGCCCAGGAACTGGAGGGGCTGCCCGAATTCCGGAAGCATTCCAGTTACACGGCATATGTCGAGGGATGGGCGTTGTATTCGGAATCCTTACGAGATGTGGCGTGCGGTCCGTCTGGTGGTCGATACGGGACTGCATTCGATGGGGTGGACGCGCGATCAGGCCATCCACTTCTTCCGGGAAAACGCTGCCAAAACAGACCAGGACATCGTTGTTGAAGTCGACCGGTACATCGTGTGGCCTGGACAGGCGCTCGGATACAAGATGGGGCAGCTGAAAATACAGGAGTTGCGTACTCAGGCCGAACAACAACTCGGCCCGAAAATTCGATGTCCGCAAATTCCATGACGTGGTCGTCGGTCATGGGGCGGTCCCCCTGGACCTGCTCGAAACCGAGGTCAAGGCGTGGGCGGGCAGGATGCTACAATGAACACCATGCGTGAGCGTATTAAAGCCATCGTTTTCTTCGTTGTCGTCGGTGCCATCGCCGGTACGTTCGTCTATAAAGAGGTCACTCGAGTCGGCCAGCCGGGCATCGTTAACATTGGTCAGCAGGCGCCTGATTTTTCGATCAAAGACAAGGACGGCCGTCTGGTTAAGCTCAGCGACTTTCGCGGTAAGGTGGTGTTTCTCAATCTCTGGGCCACATGGTGCGGACCCTGCGTCGCTGAAATGCCGGAGATGGAAATAGTTTACAACGCATACAAACATCGGAAGTTCGAGATGATGGCGGTCAGCGTCGACAATGGTTGGGACGAAGTAAACGAGTTCTACAAGGAATATAAGCTCACGCTCCCGTCTTATCTCGACCCCGGTCATCAAGTATCGCAGCTGTATAAGGTCGGCAAGTTTCCCGAGACATTCCTGATCGATGCCAACGGTTACGTTGTCAAACACACCTGGGTCGAGCGATGGGCCGAGCCGCGCAACATGCAGTACGTCGAGAACCTGATCCGCCAGGCAGAGAGCAAAGAACAGACCTCATTGCAGCAGTGAAGTTTTTCTTCGATTTCGAACGGCCCGAGCTGGCCGAAATCCTTCAGCCCGCATTCCGTGCGACGCAGATCTATAAATCCGTCTACCAACATTGGTTCGATGACTTCGACTTAATGACCGACCTGCCGAAGTCGACCCGCTCCTCGATGGCGCAGGAGTGGGATATCAAACTGCCGGCGGTCCATCGCCGCTTCGATTCGAGTGACGGCACGCGTCGCTATCTGGTCCGATTGGCGGACGGAGAACTGGCGGAGACCGTTTTCATTCCTGAGGAGCATCGCAACACCATCTGCATTTCGTCGCAGATCGGTTGCGCCCTCGCCTGCACGTTCTGCATGACCGGACAACTCGGCCTGATCCGTCATCTAACGCCCGGAGAAATCGTCGGTCAGGTACTGATCGTGCAGCGCGACAACCTCGCGTGGGAGGCGCGCGATTCGTTCAACATCGTCCTCATGGGTATGGGTGAGCCGCTTCATAATTACGACAACGTGATGAAGGCGCTGCGCATTCTCCACGACGAGCATGGGCTGAACATGTCGATGTCGCGCATCACTCTCTCCACTGCGGGATTGCTTCCGGCGATCGAACGGCTGGCGGAAGAGCCGATGATTCCCAATCTCGCGATCTCGCTGACCGGCGCCACGAACGAGAAACGAAACGAATTGATGCCGATCAATCGACGGTACCCGATCGAGACATTGCTGGAAGCCGTGCGCCGGTTTCCTTTGAAACACCGCCAGCGCGTTACGTTCGAGTATGTGCTTCTTCGCGGTGTGACAGATTCGTCCGACGATGCTCTCAATCTTGTGAAGCTGTTGAAGGGCATGCGGGCGAAAGTGAATCTGATTCCGTTGAACGAAGCGGAAGAACTGAACTACGCGCGGCCTTCCGATAGCGCAGTCCAGCGCTTCCAACAAATCCTCACCGACCACGACATTTCCGCATTTGTTCGCAGAAACCGCGGCAACGACATCTCCGCTGCCTGCGGCCAGCTGGCGAAAAAAATGGCGTAAGGGGGACAGCAAAAACGGGGAAGTGGGGACAAGGGGTCAGACCCCAATCCCGAACCGTACATCATGTTGCAGGTTTGGGGTCTGACCCCTTGTCCCCACTTCCCCGTTTTTGCTCCCCCGTGGTTACTTTCCCGCCGCCTTCTTGAAATCCCCGGCTTTCATGAACGACATCGCCGACACATCGATCCGCCGGCGCATTGCTTCGACGATCTGCTGCGGCGTGAGTGCCTGGATCCTTTTCTGAAGGTCGGCATCCCACGCCATCGTGCGGTTGTAAAACGAATGGGTTCCCAAACGTCCAACAAGTTCACGATCCTGCGCACGGCTGACCTGTTGCGCCTGCACCCAGCTATCTTTGGCGGCCGTAACTTCCGCGGCAGTGAAGCCGTCCTTGAGAATTATTGCGATTTCGTCGCGGAACGAGGCCTCGACTTTGGCTGTGTTCTCCGGCGCTGAGATCGCGTTTGCGCTCAACGTCGCATTGTCCTCTTCAGGCGTAACTCCGAAGCCTGCACCGATTCCATAGCTAAGCCCTTCGCGGCCCCGGATACGCGCGAACAATCGCGAATTGATGCCGCTGCCGAGGATGTAGCTGCCCATAACCATCGCCGGATAGTCGGGATCCGTATCGCGCATGTTGATCGGCAGTGAGGCAAGAAACATGGCATTTGCTTTGTCCGGCGTTTCGAACGATTGGTTGACCGGCTCGATTCTGCGATACGGACGAGTGATCCGTGCAAAAGGCCTCGCGCTTCTCCACGATGACAGTTGCGTTGCAACTTTCCGGACCTCGTCTGCGTTGAAATCACCAACCACCGTCAGTTCGGAGTTTGAGGCGCCGTAGAAGTCCGTGTGAAATTGCTTCATTTGGGCGACTGTGACAGAACGAACTTCTTCGAGCTGTTCGTCGATCGTCGGCGTGTACCGGATGTCGCCTTTCGGATACCTGTTCATATGCCGCTGCAGCTCGATCGAAGCGATCGCGGCGGGTTCGCTCCTCTGCGACTCGATACCCGACAGGTTCTGCTGCCGCAACGATTCGAATTCCTGCGCGGGGAACGCGGGCTCCCTTAAGACTTCGACCGCCAGCGCAAGCACCGCCGGCAGGTTTTGCCGGACCGTCTCGATGTTCATTGTGACTTGAGTCGCGCTGCCGCCCACGCCCATTCGCGCTTTCAGGCGATCCAACTCGTCCTGTAACTGTTGCCGCGTGTGTTTGGTCGTGCCGCGCATCAGCATTTGCGCCGTGAAGCGTCCTGCCGGCGAAAGTCCCGTGAGATTCTGATCGTTGCCGAAGCGCAACGTGAGCAACGCGACGACTGTGTCGCCGCGCGTTTCTTTCGGCAGCAGGGTCAGTTTCATTCCGCCCGGTAATGTCGTGCGGGTAAGACGGGCCTCGATGTTTTCAGGCGATGCATCGAATGCTTCGCCCGCGGACACGGCAGCGTTGCCTTTGTAGTCCTTGAAGACTGCGGCAAGATCCGGAGCGGCTGCGATTTCCGCGCGGTCGGGCTGCGCTTCAGGAATGAAAACACCTACGGTGCGGTTCGCTGGTTTCGTGTAGTAGACCGCGGCGCGCTGGACATCTTCCGATGAAACGCTTTTGATGCGGTCGCGATTGAGGAAGAACAGCCGCCAGTCTCCCATCGACGCCCAGTTGCTGAGCCCCAGAGCGATCTGTTCGGAGTTGTTGATCTGAAGGTCGATGTTGGTCAGCATGCGGTTGCGAGCGCGCTCGACTTCCTCGCTGGTGAGTGGGTTCGTTCTCATTGCGTCGAGAGTTGCCAGCAGCGTGTTTCGCGCGTCGTCGAGCGAAGATTCTTTCCGGACTTCCGCCACGATAATTCCCAGACCGGCTTCACGAAGCTGCAGGTTGCCCCCGCCGACGTTCGAGGCCTTCTTCGTTTCCACCATCGCTTTGTAAAGCCGTCCGGACGGAGTGTTTTCGGTGAGGATCAGTTGCGCGAGAGCCATCGCCGCGACGTCCGCATGCGATCCCGGCGGAATGTGATAGACGACAACGATGTTCTGCACATCGCCGACGCGTCGCAGAGTAACGGTGCGTTCTCCATCCTGCGTGGGTTCCTGCGTGTAGATCTTCGGCAGCGTTCGCTGCGGTCGTGGAATCGAACCAAAGTACTTCGTGATCAGGCCCAGTGTCCTGGCTTCATCGATCTTGCCTGCGACGACGAGCACGGCATTATCGGGCTGATAGTAGTTGCGATAGAACGCCTGCAGCCTGTCGATCGGCACGTTCTCGATGTCGGCGCGTGATCCGATCACGGACTTTCCGTAGTTATGCCAGAGATACGCTGTCGAAAAGACGCGTTGCTGCAGCACACCGAGAGGCGAATTCTCTCCGGACTCGAACTCGTTTCGCACGACGGTCATTTCGCTGTCGAGGTCCTTCTTCGCGATGAACGAATTGATCATCCGGTCGGATTCGAGATCCAGCGCCCACTCGAGATTGACGTCGCTCGCCTGGAATGTTTCGAAGTAATTGGTTCGGTCATACGACGTCGTGCCGTTGGGACGCGCGCCATGGTCCTGAAGTTCCTTCGGAATGTTCGAATGCTTCGGCGTTCCCTTGAACACCATGTGCTCCAGCAGGTGAGCCATTCCCGTCTCGCCATAGTTCTCGTGCATCGAACCGACGAGATACGTGATGTTCACCGTGATTGTCGCTTTCGAAGGATCGGGGAAAAGGAGTACTCGCAGCCCATTCTGGAGCCGGTATTCTGTGATTCCCTCGACCGAAGTGACGCGTTCAACACCTTGCGGTAAAGCGACCGCCGGAGACTGTGCGGCCACATAAGCGGGTACGAGAGACACGAACAAGAAGAGGGTAAGCGAAGCCAACCTTGAACGTTTCATGGAGACCTCCGAGTGCGCTCATTATACGCGCCTGCCTGTGCCGAAAAAGTCGCGCGCTAATCGTCGTGAAATCACCGATAAGGCGGATTAATTCGAACTCCTTCGTTGAAGCACCAGACTTTCTTCGCGGTAATTCGCGTGCGATATACTGGCGGTGCAACCATGTCAGCCGAAATTCGAAAAAGACTATTTACCGTCGACGAGTGCTTGCGGATGGAGGAGGCGGGTATCCTTCACCCAAACGAGCGCGTGGAACTTATTCAGGGCGAGATCTTCAAGATGAGTCCCAGCGGACCACGACACGGTGCCGCTGTGGACGGCACTGCGAAAGCGGCCGTGCTGCTCACTGGCGACCTGGCCATCGTTCGCGTACAAGGAACCGTCGTTCTGGACCAATTCTTCGCGCCGATGCCGGACCTCACGTTGTTGCGTCCGAGAGACGATTTTTACGTTGAGAGTAACCCCGGCCCCGGCGACATCTTATTGATCATCGAAATCGCCGACTCATCACTTGAATACGACATGAACGTGAAGGCATCGCTCTACGCCATCATTGGGATTCAGGAGTACTGGATCGCAGACCTGCAGAACAACCGGGTTATGTGTTATTCGGAACGCATTGCAGGAAAAGATTATTACGGGACTATTCATGAATTTCGCCGGGGCGACGTCATCGCTCCACAACTTCTGCCCGACTGCCGCCTGAAAGTTGATCTCTTATTGCCCTGAAAAGAGGTGTTATGACCAACAAAGTAAGACCGATTCCGGAGGGTTACCACACTGCCACTCCGTACCTGATCATCAAGGGAGCGGCTGCCGCTCTCGACTTCTACAAGAAAGCGTTCGGAGCAAAGGAACTGTTCCGGTTTCCGATGCCCGATGGCACCGTCGCGCATGCGGAAATGCAGATCGGTGATTCTCGCATCATGCTTGGAGACGAGCCTTCCGGTCCGGCGGCCGAGATGCCGGATCAGAAGATCTTCAAGAGCCCGAAAACGTTGGGGACGACCCCGGTCGGGATCTGCCTGTACGTGGAAGACGTGGACGCGTTAGCTAAACAGGCTGTGGCAGCAGGCGCAAAGGAATTGAGGCCGGTTGTGAATCAGTTCTACGGCGACCGCTCAGGAACGTACCAGGATCCCTTCGGGCATGTGTGGACGTTATCCACGCACATCGAAGATGTGTCGCCCGAAGAGATGATGAAGCGGGCGCAGAAGCAGGGGCACTAAGAAGGTGTGAATGAATCGGGGACAAGGGGTCAGACCCTCGTAAGGTAGGTCACAAATTCAACGACATACCGTGGGGTCTGACCCCTTGTCCCCGATTCATTCACACCTTCTTAGTCAGTACGTTTCTCTCAACCACTGAAAGATGGCGTTCTGGACCGCTTTGTCTGCGGTCCATTGCGCTGTGCCGCCAGCATGCGTCGCCACGACGACGCGTGAAAGCGACTTGATTACGGTTTTGAGCCGATCAGCTTCAGACTGCGAGCCCACGATCAGGCTGGATTTCGGCTGGAAGTCCTGAGCACTTCCTGCCAGCGCCAGAGCTTCGTCCATGTTCGGCTTGATGGCGACGACGGTCTTCACTTCCTGAAATCGGCCGCTCGCGATGAGGGCCAGGTTAGCGCCGACGTCAAACCCGATAACCACAATCTTGGAATTGTTCACGCGCGGTCGCGACTTCAGCCAATCGAGGGCAGGATCGAGGTCGACCGGAAATTGATGGAGATTCGTGCGCCAGTCCGGAGACGCGGCGATCGGTTTCTCATTCTTCAGCCGGCTTTCGCCGTGGCCGCGCAAATCCAGAGCCATCACGGCCCAGCCCCGATTGAGCAGTTCTTTCGAGAAGTCTCGCCACGCGGAACGATCCTCGCCGTAGCCATGCAACAACAGGACTGCCGGGATTGGAGCCGGAACGCCGAGAGGCAGCTCGAATGATGCATGAAGCTCGACGAGATCGAACGATTTGAAAGTGGCTGCGGCCGAAGATGAAGACGCGGACGAGCTGGCGACGACGGCAACATCCAGCGCGAAATTCAGAACGTTGTCTTCGCGGTTCAGGAACCCGCTCACGAACTTCTTCTCGGATGTTTTGCCCTTGAATTCGGCGTAGAGCTCGTAGTCGACCGCCGGCGGGAGCGCGAACACTTTGTATTCGCCGCTTTGATCCGTTTCGAGCGTGCGCGTGACGTTCGTCTTCATGTCTCTCAGGAAGACGCGCGCGCCCGGCAACGGCTTGCCGCGAAGGTCCTGTACGACGCCGTGGATGTTCTTTGGTTTAGGTCCGGTGTCCCTCCGGGCCTTGGGGAAGAGCTGGGCGTGAGCGGAGATCGCTAACCACAGAGACACGGAGACGCAGAGAGCGATTCGATAACCGGCGCGCATTTTATTTCTTTCCCAGAAGCTTCTGGATGACTTGCTCGGTGTCTTCATACCGGCCGACACCGGAATGACTGAGCTGGATTACGCCATTCTGATCGATGACAAAGTGACTGGGCCACGTGTTGCAGAGATAATCGCTCCAGATCTGGAAGGAATTGTCCACGACGACCGGGAACTTGATTCCTTTCTTGGTGACCGCGTCGCGAACCTTTGGAATCTCCTTCTCATAATCGATACGCGGCACGTGCACGCCGATGATTACGAGCCCGTCCTTTTCATATTTGTTGTGCAGCGCCTGCATGTGCGGCATGGCTTCCGCGCAGAACGGGCAATCGAAAGCCCAGAAATCGATGAGCACGACCTTGCCTTTGAGTTGTTCCAGCTTCAGCGGCTTCGAGTTGATCCAGCTGTCGCCGCCCTTGATCTCCGGCGCCTTTTGCCCGACGAAGACATCGTCCTGGTGTTGCGCCCATGCGGCGGTTGAAGTCAGTAATAAAGCGAGTATCAGTCTCACTGCCATGGCTTCTCCTGTTTGAGTGCGCACATTCTGTCATAAGTACCACATTTGGTCGACGTCTTGCAGTAGCGGGGCCCATGAACAATGAGGCTCGCATCAAGTCGGTTCTCAGAATGTTTCTGGTCCGGGGCCTGGGACTCCGGTCGGCAAACCTTTTAATCAAACATTTCACCGAACCGGACCGCGTCTTTGACTCCAAGCGTGACGAATTGGAAGCGCTGGGGGTTCCTCCTGAAGTCGCCGATGACGTGCTTTCAGCAAAGTCTCAGGAGCGGGCAGAGGCCGAGTGGCAGCGCGCGCAAGACCTCGGCGTCACCATTTTCGATATTCTCGATCCCTCCTATCCTCCGCTTTTACGTGAGATCTTCGATCCGCCGATCGTGCTCTATGTTCGCGGGAAAAAGTGGAACGTGGACTTGCCGCAGGTCGCCATTGTCGGGACCAGGCGGCCGACCGGTTACGGCCTGAATTGCGCCGAACGGCTGGCGGAGGATCTTGCCGCGCGTGGTCTTGCGATCACGTCCGGCCTCGCCCGGGGTCTCGATGCCGCCGCGCATCGGGGCGCCCTCCGGGCGGGCGTCACATACGCGGTTTTCGGCAGCGGTCTGGACTTTATCTATCCTAAAGAAAATCGCAGACTCGCCGATTTAGTGGTCGATAATGGCGCGACTATTTCGGAATTTCCCCTCGGCACGCCCCCGTCGCCACAGAATTTTCCGATTCGGAATCGGATTATCGCAGGGATGGCTCTCGGAGTGACGGTCGTCGAAGCGGCGGAATACTCCGGTTCGCTGATTACGGTTCGGTACGGCCTCGAGTTCGGCCGGGAGATTTTCGCGATTCCTGGAAATATCATGTCCCCGCAGAGCTTCGGACCGCACGCGTTGATTCGTCAGGGCGCGAAACTCGTGGCCGGCTGGCAGGACGTCGTTGAAGAACTGCCCCATCCGATCCGTGAAAGAATTTTCGCGCCGCTGCTGGCCCAGATGCAGTCGGCGCCTGAGCCGCAACTCGAAGGAACGGAAGCGAAGGTATGGAAAGCGCTGTCTCTCCAGGAAGCGGTTTCGATAGACACTTTGCTCGCGAGGTTGCCATTTTCCACGTCCGAAGTTTATAGTGCGCTGCTTGCGTTGGAGATGGCCGAGCACATACGCCAACTGCCTGGAAAGAAATACATTCGACGCCTCTGAAAAAACGGCTTGTTGATTTTTGGCTGCGCTCGACTTATTAGATAGACGGGAAACAAACACAAAAAATGCCTGCGAAGAAATCACTGGTTATCGTTGAGTCTCCCGCCAAAGCGAACACGATCAACAAGTATCTCGGCAGTGCTTACGTGGTGAAAGCTTCACTTGGCCACGTGAAGGATCTGCCGAAGAGCAAGCTGGGCGTGGATGTCGAGAACGACTTCGAGCCCGTGTACGACATCATTCCGGGCAAGGAAAAAATCATCAAGGAACTGCGCGCTGCCGCGAAAACCGCTGACCGCATCCTGCTCGCTGCCGACCCGGATCGCGAAGGCGAAGCAATCTGCCAGCACTTGAAAGAAGTTCTTGATGGAAGCAAGGCCGAAGTCTTCCGCGTCCTCTTCAACGAGATCACACCCAAAGCGATTCGCGCCGCCGTGGAAAATCCAGGCCGCATCAACCAGAACATCGTCGACGCGCAGCAGGCCCGACGCATTCTCGATCGCCTTGTCGGCTACCAGGTCAGTCCGCTTCTTTGGGACAAAGTGCGGCGAGGAATCTCCGCCGGCCGCGTGCAAACCGTGGCGCTGCGGTTGATCGTCGAACGCGAACGCGAGATCAAGGCGTTTGAGCCGCAGGAGTACTGGTCCATCATCGCGAAGCTTGAAGGACATGAACTGCCGCAGTTCGACGCGCGTCTCGTCAAGGTGAAGGGCAAGACCGCCGAAGTGAAAGAGCAGAAGGAAGCCGAACACATCCTCGATGTCGTCCGGAGTTCCGAGTTCCTCGTGGATTCCGTCGTTACCAAGGAAAAGCGTCGTAATCCGGTCCCGCCGTTCACAACCAGCAAACTGCAGCAGGATGCGGCGCGCCGTCTCCGCTTCACGGTGAAGAAGACGATGATGCTGGCGCAGCGGTTGTACGAAGGCGTCGAACTCGGCGAGGAAGGCCGCATCGGTTTGATCACCTACATGCGCACGGACTCGACGCGCATATCCGACGACGCGATGCAAATGGTCCGGTCGTACATTTCCGACGTCTACGGCGGACCGTACCTGCCGGAGAAGCCGGTCGTGTACAAGAGCAAGAAGGATGCGCAGGACGCTCACGAATCCATCCGCCCGACATTCGTCGGACGCCGCCCGGATGATCTCAAGGGAGTTTTGTCCGAAGATGAATTGAAGCTCTACCGCCTGATCTGGACGCGCTTCGTCGCGTCGCAGATGAATCCGGCCGTCTATGACCAGACGACCGTCGATATTTCCGTCAAGGATTACATGTTCCGCGCTTCGGGCCGCGTCATGAAGTTCGATGGTTTTCTCGCCGTCTACGAAGAATCTTCCGATGATGACGGAAAGCGCCTCGAGCCCGACGAAGAACAGGACCTCACGCTGCCGCCGCTGACACAGGGCGAAAAACTGAAACTCCTCGACATCACGCCGAACCAGCATTTCACCGAGCCGCCTCCGCGATACACGGAAGCATCGCTTGTGAAGATGCTCGAGGAAAAAGGCATCGGCCGTCCATCAACCTACGCAACGATTCTGACGACGATTCAGGATCGCGAATACGTCACGAAAGACCAGGGCAAGTTCAGGCCGACGGAACTCGGCACTGTCGTGACCGAAATGCTCGTGAAGCATTTCGAGGATATCTTCGACGTTCAGTACACCGCCCGCATGGAAGAAGAACTCGACGAAGTCGAAGAAGGAAAGATGACGTGGGTCCAAGCGCTCGACGAGTTCTACAAGAAGTTCGAGAAGGATCTCAAGAAGGCCTCCAAGAACATGGAGAACCTCAAGAAGCAGGAGATCCCCACCGATGAGGTCTGCGAAAAATGCGGCAGCCCCATGGTGATCAAGTGGGGACAGTTCGGCCGGTTCATGGCCTGTTCGGGCTATCCCGAATGCAAGAACACGAAAGAGATCGTCAGTGACGAAGCTCCCAAGGAAGGGGAGGCGCCCGCCGAAAGCGCCGAGCCCGAGCCTTGCGAGAACTGCGGCAAGCCGATGGCGCTGAAACGCGGCCGTTTCGGACAGTTTCTCGCGTGTACCGGTTATCCGGAATGCAAGACCACTAGAAAGATCGCTGCGGGTACGAAAACGCCGAAGAAGCCGGACACGGTGCTGGATGAAATCTGTCCGCAATGCGGTCAGGCGAAGATGGTCCTCAAGGAGGGCCGCTTCGGTGAATTCATCTCGTGCAGCAATTATCCGAAATGCAAATACATCAAGCCGAAGACGGTCGGCGTCGCGTGTCCGAAACCCGGATGCGGCGGCGAACTCATCGAGCGCAGATCCAAACGCGGCAAGGTGTTTTATGGCTGCTTGAAATATCCCGCCTGCGACTTCGTTGTCTGGAACAAGCCTGTTCCTGAGCCGTGCCCTCAATGCGGCGCGCCTTTCCTCCTGGAGAAAGCCACGAAACGCGAAGGCCTCGTGCGCTACTGCAACGAGGAAGCGTGTGATTACAAGGTCCCGGTAGAGACGGAGAAAGTTTCCTGACGCCCGACGACCTCTCGTACCTGTTTTCTCTGACCAACGAATACCGTTCGATCCGATACGACCTGCGGAACATGCGCGCGTTGACGGCTGCGCTGGGCAATCCGCAGGATGCGTTCCGTTGTGTTCTTATCGCGGGGACGAACGGAAAGGGTTCCGTCGCGGCGCTTCTGTCGTCGATGATGCCGGAGGCGGGTCTGTACACGTCGCCGCATCTGGTGCGGTTAAACGAACGCATCCGGATCGGTGATCGCGAAATCTCGGACGAAGATTTGAAAAAAGTGTTTGAGGCCGTCAGAGCGGCAGCTTCAACAACCGGAGATCTTCTCTATCCCCCGACATACTTTGAGCTCGTCACCGCTATGGCCTTCCTCTATTTCCGCGATCGCGTGAAGTTCGCGATTCTTGAAGTGGGCCTCGGCGGCCGGCTCGACGCGACGAATGTCGTGGAGCAGGACGTGTCCGTGATCACCAGCATCGGGATGGATCACCAGCAGTTTCTCGGTGAAACGATTGAAGACATCGCAAAAGAGAAGGCCGGCATCATCAAAGGCGCCGAGCCCGTGGTCGTGGGACCGGCCGCGGATCTTCCAGTGGTCCGCGAGAAAGCCGGTTCGAGATTAATCGTCGCCACCAAAACCGATTACGACAGATATGCAGGTCTGAAGCCGAGGCTGATCGGGCCGCACCAGATCGAGAACATCGCGGTTGCGATTCGAACGGCAGAATGTCTTGGGATTGCTGAATCCGACATTGTCCGCGGCATCAACACCGCCGAGTGGCCCGGCCGTCTCGAAAGGATTGGCCGCTTTCTCCTCGACGGCGCTCACAATGTTCCCGCTGCAGAAGCGCTCGCCGCATTCCTGAAAGAGTCTTATCCCGAAGGCGTGTGGATCATCTTCGGCGCTATGGCGGACAAGCAATTCGAGGAGATGATTTCGATACTCAAACCCCACGCCCGGCAATTCGTGTTCACGCGTACTCAAAGCGGACGCGCGAAGGATCCTGTTGAACTGCAAGCGCTCATACCGGAATCGCAAGCCACGATGAGTGTCACTGAAGCCATTCAGACTGCCGTACGACACGCTCCTGCGGATACAACCATCCTGATCTGCGGTTCGCTCTATTTGATCGGAGAAGCGCGCCCCATTTTGAGAACGTGCTAAATTACGCGCATGAGTCTGGGCTATGCGCGGTCGTTGCTGATAACCGCGCCTTTGATCTTCCTGTACACGGCTGTGATGGCGACTCTTTCGCTTGCGAGTTCTCTTTTCGATTCCAGGGGCCGCATGCAACATGGGTGCGCGCGGATATGGGCGCGGATGATCCTGTTGACCTCCGGTATTCGACTCCGTGTGACGGGACTGGAAAATCTCAAGCCGGATGTTCCGTACATCCTTTGCCCGAATCATCAAAGCCACATGGACACGCCCGTCATGCTTGCGGCTTTACCTTTTCAATTTCGATTCACACCGAAGAAGGAATTGTTTCGGATTCCTTTTTTGGGCTGGCATCTGCGTCGATCGGGCCACGTGCCGATCGATCGTGAGAATCCTCATGCGGCCATCAAGTCGCTGCGCGACGCGGCGGAGATCATTCGCCGCGGCACACGTGTAGTGGTTTTCCCCGAAGGCGGAACGAGCCTGGACGGCAAAATCAAGCCCTTCAAACGGGGTGCGTTTATGCTGGCAGCGGAATCGGGAGCTGCAGTCGTACCGGTAACGATTCGCGGTAGTCGCCCGGTATTGACGCCCAAGACGTATCATGTTCGCAGCGGTCTCGTGGACGTGATCGTCGGCGTGCCAATGGCGACGGAGGGTGTCTCCAGCGCCGATCTGGCGAATCGGGTCCACGACGAAGTGCTGACGACCTTCAAACATGGAAAAGCCCTGGATCGGAATTCCTACTCGTTATCACCCGAAGTCTGAGTACATCGGTCAGATCCGTCACTACCTCGACGCCATCCTCTGGGCCGGTGGTCTTCCGCTGATGATTCCAACCATGGATGATCGCGCTCTCGTTGCAGAGTACGTTCGGCGCGCCGACGGGATTCTATTGCCCGGCAGCCCGACCGACATCGATCCGAAACACTATGGAGCCGCACCTCACGAGAAGCTCGGAGACCGGTTTCCGGAGCGTGATGCGACGGACTTCGCCATTCTCGATCTCGTGGAAAAGCAGCCGGATACGCCTCTGCTCGGCATTTGCTTCGGTGTCCAGAGTCTGAACGTCCACCGGGGCGGGTCGCTCGTGCAGGACATCCCTTCGGTGGTGACGACGCCGGTGGAGCACAGCGAAGAGAACGACGATAAAACACCTGCCCGACATGTCGTGCGTGTTGAGGAGGATAGTGTCGTTGGGCGGCTGGCTGGCCGTTCCGAGTTGGAGGTGAACAGCTATCACCACCAGGCTGTCGAGAAGCCCGGCCGAAACCTGCGCGCAGTGGCGTTCGCTAACGACGGGGTCATTGAGGCCGTCGAAGATACGACCGGCCGATTCGTACTCGGCGTGCAATGGCACCCCGAGCGCGGCTGGAAAGAAGATCCGTTATCCAGGGCGCTGTTCTCAAAATTTATCGAACAGGCGCGCCTTCGTTATAATCAGCGGTCATGACTAACCACAGATATGTGTTTCCGAGTCTTGTTCTGTGCCTCTGTGTCTCTGTGGTTCAGCTGCAGGCGCAAAATCGGCCGGCGCAGATCGTTGATCAGATGATTCAAGCCCTCGGCGGCGAGGCATTCCTCGGCGTCAAGGACATTCAGACGAAGGGGCGATTCTTCGGCTTCAGCCGTGGAGATCTCAACAGCGGGGACGTCTTTGCGGATTACATCAAGTTCCCGGACATGGAGCGCGTCGAGTTCGGAACGAAGAACAAAACAATTCAGATCAACCGCGGGAAAGAAGGGCAAAAGGTCGAGGGCAAGAAGGATCCCGAGCCGCAGACTCCGGGTGAGGTCGAAGAATTCCTGAAGGGTTTCAAGACGAGCATGGAGTACATCCTGCGCTTTGTCCTGAAGGAACGGCAGACAACGCTTCAGGTGCTTCCGACGGAGATCATCGCCTTCAAGCGAACCGACGTCGTGGAGTTGCGGGATCCCGCTAAGAATCGAATCCGCTTCTACATCGACCGCGACACGCACCTCCCCGTCAAGATGCAGGTTCGCCGGAACGATGATTCAAAACTGCGGGAGGAACAGTACGCGAACTGGCACAAGTTCCAGGGCGTCGCGACGCCTCTTTTCGTGAGCCGCTACACGGACGGTTTGAAGACGATGGAGATTCGTCTGGACACCGTCGTTTACAATTCCGAACTCTCAGAAAAACTTTTTACCCAGCTCACGCCCACGAAATAATTAATTCAAAATGAACCCTTCTATTCACGCAACAACGATCATCTGTGTGCGCAAGAAGAACAAAGTCGCCATTGGAAGCGATGGCCAGGTCACGCTCGGCGATACGGTGATCAAGCACGGCGCCAAAAAGATCCGGCGCCTGTATAACGAAAAAATACTGGCGGGATTTGCCGGCTCGTCGGCCGATTCCTTTGCCTTGTTTTCCCGCTTCGAAGCCAAGCTCGAACAGTTTCACGGCAATCTCAGCCGTGCCGCCGTCGAACTTGCCAAGGACTGGCGCACGGACCGAGCCCTGCGCCATCTCGAAGCAGTGATGATCGTTGCCGACGAGAAAACGACCTTTCTGATTTCAGGTACCGGCGACCTGATCGAGCCCGACGATGGAATCGTCGGCATCGGATCCGGCGGCGCTTACGCTCTGGCTGCCGCTCGCGCGCTGGCCAAATACACCGATTTGAGCGCGCGGGAGATTGTGCAGGAAGCGATGCAGATCGCAGGCAGCATCTGCATCTACACGAACGAGAAGATTTCCATTGAAGAGTTGTAGGAATTCCGGGACGTGAGGGGAAAAGGGGTCTGACCCCTCTCACGCAGCGTGGTGCCATCGACATGATGATTCCTGTTGCGCGGGAGGGGTCAGACCCCATTTCCCCTCACGTCCCGGAATTCCGCCTTAGAATAGAGTTGATATGTCGTTTGTACCCGAGACCGTCGACGAATCCCGACACCTGGATGACCTGACTCCTCGCGAGATCGTGCGCGAGCTCGACAAATACGTGATCGGCCAGGCCGGCGCCAAGCGGGCTGTCGCGATCGCGCTCCGCAACCGCATTCGACGGCAGAAACTGCCGCCCGAAATGGCCGAAGAAGTGATGCCGAAAAACATCATCATGATCGGCCCGACCGGCGTGGGTAAGACCGAAATCGCGCGGCGTCTTGCAAAACTTGCGAACTCGCCTTTCCTGAAGGTCGAGGCTTCGAAGTTCACCGAAGTCGGTTATGTCGGACGCGACGTCGAATCGATGATTCGCGATCTGGTTGAAATCTCCATCGACATGGTTCGGAACGAAAAGCTGGAAGAAGTGGCTGACAAAGCCGAAGCGAATGCGGAAGAACGGATCCTCGACCTGCTGCTGCCCGCCAGTCCCACTCCTGCCGCCTCGACCGATGAAAGCGCCCGTAACGCGGTCGAGCAGTGGGCCCGGACTCGCGAAAAGCTACGCAATCAATTGCGCGACGGCAAGCTTGATGAACGCATCGTGGAGATCGAAGTCAAGGAGCGGAACTTCCCCGCATTCGAGATCATCAGCAATCAGGGCGTCGAGGAGATGGATATCAACATCAAAGATATCCTTCCGGGTTTCTTCGGCCAGCGTTCCAAGAAGCGCAAGATGAAAGTCGTGGAAGCCATCGATCACCTGATCCAGGAAGAGGAACAAAAGCTCGTGGACATGGATCACGTGACGCGGCTCGCTGTTGAACGCATCGAAAACAACGGCATCATTTTCCTGGATGAGATCGACAAGATTGCCGGACGGGAGAGCGGCCATGGACCGGACGTCAGCCGCGAGGGTGTCCAGCGCGACATCCTGCCGATCGTCGAGGGTACGACCGTCAACACCAGGTATGGTTTCGTGCGCACCGACCACATCCTCTTTATAGCTGCAGGCGCATTTCACGTCGCGAAGCCGTCGGACCTGATTCCTGAACTTCAGGGCCGGTTTCCGATTCGTGTCGAACTCGATTCGTTGACGGTCGAGGATTTCGTGCGCATCCTGACCGAGCCGCAGAATGCCCTGATCAAACAGTACATCGCGCTAATGGAGACCGAAGGCATCAAGCTGACGTTCCAGGACGATGCGGTGCAGGAGATCGCCATATTCGCAGCTCGCGTCAATGAAAGCACCGAAAACATCGGCGCCCGCCGCCTGCACACGATCATGGAGAAGCTGCTGGACGATATTTCCTTCGAGGGTCCGGATCTCAAGAAGAAAACGATCAAGATCGACGCCGCGTACGTTCAAAAGATGCTTGCCGAGATCGTGAAAGACCAGGACCTCAGCCGCTACATTCTGTAAATGCAGCGTGGACTGAGATCCGCTTTGCTGCTTTTGCTGCTCGCCGCCTGCGGACGTGTCGGTAATCCGCAGCCGCCCTTCATCCGCATTCCCGAAGCCGTAAAAGACCTGACCGTCACGCAAAACGGAAACAATCTCGTTGTAACCTGGACGAGTCCGCAGCTTTTCATCGACGGCTCCGCAGCCACGAATCTCTCGCGTGTGCAGATTCGAAGTAACGGCGAGGTCCTGGCTACTGTTGACGCCCTGGCCGCCGGGCAGCCGCAGAGCTATGCGGTCCCTGTGTCCCCTTTTGCGGCCGGCGGCGGGCGCACATTCACGGTCGTCGTGGAAACGGCGCAAGGCAGGTTTTCTGACGTTTCCAATATCGCTTCGATAACGCCGGTCGAGGTTCCTGGCCGCGTCGTCAAACTCACGCCCGTTGCCGATCAGCGCCGCATCTTCCTGCAATGGGATAAGCCGCAGGAACATCCCGAATTCGCAAATGAGTATGTTGTCGTACGGACGGACCTTCCGGCTGAAGCGGAAACGGTAAAGGAAACGAGGTACGAAGACTCCCGATACGAAAGAGGCAGAAGCGTGACGTATCAGGTCACGCCGGTCAGGCGGATTGGAGAAAAGGCGGTGTTCGGAGTCGGTCCAGAGCAGGTCACACTCACACTCGAAGACAAAACTCCGCCGAAAATTCCGACCGGCCTTCAAATCCAGCCGGCTGATTCCGCTGCCTATGTCACCTGGGATCCGAACGCGGAAACCGACCTCGCAGGCTACCAGCTCTTCAAAAGCGAACGTCCCGACTCCGGTTTTAAGCCCGTAACGGATCGTCCGATCACCAACAGCGGCTTCTTTGATCCTTCATATCGGCCGGGTCTCTACTACGCGGTCTCCGCGGTCGACGAATTTAAGAACGAAAGCGACAGGAGCGCGGTAATTCGAGGTCAGTGATATGATCTCGCCAATCCATTTGTTGGAGCAGGAGATGAAGCTTATGCGCATCAAAATTTCGTCCGTTCTGATGTTCGCAATGCTCGCCGGGCTCGTCGTCGTCGTACCCGGGCAGGGGCAGCGTGGCGCTCCTCCGGTGCAACTGCCGGCAGGCGCAGGTCAGGAACTGGTCCAGAGCAAATGCACCTCCTGCCATGGAGTGAATCAGATAACCGGTTCCGTCGGATTCAGCAAAGAGGCCTGGGCGGCCCTGGTTGCGACGATGGTAGCGCTGCCTCAGACCGAGGCCGCGACGATCAGTTCGTACCTGGCCGCAAATTTCCCGGAGAAGCCGGGCCGTCGTCCATCGCTGGTTTCCGGGGACGCGGAAATCAAGATCACCGAATGGGTGACCCCAACTCTTGGCCAGCGCACGCGCGACCCGATCGAAGCGCCGGACGGCTCCATCTGGTGGACAGGCATGTGGGCCAGTCTCGTCGGAAGGCTCGATCCAAAGACGGGCGCAATGAAAGAATTTCCGCTGCCGCCGACTGCAAAGCCGCACAGCATCGTTGCGGACAAGGAAGGAAATATCTGGTACACCGGCAACAGCAACGCAACGGTCGGCAAGCTGGATCCCAAGACCGGAAAAATTACCGAATACAAGACGAAGTCGCGCGATCCCCATTCAGCGACCTTCCATCCGAACGGCAGACTCTACTTCACAGCGCAGGGCGCTCGAATGATCGGACGTCTGAGTCCTGAGACAGGTGAAATCACAGAAGTCGAAACCGAGCCGAATCCGTACGGTATCCAGGTCGCGGCGGACGGCACACTTTGGGTGGCGCATAACGGCACGAACAAGATTTCGTCCGTTCATCCCGACACGCTCGCGATCAAATTCTACGAAGTGCCGGACACGGCGTCCCGCATTCGCCGCCTGGGGTTCACCAGCGACGGCATGGTTTGGTACGGGAACAGCAGGGGACGTATCGGAAGGCTCAATCCAAAAACCGGCGAGATCAAAGAATGGCCTTCCCCGAGTGGTCCGACTTCGTCTCCTTACGCGTTCACCGTCGTCAACGACATCATCTGGTACAACGAGTCCGGCATGAGACCGGACGCACTGGTTCGGTTTGATCCGAAAACAGAACGCTTCCAGAGCTGGGCCATTCCTTCCGGAGTCGGGATCATCAGGAACTTCGGAGTGACCAAAGCCGGCAATCTGCTCATCCACCAGACCAGCTCAAATCGCGTCGGTCTGGTTGAGATCAAAAAGTAGTTTTGTCAGCTGGAGTACCGGCCCGTCAGCACCTGCCATCGAATTCGCAGCAGGTCGGCAAACATGCGCGGTCCATGGCGAACCGGGCTGAACCTGCTGCCTTTGGCATGGTGTCCCCAGCGAACAGACACTTCTCGAACGCGAAGCCCGGCCCTTTTCGCCAGGAAAAGCAGTTCGGGATCGAATCCCCATCCGAACGTGGTCAGCCGATCGAAAATGCCCTGCGTCCTCTGACGGTGAAACAGCTTGAATCCGCATTGAGTGTCGCGGAAATCCAGGCGCAACAAACCGCGTACTGCAAAATTGAACGCGAAACCGCCGAGTTCGCGAAACCATGGTTGATGTGTTTCGATCGATCGGCGGTCGACGTTACGCGAGCCGATGACGATCGGCGCATCCTGGCTCAGTGCGACATCGAGCAGCTTTCCGGCTTCCTCGATCGGCGCGGATAAATCGGTATCGACAAACAGGACGTACTCGCCGGAAGCCGCCCGCACGCCTTCCCGCACGCTATATCCCTTACCGCGGTTTCCCGGGTTGCAGATCAGCCGAAGGTTAGCAGTTTTACTTCGCCCGACGATTTCGGTCGTGCTGTCTGTGCTGCCGTCGTCAACCACGATCACTTCTACGAAAGAGGCGCGTTGACGGACGAATGCATCGATTCTTCGGAGGGAATTTCCGATGCGGCCGGCTTCATTAAATGCCGGTATAACGATCGAGACCGTTGGTTGTCCGTGGCGCGTCATCGGTCACAAGTCCTGAGTAGGCGAACATTGCCGAACCTGCGCTCCAATGCAGCGGACTCCAGCCTGACCGCTTAAACGATACGCGGCCGTCATTCTGCATAAACTCCGCCAGAAGCTGCCGCAGCCCGGCAATACGATGTTGATGGCTTTCGAAAACAGAACATAGCCGCAGGGTTTGTGCCACGACGTCGGATCGCAGGTCGTTCGGCCACCGCGGAAGTTTTTCTGCGACATCCGCCAGTCTGCTCTCTGCCAGTTCCAATGCGTCTGAAACGCCATAACGGCCGACCTCGATCAGTCCCTCCAGTGCATACAAGGCAGGATGCAGATCGTCGGGTTCGTTCACCTCAAGGGGAACGGGCCACCATCGATCCCACGTGTTCCATGCTGCATCACGCAATTCACGCGGTGCGTCCTTCACTCGAAAAAGTATCGCCGCCGCAGGTTTCAATTGATATGGACCCGGACGCGTTGACCAGCGCTCAGGCAGCGCTCCCCGAGCGCGGATGTAAGCCGGGAGCCCTTCACCTGCTCTGCAGTCTTCTGTCATAACATCCAGCAGATACTGCAATGGCGCATGGCCGTCGTCAGCCAGGGAAACGTGACGAGCATCGCTGATGCCGCGCGCGGCCATCGCCAGATCGAATGTGAAGATCGCCCTGTTGCGCCAGTCATCCTCGTTGGGTGACGGGTAGTACCGCGTTAAAAGAGGTAGACCGCCTGTTGCGATCTGAGCGAACCAGCCAATGGTTTCGATGGCCGCAGCGCGAATCTCCTCCGATGGAGCGGGAAGCGACGCGAGCCAACTCAGGTAGTAACCCGTGATTTCGGGGTAGAGAAAAGCCGGGGCGGCATTCGCATCCAGCCAGCCGGCGAGTGCGCCTCTGTGCGGACCTTCGCGGATTCGCAGGTTCGACGTCAGCAGCCATCTTGAAACGTTGTATCGATTCATTGGACTCTGGAAGAAGGATATCCTAACGAAATGCTGAAAAATGTGCAGTGGTTCCGCGATAGCGCTGTCCTGTGTGTGATCGTTATTGCGGGTATCCTGCCTTTTTCGTCGCGCGCCGCTTTCATGGACGAGCACATCTATCTCCGCATTGCAGAGAATGTTCAGAACAATTTGTTCTTTCCTCAGGATGCGCCCAGCGTCTTCTTCGGCCTGCCGACAAGGAACGATGTCGCGATCACGCACCCGCCGGTGGGCCAGTACTACCTCGCTCTGGGTTATTTCCTTCTGGGACGATTTTCTGAAGTGCCGTTCAGACTTATGTTTTCAGTGTTTTCGGTAACAGCTGTGTTGGCGTTTTACTTCATTGCGCGGCGGTTCACGGAGCAGCCGTTACTTGTATCCGCCCTGTTTGCGCTCACCCCGGCATTCTTCGTCATGAGTTCGACGCTGATGATGGACATGCCTATGATCGCGTTCTTGCTCACAGGCCTCGCGCTTTACCTCGTTCATCTCGATGGGCGCAGATACGCGCTGGTCGTCGCGTCGGTGTGCTGGATTCTCAGTTTGGGTACAGGCTACACAGCCCTGGTACCACTTGGATGTTTGTTCCTGCAGATGCTCATTTCGAAGCGATCGATGAAGGAGTTGTGTGCTGTTGCTGCTCCAGTGGTGGCAGTCGCGATGTGGCAATTTGCGATGGCCATACACTTTGGCTCGCTTCCGTTCGCGCGAACGGCCGGATTCTTCTTCGGCCGCGGCCAGATGGTTCACAATGCCGCCGCAACACTCAGCTTCCTCGGTGCCGTGACGCTGTTTCCGTGGAGTGTGCTGGGCGTATCGAGGCGGCCCGGAGTCTTGACTGTGATTCTTGCAGTCGCTGTGGCCGCCGGTTTCGCAGTGTCCGCAACATCGTCGGTGGGCGCAGGAACCTGGTACGTCGTGTTAGCCGTGTCCGGACTGCTGGTCCTGATCGCATATGCTCGCTCCGCAGCGCAAATGATAAAAATGCGCGAGAACGGGCCTCCGCTTTACATGGTCCTTTGGGTGCCTGCGACGGTTCTTTTTTTCATTATCGTGGCCGACATGATCAATGCGCGATACATCCTGCTGATGGTTCCGCCGCTCTATCTCGTTCTGTTCCGCAACACGACGGCACGACGGCTCACGTTTGTACTGATCCCGACGGCGGTACTCTCTGTGGTGCTTGCGTATTCGGATTTTGTTTTCGTGAATTCCTATCGCGACTGGGTGCACAAGACCGTTCCGCCGCTCCAGGCTCAGGGTTTCCGATTGTGGGGAGGCGCTGAATCGGGATTGAGGTTCTATCTGGAGAAACTCAGTATTCCGTCATTGAGCTTTGTGGACCTTCGTCCTGTCGGGGCTGATCTCGTGGTCCGACACGACCTGTTCCGGTATGGATTGGCCGAAGACGTGGAGGTGATGCTGATCGTACTCAAGCGCTTTCCGCTATCATCCGATTTCCCGATACAAACCTTCAGCCGAAGTTCGGGCGCCGGTTTTCATGACAGCCGGATCGGTATTACGCCGTTTTCAGTCTCGCAAACACCTCTGGATCACGTCGAGATCGCGCAAGTCAGTCCATTTGTGACCGATCTGCCGCAGAAAGGCGTGCCCGCCGAAGACATTGCCGCCTGGAGTCCTGATGGCGTCATTCTCAAACAGTCGGTCGAGCGGCGTGACTTCGATGTGAAGATTCCCGCACAGTCCGAATTGCAATACGAAGTTGAAGGCCAGGGTAAGGCCGTGATGCGCGGGCAGACGATTACTTTGAAACGTACGGGCTCCGGCACGATCGTGTGGAAGAACCTGCGTATTATGCCGCTTCAATTCGTGAGTGACGTCCATTGATCATGCCTCAGGCAGCCGCACGCTGCATCGCGTTCTATGTGCCGATTTACTATCCTTTTCCCGAAAACGACACATGGTGGGGCAAGGGATTCACGGAATGGACGCTGGTGCAATCCGCGAGTCCGTTGTTCGCCGGGCATCAGCAGCCGAGAGTGCCTGATCCTATGCTGGGCTACTATGATCCACGTCGACCTGAAGTGCGTGAATGCCAGGCGCGGCTTGCGATGGAGCATGGCATCGAAGCTTTCTGTTACTGGCATACATGGTTCGGCGGCGGGAAGATGCTCATCCACGAAACTGTCGAAGATGTCTTGAGGTCCGGCGTTCCCGCCATGCCCTTCTGTCTGGCCTGGTCGAATCAGACGTGGACACGCACCTGGGCCCGTGCAGGAACCCGCGGCGAAGTATTGGTGAAACAAACCTACCCGGGCAAGGAGGACCACCGTTCGCATTTTGAATATCTGCTCCCGTTCTTTCGCGATCACCGCTATCTGAGAGTGGACGGCAGGCCCTTGTTCCTCGTTTATAAACCGTTTGAAATCCCGAACAGGCAATCGACGCTCAAACTCTGGCGGAACATGGCGCACGATGCCGGACTTCCGGGGATCTTTTTTGTGGGCACGATCACGTCGCAGTCCATGCGGAGACAGTTGCCTGATTTCGACGGGTATACGAGAAACCAGCCGCCGGAGCAGCTTCTGCGTTACGGCATCGGTGCTCTTCGAAGAGCAACAAGAGCCGATCTGCCTCCCTTGTTGCGATGCGTCCGCGGTTTGTGCGCACGGCCACAGTTCTTCTCGTCGGACGAAATCGGGCGTTATGCGCCGCAGAGACAGTTTGCCGAGCGCGAATTTCCGCAGGTTCTTACGAGTTGGGACGACACGCCGCGTCAGGGGCGGAGGGGGACGGCCATCATCGACTCCGGAACCGATCTGCTGCGCAGGAATCTGTCTCACGCGGTCGAATCTCTTCAATCGCGTCAGCCGGAACGGAGGCTTCTCTTTCTCAAGTCGTGGAACGAGTGGGGAGAAGGAAACTACGTCGAGCCCGACACCGTTCATGGACCGGCATCTCTCCGCGTCATTCGCGACACGCTGGTGGTCCAGATATGATTTCCACGTGCCTCGTTTGTGGCGGCCCGCCTGAGCCCTTTCTCTGCTGTCCGGACTGGTTGACGTCCGCAGGCACGTTTTCACTCGCGCGGTGCACTGCCTGTGGTTTTCTGTGGACCACGGACGCGCCCGATGCGCAACAAATCGAACGTCTCTACGGTCCGGTGTATGAGCAGAGCATTCATCCGCGGCTGGCTCATCCGGTACTCCGACGTGCTCGCATGGCCATTCAAACCGCGGCACGGGCACGGATGGTTGAAAGACAGGCAGGCAGGCGTCGAGGCAACGTTCTGGATATCGGATGCGGGGACGGCGATTTTCTTCAAGCGATGCTGCGCCGCGGCTGGAATGTCACGGGTGTTGAGTTATCGCATGAGAAAAGAAAGAAGCTCAAAGCAAGTGGGATACGCGCCGTTGAACCGGACCAGTGGCCGGCATTTCCGAACGGGTCTTTCGATGCGGCGACACTGTGGCATTCACTGGAACACCTTTATGAGCCGTTCGATACACTCCACCATCTCCGGCGATTACTGGTGCCCGGAGGAATCTGTGTCATGGCCGTGCCGAACGCCGATTCACCACAGGCAAAGAGAGACGGTGCGGCGTGGTTCGGCTACGACGTTCCGCGACACCTCTGGCACTTTACGCCGGCAACTCTCACTCGGCTTCTGGATCAGGCTGGATTTCACGTTCGGGAATTCCGGCCGACACGGATCGACGGGTTTACGATCACGCTTCTCATGATGCACGTTCAAAAGAGAAGAGACTGGAAACGCGCAGTCGTAAAAAGTTTTCTTCGCGACGTACTGATGGCGCGCACGGCGCAGGATGCCTCATGCATGATGTGTATCGCATCGATATGAAACAACTCGAAGACGACCTGCTCGGCCTGTCATCGCAGGCAACTCTGCTGCAGTCGCTCTCATCGTTGCGGGTGCCCTTTGGTTCGATTCCGGAAGTACTTCGAGGCCTTGGCTGGCGCGGGCTGGTCGAATCGGTGAAGCGAACCACCGGTGATCGCCGGGCGCTCTACGAGGAAGGACGGGCAACGCCACCACGCGGTTTGACGATGATCGGCCGAAAGCGCCTTCAAAACGTTCGACACTGTATTGAGCAGATACTGCAAAACAACGTGCCGGGAGACTTGATTGAGACCGGTGTGTGGCGTGGCGGAGCAGCCATATACATGCGCGCTGTTCTGAAAGACCACGATGTGCGCGACAGAGTCGTCTGGGTGGCCGACTCTTTCCAGGGGATTCCGCCTCCCGATCCGAAATATCCGGCGGACGCGAACGGGCTCCTGCACTTTCGCAGTAACCTTGCAGTCTCCCGGAAAGAAGTAGAATCCAACTTTTCCGCTTACGGCCTGCTCGATGATCAGGTACGGTTCGTTCCCGGGTGGTTCGAAGAAAGCTTGAAGTCATTACCTGCGGAGACTCTGTCGTTGCTTCGCATTGATTGTGACCTCTACGGCTCCACGATCACGGTATTGAATGAACTCTATGGCCGTGTCGCGCAGGGCGGTTACGTCATCGTGGATGACTACGGCGACATCCCTGCGTGCCGTCTCGCCGTTGAGGATTTCCGGCGCTCCAATAACATTCGGGATCCTGTTGTTCCGATCGATTACACCGGCGTGTACTGGATCAAGAGCAAGTTGCTACAATGTGCTTAATACAAAGGAGAGCAGAGGCATGAAATTCTTTCTGGATACCGCAAACATCGAAGAGATTCGCGATGTGGCCAGCACCGGAATTCTTGACGGTATCACCACGAACCCGACCCTCATTTCAAAAGAGGGCAACTCTTTCGAAGATCAGTTACTGAAGATTTGCTCGCTCGTGAATGGGCCGGTCAGCGCCGAGACGGTCAGCCGTGACGCAGCCGGCATGGTGGACGAGGGGCGCCACCTGGCGAAGCTTCATCCGAATATCGTTGTGAAGTGCCCTATGACGAAGGAAGGTCTCAAGGCCACCAAGACGCTCAGCGAGGAGCGCATCCGCGTCAATGTGACGCTGGTCTTCTCTGCGCCGCAGGCGGTCATGGCAGCCAAGGCAGGCGCATACTTCGTCAGTCCGTTCGTGGGACGCCTGGACGACATCGGCGAGAACGGCATGGACCTGATCAAAACGATCGTCACGATTTTCAACAACTACGAATACAAGACCGAGGTCCTCGTCGCTTCCATTCGGAATCCCGTGCACATCGTTCAGGCCGGCCTTATGGGCGCCGATATCTGCACGATGCCGGCAAAAGTCTTCGACCAGCTGCTCAAGCATCCACTCACGGATAAGGGTATTGAGCAGTTCCTCAAGGATTGGGAAAAGGTGCCGGTGATCAAGTAGAAGCCATTGGCCAAAATAACCGCATCCAATCGCATCGAACGCCTGCTCGAACTGAATCGCGCGGCCGAACTGGGCGGCGGCAGGGAACGCCTGGAACGGCAAAAGGCTGAAGGCAAGCTGACGGCCCGCGAACGCGTTACGCTGCTGCTCGACAAGGACTCCTTCGAAGAACTTGACAAGTTCGTCACTCACCGTTGCCTCGATTTCGGGATGCAGGAGCAGCTGTATCCCGGCGACGGCGTCATATCCGGATACGGCCGCATTGACGGCCGGCTCGTCTACGTCTTTGCTCAGGACTTCACCGTCTTCGGCGGCTCGCTCAGCGAAACGAACGCGCTGAAAATCTGCAAGATCATGGATCTCGCTATGAAGATGGGCGCACCCGTGATCGGCCTCAACGATTCGGGCGGAGCTAGGATCCAGGAAGGTGTCGTATCGCTGGCGGGATACGCGGATATCTTTTTGCGGAACACCGTGGCTTCCGGTGTCATTCCGCAACTTTCGGCCATCATGGGGCCGTGTGCCGGTGGCGCCGTCTACTCGCCTGCGATCACGGACTTCATCGCGATGGTGGACAAGACCAGCTACATGTTCGTGACGGGGCCGGACGTCATCAAGACCGTGACGCACGAAGAAGTCACAAAAGAGGAACTCGGCGGCGCAATGACCCATAACAGCACGAGCGGCGTTGCGCACTTCATGGCGCACAACGACGAAGAATGCCTCCTGATGCTGCGCGAATTGTTTTCGTTTCTCCCGCAGAACAATCTGGAAGAGCCGCCGCGAAGGCCGACCACCGATCCGTGGGATCGCGTTGACGAGTCGCTGAATTCCATGGTGCCCTCGGCGTCGAATGTTCCGTACGACATCAAAGAGATCATTCATGCAGTTGTGGACGAGAACTATTTCTTCGAAGTGCAGGAGCACTACGCGAAGAATCTCGTCATCGGATTCGCCAGACTCGATGGACGGCCCGCCGGCGTAGTGGCAAATCAGCCGGCGTATCTGGCCGGATGCCTCGATATCTCCGGTTCAATCAAAGGGGCGCGCTTCGTAAGATTTTGCGACGCGTTCAACATTCCGCTCGTCACCTTCGAAGATGTGCCTGGATTTCTTCCGGGCACGAACCAGGAATTCGGCGGCATCATCAAACACGGCGCAAAGCTGCTGTTCGCGTTCGCTGAAGCAACAGTGCCGAAGCTCACGGTCATCACGCGCAAGGCGTACGGCGGCGCGTATTGCGTCATGGCGAGCAAGCACATCCGAACAGACGTGAACTTTGCCTATCCGACTGCGGAGATCGCGGTTATGGGACCTGAAGGCGCTGTGAACATCATTTACAGGCGTGAACTGGCCGCAGCGAAAGATGTCGGTCCGGTGCGTGAAAAGCGGGTGGAGGAGTTTCGGGAAAAGTTTGCGAATCCTTACATCGCGGCCGAACACGGCTACATTGATGAAGTTATCGAGCCGAAATACACACGCCGAAAACTGATCACGGCCCTGCGGATGCTGGATACGAAGCGCGAAACGAACCCGCCGAAGAAGCACGGGAATATTCCGCTGTAGGTTAGTCCCCGCGCATGGCGGATACCAGACTGCCGACCTTGAAAGACTCCTCGTAAATCCGCCGGATAGGTATGCCCGCGAGCTTTACTTTACCGATCGAGTTCAGTCCTGCCGAGGCGGCACAGCCGCACTGCGAGCAATCCGGATTTCCGCCGAACTGACACGGCCCGACACGCGTCTTGAGATCAGCCGTGATCGTGCAGGTGGTGTTGGCGAAGATGCAGTCACCAGGTTTAGAAGGCGGATTCAGAAAGCCATCGATGGTCAGCGTCGTCATCGACAACTTCGGGTACTTCGCACGAATATCGTGCAACTCTCGAACGACCTGAACACGGGCTTCGGGCGGAAGGATCTCATAACTGGTTTCACCGACCTGGGGGGTGAACATGCTGAACCAGACCTTTTCGGTTTCAGGCCGTGCGGACCAGAAATCCATGAATTCGTACAAATAGCCGGGGCGTTCGGTCATCTGTCTGGTGATGGTGCAGTGTACGGTGATTTGGTGTCCGGCGATGTTCTTGAGAATGCGCTCATAGGTCGCGGGTGTCCGGCGGACGTCATGTTCGGGAGCGAGACCGTCGATCGACACGACGATCGTCAGCAGTTTGGTGCTCGCCCATTCGATCGGAATCGGCCGCACAGCGCTCGTGACGAGTTGAATAACGATGCCACGGGCTTCGAGTTGCGGCAGGATTTCATGAAGTTCCCGGAACCTGACAAGCGGTTCCCCGCCCACGATCGAGACGTGCAGCGGCTGGTACCGTTCGACCACCGCGATAAACCGATCGACGAGTTCCTTGCCTTTGAAGTCGCTGACCTGCGTCAGAAGGACGTTTCCGCCCAGATGATCCTCTCCGTACGCGTAACAGCCGGGACACTTTAACGGACATTCCTTGGTGATTTCGATGGAGAGGAAGGGCGCGCGGCCGGAGAGAATTGTTTTCCAGCCACGCATGATTTCGATAGCCTTCATGTCGTTAATTAGACCATGAATCTTTTGAGCACGGAGCACAAGTTCATGCACAAGATCCTGTTGATTGGCGTCGCTGGGCTGGTTGGTACGCTCGCGCGTGTTTGGTTAACGGAGCTGATGGGCGAATGGTGGAACGGGAAATTTCCGGTGGGCACCATTATCGTTAACCTCGCCGGATGCTTCGCGATAGGTTTTCTGTTCCATCTCACTCAGGAGAAATACGTCATTGACCCCGTCCTGAGATCGGCGGTGCTCGTCGGCGTCCTCGGCGGCTTTACAACTTTTTCATCATATGGGCTTCAGGTGTTCAGTTCATTTCAGGAAGGCGAAGTCTTTCTCGCGATGGCAAACGTTCTGATTTCGAATGTTGCGGGTCTATTGATGGTCTGGGCAGGGTACGCAGTTTCGCGGACATTCTGAATCAGCAGCCCTGTCGGGTACGATACAATTTGTTCCATGTATCGCTTCGCATTATTGCTCCTGCTGCTTGTTCCGCAGGCCAAAAGCGTCAAGTGGTTTGAGGTTTCTTCCGAGCACTTCCTTTTGTTTACCGACACCAGCGAGGCCAAAGGCCGCCGCCTGGTAGCAGATTTCGAGACCCGGATTGCGATGTTTTCACAGGCGTTCGGGAAAATTCCTACACGACAGTTTCCGATTGAGATCTTCCTTTTCAACCAGGACGCCGATGTGGCCGAGGTTTTGCCTCGCGTGCAGGGCCCCGAGGGCGAGGACCAGCTTCGAAAGAATGCGTTCCTGTTCCGCGGGCCGGACCGGGTTTTCATCGTGGCGAAGGACAAATCCCCGGAAGATGTCGCTGACCACGTGGGTCATGCGCTTGGGCACGTGCTCTTCGAGCGGTATGCGATGTGGCGACCCTTCTGGCTGTTGGAGGGCGCCGGAGAATACATCCGAAAGGCCGGCCGTTCGGCGGATACGAAGGCCATTAAAGCAGAGGATGCGTTCAGCGCTGCGGACATGTTCACCATCGTTCCGAGCGCCACCTACAAAGACGATGATCCGCCGACGCCTTTCCGGACCGAAGCGTATCGTTTGCTCCGTTTCGTCCTGGAGCAGAAGCCTGATGTCCTGCGCCAGTACCTGCAGGAGTTGCGGAAAGAGGCGGAGAAAACGCCGACAATCGCAATCGACGGTGACGCCATCGAAACACAATTCAGGGCGTTTGTTGAAACGCCTTTGAAAATGACGCCGGTCACGCCGGCCATGAAATCCGCCGAGGTTGACGTGGCGCGAGTGGCGCTTCACCGCGGCGATCTGCTCCTCGCCTCGGAGCGCGCCAGTGAAGCCGGACGCTGGTACAACGCCGATTCGCGCGATGCGCGCGCATCGCGCGCAATTGTGACTCGCTTCACGAGGCCGCCCGCCGAGGGCATTCGCATGCTTGAACGGACGGCTCGCGAGATTCCCGACAATGGTCTCGTGCAGTACCATTTCGGTTCACTGACGATAGAGGACAAAAAAGACGTTCAGTTGCAGGTTGCGGCGTTGGAGCGCGCTATCCAACTGCTTCCACTGATGGGGCGCGCGTTCGCGGAACTTGCGAGAGTCTATGCGCTGAACGGCCAGGCCGATAAAAGCCTCCCGCTGATTTCCAAAGCCCTTGAACTCGAGCCGGAATATGCGGATCACATTTATGCGGTTCGCGCCGATGTACATGTTGCGCTGGGCCAGTTTTCGGAAGCATTGCGCATTATCAACATCTCGGCCGACCTGCCTCATGTGGACCGGGCTGTACTTGAAAGCTACTACGTCAAGATTTCCGCTGTGCGTCGACGCATCGAGGCCGTGCGCCGCGACCGCGATCTTAAGGAGTTGGAAGCACTGCGATCAGAACTGCGTGAGGAGGCGAATCGTCGCGAGCCGCCTCCTTTGCCGACGCCCCCGCCCCCGCCGGTTCCGGGCGGAACGATCACATACGAGATCGAGACTCGGGCGCCGATCGAGGTCGTGGATGCTGTATATCCCGACTACACGGAGTCGTTGCGCAGGAAGGGGTCGGCCGGAACGATCACGGTCCAGGTGGACATCGGTCCTGATGGAAAGGTGAGAACGGCGTCGATAACGAGATCGCAGATCGAAGAACTCAACAAGTCCACCCTCGACTCGGTAAAGAAATGGGTCTTCAAACCCGGTAATCGGAGCATCCGACTCGTTTTGAAATTTACGCTGCAATGAGTTGTCCGGTCTGCCTGAATCGGGTCACGCGTCCTGCGCTGACCGGCAGCGACTTGCTGTTCGAGAGCACGGACAAGACTTTTACCCTGCATGCATGCGCGGCCTGCGGCTGTTTGTTTTTGAATCCCATGCCCGACGATGACGAGATCGCCGGTTTCTATCCGAGTCAATATTGGTGGAATTCCGGAGCTTCGCAGAAAGGCAGCGTTCTCAAAAGCCTGGAATCCGTGTATCGAAAGCTCGCGCTTCGAGACCACGTTTCGTTCATCCTTCGCGCAGCCGGCGACCGAACAGGACTCGAGATGCTGGACGTGGGCTGCGGCAGCGGCACTCTCCTGGGGTTAATGAAACAGCGAGGATTTCGACCGACCGGTCTCGACTTCTCAGCAGAGGCGGCGGACGTCGCGCAACGCGAGAATGGCGTTCGAGTGGTTATCGGTTCACTGGATCAGGCCAGGTTTTCGGCCGAGTCTTTCGACCTCGTGACTCTTTTTCACGTCATGGAACACGTGGCCAATCCTCGAGCCGTTCTGACCGAAGTGACGCGCATTCTGAAGCCGGACGGGGCGCTTGTTCTGCAGGTCCCGAACATCGATAGCTGGCAGTTCAAGGCATTCGGCGCGAAGTGGTATGGGTTGGATATCCCGCGGCACGTCATCGACTACTCGAAAGACGCGATGTTGAAACTGCTCGAGGACTCGGGCTTTGTGACGCGGCGGGTCAAACACTTCAACTTGCGCGATAACGCTCCGGCGCTGGTCTCCAGCCTGTTTCCTTCACTGGATCCCATCAGCCGCGCTGTCCGCCATCGGAAGCACGGCGTGCGCGAGAGCATGCCCGTCGCATGGATGCGGCACCTGGCGTATCTCTCATTCGTTTTCTGCGCATACCCGTTTGCGATGGTGGAATCGGCAGCAGGACGCGGCGCGACGCTGATGATCGAAGCAAGGAGAAAGCAGTAATGAGAATGTTGATCGCGGCAATGCTGGCGCTCTCGTCCATGGCGCAACGTGGTGGCGCGCTCGTTCCCGATCCGCCGATCGAATGCAATCAGTGCGTGGCCTGGAACACGGAACGCGAGCCGTTCCGGATTTTCGGCGATACGTACTATGTCGGAACCGCCGGATTGTCTTCGGTTCTGATCGCATCAGAGCAGGGATTGATTCTGCTGGACGGAGCGTTACCGCAATCGGCCCCCCTGATCGACAGAAACATTCGCAAACTCGGGCTCCGAACGGAAAAAATCCGCTTGATCGTGAATTCCCACACGCACTTTGATCACGCCGGCGGCATCGCCGCACTTCAACGTTTCAGCGGAGCAGAAGTCGTGGCGACTGGGCCGGGTGCCGAAGCGTTGCGCCAGGGCCGGGCCACAAAGGACGACCCGCAACACGGATTCGTCGACACCGACGCGTTTCCACGAGTGCCGAAAGTGCGCGTCATTAAAAATGGCGAGAAACTTCGCGTCGGTCCGCTTCAAATCACAGCCCGTTTTACGCCCGGTCATACGCCGGGCGGCACGACATGGACGTGGCGATCATGCGAGCGCAGCCGTTGTCTGGACATCGTGTATGCCGACAGCCTGAACGCCGTCTCGGCGCCGGGCTTCCGATTTACCGGCGACTCGACACATCCGAGCATCGTGGACAGGTTTGCGCAGAGCATCAAAATGATGGAGGAACTCCCCTGCGACATCCTGATCTCGGTTCATCCCGGCTTTTCGATGCGTATTCCGGGCCATGTGAATAATCATTCCGGGACGATGTGAATAAGGATTCCGGGGATGTGAATAATGGATTCCGGGTTGAAATGAATAGAAATTTCAGCTCGATCGGAATGAATATTCA